>Ga0247742_10000047_pt1 | contig 107169 bp, 108 predicted proteins | sample UWRJL208509C2_FD_180944 | JGI IMG/M metagenome (GOLD analysis project Ga0247742, IMG submission 180944) | Plant litter microbial communities from Arlington Agricultural Research Station in Wisconsin, United States - UWRJ-L208-509C-2 | ecosystem: Environmental > Terrestrial > Plant litter >...
CCAACGCGCGCCGTGGACGCACCGCCACCCCGACCTCGCACAACCGCGCCGCCTCGGCCCCGCTGATCTGCCACAGCTCCGCCAGAAACGACGCCGGGGTCGCATGCCCTGCACGGCGAGCGGCGCCCTCCGCCCCCAGATGCACCGCCGACTGCGTAGCCAACTCCCCGGCCAGCCGGACCCGGATCGCATCCAGGCCACGCTGCAACGTCCCCGCATCCGCCACCAGGCGCAACAGGTCGTCGGCAGACAGCCCGGCGACACCGTCAGCGCACGCGCGCGACAGGTCCGCGAGGAGCGATGCGAGCGCGTCCGCGATTGGAGCGGTGGAGGTTTCCATGCCCGAAGTCTCGCACCGACCACCGACATTCCGAGCGCCAATAACACCCCTGACCAGGGTTTCCTGTGGATAACTGCAGGAAGCGTACTGCTGTGGAGGAGAGGAGCAGCGGGCAGCTACGGCATGATTTCATCCATGTCCGACCACACCATCGACGTCGCCTGGCGCGGCGCCGTCACCAACGACGAACTCAACGCGCTCCACGCCGAGGCGTTCGCTCACGCGCCCATCGACGACGATTGGGTCGGCAACCTGACCCGCCTCAGCCTCGGCTGGGTGACCGCACGAGCCGACGACGACCTGGTCGGATTCGTCAACATCATCTGGGACGGAGCCGTTCACGCATTCGTCGAGGACACCTGCGTGGCCGAACGGATGCGGCGGCGTGGCGTGGGCGCCGAACTCATCCGGGTCGCGCGGGAGGCGTCGGCGGCCGCCGGATGCGAGTGGCTCCACGTCGACTTCGAAGACCACCTGCGCAGCTTCTACTACGACGCCTGCGGCTTCACACCGACGAACGCCGGCCTGATCCGCCTGGCCTAGGCCCACCCGCTCAGTTCACCTCCTCCCGGCCGCTTCGTGGCGCGCCCGCGAGAATCGGAGTAAACGCGAGAGTGGGTGATGCGACCGGCTCCGTACTGACCTTGGTGCTCAGCCTGCTCCTCGGTATCGTGCTGCTGGTGCCGGAGCGGCGCATACCCGACATGGAGGTCGCAGCATGAGGATCGCGGTCGCGGGATCCACCGGCACCGTTGGGCGTCACGTCGTCGACGTCGCCCGACTGCGCGGGCACGACGTCGTCGGTCTCTCCCGCGTCACCGGCCAGAACGTCGAGACCGGAGAGGGGGTGGATGCGGCTCTCGCCGGCGCGGATGCCGTCATCGATGTGACCAGCGTCGGCTCGATCTCGGCCGCACGATCTGTGGAGTTCTTCACCGCGGCATCCGCAACTCTGCTGTCGGCCGAGACCAGGCAGCGGGTGGCGCACCACGTCGCGCTCTCGATCGTGGGCATCGACACGGTGCCGTTCGGCTATTACGCGGGCAAGCTCGCGCAGGAGCGCGCGGTGACGGATGCCGTGGTGCCGCACAGCATTCTTCGCGCGACCCAATTTCACGAGTTCGCGGGCCAGCTTCTGTCACAGACCACCGTCGGGCCGCTCGCCCTGGTGCCGACCGGGCTGGTGCGACCGGTGGCGGCGAGTGACGTCGCCGCGGCGCTCGTGACCATTGCGGAGGGCGCTCCGGTCGGCCGCGCCCGCGATCTGCGCGGACCGCGGGACGAGACGCTGCTGGGGATGTCCCGTCGGCTGCTGCGTGCAGAGCGGGCGAGGCGGCTCGCGATCGGTGTGTCGCTCCCCGGCGGTTACTGGCGCGGGCTGCGCAGCGGCGTGCTGCGCGGCACGGCCGACAGCGACGAGGGAACTGTGACCTTCGACGAGTGGTTGGCGCTGGGCGGCTCGTGATCAGAGCGTGAGCGTCATCTGGATCCGCCGACCGTGCCGATCCAGTCCCATCTCGCGTTCGGTCTGCACGAGTGTCTCGTGGAAGGCCGTCGCGGGCCCCGTTTCCACGAAGCCGGCGTCGATATAGAACGGCCCGTTCCAGGGGATGTCCGCGAAGGTGCGGAGGGTCATCCGCGGGTAGCCCCGGCGTCGTGCCTCTGCGGTCGCCGCGGTCAGGAGGGCTCGACCATGCCCGCGACGAGCATGGTCGGGAGCGACCGACAGCTGTTCGAGATGGGCGATGTCGGCGAGTTCGATCACGTGCGCGAACCCGATGATATCCCCGCTCTCCGCGACGGCGACGAGGATGAAGCCCACGGCATCCGTCCTCTCGCGGGCGGGGGCCCAGGGCTCCGGGCCCAGGGGCTCGATGAACAGGGCGTCGGCAGCATTCTCGATCTCGGCGAGGCGTTCGAGCTCGCCGGGCGCCAGCAGACGGATCTGTGCGTGCTCAGTCATCGTCGGTGCTCCGAGCACTCCCCCGGGTCGCATGCTGGATGGCTCGCCTCAGCCGATCGGGCTGATTCGCCGGCTCGACCAGAGCAGAGTGCATCCCGGCCCTCCGCGCTCCCGTGAGATCGTGCGACTCGTCGTCGCCGATGAAGACGACCTCGGAGGGATCAACGTGGAGTGCAGCGGCCAGGGCGTGGAACGCGCGCGGGTCGGGTTTGGTGTACCCGATCTCGTCGGAGATGCAGACCGCGTCAATGCGCGGCAACAGCTGGAGGGTCTCGAGTTTGTCGCGCTGCTGAGCGGAGTCGCCATTGGTCAGAACGCCGATCTTGACGCCACTCTCACGCAGTTCGTCCAATAGGTCGACGGTGCCGAGGAAGAGCCGCCATTCGCGTCGGTACGTCTCCAGATATCTAGCGAACAGGGCATCCAACTCGAGATCGTTGGAGGGAACCGAACGTCCGACGAGGGGCAGGAAGCGTCGCAACCGACGTCTGCGTTGTTCCGCGAAGCTGACCTGCCGTGTCCGCCAACGTTCGAACTCTTCTGTCTCGATCGTGAACCAGAGCGACAGGAGACCCTCGGAGGCTCTGGCACCCAGGATCGTGATGAATTCCTCGACCGCTCGCTGCGCGGCACCACGGTGATCACACAGGGTTCCATCCAGGTCGAACCCCACCGCGCGAATGTCGACCATGTTGTCACGATATCGCCGAGCCCCGTCGTGAAGCGCACGCAGTGCGGCCGGCAAGAGACGGTACCTAGGTGACCGGGCGGATCAGCACGAGCCAGGCGCCGATGACGCAGCCGACGAACCCGACGATCGCGGCGACGAAAAGGATGTACAGGCTCGCCACCACGCCGAACAGGAGACCGACACCGCTCAGGCCGATCAACACCGCCGTGGTCACGTTCGGGTTGACGCGGTCGATGATGCGTTCGAGAGGGTCGGTGGTTCCCTGCTGTTTTGCGCGCCGGTTCAACAGGATCAGTGCGGTCGCGATCGCCAACGCGGCGACGATGAGTTCAACGCCGAGCACCCACGGGTGCGGGTTCGGCAGAGCGACCATGATGCTCGTGCAGAGCAAACCCACCAGGATCGCCAGGATCTGACCGACCCGTGCTCGCAGGGCCTTCGACTGCGAGATGAGGTCGGTGCGGATGGAGACCGCGACGAAAAGGAGCCCGACGAGTGCGGCCGCGCCGCCGCCGGTGATGACGGCGTAGTTGCTCCAGGCTTCCATTCTTGGAACGTACACCCCGATCGGCTGACGCTCGTGCCGACCCGGTGTGCATGGCCGCGACTGGGCGAGAAGCGGATGGGCTGCTGGGTGGTGACCGTCGGCAGCGCCCTCGACGTTGCTGTGGCAACATGTCGGCGTGGACGGGATCGAAATCAGGCGGGCGACCGAGGCGGACCTGCGGGCGGCTGCCGCGTTGCGGTGGGCGTGGGTGGTCGAGGGCAAGGGCGCGACACCCGACGGGGATCGCGATGACTTCGTGGAGCATTTCGTGGGCTGGGCGCTCTCGTCGCGAACACACACGTGCTTTGTCGCCGCCGGCGCCGACAGCGACGAAGGCGTCGTCGGCATGGCATGGCTCGCGATCAATGAACGAGTGCCCAGTCCCCGCGCATTCGACCGCCGCAACGGTGACGTGCAGAGTGTCTACGTGGCACCCGCGCACCGGCGTCGCGGAGTCGCTTCGGCCTTGATCGTTGCGATCTCCGACGCAGCGCGCCAGTCTGGCGCCGAGCGGCTGACCGTGCACAGCAGCGCGGAGGCAGTGAACACCTATGCCCGAGCGGGCTTCCAGAGCTCGGAAGCGCTGCGACATCAGATTCTCACTGCACTGTAGGCGTCAGCTGGCGCCGGAGTTCGTCTGACGGCGCTCCGGAGCGCTGACCGGAGCGCTCGGTGCTGTCGCGATCGGAATAAACCCCTAACTCGTCGTGGCGGGCTGCCGTTCGGTGGTGTCCGCCGCCGCGACGTGTGTGGAACCGTCTTTGTACTCCGTGTACGTGTACGGGTTGTCGAGCATCTTCGCCTCGGGGGCATCCGGGTTCATGCCCTGCGCCCAGACCGGGTCGCCCAGCTCGGACTGCAGGTAGTCCACCGTCGCCTCGATGTCTTTGCGCACCGAGTCGATGGTGTCGCCCAGGAGCCGACCGTCGTACTTGGCGATCACACCGTCGACCATCACGGTGTGCACGTCGCCCCGGCCGGCCTGCAGTGCGATGTGCCCGCTCGGGTTCAGGATCGGGAACATCGACGGCGACGCATCGTTCTTGATCAGCACGATGTCGGCGCGCTTGCCCGGCTCGAGACTGCCGACGAAATCCATGCCGAGGCTGGCCGCTCCGCCGCGCGTCGCCCACTCGACCACGTGTTCTGCCCGCAGGTGCGAGTGGGTAACCGTGTCACCCTTCTCGTGCGCCTTCGTGTGCTCCCAGCCCCGGTCGGCACCGAGGGTGGAGCGCATGGCGGAGAACAGGTCGCTGCTGAACCAGACGCTGGTGTCCACCGACAGCGACACCGGGATGCCGTGCTGCCGCAGGATCCACGACGGCGGGTAGCCCTGTCCGCAACTGAGCTCGCTCTCGGTCGACAGCGAGACGGATCCTCCGGTCGCCGCGATCCGGTGGTAGGAGTCCTCGCTCAGCGTTGCGGCGTGCACGTACACGGTCTCCGGGTTCATGAAGCCGTTCTCGTGCATCAGCCGGATGCCGTCATCGTTGGTCGCGCCCCATACGCCGGCGTGGGTGGTCACCGGCACGCCCAGCTCCCGCGCGGCCTCGAAGGCTGCCCGCTCAGGGAAGGTCGGGTCGCCGGTCACGTCGAACGCCAGTTGCAGTTTCAGCTTCTCCGAACCGGTGTTGTTCTCGGTGATGAAGCGACGGATGGCCGGGTCGGCCGTCCACTCCCAGGGCCCCGCGAAGATGTCCCCGTATGCCAACACGTAGCGGCCCGCCGAGCTGGAGAGCGCATCGAGCGCCGCCTCGGCGTGCTCGAGTGTGCGCAGTCCGTGCGACCAGTCGACGGTCGTGGTCACCCCGGCGTCGATCGCGTCGAGGGTGGACAGGCGGTTGCCGGCATGGATGTCTTCGGGGCGGAAGCTCTTGCCATGTTCGAGGTAGTACCAGACGAAGTATTGGGTGAGCGTCCAGTCGGCACCGTAGCCCCGCATCGCGGTCTGCCACATGTGCCGGTGGGTGTCGATCATCCCCGGCATGACGATGCCGCCGCGCGCGTCGATCTCGAAGGTGCCGTCCGGCACCGCCAGATCGGTGCCGATGGCGGCGATGTTCTGGCCGATCACCAGCACATCGGTGTGGGCGAGCACCCGGTGCTCGGTGTCGACGGTAACGACAGTGCCGCCACGGAAGACGATCGGACGGTCGTCGGTGGGCGGTGAAATCTGGTCTGACATGGTTCTCGACTCCTTCGGCGAAAAGTGCGGTGCGGGTGGGGGAAATGTTCGGGCTCGGGTCAGAGCGCCACGGTCGGATAGTCCTTACCGATCCAATGGCTGAGTTTCTGGGCGTACTCGCGCTGGAACGCCAGCGGTCCGCTCCGGGCCGCGTAGTCGTCGTCGTAGATGGCGATGAAGATGGTGAGGCAGAGGAAGAAGTGCGCGCCCAGCTCGAACAGGGTCACGTAGTCGTGTTCGATCAGCGCCCGGCGCTCCTGGTCGGTGAATCCGAGCCAGCTGGTGCGCTCGATGGTGTGGTTGATGCCGAGGTGGGTGCCGTAGTCGCGCTCCCAGCGCACGAGCAGCGCGGCGGCATCCACCTTGTATTCGGCGAGCAGTTCCGGGTTGCCGTCGACCTGGTACAGGAACTTGTTGACGTAATACTTGCTCACCGCGGGTCCCCTTCCGGATACCAGGTCATGTACATCTCGCGGGTGTGGAACAGGTCCAGCTCGTCGACGTAGGCGGCCTCGATCGGGCCGGCGATCCCCATCATGAGGATGAGATCCATGAACCCGTGGGTGGCATTCCCCGCACCCGTCATGGTCTCGTGGGTGACGTTCTCGAGGATCGCATCGATGTCGCCGCTGGCCAGCCAGTCGATCGCCTTGCGGTCGAACACGGGGTCGGGCCCGGTCTCGCCGAACTGGCGCGGGCCGCCGAGTTCCAGCGAGAGGTGGCCGCTTCCGACCGCGGCGATGCGCTTGTCGGTGGGATATTCGTCGATGATCGAGCGGATGGCGCGACCGAGATCCCAGAAGCGCTTCGGGCTCGGCAGCGGCGGCGCGAAGATGTTGGTGTAGATCGGCACGATCGGCAGGTCGGCCTCCGGCCTCGTGGTGATGATCGGGCAGATGATCGAGTGGTCGATCTTCAGCTCGTGGCTCACCGAGAAGTCGAAACCGCGATCGAGAAGCCCCTGCAGCATGTAGCCGGAGAGGTCCTCGTCACCGTCCAGCAGGAACGGCGGGATACCGAACTCCCGCTCCTCGTTGTAGAAGGTCGCGTCGTACTTCGGTTGTTTGCCGATGAGGAACGTCGGGTAGTTGTCGGCGAAGAACTGGTGGAAGTGGTCGGCTCCGACCATCACCAGGAGGTCCGGTTTCGCCGCGGTGAGGGTCTCGCGGTAGGCCTCGACCTTGCGCTTCCACTCGGCGGCCTGGGGCATCCGTTGCTCTGGCGGGGTGAGCTGCGTCGCCTTGAGATAGAACGGATGATGCGTGGTCGCGAGCACGGCGCTCAGGTGGGCCATCGCTACTCTCCTTCGGGCTGAGCTGCGGGAACGTACACGGCATTGCGGTCGACCGAGGCGTACACCTCGGGCCCGATCGGCGTCTCACGCTCTTCGTTGATGTGACCGATCAGTCCCGCGGTGCGGGCCAGCAGGGCGAACCCGCGCAGCATCTCGACCGGAAGCCCGAGGTCGGCGAGGGCAGCCCCGGCGACACCGGCGCCATTGAGCGGCAGGCTGCGCCCGATCACCTCGTGCTGGGTGCGCCCGATCGCCTCGAACAGCTTCAGGTGCGCTCCCCTGGTGCCGTTCTCGGTGGCGATGCGAATGATGACCGGCGTGCGCGGGTCACCGTCCTTATGAATCGGATGCCCGAGGCCGGGCACGCGACGCCCCGCCTCGCGGGTCTCCCGCAGCGTCTCGCGCGCCACCGCATCCCACTCGGCGTCGCCCCACTCGGCGCTCTCGGGCGGGAGCTGTTCGACGATTGCGTGCAGGTACTTTCCGGTGTCTTCGGTAACGCCGAGGAAGCGGGACCCGCCGCCGAGGAGGCCCGCCGCGATGGCGCCCTGGATCGAGTCCGGGGCGCTGTAGTAGGTCAGTCGCGCGGCGATCGCGGTGGGGGTGAAGCCGTGGTCGGCGAGCGACACGAGCACCGTCTCGAAGACGCGCGCCTCGCCAGCACTGGGGCGTCGCTTCGCGACCAGCCAGAAGGCCAGCTCGCCGAAGCTGACCTGACCGAGCAACTCGCCGGCCAGGTCGTGGCCGAGCAGGGAGATGCTCTCGCGATCGCTCGTTCCGATACCGGTCGGATACTCGCTCATGCCTCCCCCTCCGCACTGTCTGTGCTGAGCCCGCGCAGCCAGCCGCGGACCGCATCGTCGTCCGCTCCCAGCGCGGGCGGCGCGCTGCGATAGCTTGCCGGCGTGAGCGAGAAGCCGATGGGGTTGCGCACCATCGGAACCGCGGTGTCGCCCTCACCGACGAGCACGACGGGGTCGAGCCCGAGGTGCTCGGCCAAGGCGATCCCCCCATCGATCGTGTTGATCGGCCCGCAGGCGATGCCCGCGGCCGTCAGAAGGTCGAACCACTCCGCGACGGTGCGACCGGCCAGACGCTCCACCAGCAGCGGACGCAGCTCAGCGCGGTGGTGGTTACGATCTTCGGTCGCGGCGAAGCGGGGATCGTCCGCGAGCTCCGGCACGCCGAGGGCGGCACTCAGTCGGCGGAACTGCGCGTCGTTGGCGGCGACGATCACGATCTCGCCGTCACTGGCGGGCAGTGGCTCGTAGGGGAACAGGCTCGGGTGCGCGTTGCCCATGCGGAACGGAACGATACCCCCTGCGACGAAGGTGGAGCTGTGGTTGGCCATCGCCGAGAGCGCCGTCGAGAGCAGGTTCACCTCGATGTGCTGCCCCTCGCCGGTGAGAGTGCGGTGATTCAGCGCGGCGAGGATGCCGATGGTCGCCTGCATCCCGGTCATCACGTCGAAGACGGAGACCCCACTGCGGTAGGCCTGCCCGTCCGGGTCGCCGGTGAGGCTCATGAGCCCGGACGCCGCCTGGACGATCAGGTCGTAGCCGGGAAGGGAGGCCCCACCCGCCGAACCGAAGCCACTGATCGAGGCGTAGATCGCCCCGGGGTTGGTGGCATGAACGGTGTCGTAGTCCAGTCCGAACTTGGCGAGGCCCCCTGGCTTGAAGTTCTCGATCACGATGTCGGCGGTACGGGCAAGGGACTGGGCAAGCGCGCGGTCGTCGGCGTCGGCGAAGTCGAGCACGACATCCTGCTTGTTGCGGTTGATGCCGAGGAAGTAGGTGGAGACGCCATCGCGTTCCGGCGGTGCCCAGCCGCGGGTCTCGTCTCCGATCGGGCTCTCGACCTTGATCACCGTCGCACCGAGGTCACCCAGCATCTGGGTCGCATAGGGCCCGGCGAGCACGCGGGAGAAGTCTGCGACGAGGAGTCCGGCGAGCGGACCGGTCGCGGCGGCGGAGGTCAGGTCGGAGGGCACTGCGCCGCGCTGGGTGCTGGAGGGGGCGGATGTCGTCATCGTCACCATCGGTCGTCATCGACTGATCCACAATTGCGGACAAGTGTCCGTTTAGCGGACGCCTCGATTCTCGCTCTCCTTCGCGACGGCGTCAAGGGTCGATCCGAGCGGACCGGCATGCTCAGCGCAGCGAGCGATACGGCCGCTCTGCCAGACGCACCCAGTCTGCCGAGATCGCCGCGGCGGTGGCAAGCAGGGGCGGCAGATGGCGGTCGATGAGGGTGTCGGTGCTGGTCTCGGCGGCATGAACGGTCACGTTGACGGCGGCGGCCACCTGACCGGAGCCGTCGCGTACCGGGGCCGCGATGGAGCGCACCCCGGGGGCGAGCTCCTCGTCGGCGAGAGCCCAGCCTCGATCGCGGGTGAGGTTGAGCTCGCGATCGAGTTCGACCCGATCGCGGGCCGCCACGACCACTTCGGACGCGCTCGGCAGCGCGAGCACCCGATCCCGGCCAGCGCCGTCGAGCGCCGCCAGCAGCACTTTGCCCTGAGAGGTGACCGTGGCCGGAAAGCGGGTGCCGATCTCGACCCGAAGCGCGATGATCTTGGGGACGGCGACCCGGGCCGTGTAGACGATGTCGGATCCGTCGAGCTGCGCCATCGACGACGACTCCCCCGTCGCGCGTACCAGCTCCTCGAGATGCGGACGCGCGAGCTGCCACAGTCCCTGCGAACTGACGAAGGCGTAGCCGAGGTCGAGCACGCGGGGGGTCAGCTCGAAGACGGAGCCGCGCTGGCGGACATAGCCGAGCTCGGTCAGGGTGAGCAGCAGACGGTGAGCGGTGGGGCGGGCGAGAGCCGCGGCATCCGCGATCTCCGACAGAGACATGCTGGGTCGGGTGTCGGAGAAGGCGGTGAGGATGTCGAGGCCGCGGGCGAGCGATTCGACGAAGCCCGCGGTCTCGCCTCTGCCTGCCATGCACCGACCATAACAGCGGCCCGAGGTCTGCGGCAGTTCACCCGATCGTCGCCCACCGGCCACCCGCAGGCCACCGGCGACGCGGCCGTCGGGCCTACGGTTGTGCTGCTTTCAGAAGGGCGGCGCATCATGGCGACCATCGGTGACATGTTCTACATCGTCGATGCCGGGCAGGGGCGGTGGGTGATCCACCACCAGGTCACCGGATACAAGGCCGGATCGGTGGTGCGCACAACGGACGGACTGATGCTCGCCGACCCCGAGTCGCGGCTCATCGGGCGCTACGACACCTTCGACGAGGCACTGCGCGAGCTGTACGCCACGGCCTAGCTCTCCGCGTCAGCGGCGGGCGGCGCTGGCGTGATGTCGACTGGCCTGATCTCCCGTGGCCTGATCTCGTTGTGCAGGCGCTCCATCTTGGCGTCCAGCCGGTTTGCGACGTCCGCCGCGTCCGCGAGCTCGGCAAGGAGGGTCTCCGGGACCTCCTGATCGAACTTGTAGTAGATCTTGTGTTCGAGGCTCGCCCAGAAATCCATGGCGACGGTACGGATCTGCAGCTCGACGTTCATGTGCTCGACCGATTCCGAGAGGAAGATCGGCACCCGCACGATCAGGTGCAGACTCTTGTAGCCGTTCGACTTCGGGTTCTCGATGTAGTCCTTGACCTGTAGCACGGTGATGTCCGACTGGGTCGAGAGCATCTTCGCCACCCAATAGGCGTCGGAGATGAAGCTGCAGACGACCCGTACGCCGGCGATGTCGAGGATGTTGTCGCGGAACGAATCGAAGGTCATATCGATCCCGCGACGTCCGGCCTTGTCGAGGATGCTCTCCGGAGACTTCAGCCGCGCGTTGACGTGCTCGATCGGGCTGTACTCGTGAAGGTGCTCGAATTCCGTCGTCAGGATGTTGATCTTCGTCATGATCTCGTCGATCGCGAACTGGTAGTTCAACATGAAGCGGGCGAAGTCGGAGCCGAGCTTCTGCAGTTCGGTGTACTGCCCCACGTCGGCACGCATCGCGGATAGCCCCACCGGATGATCACTCACCCCACCAGTATCAGCCCTCGAGGCGAGAGTGGTCCCCTACGTGATGCCAGGTGCGGTTGTGGTACACCAGCGGCGGCTCCTCGGTGGACGAGATGTGGGCCTGGAGGGCATGCACCGCGATGACCGTCGACCCGCCCGCCTCCATGCGGTTGATGATGCGACCGCGGATCCACACCGGAGCGCCCGGCAGATAGGGCTCACCGGTGACCAGCCGGCTCCAGATGGAGGTGTCGGCGAAGCGGTCGACGCCGCTCGTCGCGAACAGCTTTGCGACATCCAGCTGGTCAGCACCGAGCAGGTGCACCACGACGGTGTCGGCCCTGTTCAGGGTCGGCGCGCTGGAGGATTGGCCAGAGATCGAGAACACGAGCAGCGGCGGTTCCGCGCTGACCGAGAAGACGGATGTCGCCGTCAGTCCGACCGGACCGTCACCGGCGTCGGCGGTGATCACCGCGACCCCCGCGGGGTGATTGCGGAAGGCGAGCTTGAACTCGGCCGGGCTCAGCCCCGCGAGTTCGTCGAGGCTCTGGACCGGGGCGAGCGGGCTGTGCTGCGAAGTGGGCTGCGGAGCCTGTGCCGGCTCATACGACTGCGCTGGCTGCCGTGACTGCGCTGCCGAACTGCTCGAGCTCATCTGTCCTCCGAATCGATCGTCTCCTCAGACTGCTCGCTGGCCCGGTGAAGGGCAACGACATGACCGAGTGTGACGGTCTGAGCCTGGTGGTGCGAGCCCGGCGGGTCGCCTCCGAAGCGATCGACCCGCCAGACTCGGCGTACTTACGCTCTAACGTCCGCTGGGCGTCGATTCTTCCGATGACCCGTTCGTCAGCAGCGTTTCGTCGTTCAGGAGCGTTTCGGCCTCGATCGACACGTCCTCGCGCGTCAGGACACCCGCACGCCGCGCCGCCTCGAGCGCTTCCGCCTCCTCGCCTCCGATCGCCTCGCCCCGCGCAACCAGCCCGGCCACATCGGAGAGCGGGATCTGCTTGAGGAACAGCGCGAGCACGAATGCCAGACCGATGAACGGCAGCAGGTACCAGAACACGGGAGCGAGTGCGTCGGCGTAGGCCGCCACGACCCCATCTCGAATGGCGGAGGGAAGGGTGCTCAGCGTCTGCGGATCGATCGTGGAGGTCGCCTGGGCGGCATCCGCTGCACTCGCTCCCGCCTTCGAGAAGACCTCCGTGAGGTTATCGGTGAGGCGCGTGGTGAAGATGGTCCCGAACACCGCGACACCGAGAGCGGCACCGACCTCGCGGAAGTAGTTGTTGGTGCTGGTCGCGGTGCCGACCATCGAGGGTGCGACCGAGTTCTGTGACACCAGCACGATGACCTGCATGATCAGTCCGAGACCTGCGCCGAACACGAACAGGAACACGCAGATCAGCCAGATCGGGGTGGTCGCCGTCAGCGTCGTCATCGCGAGCATCGCCGCGGCGGTGAGCAGCGTGCCGATGATCGGGAACATCTTGTAGCGACCGGTGCGCGTGATCAGGCCGCCCGAGACGATGGAGGTTCCGATGAGGCCCGCCATCATCGGCAGCATGAGCAGACCGGATGCCGCTGCCGAGGTGCCCGACGACATCTGCAGGAAGGTGGGCACGAACCCGATCGCCGAGAACATCGCGAGACCGAGGGTGAGGCCGATCGCGGTCGCGTTGATGAAGACGCGGTTCGTGAACAGCGACAGCGGGATGATCGGATCTTTCGCTTTCGACTCGACCAGCACGAACAGCAGGGCTGCGACGACGAGGCCCGCGCCGAACAGCCAGGTCTCGATCGCGCCCCAGCCGTGGGCGGAGTCGCCACCGAAATCGGTGAAGAAGATGAGGCAGGTGGTGAAGGCAGAGAGCAGGATGACTCCCAGCACGTCGATCGGCGCCGTCGCCTTCTTGTTCGGCAGGCTCAGGGCGAACCAGGCGATGGCGAAGGCGGCGATGCCGACCGGGATGTTGATGTAGAACGCCCACTGCCAGGTGAGATGATCGACGAAGAAGCCGCCGAGCAGAGGCCCGCCGACGGCGGACAGGCCGAAGATGGCGCCGAGCGGTCCGAGATACTTGCCCCGCTCGGAGGCGGGAACGATGTCGGCGATGATCGCCTGCGAGAGGATCATCAGCCCGCCACCGCCGAGGCCCTGCACCGCACGGAAGACGACGAGCTGGGTGAAGTCGCCCGCGAAGGCGCAGCCGACCGAGGCGATGGTGAACAGCGCGATGGCGATGAGGAAGAGCCGGCGCCGGCCGAGCACGTCGCCGAACTTGCCGTAGACCGGCATGACGATCGTGGTGGCCAGAAGGTAGGCGGTGGTCAGCCAGACCTGGTGCGAGACGCCTCCCAGCTCACCGACGATGGTCGGCATCGCGGTGGAGACGATGGTCTGATCGAGGCTCGACAGGAGCATCCCCGCGATGAGCGCGGAGAAGATGATCCAGATTCGACGTTTGGTGAGGAGGAGTGGGCCCTCGGTGGATGTGGTGGTCATCGTGTTCTTTCTTCTGCGGTCGTGGAGCTCATCACATCGCGGTAGATGGAGAGCGTGTCGGTGAGGATGCCGGGGTAGGTGCGGTCGTCGGCCGGGTCGAGCAGACGCTCGCCGGCCGAGCGGAGGATGATCGAGAAGATTCCCACCAGAGCGGATGCCCGCGGATCATCGTGCGCGACTCCCTCGCGCAGCACGATCAACTCGGCGGCGGCCCGTTCCCGTTCGCGGGTGATGCCGATGAAGCGGGACAGGATGCGCGGCTCGCGTTCGAGCACCCGCATGAACTGCTCGTGCTCGGTCGCGTCGTGGTCGATCGAGTCGAAGTGGGCGCTGACGATCGCCACGAGGTCGTCGAGCACCGCCGCCCATCCGCGCGAGCCGAAGGCGAGAAATCGTTCCGCGAAGTGCTGGGCCTCGTCGGCCGGGTCCGCGCCGATGACGGCGTCTTCTTTCGACGGAAAGTAGTTGAAGAAGGTACGCCGCGAGACGCCGACCTCCTCGCAGACCTCGTCGATGGTGAATCCGGAGAGTCCGCGCTCGGCCGTCAGGCGCCGGGTGACGGAGGTGAGACGGGCCGCCGTGCGGTGCATCTTCTGCTCGCGCAGGCTGCCCGGCGCGACATCCGGCGTATTTGCACTCTCAATCACAAAGTGCAGTTTTGCACTATCACTCCGTAAATGCAATTCTCGTGATGGGCGCAGAGGCGTCAGGCTCGTTCGCGGAGCCAGTCGATCGCGAGGGTGCTCGTATCGAGGATCGAGATGTGGCCATCGCGCGGTCGAAGCCAGAGTTCGGCTTCGGGCAGCACCCCCAGCAGGTGATGGGCGTGCGAGACCGGAACCACCCGGTCGTCGCCGCCGTGCGCGAGCAGCACGGGAACCCGTAGCTCGCTGAGGCCCGCGCCCCACGGCGCGACGAGCGCCAGATCATCGGCGATCAGGCCCGCCGGTCCGGCGGCGGAGGCGGCGCGGACATCCGCTCCCAGGGAACTCCAGCGGGAGTCGAGCGCGGCGTAATCGCCGTCCGTGAAGCTTGCGGCGTCGAACTCGGCGGTGCGCTCGAACTGGGTCCGAGCGTCCTCGCCGAGTTGCGCCGCACGCAGCGACGGTCCACCTCCTGTCATTCCGGCGAACCAGTCGAACTCGGTGGTGTACGGCGTGAGAGTGGCGAAGGTCGCGACGGCGGTCACGCGATCGGGCATCGCGAGAGCGCAGGCCAGCGCGTGTGGGCCACCCCCGGAGGCGCCCATCGTGGCGAAGCGCTCGACGCCTAGAGCGTCGAGCAACTGACGGACGTCGTCGGCCGCGTCGTCGACGGTGCGCCCAGGCCGAACTGTAGAGCCGCCGTAGCCGGGACGTCCGTAGGAGATCCACCGGATGTGGCGCTCGCCCGCAGCCCGGAGGTGCGGCTCCAGCGCGGCGCCGGTCTGAGGCGAACCGTGATGCCAGAGGATCGTGAGCGGGCGGAGGTCACCATTCGTGCTGTCGTGCGCGCTGATCTTGCGGCCATCACGAAGGGTGACATGGATCATCGGGTCACCTCCGTGAGGCGGCGCTCGAGGTAACGACGCTCGGCCTCGGTCGGTGCCAGCGCCCGTGCGCGTTCGTACTCACGGGCTGCTTCGGCGCGGCGCCCCAGTCGTCGAAGGAGTTCGGCGCGGGTTGCGGCGAGGAGGTGGTGACCGTCCAGCGTGCCCGCAGCGTCGATCCCGTCGAGAACGGCCAGTCCGGCGGAGGGTCCACGGTGCATCGCCACCGCGACGGCGCGATTGAGTTCGACGACGGGCGAGGGCGCCACCGTTCCGAGCTCGTCGTACAGCGTGACTATCCGCGCGAAGTCGGTGTGTTCCGCGTCGATCGCCTCCGCATGGCACGCCGCGATGCGCGCCTGGAGTTCGTATCGCCCGGCGTTCGGCGTGCTGCGAGTCACCAGGGAGAGACCTTCCGTCGTCGCGTCGGCATCCCACAGGCCGCGATCCTGCTGCTCCAGCGTGACCAGTTCACCGGCGGCGTCGACGCGCGCGGCGCTCCGAGAGTGCTGCAGCAGCATCAGAGCGAGGAGGCCGCGCGCCTCGGGGTCGTCCGGCATCAGCTCGACGAGCACCCGAGCCAGTCCGATCGCCTCCTCCAGCAGAGGTCGACGGAGCATCGTGTCGCCGCTCGTCGCTCTGTAGCCCGCGGTGAACAGCAGGTACAGCACCGCGAGCACACCGTCGCGCCGCGCGGACAGGTGCTCGGGAGCTGGCACGCGATACGGGATGCCGGTGTTCTTGATCCGCGCCCGCGTGCGCACCAGCCTCTTCTCCATCGTCGACTCGGTGACCAGGAACAGCCGGGCGATCTCGGCCGTGGAGAGGCCGGCGACCGTGCGCAGGGTCAACGCGACCCTGGCATCCATCGACAGGGCCGGATGGCAGCAGGTGAAGATCAGGGTCAGTCGGTCATCCGAATCCACGCCGACCTCCTCTCCTTCGGGCTCGACCGGCTCGTGCGCGAGCCGCTGTATCGCTCGCGACTCCGCAGATGCCCGTCGCAGCAGGTCGATCGCTCGATTCTTCGCCACGGTGGTGAGCCAGGCGCCCGGGTTGGTCGGCACGCCGCTCTTCCGCCACTCGGTCATGGCCTTCGTGAGCGCATCCTGCAGACAGTCCTCGGCGAGAGTGAAATCGCCCGTCATGCGGATGAGGGTGGACACGATGCGCGCCGACTCCCCCGCTGCCGCGCGCGCGGCGACCTCCGCGATCGGATCCGGCCGCACGCGAGAGGTCATGCTCTACTCGAAGGGCCAGGAGGGTCGGATCTCGATCTGCCCGTACCGTGCCATCGGATGCCGCGACGCGATCTCGATCGCCTCATCGAGGTCGATGCAATCGATGACGTCGTAGCCGGCAATCCACTCGGCGGTCTCGGCGAATGGGCCGGCGGTCACGCCGAGCTGGCCGTCCCGCACTTTCACGGTCGTGGCATCACTCGGTGGACGCAGGCGATTGCCGTAGTGGACTCCCGAGTGCTTCTCCACCTCGGCCACCCACACCTCGATGTCGTCATCGGCAGGGTCGTACGCGGGTGCGGTCGGATCGGTACAGACGAAGAACATGTATTCCATGGGACTGCTCCTTCACTTGTCATGGCTGCAGTGTCGTTGCGAGAGCGACGCACAGGGTCTCGGCGTCAGGACAGCGAGGCGACAATCGCCGGGAAAAGTTCCTGTCATCCTGGTTTCGTGTCCTCCTGGATTCGTGTCCTCCTAGTGTGGCGCTGTGCGTCGTGTTGGCACAGGCGTAACCGACGAAAGGGAATCAGATGCAGTACATGATCCTCATCTACACGAGCGCGGCGAGCGCAGAGGCGATCCAGACGGAGGCGCTCGACGAGTTCCGGGCGGCGCACGGATTCGTCATCGGCGAGCTGACCGCGTCCGGCGAGTTGCTGGATACTCACGAGCTCTCGGTTCCCGACGCGAAAATCGTTCGCACTCGCGAGGGGCTCTCGATCACTGACGGACCCTATGCCGAGGCCGCAGAGTGGGTGGGTGGGTATTACCTGATCGATGTCGCGAATGAGGCGCGCGCTCTCGAGATCGCCGCGCGCTTCGTTGAGGCGCGCTTCGCGACGGTCGAGGTGCGCCGGATCGTGTGACGGTCCGCCGCCCGCGTAGTTCCGTGACTGCCGTTCCCACCGCCCCGGGTGGAGATTCAGCCGGCCACGACGGCGACCCTGCCGGCGGCGGGGCTATGCGCCGAGCTTCGCCAGCGCGTCCTCCGCGGCGACCCAGGCCAGCATCGCGCACTTCACCCGCGCGATGTACTTGGACACCCCGCCGAGCACCACCGCATCGCCGAGCAACTCTTCGTCGGGCTCGACGGTGCCACGGGAGCGCATCGCCTCGCGGAAAGAATCGATGCGGGCGCTGATCTCGGTCGTGGTCAGCCCCTCCGCGAGACCGGAGAACAGCGACGCCGAGGCCTGGGAGATCGCGCAACCGTGACCCTCCCAGCGCACGGCGGTCACGACATCCGTCGCCCGATCGCGGTGCAGCTCGAGGGTGATCTCGTCACCGCAGGTGGGGTTGAGCTGGTGCGAGTGCGAGTCGGCGCCCGGCTGCAGCCCGAAGCCGTGCGGCCGCCGCGAGTGGTCGAGGATGACCTCCTGGTAGAGGTTCTGCAGGTCGGTGGTGCTCATGGTCGAACTCCGAAGAAGGTGATGGCATCGGCGACACCGGCGAGGAACTCGTCGACCTCGCTTTCGGTCGAGTAGAGGTAGGTGCTCGCACGCGTGCTCGAGGTCAGGCCGAGGCGGCGGTGCAGCGGCTGCGCGCAGTGGTGCCCGACGCGCACGGCGATGCCGCGATCGTCGAGGAACTGCCCGAGATCATGGGCATGGATGTCCGCGACGGCGAAGCTGGTCAGTCCGGTTCTGAACTCGCCGGCCACCGGTCCGAGCAGCCGCACCCCGTCGATGGCGCTCAACCCGGCCGCCAACCGCTGCCCGAGGTGTTCCTCGTGTGCAGCGATGCGGTCCATGCCGGTCGCGCGCAGATAGTCGACGGCGGCACCCAGGGCGATCGCCTGGGAGACCGGCTGCGTGCCCGCCTCGAAGCGCTGAGGTGCGGGCAGATACTCGGCCCCTTCCATCGTCACGGTCGTGATCATCGACCCGCCGGTGAGGAACGGCGGCAGGGCGTTCAGCAGTTCGCGGCGACCGTAGAGCACACCGATACCGGTGGGGGCGAGCATCTTGTGGCCGGAGAACGCGGCGAAGTCGACGTCGAGCGCGTGGAGGTCGAGGGCGAGATGCGGAGCCGACTGGCAGGCGTCGAGCACAACGAGCGCGCCGACCTGTCGTGCCCGGGCAACGAACAGCTCGATCGGGGTGAGCGCGCCGAGCACGTTGGAGACGTGGGTGACAGCGACGATCTTCGTCCGCTCGGTGATCAGCAGGTCGAGGGAATCCAGTTCCAGCGCACCGGCGTCGTCGATCGGCACGTAGCGGAGCGTCGCGCCCGTGCGCGCGGCGAGCTCCTGCCACGGGATGAGGTTCGCATGGTGCTCGAGCTCGGTCACCAGGATCTCGTCGCCCGGACCGACGCGGAAGCGTGTTGCTGCGGCACCTCCGCGCCCGAGGCTGGCGTTGGAGATGGCGTAGGCGAGCAGATTGAGTGCGGCGGTGGCGCCGGAGCTCCAAACGATCTCGTCGGCGTCGGCTCCCACGAAACGCGCGACAGTGCCCCGCGCGTTCTCGAAGGTCTCTGTCGCCTCGGCGGCAAGGGAGTGGGCGCCGCGGTGCACGGCGGAATTCTCGCTGAGCAGGTAGCGCCGCTCGGCGTCGAGCACGGCGAGGGGCTTGTGCGATGTCGCGCCCGAGTCCAGGTAGGTCAGCCGGTGGCCGTTGACCTCGGTGCTCAGGATCGGGAAGTCCGAGCGGAGCCGTTCGAGCTCCTGCGGGGTGAACGGGTCGACGCTGGCGACGGGACCGGCGGTCGTCACTGTGCTCTGGGTCACATGGACCTCCTGATTCGTTGCCCTTCTAGGGTATCCCCCCCCGTAGGCTCGTCGGCCGGCCGAGGGGAGCGGCGCACGTGCAGACAACGCCCAGGATGAACCCCGACGGTCGGCATAAACCGGACGGTTTACTAGACAGCGCCGTCTATCGGGCGTAACGTCTGTCACATCATCGGGGGGTGATGGAAATGCGACAGAGTGAGTCGGAAGTGGCGGGAACCACTGTTCCGCGTGCGCTCTTCCTCGTCCTCTTCGGTCTGGCTCTCGCCGTGTTCTGGGTGGTCTTCGGCACTTCCCACTCGGCGTCGGCCGAAGAGGCTCCCCCGCCCGCTCCTCCGGCTCCCGCCGCGGCGCCATCGCTGCTCGGCACTGTGGCGTCCACCGTCGATGGCGTCGTCGCCGCGGTCGTCCCTCAGCAGCCGGCGATCGTCACCCCCGTGGTCCAGACCGTCGGACGCTCGGTGACGGCGCTGGTGCAGCCGTCTGCGCAGCCGGTCACCGCCGCCGTCGCCCCCATCACGCAGACCGTCGACGCAGTCGTCACAGCCGTGCCGGGCGTCGCCCAGGTCACGGGCGCCGCGCCGGTCAGTACCGTCACGAACCCGCTGACCACCACCCTCGACGCTGTCGCCGGCCCCATTGTCCGTCCCGTGCTGGCGGATGTCGTCGGACCGGTGATCACGGATGTCGTCGGCCCGGTCGTCGGCCCGGTTCTCGGCCCGGTCATCGGACCGGTCCTGATCCCCGAACTCGAGGGCACGGGGGCCGCCGTGAGCGATCCGCTCGACCTCGGGAACCTCGACGTCGCGACCGGTGCAGCCGTCTCGGCCGCCGCCGGTGCATCGCCGACGCGGTCGGACATCCGTCTCACTCGCGCCCTCGCCGGGCACTCTCCGGGTACCGTCGGGTCGTCCGCTGTGGTTCCCCGTGCCCCGGCGACGCCCTTCTCCCCGTTCGATGACTCCCCTGGCGGGCACGCCCTCGGGATGCTGTCGGGCTCCAGTTCAACTGCGGGCGCCGCCTCCGGCGCTGCAGCAGCGGGCGTGCTCGGTGGCTTCGGCCTGCCAGCGCGACTGGTCCTGGGCTCCGCGGCGTTCGCCGCCGACGACGCGCTCCCGTCTTCTCTCACGCTTGACCCCGGTTCTTCGCCTGACTGAGCCGATCCGCGCCATCGCTTCGCCGATGGCAAACGGATCCTCCCCGCAGTAGCGGGACCTCATTCAGACACAAGAATCGGAGTGCTTCAACCATGAATAAAATCGTCTCGAGAGCCCTTATGGGTGCTCTCTTCGTCGGGGGCATCACGCTCCTCGGCGCAACCGCGGCAAACGCAGCGGAGACCGACGGCAGTGATGGTGTCGGTTCCGGCACGCAGGCGATCGCCGGCGTGACCGCACCGATCACCATCGGCGGCAACGCGATCTCCCTGCTGGGCGACAGCGCGAGCAGCGGATCGACAACGGCCGCTCCCGCCCCGGCTCCGGCACCCGCTCCTGCACCTGCTCCGGCGCCCGCAGCGGCTCCGGCCAGCACCAGCGGAACCGAGTCACTGCTCGGCGGCACCCAGGCCATCGTGAACGCGGTGCTGCCGGTGAATGTCAGTGGCAACTCGATCAGCGTGCTCGGCCAGTCGTCCTCGACCGGTTCCACGGCATCCGCTGCACCGGCATCCGCAGCAGCGGCTCCGGCGGACGGCACTGCCAGCACCGACGGCACGGACGGCGTCGCGAGCGGTACCCAGGTGTTGCCGACGGTGATCGCGCCCATCGCGATCACCGGCAACTCCATCAGCCTGCTCGGTGACTCGTCGTCCGCGGGATCGACCTTGTCGAACGGTGCCGCGAACGGCGCGGCCGGGCCGTCCGCGGGCGCTTCGTCGTCCACGAGCGGTGAGGACGGAGTGCTCGGCGGCACCCAGGCAGTGATCGGTGCCACCGCGCCGATCGGCGTCTCGGGTAACGCGATCAGCGTGCTGGGCGACTCGTCGTCGACCGGTTCGACCGCGTCGAACGGCACTGCAGCACCCGCTGATGGCGCGGCGTCCACCACCTCGGGTGCCGACAGCATCCTCGGCGGCACGCAGGCTCTGATCGGCGCCACGGCGCCGATCGGCGTCTCGGGCAACGCGATCAGCCTGATCGGCGACTCGTCGTCGACAAATTCGACGTCGTCCAACGGCACTTCACACGGTGACACGAGCACCGGCGGCGGATCGACCACCACGGGCACCGACTCGGTGCTCGGCGGAACGCAGATCCTGCCGGACGTCTCCGCTCCCATCGGTGTCACCGGTAACGCGATCAGCGTGCTCGGCGACTCGATCTCGACCGGCTCCACGGGCGGGTCCACCACCGGCGGTGGCAGCACCGGTGGTTCGACCACTCTCGGTGACGGCAGCATTCTCGGTGGCACCCAGCTCGGACTCGGGCTGAACCTGCCGATCGACCTGAGCGGCAACGCGATCAGCGTGGTCGGAGATTCGACGACGACGCCCGGCACCCCGGTGACTCCGGTCACGCCGGTCACGCCGGTGACGCCGGTGACCCCGGTGACGCCGGTGACCCCGGTCACGCCGGTAGGTCCCACGGACCCGGGCACGACCCCCGTCACTCCGACGGCGGCTGCGACCGGTTCACTCGCCGCTGCGGACGTCTCGGGTTCGGCACTGGCGTCGACCGGAGCGGACGGTGTCATCACCGGCCTGCTCCTCGGGCTGCTTGCCCTGATCGCCGGCCTCGGCCTCGCCTTCACGGCGCGGCGTCGGGCGCTGCGACTGTAGATCGAGCGATGGACCGATGACAGGACGGCGCGGGCCGTGACCGCCTCGGCGGCACGACCCGCGCAGTCCCGCGCCCGCGGTACGCTCCACTGGAGCGTCCCGCACCCGCACGCCCGGCATCCGCCCGCACCGTTCCAGGAGATCGATGGTCCACGCCCACCCACTCCACGTCGCCGTCGACGTGGAGTGCTATTGCTGCCGACTCGAGCAGACCTTCACCTTCACGTCGCCGAACGATCAGCTGGTCTGCGCCGAATGCTCGCGGCACTACGGCGAGGGCAAGGCGGAGAAGCGCGACCTCGACCACATAGCCATGTGGTCGGCGCGGTTCGGTGCGCTGGCACAGCAGCAGCGGGACCTGACCGAGTCGACGGATGCGGAGCGGATGTCCGCCCAGGCGACCGAGACCGAGTTGCGGGCCCGCGTGGCCGAGCTCACCACCGCCATCGCGGATGACTTCGCCGGCACGGATCTCGGTGGTTCGCGCGCCCTGCTCGAGAACGAGCTCGTCGCTCGGGCCGAACGGCGCACGGAGCTGGCGATCCGGCTGAACGACCGGCTGATGGTGGCGCTGTGGCGGATGGATCGCATCCACCACGATGGCGCTCCGCTGCACTGCAGCTGCGGGAAGAAGGTCGTCGCCTGCGACGAGTGGTCGGCGATCGAGCCTCAGCGTCAGGCGATCCGGGACTGGGAGAAGCGCAATCTCGCGCTCCGCGCCGAGGGCAAGCGTGACGCCCTCCCCCCGGAGTACGCCGGCTGAGGTCTCAGCGCTCTCTGCCGGTCAGCACTCGACCGGTCAGCACTCGACCGGTCAGCACTCCACCGCTCAGCACTCCACCACGTTGACCGCGAGGCCGCCCATCGAGGTCTCCTTGTACTTCGAGCTCATGTCGCGACCGGTCTCGCGCATCGTCACGATCACTTCGTCGAGGGAGACCCGGTGATCGCCGTCGCCCCAGAGCGCCATGCGTGCCGCATTGATGGCCTTGGCCGCAGCGATCGCGTTGCGCTCGATGCACGGGATCTGCACCAGGCCGCCGATCGGATCACAGGTGAGCCCGAGGTTGTGCTCCATGGCGATCTCCGCGGCGTTCTCGACCTGCTCCGGTGTTCCGCCGAGGATCTCGGCGAGCCCGGCCGCCGCCATCGACGAGGCCGAGCCAACCTCGCCCTGGCAGCCGACCTCGGCGCCCGAGATGGAGGCCTGGCGTTTGTAGAGCACACCGATGGCAGCGGAGGCCAGCAGGAAGCGGGCGACCACGGCATCCTTCTCCTGACTCGTCGCGGTGGCCATGCCGGGTGCGTAGTGCGTCGCGTAGAACATCACCGCGGGAATGATGCCGGCGGCACCGTTGGTCGGCGCGGTGACGACGCGGCCGCCCGAGGCGTTCTCCTCGTTGACGGCGAGGGCGACCAGGTTCACCCACTCCTGCCAGTAGATGGGGCTGCGGTCGACATCCTCCGCCAGCAGGCGCCGGTGCCACGCGGGTGCGCGGCGACGCACGTTGAGACCCCCGGGCAGGGTTCCTGTGCGCGCCAGGCTGTTGTTCTTGCACTCGTCCATCACGTCGCGGATGTGCAGCAGACCGGCGGTGATCTCCGCCTCATCGCGCCGTGACAGCTCGTTGCGCAGCATCACGCCGCTGATGCTCAGCTTCTCGCTGTGGCAGTGCTCCAGCAGTTCGGCGGCGGTGGCGAAGGGCAGCGGGTCGGGCACCACCGGCAGGTCGACGCGGCCGACGCCCTCGCGCTCGATGAAGCCGCCGCCGATCGAGAAGTAGGTGGCGGCATGGAGCAGGCCGCCGTCCGCATCCTCCGCCTCGAAGACCATGCCGTTTGTGTGCTGGTCGAGCACGGTGAGCGGGTGCAGACGGATGTCCGCGACGGTGAGCGGGATCGGGCGCCGCCCCGCGAGCAGCACCTCACCGCTCGAGCGCTGCAGTTCGAGGCGTTCGGCCATCTCTGCGGGCAGGATCTCGTCGGGCAGGTACCCCTCGAGACCCACCAGCACGGCGTCCATGGTGCCGTGACCCGCGCCCGTCGCGGCAAGCGATCCGTACAGGTGAACGCGGAGGGCGGTGGTGCGCTCGACGACACCCGCATCGGCGAGTTCGGCGGCAAAGGCAGCCGCCGCGCGCATCGGGCCGACCGTATGCGAGCTCGACGGGCCGATACCGACCGTGAACAGGTCGAAGACGCTCAGCGGTGGCAGGTCTGGCCCGAGCGCCGCGGAACCATCGCCGGAGGTCTCTGCAGCTGCTGTCGCGGGGCCGGTGCGCCGGAAGCCGCGTTCCGTGGGAGCGGTGCGCGGGGAATGCCGGTCCGAGTCAGGGAAATCCATGGGGAACCTTCGTGTGGGGCGGGCCGGCGCAGGCGCCGGATGCGGGTTCCCTCCGCTCTGTATCGGACCTGAGAGTTTCGACATCCTCGACTGCGAGGCGCTTGCACCGACGGTGAGCGGGGCCGGATGCCACGCTGCTTTTCAGAGTCGCCTCACCGCGCGGTACTGGGGCCTGAGAGATTCCCGGAGGGGATTGCTCCTACGGCGCCCTCCGCGTGGAGGGGCTCTCCCGCGGCGGTTCGAAGGCGTGTTGAGTTGTAGTCAGAGGGTACTCCAGGCACCCGCTCGGCGTGAGGGTCAGGCCGGCAGACTCACGGTCGGCGCCTCGATCGGCGCCGCATCCAGCCAGGAGGCACGGATGAGGATGGGCAGGTGATCGGAGACACCGCGCTTGAGAGTCTCGACGCTTTCGATGCGCAGCCCCATGGAGGTCGCGAAGTCGAAGTGGCCGCGGAAGAACTTGTAGCGAGTGTAGGTGCGACGATCGCTCAGTGAGAGCTCGTAGCCGGACTTCTGCACGGTGCGCCCCAACCGGTTCTGGAACAGCGGGTAGTTGTAGTCGCCCACCATCAGCTCGGGAATCCCCTCACCCATCGTGCGCAGCTGCTCATGCGCTGCGCGGATCTGCTCGCGCCGCAGTGAATTCAGTGCGGTGAGCGGTGCCGCGTGGAAAGAGGCGACGATCAGGTCGCGGTCGTCGCGCAGATCCGTGAGCCGGGTGCCGATGAGACGTTCGTGGGCGGGGCGCATCACGCGATCGTGCAGCGACTTCTTCAGCGCGAAGGTCTGCGTGTTCACCGCGGTGAAACGCTCCCGGTTGTAATACAGGGCGAGGCCCAGGCGATTGCGCTTCGTGGAGTCGGCCATGTGCAGATTGCCGAGTTCTGCCGGAAGGCGATTCGTGTCTGCCTCTTGCAGACACAGCACATCGAGGTCGTTTCCCTGCACCAGTGCGGTGAGTTCGCCGCTGGCGTGATCCTCGCGGAGGTTGTAGCTGATGACTCGGAGCACTCTCTACCAATCGTCGATGTTGCGCGGCTGCCGCCTCGATGGTGCGACGCCGCGACCACTCAGCATATGGTCGCCATGAGTCCAGCACGTAACACGGCCGCGCCGACTCTGCACGGATGCACAGCTGGGTCTACGCGCACATCCAGCAAGGAGCGTGAGGGTCACCATCCATTCGGCGCCAGGGGGTTGTGGGTTCGGTCAGGCGGCATATCGTCGATCCTGTGACGCCGAGGTTCGGCGCGCGGAAGGGAACACCGTGTCCGAGCAGACAGCCGACAGCACAGAATCAGACAGAGACGTGCCCGGGGACGAGAGTGCCGAGCAGCTGTACGGCGATGGTGTCGTCCCACAGGACGCGGACTTCACCGATCCGGACGACCTCGATGACCCGGTGGGCGATGCGATTCTCGACGAGCTCCCGGAGGGCGGCGCCCGAGACGGCGAGCTGCCGGAGGGGACCGCCGGTCCGTAGAGCCGGTCTCAATCACCCACTTCGTCACCCGTTTTTCCGCCGACGAGCGTCTTCGAAAGGACACACCATGAGCGACATCAATCCCCCGCTGCCCGACCAGGGCCCCACAGACGGCAGCCACGGCGAGGAGCGCGACGAGCCGATCTCGATCGATGAGAGCGTCGACAACCTGCCGGAGGATGCGGACCCCATCGACCAGCCGGGCGGCCCGGATCCCGCGGTCACCGACGACGGCGTTCTCTCCCCCGGCTCCACCGCAGACGGTTCGCCCACGTCGCTGGATTGACCCGCCTAATCCGACAGTCGCACGCCACCGCCGACCACCGAGGAGCACCGTGAGCACCACCCCAGATGCAGCAGCCAGTGAAACACCCGGCGACACCGATCCGGTCGCGCGGGACATCGCGGCGCGCGATCCGCAGACCGACGACGCGGTCGCCGGTGAACAGGTTCTCGCCGACGACCCGGCCGCGCCGGAACCGAAGGTCGCACCCGATCCCGATGAGCTCGAAAGCCGCGACTAGGCGACACGCTGACGACCCGCTGACGGTCATCGGACCAATGGCAAGTAGTAGGGTCGGCCTATCGCCGCCCTCCGTCGGCGAACACCCGAGCGAAGGCCCGAGCGGCCCGTGATGATGTGAGGACGCACTCGTGGCAGGGAACAGCGACAGACCGCCGGCGCCGCCGCCCGCAGGCTGGTTCGCGGATCCGGCCGGGAGCCCCTACCTGCGCTGGTGGGACGGTGCAGGCTGGACCGACAACTTCATCGACGCCCGCACCGGTGCTCCGCCCGCGGAGCTCGCGCCCGCGGCTGCGCCCCGTGGGGCGATCGCGGTCGGTTCCGCGTCTGTCGAGGATTCCGCTGGTGGGGATACCGCGTCTGTTGTCTCCTCGACCGAGACCGAGACGAAAACGGAGACGCAGACAGAGCCCGGCGATCGTGCGTCTGCCACGCCGTCGTCCGCCGCGTCTGCCGATCCACAGTCGAGCGAGGCTCCACCGCTGACCCGTCGCGAGGCGCGAGCGCGCGAGCGACTGGCCGAGGAGGCGCGCGCGAACGCCGGAGCGATTCCGCCGCTCGTCGAACCCGGCCAGCCCCAGGCCGCCGTGCCCGCCCCGGCACCACTGGCACAACCGGCGCAGTCGCCACCCGCCTCACCTGCCGTTGTCCCCGAGGCCGAGGAGTTGCTCGCGCAGCCGGTGTCGGCTGCCCGCACCGTCGACTCCCTCGGCGAGGTTTCCGATCCGGATGCCGTGGCCGCGCCGGAGGAGATCGTCGCGTCGGACTCCGTCCGCGAGGACGCGGAGCCCCCTGTCGGTGCTGTCGGGGCCGTCGATCCTGCCAGTACTGCCGGTACTGCCGGCACGGTCTCGTCTGTCGGCACGATCGGCATCCCGACTCCCGATCTGCCGGAGACCGAGCATCCGCCCGGGCTCGGTGCGGTCGGCACCCCCGCCCGGGCGATCCCCCTGCCGGGCTCCACGGTCTCGGCCCCGAGCTTCGCCGATGTCGTCACCGGTCCAGCACCCGTCGCACCGGTCGCGACTCCGGCGAACGCGTGGGCAGCAATACCCACACCAACAACAGCGTCACCGTCACAGTCACCAGGAACGCCACCCTCCGGAGCCGGTGGATTCCCGTTAGCCCTGCACGACGGCGCTCCCGGCTCGTCGGCGAGCGACCGGGCACGGACGGCAGCAGTCGCGGCGCAACGCCCCGGCTCGGGCCTCTCTACCTGGGCGGTCTGGCTCTTCGCCGCGTTGCCGGTGCTGCACGGCGCCCTGGCCTGGGTGGTGTTCGGGCTGCTCGAGCCGAGTGACGTGGGCATCCTGCGCTGGGTGGTGCTGGTCGGCCCGATCCTTCTCTATCTGGTGCTCGCCGGACTCGATCGGGCAGTCCTGGTGCGCAACGGCCAGCTCGACGTCGCTCCGATCGCCTATGCGATTGTGCCGCCGCTGTACCTCGCGATCCGCGTGGTACGGATGGGCGTCGCGGCCCTCGCACCCCTGCTCGTCTGGGTCGTGCTGCAGGCTGCCGTGATCGCGGCCCTGGCCTTCGCACTCCCCCAGGTCTGGTCCGCACTTCTCGGCGGCTGAGGCCGATCCGATCCGGACTGCGACCGGTCAGCTGCCGCCGACGCCGACGAAACGGATGGCGGACTGCAGCCGGGTGCGGATGTCGAACAACTCGGTGCCCCCGATGGTGCGCGCTCCGGGCAACCCCTCCCGCAGGAGTCCACCCAGGCGGGACTCGCTCACCACTGCCGTCGTCGCGCCACGGATGCTTCCCAGCACGAGCTGGGACTCGTCCAGTTCGTCGTCCGGCACCACGATCAGCAGCGCGCTGAACTTCACCCGTGCGGCCCGGGCGATCACCTTCGCCCGCACCCCGAGGTCGTGCATCGGCCTGTCACCCATTCCCCGCGGCACGATCAGCTCGCCCTTGCGCACGCGAACGGTTTCCCCGTAGTTCTCCGACAGGATCGCGTACAGCCCGGTGGGACCGAGAAGCACGTGGTCGAGCTTCTGTTCTGGGGTGCCCGTGTCCACGTCGTGCCACACCGTGAAGCCGATGCCGAGCTCGGAGAGCGTTCGCGCCGTCGATTCCTCGGCGAGGGCATCGGCCAGCAGATGTCGCAGCTCGCGGGGCGCCGACCGCACCAGCGCGGGGTCGTAGGGATCGCTCACCGTCTCCCCGCGCCCCACCCACTCGCGGAGCAGCGTGAGGTAGCGCTCGCGGCGCCATCCCCCCGGATGCCCGTAGGAGCGGGCGCGCGGGCGCGTGTCCGACTGTCGTTGGCTCGATCGCGGGCCCCAGGGCTGTTCGAATGTGGCGCCCTGCGCGAAGCCACCGGATGGGGCCGCAGACGCGCGCGAACCGGCGCCGCGGTCGTAGGCGGCCCGGACATCCGGAGTTCCGATGCGCTCCCAGGCTTCTTGAACCGCGCTGAAGCTCACCGCGTCGCCGCCCGTGTCGGGGTGAGTCTCGCGCAGTCGACGGCGATACGCCGCCTTGAGCTCGTCGGTCGTCGCGGTCGACGAGACGCGCAACACCTCGTAGGGCGTGGCCGAGATCGGACTGTCGGGCATGATCGCTTTCGAACGCAGAAACGGAAGTCGCGGGGAGCGCGAGGCTCCAGGCTCGACCCTAGCGAAGGAAGGCTGGGATCTCGGTGCGGTTCGCCGACGGCGTGCGCACGGTGGAAAAACCAGGTTCGCGGAACGGGAATAGCCACGAATGGATCGAGGTTCGCGACTGTATGACTACCGACGGCGCTCCAGTCTCTGATGCCTCCTCCAGCACTGCCTCCTCCAGTGCTGCCACTCTCAATGAGATCCCCCTCACGACCATCGACGGGAAGGCGACCTCACTGGCCGCCTTCGACGGTCAGGTCAAGCTGATCGTCAATGTCGCCTCCCGCTGCGGGCTCGCTCCGCAGTACGAGAAGTTAGAGGCGATGCAGAAGCTGTACTCCGATCGCGGCTTCACCGTGCTCGGCTTCCCGAGCAATCAGTTTCTGCAGGAGCTCGGCACAGCCGAGGCGATCGCCGAATACTGTTCGACCACCTGGGGTGTCAGCTTCCCGATGTTCGAGAAGATCAAGGTGAACGGCCGTGACGCACATCCGCTGTACTCCGAGCTGAAGAAGACACCGGATGCCCACGGCAAGGCCGGGCGCGTGAAGTGGAACTTCGAGAAGTTCGTGATCACGCCCGACGGCCAGGTGCACCGCTTCCGCCCGACCACGGAGCCGGACGACCCGGCGATCATCGACGTGATCGAGAAGGCCCTGCCCACCGGCGCCTGACGCGCACGCGCAATCCTGTGGGCAGTGCGTCGACGGCAATAGGCTGGGTTCGATGCGACTTCTCCTGATACGCCACGGCCAGACGATCGACAACGTGAACGGCGCCCTGGGCACCGCGGTGCCCGGGCCCGGCCTCACCGAGCTGGGTACGCGGCAGGCCGCGGCCATCCCGCAGGCGCTGCAGTCCGAGCCCATCGAGGCGATCTACGTCTCGCACCTGGTGCGCACCCGGCGGACGGCCGAGCCGCTGGCCCACTCCCGCGGGCTCGAGATCCAGGAGATCGACGGCATCGAGGAGATCCGGGCCGGAGATGTCGAGGGCCGCAACGACATGGACGCCGTTCGCCTCTATATCGGCACGATCTTCTCCTGGTGGCAGGACTTCGACGCGCGCATTCCCGGCGGCGAAGACGGCAACGAGTTCTACGACCGGTTCACGTCGGCGATCGGACGAATTGCGGCCAGCCACAGCGGCACTGTCGCGATCTTCAGTCATGGAGCGGCCATCCGCACGTGGGCCTCCTGGACGTCCCGCAACCTGGATGCCGACTTCAGCCGGGTGCACGAACTCGAGAACACCGCCGTGGTCGTGGTCGAAGGCTCCCCCGACGATGGCTGGGTCACCACGTACTGGGCGGGCGAGCCCGTCGGTGGCGCCGACCTCGAAGATCCGACTGCACTCGACCCGACGGGCGAAGCCGTCATTTGACCCTTGCACCACTCGGGCCGCTGGTCTTGAGTAGGAACACCACGAGAAAGAGGCGACACCGACCATGAGCGACAGCAGCGGAACCGACAGCACACCGTTCTTCGACCGCGAGGCCGAGTACCTCGCCGACAACGATCTCGTGACCAACGACGCTGTCGCGGGCGAGACGGTGACCTTCGGGGTGGGCGACGGCAATGACGGGCCCACCGGTGGCTCACCCAACGAGCTGAAGCCGTACTCTGGCGAGCACGATCTCGAGGGCGAAGAGCTCGACCTGAAGGGCGAACCGTCCGACGAGGAGCCGCCGCTGCTCACCGACGAGGTCGACAGCATCGATGCGGTGAACCAGCCGGATTCGACGGTCATCGACACGAGCGTGCCCAAGGAGATGAGCGATAACGAGGGTCCGTTCCTCTAGGCCAGCGCCCAACCAAGCAAAGCCAGACGGCGTCAGCGCAGGCACCCGGGCGAACCACCAAGCAACCACGAGAGACGTGAGTGACGACATGAGCGACAACACGAGCGGGGCGGACGCCGCCGGCCGGGTCCAGCCCAGCGAGCAGCCCCCCTCGGCGAAGATCCTTGCCGACGAGGCGGACCTGGAACGGCAGGGAAACTCCCGGCTCCCCGATCCGCCCGACAACGAACCGCTCACCGATGATGACGCGCTGACCGACGAGGGCGCTACCTCCACCGGCGATTCCGAGTTCGACCATTCCGACCCGAGCGAGGAACCCGATCTCGAGTCGGGCGACTACGGCGGCTTCGTCGACCCGCGATAGCAGGTCGACCCGCGGTAGCCGGTGTGCCCGCTAGCGGCCGCGCGCGACCAGGATGCCCGAGATGACCAGGCCCAGCCCGAACAGGCCGGCGAGTGGCCCGTCGACGGAACTCGGCACGATACTGACCTCCGTGTTGAGTAGGTAGAGCGCGCCCACGAGGAACGTGAGGAGCACCGCGACGCGGGCCGACCGGCGCAGCACGTGGAGTGCGACGACCACCACCCCGCCGATGAGGGTGCCCAGCAGCGCAAGGGTGAGACCGACCGTGCCGAGTATGCCGGGGGCGCCCGAGATCAGTCGCGTGCCGGCGATGATCAGCCATCCCGCCGCACCCGCGGCGAATGCGAGACGCCCGAGGCCCCCGACGGCTCCCGAGGTGCCGAACGCGACGAAGGCGACCACCAGGGCGATCTCCGAGAGTACGTAGAACCACTGGTTCGAGACCGACACCAGAGTGGGGGCGTACTGCGCCGCGGCGTACAGCCCGAGAGCCAGCAACAGCATGGCACCCGCGATCAGGAGGGCCCAGCCGAGCGGGCGACGGGTGCGACGGTGGATCTGCATGGGGAGACAGTACCCGAGCGCGGGTACACGCGCGGCGACTAACGCACCCGGACCAACGAGCCTCAGACCAGCACGGCCTGGCCAATCGCATCGCCTGCCGCAACCCCGGGCATCGTGATCACGCTGTCGCCCCGCGGCGTCACCGTCACGGCGAGCTTCGCCGGAATCTGCTCCTTCATCGAGTCGACGTGACTGATCAGCCCGATGGTGCGGCCACCCGCGCGCAGACCGTCGAGAGTCGTCATCGCGATCTCGAGGGTCTCCGGGTCGAGAGTGCCGAAACCCTCGTCGATGAACAGGGTGTCGAGTCGGATACCACCGGCCTGATTCGAGACCACCTCGGCCAGCCCGAGAGCCAGGGCGAGCGAGGCCAGGAAGGTCTCGCCGCCGGAAAGGGAATTGGTCGAGCGAGACCGTCCGGTGTGCTCGTCGAGAATGGCGAGCCCCAGGCCCGACTGGGTGTTGCGGTACTGCACCGAGTCGTCGTGTTCCAGTGTGTAGCGCCCGCTGGTCATCACCCGCAGACGGACATTGGCTGCGGCCACGATCTGCTCCAGCTGGGCGGCCAGCACGTAGGTCTCCAGGCGCATCCTGCGGGTGTTCGGCTCTTTGCCCTGCACCGCGGCCGCCAATTCGCGCACCTCGTCGAACTCGGCCTGCAGGTCGACGGATGCCGCGAGCCTCCGCATCGCCTCGGCGACCAGTTGCTCCGCTCCGCGCACCCGCTCACGCAGCACGCCGCTGGCGGACATCGCGGCATCCCGCAGCTCGCGGGCCTCCAGTGCCGCGGCCCGAGGACCGTCGAGCTGCACCGGATCAGCGGGCAGATCGGTGAGCTCCGGCTCGGCCAGCGTGGATCGGGCGGTCGCCACCGCCTGCTCGTGATCTCGGATCGCCCGCTCGAGTCGACGGAGCTCATCGGGCTCGAGGCGTGCCGCCTCCGCGTCGTTCTCGGTCGCGAATCCGTGCCCGGCGAGGGCGGCGGCGAGGGCATCCGTCGCGTCCTGCAGCACGCGCTGACGTTCTGTCACGCTGCCGATCGCGCGCTCCACCGCCTTCGCGGCGGACAGGTGCAGGTGGAGATGGGCCACGCGCGCGGCCACGGTGTCGAAGCCACCACGTTGCTCACCGACCCGTTTCGTGATCGTTTCGAGGGAACGCTCGAGCTCCGTCGCCTCGGCGACGGCGGTCTGTCGGAGTTCGCGGAGCTCGACGACCCGCTCGTCCGCCCGGGCCAGCCGGGACTGCAGCACGGCGATCTCCGCCTCCAGCGCCGACACCTGCTCGGCTGCGGTCCGCGCGGATTCGACGGCCGCCAGCGCGGCATCGACCTGCGGCAGGAGCGCGTCGAGGGTCTGGCCGTCGCTGCGTGTCTCGGCCTCGGCCAGCGCGGCACCCAGCGCCCTGCCGACGCGGCTCGCGTCGTCGAGAGCGGTGCGGGTGCGATCGAGCTCGACGCGAGCCGCGTCGATGTCGGCGGGGGTCACGGGTGCCGAATCCGAGGTCGCGGGTGCAGGGTGCGCCGTCGATCCGCATACCGCGCAGGGCTCGCCCTCGACGAGGGCTGTGGCGAGTTCGGCGGCGTGATCGGCGAAACGTCGATCCATCAGGTCTTGGTGCGCGGTGGTCGCGGCGGTCAACGCTCTGGATGCCGCGGCCTCGACCAGCTGTGCCGCGGCGACCTCGTCACGCAGCCGGGTGACCTCGCGCGCCGCGTCGACCGCGCGCTCCATGCGTGACGCCGCGTCGAGCGCCGAGGGCATCGCCGCGGCCGTCACGCGGGCCTCGGTGAGTGTCGCCTGCGCGCCGGTGAGCCGCGGCGGGAGTGATTCGGCCTGCGAGCTCGCCTCGGCGGCGTCGTCGTCGAGCTCGAGCAGCGTCGCCCGCGCTTGCTCCACCGAACGGGCGAGCGAGGGCAGCTCGTCCTCCTCCGTCAGCACGGACTCGAGCGCACCGAGCTGGCGAGAAAGTCTGTCGATCACCTCGTCGACCGCGGACACGGTCACGGGTGCGGCGGCGCCGACCCGCTCGACCGGAGCTGCGCCGGGCTGCGCGTCGCCCGCCCGCACGTCCGGCTGCGCCTCGTCGAACCCGGCGTAGACCGCTCGAGCGTCGAGTTCGAGCGCGCGCGCGGCGAGCAACTCGTTGTCGGCGGCGCGGCGCGCCGCTATCGGCGACCAGACCGTCGCGGCGCGCGTTGCGGCACGCACCGCGTCGCGCGGAGCGTCAATGGACTCGGCGAGGTGTCGCTCGAGGCTGGCGGTCGCGGCATCCCGTCGCACCTGTCGCGCCAGCGTCTGCTCCGCTGCACGGAGCAGCGCCTCCGCCGCCGATGCGGCCGTGTCGGCTGCGGTCGAGCGCGCGACGGCGTTATCGCGGGCGGCATACAGCTGCTCTAGCCCGTCAGCGAACCACGACGATGACGGATGCTCGGGGACCTCGTCCGCGCCGCGGCCGAGCACCGCGGCGAACTGCTCCGCCTGCTGTGCCACCGCACCCATCACGCTGCCCAGCTGCAGTTCCAGCGCACGCCGCCGGTCGACCAGATAGGTCTCGTAGGCGAGGAAGCGGTCGGTGCCGAACAGGCTGCGGAGCACGGACTGCCGGTCGTCGTTGTTGGCGGCGAGGAACTCCTGGAAGCGATTCTGGGCCAGCAGTATCACCTGGAGGAACTGGTCTTTGCTGAGTCCGACGAGGCGGGCGAGATCGGTGCTGACATCGACGGGGCGTGCCGCGACGACGGTCCAGTCGGTCTCGACCCGCCAGTCGGCACCGGTGAGCACGGCCAGCTCTGCGGTGCTCTTCGACAGGGTCATCCCGCCTCCGCGGAGCCGCGGGCGCTCGTACTCGGGACTGCGGCGCACCCGGTAGTCGCTGGTGCCCACCCGGAAATCGAGCTCGACGACGCTGGGGTCGTCGGTGTCGGCGTGATCGCTGCGCAGCTTCGCCTTCGAATCCTTGTACCGCGGCACACTGCCGTAGAGGGCGTAGCAGATCGCGTCGAGGATGCTCGACTTGCCCGCCCCGGTCTTACCGGTGATCAGGAAGATGCCATCGTCGTCGAACGCCTCGAAGTCGACGATCTGCTCGCTCTTGTACGGGCCGAAACCGGCGACGCGGAGGCGGAGGATCTTCATGCGCCGGCCTCGGACAGCTCGGTCAACTCTGACTGTTCGGACAGCTCGGCCTGACCGGCGCTGATCGCGCTGTCGATGAGCCGGCGCTCGGCAGCGCTCGCGCCGACGCCGTTGCGCACCAGTTCGAGAAACCCGTCGACGATCTCATGATCGCTCTTGGTAGCGATCCTCTCGCCATAGCTCGCGGCGCTGGCCTCGGCCACCACGCTCGGGCGGTACTCGAGGTGTGCGGCGTGCGGAAAGCGCTGCTGCAGACGGCGCATGGCGTCCATCGGTCGCACCACATCGGTGAGCACGGCGCTCACCCAGTCCCGCTCGTGGGCGTGATAGCCCGGGGCGGTGAGCAGGTGCTCGAGCTCGCCGGTGAGCACGACGAGCCGGCGCGGAACGGGTAGCTCGATCCAGTCGACGTGCTCGAGGCCGTCGGCATCCAGTCGCACCAGCCAGGCACCACGCGGCTTGCCGGCTTCGCTGAAAGAGTAGTGCAGGGGCGCCCCGGAGTACCGGGCGCGCACGCTGAGCTCGGCGCGACCGTGGATGTGACCGAGGGCGATGTAATCGGGACCGTCGAAGGTCGACAGGGGCACGACATCCAACCCACCGGCGGTGATGTCGCGCTCGAGACCCTCGCTGGCGGGCACATCGGCGATGAAGGCGTGCGAGAGCACGACCGATCGCCCTCCGCGCTGCGCCAGGTCATCACGCACCCGGCCCATGGCGAAGTCGAGCACCTGCTCGTGGCTGCGCAGCTCGACGCCGGGGTAGGCGCTGCGGACGATCGACGGCTCGAGGTACGGGATGCCGTAGAAGTGCACCGGCCCGAACTCGTCGGCGATGCTGATCGGGTGGTCGAGTTGATCGTGACGGGTGACGATGTGCACCCCGGCCAGCCCCGTGAATCCGGAGTTGAAGCCGAGTCGGGTGGCCGAGTCGTGGTTGCCGCTGGTGACCACGACCTGGGCACCGGCCTCGCGAATGCCACGCAGGGCCGCCGTGAGAACGTCATAGCTGTCGGCGGCCGGGGTCGCGCTGTCGAAGATGTCGCCAGCGACGACGACCACGTCGATCTGCTCATCGCGCACCACCTGTACCAGGGCGCTGAGCACCTCGGTGAGGTGGCTCAGGGTCGGGTTGCCGTGGAAGGTACGCCCGATGTGCCAGTCGGAGCTGTGCAGGATCTTCATCGGGGTCAGGTTAAGCCCTGCCACCGACGTGAGCCCGTCACACCACGCCCGTCACAGCATGCCCGTCACACCACGCGCGTGACCGTCTCGAACATCATCGTCGCCGCCACGCCGGCGGCCGCAACGCACCACATGGCTCGCCGCGAGGCCGCGACGCGGATCGAGCGATCCAGCGTCGTGAAGCGCTGACGGATGCTGTGGTCGGGAAGCGACGGATCGTGCCAGACATCCGGGCGCTCCAGCGTGGCGACGACCGCGGCGAGCTCGGCCGCGTCGAGCACCGCGGGGCGTGCGGTCAGCCAGCGCACGATCTTGCGAGAGTCGATGACGGTGACGGCGGTACGCTCGGCACCGAAGGTGATCCGGTCGGCGTCGACGAGCGCGATGATCGGCCGCACGGGGAGTCCGGGAAGCAGCCTCTCGATGCGGGCGGCTTCGCTCAGTGAGTGTCGGATGTAGGGCTGCTTGTGACCGTCGACCACGACACTGTGTCCGGAGGCCCAGACTCTCTTGTGTCGATGGTGCTTGGTGTTGATGGTGAAGACCCCGGCTGGACCGATCACCAGATGGTCGATGTCCGTTCCCTTGGCGTTGAGCGGAAGCGCGTGCAACACGGTCCACTCCGGGGGCAGCAGTCGCAGCCGCTCGCCGACCACGATCTCGCCCAGCGCACCGGTGTACCAGCCGACGCTCGTCGGACTGAGCGGGGAGACGCCGAACACTCGCGCGAGCCGGGAACGCTCGGAGACACCCTCCTGCTCCACCAGAAGACGCTCGATGACGGCCTGTCCGGCAAAGCGCTCGCGCACTATTGTCATAACACCCCCGTATGCCGTCCACCATACGCGACTGATGCTCAACGCTGCCAGCCCCAGTTGCGAAGCGACGGGGGCGCGGTCACTCCCCCGGGTCGGTGATCACCCCCGTGGCTTCGGCCTCGCGCACGGTGTGTGTGCTTCCGAGCTCTTCCGCCAACGAACGTCCGGCGTCGATCGCCTCGATCTTGCTCGAGAAACTCTCGCTGAGTTCGGGGGCTCCGATGACCCGGTTCACCCACTGGCCGTTCTTGTCGATCGTCTCGACGTCGCCGTCTGCCATGTCGTCTCTCCTCCGTCGGCTGTCCGCGCGTGGTGCGGCCGCATGACCATCCTGCACCCGCGCGGTGGCGCTGTCAGGCCTTCATCCCCGGCGAACCGAGCACGCCGTCGACGATGATCTCGATGACCACCCGGCGCGGGTTGGCACTCGGCTGGCGATAGCGCCCCGCGTACAGGGCGACGGCACGGACGATCTCGTCGGGTTCGCGGCGGATGCGGGCGGCGCCGCTGAGGCTCAGCCAGCGGCGACCGTCCACCTGCGCGACGGTGGCCGTACCGGCGCGTTCGACGTTGCGCACCTTCTGGGTGCCGTCGGTGGTGATGATGCGAACGACGCCGTCGGCAAGGGTGAACCCGACGGCGACGGAGTGGATGCCGCCACGCGGGCCGGGCGTGGACAGGATCGCCAGGTGGCGCTCCTCGGTGAAAGCGGCAGCGGCATCCGTCGACGGGACGCGCGAGGCAGACGGAGGCTGTTCGAGGCTCTCAGGCACGGGAGCGGGGCACCTTCGGTCGTACCAGGGAGTGGCTGTCGTGCAGCAGTTGCTCGACCACGTCGTCGGGAACGCCGGTGTCGTCCAGGGCGATCGTGACCCAGTGCTTCTTGTTCAGGTGGTAACCGGGGGTGATGCCCGGGTACTGCTGCCGCAGCGCGACGCTCTCCTCGGGATCGCATTTGAGCGACACGGTGAACGGGCTCCCGCCGAGTGTGCTCAACGCGAAGATCTTTCCGTTGCCGCTGGTCTTGAACACCGAGAGGTCGTCGCCGAAGGGGAAGGTCTCTGTCGCCTGGGGCAGGGCGAGACAGAAGTCGCGAAGCTCGTCAGGGGTCATCGCGAAGCTCGTCAGGGGTCATGTGGTCACGCTACTCCGAGCGCGTCGCGCACCGGGGGCGACGTGAACACCACGAGGGCGACGATATTCAGAATTACCGTGCCCCAGAACGCGAGTTGGAAGCTCCTTTTGCGGGTCTTGTGTCGCAGCACCTGCTGCGCGACGATCGCCCCGGGCCAACCACCGAGCAGGCCGAGCGCGAGCAGGCTGCTTTCCGAGGTGCGCCAGCGGCCGCGGGTGGCGGCGGCCTTGTCGACCGCGTAGACGATGAAGCAGATGACACTGGTGACGAAGTAGACCACGCCGAACCAGGCCGGAGCGTGCCAGGCGACGACCAGCACGGAAGCCAACACCAGGAACGCCAGGATGGCGACGTAGCTGACCATGCTGGCCGGCGCTCCGGGGCGACGGGAGGTCGTGACGCCTCTCGGGCCCTGGGTCTGCCGCGCACGGTGATCCCACTCGGGATGTCGATCAGCTACCCGCTGCGCCCGTCGGTGGATTCGCCGAGCTCGAAGCTCAGCCGCTCTCCCTGACGAGGACGGGCACCGCCGCGGGGAAAGGCCGAGATGTGCACGAACACGGTGTGACCGCCGCCGACGGGTGTAACGAAACCGAACCCCCGGTCGTCGTTCCAGGCGGTCAGGGTGCCGTGGTGGCGTGCGGGCATGGGCCGATGCTAGCGGGACGCGGGCTCGACCGTGACACCAGCCGACAGGGACACCAGCCGACGGGGACCTCAGCCGACCGGACCCTCAGCCGACCGGGGCGAGCTCCATCGCCTCGGCCGTGAGTACGACGGAGCGCAGTCTGGCCGTGGTGTCTTGCACGGCGTGTGCGGTGATGAGTTCGTCGGCGCCGGTGAGCGTGGCGAAGTCCTGGAGGAACTCCCGCACCTGCGCGGGGGTACCCACCGCCGAGTAACGCATCATGTTGGCGATCTCGCGGCCCTGCGGTGTGGTGAGGAATTCGTCGATCTGCGCGTCGCTGTAGTCGGGGGCGTCGGGGCCGCGGGAGATCATGCTGCGCACGCGGAAGCGGCGGGTGGCATCGAACATCCGCTGGGCGTCGGCCGCGTCGTCGGCGGCGACGACGTTGACCCCAGCCATCACGTAGGGCGTCGCCAGCTGGGCGGACGGCCGAAACTCGCGACGGTAGATGTCCAGGGCATCGAGGAGGGCGTCCGGGGCGAAGTGCGAGGCGAAGGCGAAGGGCAGCCCGAGCGCGGCGGCGAGTTTCGCGCCGAACAGGGAGGAGCCGAGGATGTAGAGCGGCACATCCGTTCCGCCGCCGGGCACGGCCTGCACGCCCGGCACGACGGACTCGCCACGGAGGAAGGCCTGCAGCTCGACGACATCCTGCGGGAACTCGTCGGAGGCACGGGGGTCACGGCGCATGGCGCGCGCGGTGTTCTGATCGCTGCCGGGAGCGCGTCCGAGTCCGAGGTCGATGCGGTCGGGATACAGGGTGGCGAGAGTGCCGAACTGCTCCGCAATGGTGAGCGGAGAGTGGTTCGGCAGCATGACGCCGCCCGCGCCGAGCCGAATCGTGCTGGTCTGGCCTGCCACATGCCCGATCAGCACACTGGTGGCCGAGGAGGCGACGCTCGGCATGTTGTGGTGCTCGGCGTACCAGACCCGCGTGTACCCGGACCTCTCCGCCGTCTGCGCGAGCGAAACGCTCGCGGCGAAGCTGTCGGCGGCCGTCTGGCCGGGGGCGATGGGGGCGAGATCAAGAATGGACAGTGCGGGGCTCATGCCGGATGCAACGATTTCGGGCGACGATTCGTTCCCGCATACCGGAGTTCTCGACGAATACCAAGCCCCGCGACATCCCTTCGCCGAGCGGTTAGCCTCGAAGATCAGAGCCGTGCGGCCTGTGCGGTCGAGGGGGTGCGGATGTCGGAGCAGCAGCGCGACGACCGCTATCTCGGTTCCACAGACCTGACGCACTGGTATTCACCGGTGGGTCGGTGGTTCGCACGTTTCGCCGCCCGGTTCGCCCGGATGATCGGTGCCCAACCGGCGCTACTGATCGGTCTGGTGATCGGGCTCGGACTCGCGGTCGCGCTCACCCTGGTGTTCGCGCAGATCTACGACGCGATAACGGATGACGACGGGGTCGCCGGTCTGGACCTTCCGCTGCTGCACTGGGCCGTCGCCCACCGTTCGCCGGTGCTCGACGCGATGATCACCGGCTACGCGCTGTCGGTGCATCGACGCTCGTGGACACCGGCGATCCTCATCGTCGCGGCCGGGGGTGGTTCGCTGCTGATGACGGTGGTCGGCAAGCAGGTGTTCGCCCGCACCCGCCCGCCCCTGCGGTTCGCGGTGCCGCCGTACGAGCACTCCCCGTCCTTTCCGAGCGGACACACCCTCAACGCCTTCGTCATCGCCGGCATCATCGCGTACCTGCTGATCATCCGGCAGAAATCGACCGGAGCGCGGGTGCTGACCGTCACGATCGCCGCCGTGTTCGCTGTCACTATCGGCCTGAGTCGGGTGTTCCTGGGACACCACTGGTTCACGGACGTGCTCGGAGCATGGGTGCTCGGGGCTGCCTGGCTTTCACTGGTGATCACCGCACATCGGCTGTACTTGACCGCCAGGGGCGCCGGGGTGCGTGACGGTCCGCCGCAGCCGCGGCTGCCCGGCGACCGGCGCGACAGCCGACCAGGTCAGACCACTCCTCAACCCGGTCCCGCCCCAGAGGCCCGCGGTATTCCCCGGGTCGGTCCCATCCCCGAAGCCCGTCCCATCCCCGAGAACGGAACAGAATGAGCGAACAGCGCGCTGCCGTCGTCTACAACCCGACGAAGGTCGACATCGACGCCCTTCGTGCCGCCGTGGCGCGAGAGGAGGAGGAGGCCGGGTGGGAGCAGACACTCTGGTTCGAGACATCCGCCGAGGATCCGGGTGCGGGTCAGACCGCTCAGGCTCTCGAGGAGGGCGCGACGGTGGTCATCGCGGCAGGCGGTGACGGCACGGTGCGCTACGTCGCGCAGCAGGTGCACGGCAGCGCTGCGAGTCTCGCCCTGCTGCCCGCCGGGACCGGCAACCTGTTGGCACGCAACCTGCACCTCACGCTGGGCGACCTGGACCGCGCGGTGCACACCGCCTTCCACGGGGTGGACAAGCGGATCGACCTGGCGTGGGCCTCCATCGAGCGGGAGGACGGCAGCCGCACCCGGCACGCCTACCTTGTCATGGCGGGGTTCGGGCTCGACGCGAAGATGCTCTCCGGCACGGACGAGAAGGCCAAGAAACGGCTCGGCTGGCTGGCCTACGTCGGCGCTCTCGGTCGGGCGCTGCTCGACAAGAACGACCTGCGGATGCGGTACCAGCTCGACGGGAGCGGCACCCGGTCGCTGCAGGCCCACACCATGATCGTCGGCAATGTCGGAACGCTCCGCGCGAACGTGCTGCTGCTGCCGGAGGCGAAGGTCGACGACGGCCTGTTCGAGATCGTCTTCTTCAGGCCCGAGGGCATCATCGGCTGGGTCGAGATCGTCTGGAAGGTGATCTGGGAGAACGGCGTCCTGCGTCGGACACCGCTCGGCAAGCGGCTGGTCGGACCGGACGTCAAGGCGCTCCGCTACGTCAAGGGCAAAGACCTGAAGGTGCGGCTCGGCCGTCCCGAGGAGGTCGAACTCGATGGGGATCCCTTCGGCGAGGCCGTCGCATTCCACACCTGGATAGACGGCGACGGTATTCGCACTCGGGTGCCGGCCGAGGACGCCTGAGGCCGGGCGACGCGGGACCGGGCGACGCGGGACCGGGCGACGCGGGACTGAGGGCCTGAGACTGGGCGACCTGGGCTAGATCGGCCCGGGATGCGCCTACGCTTGCGACATGCCCGAGCTCGCAGCATCCACTCTGCGTGCCGCGGTCGTCTACAACCCGGTCAAGGTGTCGCTGCAGCAGCTGCGCGATGTCGTCGAGGACGAGGAGCTGCGGCGCGGCTGGCTGCCCTCGCTCTGGTTCGCCACGACGACGGATGATGCGGGCCAGGGTCGTGCGCACGATGCGGTGTCGGCGTCGCCCGACCTGATCATCGTCGCGGGTGGTGATGGCACGGTGCGGGTCGTCGCCGAGGTCGTCCATGGCACAGGCATCCCGCTCGCCATCGTGCCCTCGGGCACCGGCAACCTGCTGGCGCGCAATCTGCACCTGCCGCTGGGCGACATCACGGCAGCGGTGCGGGTCGCGTTCGGCGCGCACGCCCGCGCCATCGATGTGGCCATCGTCACTCTCGAACGAGTCGATGGTTCGTCGTCGACCCACGCGTTCGTGGTGATGGCGGGTATCGGCATCGACGCCACCATGGCGATCAACACCAGTAGCGCGCTCAAGCGGCGGATCGGATGGTTGGCATACGTCGATCCGATCGTGCGCTCCATCTTCAGCCGCACGCAGCATGCACTTAATGTGTCGCTCGACGGGGCGCCATGGCGGAGTATCGACGCGCATACGGTGATCGTGGGGAATACGGGCACCCTGACCGCGGGTATCGTGCTGCTGCCCGAGGCCGTGCCCGATGACGGGTTGCTGGATGTAGTGGTGCTGCGGCCCAAAGGCCCCGGCGGCTGGGCGCGGATCGCGTCGCGGCTCGCTATCGGTGGGGTGCTCAGCCGATCGCCGGGCGGACGCAAGGTACTGCGTGCAGCGCCCACCTTTCGGGCGCTGCGGTATGCGCAGTCGCGAGAGCTGGCGGTGCGTTTCGCGGAGCCGCAGCAGATGGAACTCGACGGCGATGGCGTCGGGGCCGTCATCGCCGCCACGATCACGGTGCGACCCGGGGCGCTGCCGGTGCGGGTGCGATAGAGGGGTGACGAAGCTACGGGTGCGATAGCCGGTCAGCGAAGTGCGGGTGCGATAGCCGGTCAGCGAAGTGCGGGTGCGATGGCGGGGCGGCGATGTGGAGTGTGGCTGCGCAATTGCCGCTCGGCGACGCTGCGGGTTCCTGTGCGTCACGGTACTTGGGCGTCACCGTATTTGGGCATCACGGTATTCGGGCATCACGGTCCGGCAGCGAGGTCGACCATCCGCTGACCTCCTCTCCGGGGTACCTGGTCGGGGTCGCACCAGGGTGGTGGGATGAAGTGCGGCACCCGATCCTCCATGTGGATCTCCCATCCGTCGTCGTGGACCCGGTGGTGGTGGAACGAGCACAGGGGTATCCCGTTGGCGAGGTCGGTCGGTCCGCCCCTCGACCACCAGTGGAGGTGGTGGGCTTCGGTGTAGCTGGGCGGATGCCCACAGCCGGGGAATGCGCACCCGCCGTACTGTTCGGCCAACGCTTGTCGTTGGGCGGGGCTGAACAGGCGTCGTGCCCGGCCGAGGTCGAGGACTTCACCGGCACCGCCCAGGACGGCGGGGATGATGTTCGCCTCCGCGGCAAGGATCCTGGCCGTGGTGGCGGAGACCCCCGCATCGACACCATCGATCTGCGCGGCACCGAGCCCGTCACGCAACTGGTCGAGGGTCATCCGCACCACCACCGTCACCACCGGACGATCCCCACCCGGATGATCAGCATTAGCTCGATCGCAGGTGATCGCGTGGCGGAGGAGTTCTTCGGCGGCGTCGGCACGGCGGTGCGGCATCGTGCGGTCATCAACATCCGCCACCCCGATATCGGCCAAAGACGACGGAACCTGGTCCCGTGCCGCCCGCAATTGCTCACCCACCAGCGCGTCGATGCCCGCCCGGACCAGACCCGCGGTCTCGGGTGGCATGTCCCAGACCAGGCGCACCATTCCGTCCGGTTGCGGGATGAGCTTCAGCGCTCGTCGTTGCCGGCGGATCGCATCCCGCGGTTCGGCACCGTCCTCATCGAGCCGATCCCGCACCTGCCGGGCCAAGCCTTGGATCTGCCGCACCGTGAGCCCGGGTGCGTGTTCGACCAGCAGTTGCTCGCCCGCCGCACGGGCGTCGGGGCTGCAATAGGGTGCGGCCTGGTCGAGCTCCCGCACGATCACCGCCGCAGCCTCCACCCCCAAAGTCAGCGACTCCACCGCGGCACCCAGCGTTGGATACCGGGCGGGCAGGGCCGACCCGTCCAGCGCGACCTGTGGGCGCACCGCCACCCCGACCTCGCACAGCCGCGTGGCCTCCGCCGGGCTGACCTGCCACAACTCCGCCAGAAACGACGCCGGAGTCGCATGCCCGGCACGGCGAGCGGCGCCCTCCGCGCCCAGATGCACCGCCGATTGCACGGCCAGTTCCCCGGCCAGCCGGACCCGGATCACGTCCAGGTCACGCTGCAGCGTCCCCGCATCCGTCACCCACCGCAACAACACCTCGGCCGGCACCCCGGCGACACCGTCAGCGCACGCGCGCGCCAGCTCGGAGAACAAAGTGTCGGGGAAGGTTTCCATGCAGCGAGTCTCGCACCCACCACCGACATTCCCCGCAGCCCAAATACGCCATTTGATCAGCTGTTTATAACTTTTCAGGGAGGCGCCTGTGGAGGAGAAGAGCTACCGCGTGATCCGCCGAAACGATGTCAGGAGGATGCCCGCCATCGCTACCACGTCCAGCCACGGGATCTCCGCGAACAGCAGCAGCACGAGCAGCCCCGTCCGCACCCCAACCGTGACGCCCTGCTTGCTCCCGGCGAATCCGTAGACGGTGGCAGCAGCGAGATACAGGACTGCCCCGACGAGCAGCCACGGGCCCGGGTTCTCTCCCGCGATGAACCAGGCGACGCGGACGGCTCCGGCCGCAAGGCCGGCGAGGATCGGCACCCACACACCTGGACGGATGGCGACGCCAGTGCCGAGAACTCCGAGCGCCGCGCAGACTGCCACGGCCACGCCGAGCACCGCCGACAGCGGAGCCATGAGCGTGGTCGCAACTTCGGCGAGCGCCAGCGCGAAACCGATCAGACTCGACAGTGCCATGGGTGAGATGCGCATGCCCCAGTGAAGCATGTGCGCCGCGCCGCGACCCGACGCCATGCCCCGCATGCGGGATGATCGATCAATGGCAGATCACGGCGAAGACAAGGCACCCGGCTGGCTGGAGCGCCAGGTCTCCCGGGTACTGAAGAAGCAGGGCGACGTCATCGAGGCGACGGCCGAGCAGGCGGCAGCGCACGACGTGCTCAACATGCTCGAGGTGCTCGGCGTGGTGATGCTCGAGGTGGGCCAGGCCACCAATGATGTCGAGGAGTCGTTGCGGGCCATCGCCAAGGCCTACAAGCTGACGGATGCCCGCACCATCGTTCTTCCGACCGTCATCGTTCTGCAGTCAGAACAGGCCGGCGGCGAGGTGAGGATCCAGTCCGCCCGCGTCGCCGGGGGTCGCCTCGACCAGGCCGGCGCCATCGAGGTGCTGACCGCGAAGGCCCTGCGAGCAGAGGTGACTCCGGCCGAGGCGATTGCGGAGGCACGCCGCATCCGTTCGGCCAGTCCTCGGTTCGGACCCTGGCTCACGTTGGTCGGCCACATCGTGCTCACCGTCGGGTTCGGGATGGTGATCAATCCGACGGCGCAGGCGATCCCGATCTACATCGGGCTGGGTGCGGGTGTCGGAGGGCTGGTGCTGCTCGGCCGCAAGATCCCTGGCCTCAGCGCGACGATTCCGGTGGTCGCCGCCTTCGCGGTCACCCTCGTGACGACCCTCGTTCTGGTGCACGTCGTCGGGGGCGAACCGCTGAAGATCATCGCCCCTCCCCTGGTCTCCTTCCTGCCGGGCACCACCCTCACGATCGCCGCCATCGAACTGACCAGTAACCAGGTGGTCGCCGGAGCGAGCCGCGTCGTCTACGGCGTCGCCCAACTGCTGCTGCTCGTCTTCGGCGTCTACGCCGCATCGACCGTGGCGGGCACCATCCATGCCAGCGGTGTGCAGCCGACCCTCGGCCCGTGGGCGGGAATCGTGGGCGTGGCGCTCGTGGCGGTCGGCTTCACCCTGTTCATGTCGGCGCCGAGGGGCGCACTCCCGTGGATCTTCCTCAGCCTCGTGGTCTGTTACGGCGCGCAGGCGCTCGGCGTGCTCGCTCTGGGTCCCGCGCTGTCCGGCTTCTTCGGCGCCATCGTCGTCGCTCCGTTCGCACGCGTGGCGAGCAGATTCCGCACCTCTCCCCCCGCCGCCGTGATGAGCCTCGCCAGCTTCTGGCTGCTCGTGCCCGGAGCGCTCGGCTTCATCGGTCTCACCGGCGTGCTGCAGGGCGGAACCGGCGGTGTCACCGCCCTCACCACCGCCGGCATCTCGGTGCTGGCCATCGCCCTCGGCGCCATCGTCGGTGTCAGCCTGAGCCGCGACGGCGGACGTCTGCTCCGCCTGGCCCGGAGAAAATGATGGGCTACCTCTCGCCCGACAGCGCTGCGGCATTGGCGGCTCTCGCGAGTGCCGACGCACCGCTCGAACGTCTGGCGGCCATCCGGACGGCGATCGCGGCCCTCGAGGCGGACCCTGCCACGCTCCAGGCGGTTCGGGATGCCCGGGCCGACGATGCGGACTGGGGGACGGTCGCCGAGGCTGCCGGGCTCGGCACCGCGGCGGCGAAGTGGCGCTGGCAGGGAACGGATGCGGAGATCGCCGCGCGCGCCGAGGCCGGACGGAGGCGCTCGGCACGACCGAGCAGCGTGCCGACCGACCTGCCGGGGATGTCTGTCGCCGATGCCGCGCACAGCCTCGGGGTCAGCGCGCAGGCCATCTATCTTCGGGTGTCCCGCGGCCAGCTCCGCGCCGAGACCGTCGAACTCCCCGACGGGCGCAGGTACAAGCGGGTGTTCCCGAACGACTGAGGCGCGGCGGGTTATCCACAGCTGACCAGCACGGCCGTTATCCACAGATCGCGCTCGGGTGCCCCGCAACCTCATCAAGGTTTCTAGTGTCGTGAACCGGCGCCGGACATCCGTGCGCATTCGTCGAGGGGAGCCGTTCCGATGTCAGTGCACAGCCCGTCAGCCCATCGCCACCCGCGGCGCTCGCGCATTGCGCTCTGGCTCGCCACCATCGTTCTCGTCGCGGGCGGAATGCTCGCCGGCGTCACCGCGCTTCCGTTGTCTGCCCATGCCGCGACGCTGGGCCCCGGCTACGAGTGGGAGGGGCGGTCGCCCGTCTGGCATCTGGGCGGTTATCTCGACCCCGACGGCTCCGTGAGCTACTGCATCGACCCGGGCAGGCCGAGCCCACTCGACAAGCCGACCACCGACTCCGGGGTGGTCGGGCAGGTGAACGGCCTGAGCGAGACCGCGATGATCCAGCTGAACTCGCTCCTCGCCCGGCACGGGAACACCACGGACGACACGACCGCCGCCGCCGTGGCCATGGCGGTGTGGAGCATCGCGAGCAACCCCGGATATCAGGCGGAGGGCGGCGACGCGTTCGTGCTGCAACGGGCACCCGAGGCGCTGCGTCCGGCGATCCAGGCCCTCGCCGATCGATTTCGCGCCGAGGCCGCCGCCTACGTGCCACCGGTGGGCTCGGCAACGCTCACGCTGACAATCGACGCGACCAGCGATTTCACCGGCTATCTCGACGTCGCCACCACTCCCGCAGACGCGACCGGCACCGTCACGCTCAGCAATGGCGTGTTCGCCGACACCGGCAGCGCCGCGCGCGCGGGCGTCACAGGCGGATCCCACCTCGCGGTGAAGGCCATCCCGCCGGCGAATGGCGCCCCGTACCGCATCAGCGCCAGCAGCGACGACTTCACCGCACCGGGTGGCCCCGCAGGCACGGTGCATCTTTACACGACGCCCGGCGCACAGACGTTGACCGCGTCCGGCGCGATGCGCTCACTCGTGTTCTCTGCAACGGCAACGGATGTCCGCGACCGCCTGGTGCCGCCCCCTCCCGCGCCACCCGCCCCCGCGCCGCCGGCTCCCGCTCCGACCTCGCCGCCCCCGGCCGTGGTCCACCGTCTCCCGATCGTGAGCGGTTGAGCCGTGGTGATCTCGCGAGCGGCGCTCGCGGTCGTGCTGGTCGCTGCAGGGTCCACGGTGGCGCTGCCGACGGCCGCGGTCGCCCTGGCGCGGCACGCCCCGCCGGTGGGGGCACCGGCGGAGGTCACGCGGGTGCAGGGCACGCCGTCGTCGACAACGCCTACTGCTGCGGCGACTCCAGCAATCGCCGCGCCGTCTCCGGCCGCGCCGTCCCCGTCCCCGGCCGCACCGGTCGACCTCGCCGCGCTTCCGGAGGCCCGGTACGACGCGGTCATCCCCGGCCTGCTCGGGTACTCCTCGCCGCTGATTCCGGACCTCTCTCGGGTCGCATACTCGTTGCGGGCCGACGCCCCGCTCTCGGCCGAACCGGGAGCACCCCCGATTGCCCGGTTCGCGGCAACGAACTTCCTCGGTGAACCGACGGTCGTGGTGCGGGTCGCCCTGCAGGGGAGGTGGGCGCTGGTGCTCACCCCGGCGCGATCGGCGCTGCCGTCGCAGAGCGGCGGGGCGGCCCCAGCGCAGACCGCCGGCTGGATCCCGGTCGAGTCGCTCGTGAATCCGGTGACACTCCCGCGGCGCATCGTCATCTCCCTGTCGCGGCAGGAGCTGGCGATCGTGGCTGGCGACACGGTGGAGCAGAGTTTTGCGGTGGGCGTCGGGACGACATCCACGCCGACCCCGCAGGGCGTCACCGGATACCTGCAGGCCCGCTACCTCGATCCCGCGCAGCATCAGGATCGCTTCCCGGTACAGCTCAGCTCACTCCATTCCGCCGCGGCCGACGAGCCCTTCGGCGGCACCGACGGCGGGCTGATCGGCGTCCACTACGAGCGCACCGCCACCGGTGCCGTGTCCCACGGCTGCGTGCGGCTGAGCGCCGAGGCGGTTCGGGCGGTCGATTCCCTCCCGCTCGGCACCCCGATCACCATCACGGGATGACCCGCCGATGGAGTGCACGCTCAGCCTCACGCCGATCATCGTCGTACGCTGGATCAATGCCTCAGAACCCTCACCAGCCCCGCGGCCGGGCGAGCCTCGAGGTGCTGCGTGCCGAGGCACACGAAGAACTCGACACGGTGATCCACGAGCGTCTGCTGTCGGGCGAGGATCCCTGGGCCTTCATGGAGGAGCTGCCGACCGTCGACGAGATGGTCGTCTATCTGCTGCGCGCCGACGCGATCAACGCCAACGACGGGGTGCGCCCGTCACCGACCCGCGACTATCGCGTGCTGCGGCAGATCGCGCTCGAGCACCCGGCACTCACCCCGACGGTCTGGCGGCTGATCGGCGAGCACGGGGTGAGCGCACCGCATCCACTCCGCACCCCGCAGTAGCCTCCATACCCCGCAGTAACCCGCCCGTGCCCTGCTGTCGTACCCCCGTGGGACGATAGACGGATGTCGCCCGAGGTCGCTCCGCTGGTGGACGTCGTCGACATCTCCCGCCTCGTCGGCCGCACCTCGTTTCAGCGCGGGCAGAGCTATTCCCGCGGTGGCGCCGTCGACGAGATCAGCTGGGATCCGGAGAGTCGACGCCTCTCCGGCCTCGTCCGCGGCAGTGGCGCCCAGCACTACCGCGTGCGGGTGTCCCTCGCCGAGACCGGTGGCGACTTCGCCTCGCCGAGCAGCAGCGCCTGCAGTTGCCCCATGGCCTTCGACTGCAAGCACGTGGCCGCGCTGATCCTGGCGAACAACGCGGCCGTGATGCGTGAGCGCGGTGGCGTGGGCGACCTGCGCAAACGTACCGGCGAGACAATCGAGCCGTCCGACGACCAAGCTGCAGGGCCGGAGAACGCTGTGCCCGAGTGGAAGACGGCGATCTCGGCGCTCGCCGGCACGGACGGCGCCACCGGCGCCCGCACGACAGAGCTCGGCCTGCTGCTGGAGTTGCGAGAACTCATCCCCCGGTCGCGAAACCGTTGGAACGGACCGGTGGCCCGTACCGCGACGGCTGCCGAGAGCGACGCAGTGCCCGGGCCGTATCGCCTGGCTGTGCGACCGGTCATCCGCAGCACCACCGGCAACTGGGTGCGGGCGAATATCACCTGGAACACCCTCGCCTATCAGGTGAACCGCCTCGAGCTGAACGGGCAGACCCTGCGCTGGTTCGCCCAGTTCGCCGCACTCCATCGCTCGACCCGCGAGACCTACACGACCCAGGAGCCCGACTGGCTCTACCTCGACGACTTCCCGAGCCCGCTGCTCTGGCGGCTGATCGCCGATGCCACGACCCTGAGCATCCCGTTGCTCACCGGAAAGAAGGAGACGGCGGTCGAGGTCGGCGGCGGCGCGACCCTCGGCATGGACGCGCGGACGGATGCCGACGGCGGCCTGCGTCTGAGCTCGGCGATCACGATCGACGGCCGTGAGCATCCGATCTCCACGGTCGGCGGGATCGGCGACCACGGCGTCTACGTCTGGCAGCTCGAGCCGCGAGTCGCGTTCACTCTCGCCCCCACCGCCGAGCGGATCACCGATCGTCAGCGCGCACTGCTCGATCGCGGAGACGATCTGGTGGTACCCGCCGCGGACGTGCCCGAGTTTCTGCGGGACTATTACCCGGCGCTCAGCCGGAGCATCGCCGTGAGCAGTTCCGACGGATCGGTGTCGCTGCCCGAGGTCGCCCCCGCGGCACTGGTGCTCACGGTCAGCTTCGGTGCCGATTCCGGTTCCGCGCCCGGTTCCGCGACGAAGCTGAAGAAGCGGGCGGAGAGCGCCGACCACGAGCCCTCCCAGGTGCTGCGGATCGACTGGTCCTGGCGCTACGGCGACCTCGATCTGCCCTTCGCATCTACCGACTCCGCGAGCGACCTGGAGCTGCGCGATGCCGCAGAGGAGGCGGCGATCCTCGACCGTGTCCATCGCCTGTTCCCGGTGCGACCGGCGCGGCTCGCGGGACTGGAGGCGGCGGAGTTCGCCGACCGCATCCTTCCCCGTCTCGAGGAGCTCGACGGCCTGATCGTCGAGACCACCGGGGAAAGGCCCGACTACAGCGAGCTCACCGAGACCCCGACGCTCGTGCTGAAGACCGTCGAGACCGAGCACCGAGACTGGTTCGACCTCGGGGTGTACGTCACCGTGCAAGGCCGCGACGTTCCCTTCACGAAGCTGTTCACCGCCCTGGTGAAGGGCAAGAAGAAGCTGCTGCTGGTCGACAATTCGTACCTGTCACTCGAACAGCCGGTGTTCGACGAGCTCCGCCGGTTGATCGACGAGGCCGGTGAACTCGACGAATGGGAGACCGGCCCTCGGATCAGCCGCTACCAGGCCAGTCTCTGGGCCGACTTCGAAGACCTCGCCGACGAGACCGAGCAGGCCACGTCCTGGCGGGAGAGCGCCGCCGGGCTGCTCCGTGCCGAGTCGGTCGGTCACACTCCCCTGCCCGCGGGTGTCGACGCGACCCTGCGGCCGTACCAGCAGGACGGCTTCGACTGGCTCGCCTTCCTCTGGCGGCAGCGCCTCGGCGGCATCCTCGCCGACGACATGGGGCTTGGCAAGACGCTGCAGACGCTCTCGCTGCTGGCCTATGCGCGCGACGAGAGCGCGGGCCTCGCGCCCTTCCTCGTGGTCGCCCCGACCTCCGTGGTGTCCACCTGGCAGGCCGAGGCGGCCCGGTTCACCCCGCAGCTCGTGGTGCGCGCCGTCACGGAGACGCAGGCCAAGTCCCGCACGACGGTGGCCGACCTCGCCGCCGGTGCGGACATCCTGATCACCTCCTACGCGCTGTTCCGCCTGGATTTTCCTGCATACAACGGACTGGACTGGGCGGGGCTGATCCTCGACGAGGCGCAGTTCGTGAAGAATCACGCCTCGAAGGCGCACCAGTGCGCGGTCGACCTGAAGACACCGTTCAAGCTCGCCATCACCGGAACGCCGATGGAGAACAGCCTGCTCGACCTGTGGTCACTGCTGCAGATCGTGGCGCCCGGGCTATTCGCGTCCTCGCGCCGATTCACCGAGGAGTACGTGCGGCCGATCGCGGCCGGGGCGGGTCCCGAATTGCTGGCGAAACTGCGGCGCCGCATCCGTCCGCTGATGATGCGCCGCACGAAGGAACTGGTGGCGCCCGAGCTGCCCGCAAAGCAGGAACAGGTGCTCGAGGTCGAGCTGGCGCCACGGCATCGCGCGCTCTACGACACGTTCCTGCAGAAGGAGCGACAGAAGCTGCTCGGACTGATCGAGGACCTCGATCGCAACCGCTTCATCGTGTTCCGCTCGCTGACGCTGCTGCGCATGCTCAGCCTCGACGCCTCGCTGGTCGACGAGCAGTATGCAAGCATCCCGTCGTCGAAGCTCGACGCGCTGTTCGACCAGCTCGATGATGTGATCGCCGAGGGGCATCGCGCACTCGTCTTCAGCCAGTTCACGTCGTTTCTCGGCAAGGCGGCCGAGCGCATGGCCGCGGCTGGCATCGCCTACGAATACCTCGACGGGTCGACGCGCAGACGAGCGGATGTCATCCAGGCTTTCCGCGACGGCGACGCGCCGGTCTTCCTGATCAGCCTCAAGGCCGGGGGGTTCGGGCTCACCCTGACCGAGGCCGACTACGTCTTTCTCCTCGACCCGTGGTGGAATCCGGCCGCCGAGAGCCAGGCGATCGACCGCACCCATCGCATCGGGCAGACACGGTCTGTCAACGTCTATCGCATGGTCGCGAGCAACACCATCGAGGAGAAGGTGATGGCGCTCAAGGCGAAGAAGGCGAAGCTGTTCGACGCGGTGATGGACGACGAGGCCCTGTTCGGGTCGGCTCTGACCGCTGACGACATCCGCGGGCTCCTCGAGTGATCAGCTGGAGTGATCAGCTCGAGTGATCAAGCGGGGCTGAAGAATGCGGCCAGTGCTCTGCTGAGCGCGTGCGGGTCGTCGACCCCGCACAACTCCCGCGCGGAGTGCATGCTGAGCAGCGGAATGCCGATGTCCACCGTGCGAATCCCCAATCGAGTGGCCGTGATCGGCCCGATCGTCGACCCGCACGGTACCGCGTTGTTCGAGACGAACTCCTGGTAGGCGACGCCGGCTCGGGCGCAGGCGGCCGCCCACTCGGCCGCGCCGCCGGCATCCGTCGCGTAGCGCTGATTTGTGTTGATCTTCAGCAGCGGCCCGCCGTTCACAAGCGGTCGGTTCACGGGGTCGTGGCGATCGGGATAGTTCGGGTGGATGGCGTGGCCGGCATCCGCCGAGAAGCACCAGCTGCCGGCGATGGCACGGGCACGGGTGACCGGATCGGGGCTGAGCCGTGCGAGCACGTCGGCGAGGAACGGACCCGCGGCACCGGAGCGCGTCTCGCTGCCGACCTCCTCGTGGTCGAAGGCGGCGAAGACGGAGATCGAGTCGATGGGATCCGGCGCGGCGAGCAGGGCGCTGAGTCCGGCGTGCACCGACGAGAGATTGTCCAACCGCCCGCTGGCGAACAGCTCGCCGTCGAGACCGAACACCCGGCCGGGATTGGTGTCGGCGACCACCACGTCGTAGCCGGCGACCTCGTCTCCCCGGCGGCCGGCGAGACCGGCGAGGGTGCCGACGATGTCGGAACTCCCCGGTCCGCCGACGCCGATCACCGGGTTCAGCTGCTGCTGCGGGTTGAGTTTGAGTCCCTCGGCGTTGACGCCGCGGTCGAGGTGGATCGCGAGCTGCGGGATGCGCAAGAACGGCCCCGTGCGCACCAGCGTGGTGCTGCCATCGGTGAAGACGAGCCGTCCGGCGAACTCCAGTTCGCGGTCGAGCCAGGAGTTGTAGAGCGGCCCCCCGTACACCTCGACGCCGGCCTGCTGCCAGCCGAAGGCCGAGGTGCTCGGCTTCGGCTTGAGCTTGAAGCCGGGCGAATCGGTGTGCGCGCCGACGATGCGGAACGGCAGCGGATCCGAGCTGCCGACGGATGCCGGGGTCGCCCACGCGATGATCGCCCCGTCGCGCAGCACATAGTGCCTGCCGGTGCCCGAGCCGCCCGCATCCGTCGTCCAGTCGGCCGTCTCGTCCAGTGCCGTGTAGCCGGCCTCATCGAGCCGGCGGGCTGCCTCGGCGACCGCGTGGAACGAGGAGGGGGACGCGGCGACGAACGCCGCGAGATCGTCGAGGTGGGCCAGAGCGTTGGGTCTGTCTGCGGCGGATGTGTCGGAAGCCATACGGCCATTGAAACATCCCTGCGTGGCGCGGCACGCCGCCACTAGCCTGAAGGGATGACCGATGACGCCTACCTTCGCCTCCCCATCGACGTGGAATCGGCAACCGGTCTCGCCCGACAGGGGCTGCGGATGTCGCTGCTCGACACCGAGGACGCCGAACAGTTCGCGCGCTGGTTCTCCGCCGTCGGGCGCGGGTTCCTCGACGGGCGCGCGGCCCCCGAGGTGATCGAGGCGCGCCGGCTGACGGCGGGCCAGCGGCGCAATACGGGCGTGTGGGATGACCGCCTGCTCGATGCCGACGTGCCCGTCGCCACGGTCGCCGGCTGGCCGATGGAGCTCACCGTTCCCGGGCATCGCAGTCTGCCCGCCTGGGCGATCAGCGCCGTCAGCGTCTCCCCGACCCACCGACGACGCGGGATCGCCGGGGCGATGCTCGAGGCGGAGCTGCGCACGACGAGCGCGCTCGGGCTGCCCATCGCGATGCTCACGGTGACCGAGGCGACGATCTACGGACGCTGGGGGTTTGCTCCGGCGGCCGCAGCCGCCGAGTGGCGCGTGGACACCAGCCGCCTGCACTGGACCGGACCGATGGTGCCGGGGCGCGTGCAGTTCGTGGAGGCGGATCGACTCCTGGCCGATGGACCCGCACTGCTGGACCGGGTGCGCCTCGACACTCCCGGGCAGGTCGACTTCCACGGGGTGCTGTGGGAGCGGCTCATCGCGGTCGGCGCCGGCAGCGAGGAGCAGGCGAAGACGTATCGCTTCGTGCGGTACGACGACGAGAACGGTGTCATGCAGGGCTTCGCCGTGTACCTGCTCGAGGAGGTCACCGCAGCGACGAAGCGCGCACTGGTCGAGCTGCATTACCTGGTCAGCGCGACCGACGACGCCTACTCCGCGCTCTGGCGCTTCCTCATCGAGCTCGACCTGGTCGGCGAGATCCGAGCACCGCTGCGCTCGATCGACGAACCGGTGTACTGGCAGGTCAACGACGCGCGGGCCGTGCAGAAGCGCGACGAGCGCGATCACCTGTGGATCCGCATCCTCGACGTGCCGGCCGCCCTTACCGGTCGCCGCTACCACGCCCCCGGACACTTCGTGCTCGACGTCTCCGACCCGCTGATGTACGCCGCCGGGCGTTTCCTGCTCACCGTGCAGGCCGACGGCACGGCGGTCGTCTCCGAACTGGAGGGCGACATCCCGGCCGACGCGGATGCCGTGGCCCTGAGCGTGAACGAGCTCGGCTCGATCTACCTCGGCGGTGTGTCGGCCAGCACCCTGTTCCGCGCGGGACGCATCCAGGAGCTCACGCCCGGCGCCGCGGCGGTGCTCGACCGCACCTTCCGTGCCGCGACCACGCCGTGGCTCAGCATCTGGTTCTAGCCCACCGGCGCAGAACCCGCCCCGACGAGCAGCTACGCCCGCGCGAACCAGGGCGGGTAGACCGCGACCTTGGGCTCGTGCATCGCGGTCTGCAGGATGTCGCGCACGGCATCCCGAGCCCGGTCGTTGGCGACGCCGACCAGCGCGATCTGATCGAACGGGAAGGCGTCGCGCACCAGCAGCTCTCCCTCGAGCAGCAGAGCATCGTCGGCACGGAGCTTGCGCAGGGTGCGGTCGTTCGTCTCGGGGGTGGTGCCGAAGCGGGTGTAAATGCTCGACGGGTCGCCGTCGGAGACCGAGATCGCGTTCTCGAGGGTGGTGGCGACCTTGACGGTGCTGACCAGGATGACGAACTCGGCGGGCGGCAGATCGCGCACATCGCGCGACAGGCGCGGGTCGTCGGCTCCGGCGCGGATCTGCGACCAGATCGTCGAGTTCGGGGAGAGGAAGAACGGCACGTAGTCGGCGACGGTGGCGCCTTCCAGGGTGATGTTGCGCCGGGCCTCCCGATTCTCGGCGGAAGACGCGTCTACCTCGGGGGTGGCCGGGCCGATGATCGCGCCCGCCTCGATGATGCCGGCAAGGTTCGACATGTGGGTGACGTGGTAGAGCCGCTGCTCACCGACCTTGTGGTCGGGGGTGCCGACGCCCGCGGTGCGCGGCACGGCGGGGGTGCGACGACGAGTGGTCGTACGGGTGGTGGCGGCCGCGGGGGCGACCTCCGGTTTGGCCTTCGGGAAGCAGAGGTCGCAGAGACCCGCTTCGAGACCGTGGATGCATTCGTCGGGCACAGGAGTCCTTGCTCAAAATGGGGATGTATGGCGGCGGAAACTATCGACGCCACCCCCAACGTTACGCGGCTGCGTAGGCTCTGCGGAGCCAGTCGACAAGTTCGTCGTCGACGACGTCGGGTTCGGTGAGGCGCACACGGTGCGTCACCATGCTGTTCCAGCTGCCGGATGCCGTGAAACGGTCGGTCGTTGCGGCATCCTTCAGCTTGATCCCGACATCCAACCGGTCGGCGGTCACGGCGACGATCGCGAACTTCGCCGGGCCCCTCTCCGTGGGCTTGGTCAGACTGATGTAGGTGTTGGTCGGAGCGAGGTCCACCGGGCCGCCGACCTCGATGGCCGTGGACAGCAGTTCGTCGAAGGTCGAGCGCCACCGGGCTTTGGCGCCGGAGAACTGGGCCTCGAGCTTCTCTTCCGCCGACATCCCGGCACCCTCGTGCTTGCCGAGCACCGCGACGATCGCCATCGCGTGCCCCTTGCCGAGCCCGAAGTCCTCCTGCAGCCAGGCGATGATGTCGCCCGGGCGCGTCGAATCGGAGAGGTAGCCCTTCTCTCTCGCCAGCCGACGGAAGTCGTCCGGGCCGAGACCGGTCTTCGCTTTGATCGTGTCGAGATACGCCTGGAAGGTCATTTCACGACTGTAGAGCGCATGCCGCGTCAGAGGCCAGGCACGTGCCGGATGTTGGACCTGAGCAGCTGCACCGCCTCGCCGACCCCGCCGTTCAAGACCACCTTCGAGAGCGCCAGCGAAAAGCCCTTGACCTGATCGCCCGTGATCGCGGAGGGAAGCGAGAGGGCAAGCGGGTCGGTCACGATGTCGACGAGTGCCGGACCGTCGTGTTCCAGAGCCGAACGCATCGCCCCGGCAAGATCCTGTGGGTCCTCCACGCGCCGACCGAAGATGCCGAGCGCGTTCGCCACCGCCGCGTAGTCCACCGCAGGCACGTCCACGCCGAAATCGGGGTATCCGTCGACGAACATCTCCAGTTTCACGAGTCCCAGGGTGGAGTTGTTGAACACCATCAGCTTCACCGGCAGCCGGTAGGCCGCGATGGTCACGAGCTCCCCCAGCAGCATCGACAGTCCGCCATCTCCCGAGATGGTGACCACCTGACGGTCGGGGTAGGCGATCTGCGCACCGATCGCCTGCGGAACAGCATTGGCCATCGAGCCGTGCAGATACGAGCCGATGATCCGACGTCGGCCGTTCGGGGTGATGTAGCGCGCCTGCCAGACATTGCCCATACCGGTGTCCGCGGTGATTATCGCGTCGTCCGCGAGCAGGTCGTCGAGGGTGGAGACGGCGAATTCGGGGTGAATCGGCGTGGTGGTGGCGGCATCCGTGTATTTTCCGACGGCGCCACCCAGCAGTTTCTCGTGTCGCTTCAGCGTCTTCTCCAGAAATCCGCGATCGCCCTTGCGGGTGGTCTGCGCCGTCAGGGCGGCGATGCTTGGCAGCACATCGCCGTGCACGGGATGGCTGACACTCGCCCGACGGCCGAGGTGCGCGGCATCGGAGTCGATCTGGGCGATCACGACCTTCCTCCCGTCCGGCAGGAACTGCTCGTAGGGAAAGTCCGTGCCGAGCAGGATGACGAGATCGGCGTCATGGATTCCCGCGTGTGCCGCACCGTAGCCGAGCAGGCCGGTCATGCCGACGTCGAAGGGATTGTCGTACTGGATCCACTCCTTGCCACGGAGCGAGTGCGCGATCGGCGCCGCCAGGTGGTCGGCGAAGGCGACCACCTGGTCGTGGGCCCCCTCGACACCGGCACCCGCGAAGATGGCGACGGTCTTCGCGCTCTCTATCGCCTCGGCAAGCGAACGGATGTCCTCCGCCGCCGGCACGACGGACGGCCGCCCAGGGCGCACAAAAGCCGGCTCCTCTCCCACCGCATCGAGCAGGGGGATGTCACCCGGGATGGTCACCACGGCCACACCTCGGAGCCCCACCGCGTGCCGCAGGGCGGAGTTGATCACCCGCGGCGACTGCGCGGCGGTGGAGATCAGCTCGCGATAGTTCGAGCATTCGACGAAGAGGCGGTCGGGGTGTGTCTCTTGGAAGTAGCCGGAGCCGATCTCGACGCTCGGCACGTGACTGGCGATGGCGAGCACAGGGGCACCGGAACGATGGGCGTCGAACAGGCCGTTGATCAGGTGCAGATTGCCCGGCCCGCAACTTCCCGCGCAGACCGCGATCTCGCCCGTGAGTTGCGCCTCGGCGCCGGCCGCGAAGGCGGCGGCCTCCTCGTTGCGCACGTGGATCCAATCGATGCCGCCGTGTGCGCTCCCCCCGGTGCGGCGCACCGCGTCGACGATCGGGTTGAGGCTGTCACCGACGATTCCGTAGATGTGGTGCACGCCGGCAGCCACGAGTTGGGCGATGATCTGATCCGCGACGGTACGAGAGGCCATGGCTTCATTCAAGCCCCACAGCCCTCGCAGGGGCAGTACCGCGCTCAATCCTGATCATTCGCTGGACGAGGCGGTACGCTGGGTCGACGATGACGTACTCTCCGGCGCCCGCATTCACGACCCGTCCGACGCTGACGGGCACATTCGGGATGGCGGCCTCGACCCACTGGCTGGCCACGGGCTCGGCGCAGGCGGTACTCGAGCGGGGTGGAAACGCCTTCGATGCCGCGGTCGCCGCAGCCTTCGTGTTGCAGGTCGTCGAACCCCATCTCAACGGCCCCGGCGGCGACGTCGTCGGCCTGTTCGTCACCTCGCATTCTCCCCGCGAACCGATCGTGCTGATGGGTCAGGGGCCGGCCCCGGCCGCCGCAACGGTGGAGCACTACCGCGCCGAGGGACTCGACCTGGTCCCCGGTACAGGTGCTCTCGCCGCCGCGATTCCGGGAGCGGTCGAGGCCTGGTTGCTGCTGCTGCGCGATCACGGCAGCTGGGAACTCGCCGACGTGCTGGCCTTCGCCGTGGGCTACGCCCGGGACGGGCATCCGCTGCTCCCCTCGGTCGCCGCGACGGTCTCTCGCGTCGCACCCCTGTTCCGCGAGCACTGGCCGTCGTCGGCCGAGCAGTGGCTGCCCGACGGAGTCGTGCCGGACGGCGGCTCGCTGGTCACCAACCCCGCACTCGCCCGCACCTTCGAGCGGCTGATCGAGTCCGCCACCGGTGACAGCCGCGAGGAGCGCATCGACGCCGCTCGCCGGGAGTGGCGCGAGGGTTTCGTCGCGCAGGCCATCGTGGAGTTCATCCAGACCCCGCACCGCCACTCCACCGGCGATGACCACGCCGGGGTGATCACCCTCGACGATCTCGCCGGGTTCCAGGCGTCGTACGAGCAGCCGGTCAGCATCGAGTTCCGCGGCCGCACCATCGCCAAGGCGGGGCCCTGGAGTCAGGGACCGGTCGTGCTCCAGTCCCTGGCCATCCTCGACGGTTTCGACGACGACCGGCTCGACCCGGCGACCGGTATCGGCGCACACACCATACTCGAGGCAGAGAAGCTCGCCTTCGCCGACCGCGAGTCCTACTACGGCGACGACGTCGCCGTGCCGCTCGACCAGCTGCTCTCGGCCGACTACGCCGCCGAGCGACGCGCCCTGATCACGGATGCCGCCTCCCCCGACCTGCGACCGGGCACCGTTCCCGGGGTGGAGGCCTACCACCCGCCGTTGCGCGTGGCGGCGGATCTCCCCACCGATCTCACCGGTGGTGGCGAGCCCACCGCGCAGTCCGACGACGTGCCGGTGTCCGACGGAAAACCCGAGGAGGCGCCGCGCACCGAGGGCGACCTCGACACCGAGCGCGCCGACGAGGGCGTGCAAGACAACTACGAGCGCAACGCCATCCCGGTGGAGGAGAACCTCACCGACAATGAACTGGCTGACGACCGCGCCACCGAGCGCGAGTACGAGCGGGAGCAGCAGGACGGGCCCGACCACTCTGAACTGGCTAACGACGCCGATCAGCTCGACGACGCCGATCAGCTCGACGACGCCGAACAGCCCGACGACACGGACCTGCCCACGGACGCCGACGGTCAGACGCGCGGCGACACGTGTCACCTGGACATCATCGACCGCTGGGGAAACGTGGTCTCCGCCACGCCCTCGGGCGGCTGGCTGCAGTCGAACCCGACCATTCCCGAACTCGGCTTCTGCCTCGGCACCCGCTTGCAGATGACCTGGCTCGAGGAGGACACTCCCACCACACTCACTCCCGGCAAGCGTCCCCGCACGACGCTGTCACCGACGCTGGTGTTCGGCCCGGATGATGCGGTCACCGCTCTCGGCACGCCCGGCGGTGATCAGCAGGATCAGTGGCAGCTGCTCTACCTGCTGCGCACCATCGTGGGCGGGTACAGCCCGCAGCAGGCCATCGATGCGCCGAGCATCCACAGCACCGCGTTCCCGGAGTCCTTCTGGCCACGCACCTGGACCCCGTCGGGAGCCGTCGTCGAGTCGCGGCTGGGCGGCCCCGCGATTGCGGAACTGATCGTGCGCGGTCACGACGTGACGGTCGACGGCGAATGGCGCAACGGGCGGCTTTCCGCCGTTGGACGTGACGCCGCCGGACTCCTGTTCGCGGCGGCCAACGCCCGCGGCATGCAGGGCTACGCCGCGGGACGCTAGAGCTTCTCAGTCCGTTGGCTGCCGCGTCTTGGTTCGCTGGCTGCGCGGGCCGGCAGTTCCGTGCCGGACTCCAGTTCCCGCGTGAGTTGCATGTTCGAGTCCCTTTCACGCGCTGAGAGGGACTCCAACATGAAACTCAGGTCTATTCGGGAGGTCCGGGCAGCCACTTAGCCAGGAAGGTCTCCTGCGACATCCGTTTCAGGTCCCACCGGATGTCTTCGGCCAGCCAATCGGGAAAGGCACGGCGCCGCAGTACCTCGGCCCCATCCGCGCGCCTCCTCACCACGACGTCATGGGTCGAGATGTCGCCGCCGAGCGGGGCACAAGCAAGCATCGTGAGGAGTCCAAATGCGACCTTGCCCGCTGCAGAGGCCCGGCGGCCCGTTGGATCGAGTGCGTGCTCGACCGCGACGGTCCACTCCTTGGCAACGAATGACGTCGGCATGTGCCGACACTATCCGGTCGTCTCTTCCCGCGTGAGTTGCATGTTCGAGTCCCTTTCACGCGCTGAGAGGGACTCCAACATGCAACTCAGGTCTATTCGGGAGGTCTGGCCACGAAGAGGATCAGTCCTTGTCGACCTGGGCGAGGAGCTTCTTCGCGGCATCCTCGATGTCGGCATGGTCGTACTGGCCGGCTCGGCTCTCGATGGCGATTATCGCGCTGCGGTGCACCCGCGAAAAGTCGCCGTAGGGGAAGCTGAAACGCGCCTTCGTCTGCTCTGACTTGGTCTCGTCTATCCCAAGGTGCCACAGGGCGTACTCCTCCCAGCCGTGTTCAGCGATGAAGTCGTTCTGCTGCTCCGTGGTCGGCGCGGACTCGCTCCACGAGTCGTCCTCGCGCACCACGTCTCCCGATGAGATCAGCGACTGGGCCTTCCTCAGGGCCGCGGAATTGAGAGCTTCTGCCATGTGGACTCCTCCGTTCGGATGGGGCGAACCTCACGCCCCAGAATCCTTGCTACCCGCCCGGAGCGCGGAGAGCAATGCCGCACCGTCCGGCACGCCTAGCCCAGTGCAGGCATCCCAGCCGATCCGGGCCTCGAAGCTGCCGTTGTCCCCGACGACCACGTCGCGGAATCCGCCGGTCACGTCGTACAGCAGCGGGTGCACGAGGCCCATCGGCTGCCCGGTGGCCTGCACGATCCGGGCGATCAATGCCGCCCAGAGCGGCGCGACCGCGCTGGTGCCGCCGATGATGCGTCGTTCGCCGTCGACCAGGATCTCGTATCCGGTGCTCGGATCGGCCACCGCCGCGACGTCGGGGATGCCGCGACCGCCGGTCGCGGTCGCTGCCGCCGGAACGCCGGCATCCGTCTGCCAGGGTGGCCGGGGGAAGACGGCGCTGACGCCACCACCGGTCGCTCCCCCGCCTGGGCCGTTATTCCAGACCGTCTCAGAGGTCACCGTCCGCGCTGTCGCCCGCAGCGTGGTGCCGCCGCAGGCGAGCACGTGCGGGCTGGATGCCGGGAAGTCTGCATGGTCCCGGCCGTCACCGACCCCGTCGGAACTGCCGTTGTCGCCGGCTGCGGCGGTCACGGTGATGCCGAGGGCTGCGGCATCGATGAACGCCTCGTCGAGAGTGCGGCGCGCCTGTTCCGTCCAGGCATCCTCGTTCAAGCCCCAACTGATGCTGATCGAGGCGGGAGTGACCTCGGCGTGGGCCGCCTCGCTCACCGCGTCGACGAACCCGTCATCGGTGTTCGGCGCGAAGTAGACCACGAGGTGCGCGCCGGGACTCAGCGCGCCGGCCACCTCGATGTCGAGCAGCACCTCTCCGTCTGCGCCGTCGGGGTCGCCGCCTGGCCGGTTTTCGGCACCATCCACTCCGACCGCGGTGACGGTCGGGCCGGTGATACCGAGACCAGAAAAGTAGGTGTCGAGTTCTGCCTGCGCGAATCCTCCGCCGAGCTCGATGATGGCGATCGTCTGCCCGCTGCCATCGGTTGCGGGCGGGAAGCGGTAGATCTCGCCCAGCTCGAGCGGTGTGTAGCTCGTCGTCACGGCTCGCGCCTCGGCCACGCGGAACTCCGCCCGAGCCTGCGGGCGGTCGTCGAGGCCGAGCACCGCTGTCACGACGCCGTCGAGCACCGCGGGCACCATCAGCTGACCGGTCCGGTTGCGATGCTCCACCTCGCCACCGGCCGCGGTACAACTGGTCACCACCTGCAGTCGCGCCCCGAAGACCCGCTCCATGGTTCCGATGGTGCCCGAGATCCGGATGCGACGGGAGGCCGGATCGACGGAGACCACGGTGAGGCCGAGGCCGCCCAGCGTCTTCTCGACCAGCGCGATGTCGGCCGGATCGGCGCCGTACGTCGCGGCGAAGTCGGCCCGATCCACCCGGGTGCCGATCGTCGGCTCTGCGCCGTCGCGACGCCGGAGCACGACGGTCGCCTCGACCGTCGTGTCCGGGGCGAGACTGCGCGCGGACGGGCGTACGACGTCGGCGGCCGGACGATCGCTTCCGGGGAGGGGTGTGAGGTGGAGGGGCGAGGAGTCGTCGTCAGGGGGTGTCATGCACCCTGTCTACCCCCGACATCCGTCATTCGCTGGACCGCCGCGGCTCACGGTCGGAGCACGACCTTGACGCAGCCGTCCTGTTTCTTCTGAAAGACCTCGTACATGTGCGGAGCGTCTTCCAGCGGCACGGTATGAGTGACGAGGTCCAGCACGCCGAGCGGATCGGCGGGGTCTTCGACCAGCGGCAGGAGGTCGTCGATCCAGCTGCGCACATTGCACTGCCCCATGCGCACGGCCACCTGCTTGTCGAACATCGACTTCATCGGCATCGGATCCGCTTCGCCGCCGTACACACCGCTCAGCGAGACGGTACCGCCGCGGCGCACCAGGTCGAGGGCATCGTGCACGGCGGTCAGGCGGTCGACGCCCGCGGCCTCCATCACCGTCCGGGCGACCGGTTTCGGCAGGATGCCGACGGCCGCCTGTGCCGCCGCGGCGACGTGCCCGCCATGGGCCTCCATGCCGACGGCGTCGACCACGGAGTCGGGGCCGCGCCCACCGGTGCGATCGCGAAGTTTCTCGACGATGTCGTCGCTGTAGTCGTGCACCTCGATGCCGTGGCGCTCGGCCATGGCCCGGCGCTCGGCGACGGGGTCGACGGCGATCACGTCGTAGCCGAGGTGCTTGCCGACCCGGCTGACGAACTGGCCGACGGGCCCGAGCCCGAAGACCGCGAGCGTTCCGCCGTCCGGCACGTTCGCGTACTGCACTCCCTGCCACGCGGTGGGCAGGATGTCGCTGAGGAACAGGTAGCGCTCGTCCAGCAGCTCCTGCCCCACCTTCACGGCGTTGTACTCCGCCAGTGGCACCCGCAGCAGCTCGGCCTGCCCGCCCGGCACCTGCCCGTAGAGCTTGGTATACCCGAACAGCGAGGCACCAGAGCCGTACTCGCGCACCTGCGTCGTCTCGCACTGCGACTGCAGGCCGCGCGAGCACATGTAGCACTGCCCGCAGGCGATATTGAAGGTGACCACCACGCGATCACCCGGCTTCAGCGTGGTGACCGCGCTGCCGACCTCCTCGACGATGCCCATCGGCTCGTGGCCGAGGATGTCGCCCCGATCGAGGAACGGACCGAACAGTTCGTAGAGGTGCAGGTCCGATCCACAGATCGCCGTTGACGTGACCCGCACTATGGCGTCGGTAGGCTCCTGGATCACCGGATCCGGCACGGTCTCCACCGAGAGCGACCGCTTGCCCTGATAGGTGAGCGCGCGCATGTCAGTTGCTCACCTCGCCGCGCCAGCCGCCGTTGGCGTTGCCCTCGTCCTCGATGAAGGTCTTGAAGTTCTTCAGGTCGCGCTTCACACTGGCATCGTCGACGCCGAACACCGCGCCGACCTTTTCCACAAAGCCCTCCGGCTCCCAGTCCAGCTGCACGGTGACCCTGCTGGTCGAGTCGCTGAGCTTGTGGAACGTCACGACACCGGCCTGCGTGACCTCGCCGCCGACGCTCTTCCAGGCGACCCGCTCGTCGGGGTGCTGCTCGGTGATCTCCGCATCGAATTCGCGCTCGACACCGCCGATCGTGACCTTCCAGTGGTTGTGGGTGTCGTCGAGCTGCGTGATCGACTCGACGAAGCTGAGGAAGTGCGGGAACGACTCGAATTGGGTCCACTGGTTATAGGCGGTGCTGACCGGGACATCCACGTCGACGGTTTCGATGATCTGGGACATGTACATACCTCTTCTGGTGGGGGAATCTCCTGCCACGGAACGTACGTGCGCCCGGCGCGTGCAATACCCCCTTGTCAGCGCGGCCACAGCGTGTAGCGCGACCCGCACGGGTGTCGGGGGCAATTGACATAGTCGAACATGTGTTCGAATATGAAGAGATGGCCCCCTCGACCGCAACGCTCCCCGCACCCGCTGCGGGTGCGCTCGGCACGCTCTCTGTGAGTGGGCAGCCGACGCGCGCAACGGTGGAGGAGCTGCAGGCCCGCATCCGGCAGATGCAGGCCACGAAGCTCGACACCCGGCTCATGCCTACCCATCCCGCGATCGGCGCACTGCTGCCCGGTGGCGGTCTCAAACAGGGCTCTGCCTATTCGGTCGACCAGTCTGCTGCGCTGGTCATGGCGCTGCTGGCCGGACCTTCCGCGGCCGGCTCCTGGTGCGGCGTGGTCGGCATCCCCGAGTTCGGTCTCGAGGCTGCGGCGGGCTTCGGCGTCGACCTGGAGCGGCTCGTGCTCGTTCCCCACCCCGGCGATCAGTGGCTGGCCGTGGCGGCCGCGGTGGCCGATGTGCTCGGGGTCGTCGTCATCCGCCCACCGAAGCGGGCGAGCGATGCGAGCGTCTCCCGGCTCAGCGCCCGGTTGCGGCAGCGCGGCGCCACCCTCATCGTGCTCGGGCCGTGGCCGCAGAGCGAGGCGATGCTGAGCCTCTCCGAGAGCAGCTGGTCGGGCATCGGCGCCGGCCACGGTCACCTCGCCGCGCGGCAGGTCACCGTCACCGTCACCAGTCGTCTCGCGGGGCGCCCGCGCAGCGCACGCCTCTGGCTGCCCGATCCGCAGCTCGCCCTGCGCGCCGTGCGCAGCGAAGCACCGCTGCCTCTCCTGCGAGCCGCGGTATGACCACCATCGACACCGCGGCCCCGACCCGAACGGGGTCCCGCCCGGTGCCCACCCGCACGATCCTGCTCTGGGTGCCGGACTGGCCGGTCATCGCGGCCCGGCGCTCCGAGACCGTGCTGCGCGCGCATCCAGGTGCCGCGGCGACGGATGCCCGGCTCGCCCTCATCGACCGAGGCGAGGTCTTCGCCTGTTCCGCCGCCGCCCGTGCCGACGGGGTGCGCCGCGGGCAGCGGGTGCGTGATGCCCAGGCGAGAAGCCCCGAGCTGATCGTGCTGCCCTATGAGTCGCAGCTCGACCTTCGCGCATTCGAACCGGTGCTCGAGGTGATCGAGGAGACCATGCCGGGCGTGCAGCTGCTGCGACCTGGCACCTGCGCGGTGCCGGCACGCGGGCCTGCCGCCTACTACGGCAGCGAGGAGGAGGCAGCGCTCTGGCTGCTCGACGCCCTCGATGAACTCGGCATCCCGGGGGCGAGGATCGGCATCGCCGACGGGCCCTTCACCGCCGAGCATGCGGCGCGAGCCTCAGCCCGCTCTCCCCGCAGCGCCGATCGCATCAGTGCCGGTCGCGTCAGTGCCGGTCGCATCAGCGCCGGTCGCATCAGTATCGTGCCGGCCGGGGAGTCCGCCGCCTTCCTGGCACCGCTGCCGGTGGGGCTGATCGCGGCCGAAATCGGTACAGCAGAGACGCGTCCCGCCGCGCGGCGGGGCGGGGCGACCCGCACCAGCGGCGGCTCGCTGCCGACCCTGCTGCTGCGGCTCGGTATCCGCACCCTGGGGCAGTTCGCCGCGCTCGCGGCGACGGATGTCGAGGCCCGCTTCGGGCAGGAGGGCACACGCCTTCACGCCCTGGCCGCCGGTCTCGACTCGCGCCCCGTCATCGCCCGGGTACCACCGGAGGAGCTCGACGGCTCGATCTCGTTCGAACCTCCGCTCGATCGGGTGGAACAGGTCGCCTTCGGCGTGCGCGGCACCGCCGACACCTTCGTGCAGCAGCTCATCCGCGCGCAACTGGTCTGCACAGCGATCCGGGTCGAGATCGACTCGGAGGGCGGCGAACTCTCGGAGCGCAGCTGGTTGCACCCGCGCTCCTTCACCGCGGCAGACATCGTCGATCGGGTGCGCTGGCAGCTCGGCACGGGAGCTGCGGGCGACGACTCGGGCCTGCGCTCAGCGGTCAGCCGGGTGCGCATCGTGCCCGAGGCTGTCGACCCGATCGGCCACCACGAGCGGGGACTCTGGGGAACCGGCCATGACGAGCGCATCCACCACGGTCTCTCCCGGGTGCAGAGCCTGCTCGGCCACGGGGGCGTGCTCACCGGGGTACTCGGCGGCGGCCGCACGCTGATGGAACGCAGTGAGCTCGTCGCCTGGGGAGATCGTCCGCTCGAGACGCGCTCCGGCCGGCAGCCGTGGCCCGGCCAACTGCCGCCGCCGACGCCGACCACGGTGTTCGAATCCCCGAAGCCCGCGCTGGTGCTCGACGCCCGCAACGAACCGGTCGACGTAGACGGTCGTGGCGAACTCAGCGGCGAGCCCACCCGGTTCTCGGTCGACGGCCGCACGCTGCTCAGCGTCGTCGGCTGGGCGGGTCCCTGGCCGATCGACGTGCGGTGGTGGGATGCCGGCGCCGCCCGCAGTGCGAGCCGCTTCCAGGTCGTCGACGAGCACGGCGGTGCCTGGCTGCTGGTGCTCGAAGACCACCTGTGGTGGGCGGAAGCGAGCTACGACTGATGAGTGAGCTCCTCTGATGGGCTGGAACAACCCACCCATCCCCTGGTCTGAGCACGAACGCCTGCTCTCCAGCCGCCGGCGCCCCGGCGGTCCCCCGGTCGGTGCCGACGGTGGAGACAGCCCGGGCTGGTCCCTCAAACGCAACGCCTACGTGCCGCCGCCTGCGGAGGACCGGGTCGAGAGCGCCGTGCCATACGCCGAGCTGCACGCGCACAGCAATTTCAGCTTCCTCGACGGTGCGTCGGGCCCCGAACACATGCTCGAGGAGGCGGTGCGGCTCGGGCTGCACTCCCTCGCCATCACTGATCACGATGGCTTCTACGGCATCGCCCGCATGGCCGAGGCCGCAGAGGCGCACCCGGGCATGGGCACGGTCTTCGGCGCAGAACTCTCCTTCGACCTGACCGCACCGCAGAACGGTGCAGCAGACCCGGAGGGTAGTCACCTGCTGGTGCTCGCCCGCCAGGAGGAGGGCTACCACCGGCTCGCCGGTGCCATCACCTCAGGCCAGCTCGCGGGGGGCGAGAAGGGCAGGCCGATCTACGATCTCGACGAGCTGGCACAGCGCGCGGAGGGCCACTGGGCGATCCTCACCGGATGTCGCAAAGGCTCGGTGCGGCGGGCGCTCGTCTCCGGGGGTCCCCGCGAGGCCGCGCGCGAACTCGACCGCCTCGTCGACCGTTTCGGCCACGACAACGTGATCGTGGAGCTGTACGACCACGGCAATCCGCTCGATAGCGATCACAACGATGCCCTGTTCTCCATGGCCCAGGGGCAACGGCTGCAGGTGGTCGCCACGGGCAACGTGCACTATGCCCGGCCGGAGGAGCACCGACTCGCGGCCGCGCTGGCCGCCGTACGCGCCCGCAGAAGTCTCGACGACCTCGACGGCTGGCTGCCGGCATCCGGTGCCGCGCACCTGCGCTCGGGCGACGAGATGGCCCGGCGCTTCTCGCGCTACCCCGGCGTCGTCGAGCACAGCGTCACCCTGGCGGAGGAGCTGGGCTTCCGACTGCGCAGCGCGAAGCCGAAGCTGCCGAAGCAGGAGGTGCCGGAGGGCCACACCCCCATGACGTACCTGCGCCAGCTGGTCTGGGAGGCCGTGCCGGGTATGTACGGCACCATCAGTGATGAGACCCGGGTGCGCATCGAGCGCGAGCTCGAGGTGATCGAGATGAAGGACTTCCCCGGCTACTTCCTGATCGTCTGGGACATGGTGCGGCACGCCCGAGAGCTCGGAATCCTCTGTCAGGGGCGAGGATCTGCGGCGAACTCGGTGGTCTGCTACCTGCTCAAGGTGACGGCCGTCGACCCGATCAAGTACAAGCTGCCGTTCGAGCGCTTCCTCTCCTCGACCCGCGAGGAGGAGCCCGACATCGACGTGGACTTCGACTCCGAGCGGCGGGAGGAGGTCATCCAGTACGTCTACGACAAGTACGGGCGGCACAACGCCGCGCAGGTGGCCAACGTCATCCAGTACCGGCCGAAGTTCGCGGTGCGCGACATGGCCAAGGCGCTCGGCGCGAGCCCGGGCCAGCAGGACGCGTGGTCGAAGCAGGTGGAGCGCCACGGTGCGCTGGTCTCGAGTACCGACCACGACATCCCGGATGCGGTGGTCGGCCTGGCGCTGGAAGTGCTCGGCACACCGAGACACCTGGGCATCCACTCCGGCGGCATGGTGCTCACCGACCGTCCGGTCGGCGAGGTCTGCCCGATCGAGCACGGCCGCATGGACGGCCGCACCGTGCTGCAGTGGGACAAAGACGACTGCGCCTTCATGGGACTGGTCAAGTTCGACATGCTCGGCCTCGGCATCCTCTCCGCCATCCAGCACTGCTTCGACCTTGCCCGCGACCATCTCGGCGAGCAGTGGGAGCTCGCCACCATCCCCAAGGAGGAGCAGGGGGTATACGACCAGCTCTGCCGGGCGGACTCTGTCGGCGTGTTCCAGGTGGAGAGCCGGGCACAGATGGGGATGCTGCCGCGGATGAAGCCACGCTGCCTGTACGACCTGGTGATCGAGATCGCTATGGTGCGCCCCGGCCCGATCCAGGGTGGTGCCGTGCACCCGTACATCCGCCGCAAGATGGGCACGGAGCCGGTCAGCTACCTGCACCCGCTGGCCAAACCGGTGCTCGAGCGCACCCTCGGCATCCCGCTGTTCCAGGAGCAGCTGATGCAGCTGGCGATGGCGCTCGGCGATCTCGACGCCGACCAGGCCGACCTGTTGCGTCGCGCGATGGGGTCCAAGCGCGGGCTGGAGAAGATCGAGTCGGTAAAAGCCGACCTGTACCGCGGCATGGAGAGCCACGGCATCACAGGCGACGACGCCGATGACGTCTACAAGCGCATCCAGTCCTTCGCGAATTTCGGGTTCGCGGAGAGCCACGCCCAGAGCTTCGGGCTGCTGGTCTACGCCAGCGCCTGGCTGCGACTGCACTATCCGGCCGCCTTCCTCGCGGCGCTGCTGCGGTCCCAGCCGATGGGGTTCTACTCGCCGGCGACCCTGGTGGCGGATGCCCGGCGCCACGGTGTCGAGGTGCGACGCCCCGACATCCTCCGCTCCGACTGGCGTCCGGGCATGGAGCCTGTCGGCCCTTCGACAAGCTCAGGGACCGAAGTTCGCCCGCCCACCGGCGACCCCGCCTGTCTCGAGCACGAGCAGCCGGTGCCCTCCGAGACCTTCGACCCGAAGGCGCACTTCGACACGGACGACCACCGTCGCGATGGCGCCTTCGTGGTGCGGCTGGGGCTCGCGGAGGTGACCGGCATCGGCGAGAAGCTCGCGAAGCGCATCGTGGCGGACCGCGAGGAGCACGGCGACTTCGCCGACATGGCCGACCTGGTGCGCCGGGTCGATCTCAGCACCACCCAGTTGGAGTCCCTCGCGGCTGCCGGTGCCTTCGAGTCCTTCGGGCTCGGCATGCGCGAGGCGCTCTGGGCCGCGGGCGACGCCGCCCAGAATCGGTCGGAGTACCTGGAGCACAGCACCGTCAGCGTGCAGCCCCCGCTGTTCTCCACACCGAGCGGCATGGAGGTGCTGTCGGCGGATCTCTGGGCGACCGGGATCTCACCCGCCGACCATCCCATCCGCTACGTCCGCCCGGCCCTGGCCGATCGTGGCGTGCACAGCGCGGCCGATCTCCGCTCGACCGAGTCCGGTCGCCGCATCGAGGTTGGCGGGGTGGTCACCCACCGGCAGCGGCCGGCGACAGCGAGCGGCATCACCTTCATGAACCTCGAGGACGAGACCGGGCTGGTCAACGTGATCTGCAGCGTGGGGGTATGGAACCGCTACCGGCGGGTGGCCCGGGATGCGCCCGCCATGATCGTGCGCGGCATCCTCGAGCGTTCCCCCGAGGGGGTGACCAACCTGCTTGCCGATCGGCTGGAGACGCTGGCGATCACCCAGCGCACCAGCTCCCGCGACTTCCGCTGACCGCTCGCGCGGGCCGGAACTGGTCAAGTACCGTGATCCAAGAACCCTGGAGGACACCCCATGACCGTGCGCGTCGATCTCAACATCTCCCTCGACGGCTTCGCCACCACCACCGATCAGACCCCGGAGAATCCGTTCGGTGACGACTGGGCGAGGCTCACCCACGCCTACGTCTCCACCCGCACCTTCCGCGAGCGAGTCTTCCACGACACCAGCGGTGCCGGCACCACCGGGGTCGATGAGCGCTACGCAGAGGGCTATTTCGCGGAGGTCGGGGCGGAGATAATGGGCGCCGCGATGTTCGGGCTGCACGAGAATTCCGACGACCCGCAGTGGCGCGGCTGGTGGGGCGATGAGCCGCCGTTCCGTGTGCCGGTCTTCGTGCTCACGCACACACCCCGACCGAGCATCGAGTTCGACAACGGCACCACCTTCCACTTTCTCGACGCCACCGCGGAGGAGGCGCTGGCGATCGCCACCACGGCGGCGGACGGCGCGGACATCCGCATCGGTGGGGGCCCGACGACCGTGCGCGAGTTCCTGCGCGCGGGCCTCGTCGACCAACTCCACGTCGCGATCGTCCCGATCCTGCTGGGCCGCGGAATCCGGCTCTGGGATGACCTGCGCGGTCTGGAGCAGGGTTACACGGTGTCGTCGGAGACCGCGGAGAGCGGCGTCATCCATCTCACCTTCCGCCGCTGAGTCGGCTCACCGAGGCCGGCCCGCCTGAACGACCGGACCCTCAGCCGCGGTTGCGCACCAGATCGAGCGCATAGGACTGGTACCACTTGCCGGCCGCCGGTCCTCCGTTGCAGGTACCGTCACTGGCGCCCGGGGTCTTCACCCAGAGCAGCGCGTCGAGGTTACCGCCCGCCGTGGAGACGCTGGGGTTCTGTCCGAGCGCAGCGCCACTCGGATTGCACCACGTGCCCTGCCACCCTGCGCCGTTGCGGGAGACATCGATCACGTAGTGCTTGGTTCCCCCGAGCAGCGCGACGATCTTCTCGGCGTACGGCTGCTCGTCGCTGACCCGACGGAAGTTCGACACGTTGGTGAAGAAGCCGCGGGCATACTGCACCCCGGCCTTGGTCAGGCGATCCGCCATGACCGGCGGCTGCACCCAATTGCTGTTGCCGCCGTCGAGGTAGACGGCGATGCCCGCCTGGGCGTAGTACTGCACCACGGTGGAGATCAGCGCGAGCCGGCGATCGACGATCGACCCGCATCGGGCGGTGCCCAGCATCGCGATCGAGTCGGGTTCCATCAGGACGACGGCGGGATGTCCGCGCAGCGAGTCGGCGACCGTGCGGTTGAAGGCGACATAGTCTTCATCGCTGTAACCGCCGGCCGAGTAGCCGCCGCAGTCCCGGTCGGGGATGGCGTAGATCACGAACACCGGGGTGTCCTGCGCCTGGGCGGAGGCGGCCACCATCCCGGCGAGCTTCGACTTCAGCAGGTCGCTGCTCCACCAGTCGCCCAGCCAGGTAGCGATCGGCTGGGAGGAGATCTGGGTCAGGGTGTTCGCATCGGTCGCCGAACCCGCCGAGCGGAGCTTGGCGACCTCGGTGACCGGAAGCGAGGCGGGATTGAGCCAGAGGCCACCCGGGTACAGGGTGGATGCGCCGATCGCATCCGGCCATCCGCTGGCTCGAGCGGTCGCCGTGGGTGTGGGCGTCGGTGTGGGCGCCCCGGTGGCAGACGAGGTGGACGTCGTGACGGCCCGCTGGCCGGTCTGCGGCGCGATCGAGGCGAAGAGGCCGGAGCCGATGATGATGCTTCCGAGAATCCCGGACGACACGATGACCCGTGCGACTGCGCTGTGAGACAGCATGGTGGTGAGCTTCCGACGGCGGGTCGTCCGCGCCCCCGATGTCGACGGATGATCCCGTTCTTCAGTCTTCGTGCCACTCACCCCCGCTCGCGACCCGCGTTCGCGGGGGCTGTCCACCCCAGTTGGAGTGTCGCGCGCACCCCGCAGCACAGACCGACATCCCCGTCCGAATCAGCGTACCGGGCCGCCGCCGCGGCAGCCGACCGCCCCTCAGCTGCGCAGGTTCTTACGCAGGAGGTCGATACGGGACTGCAGTTGAGTCACGCTGGCCTGTGCGACGGCCGGGCCACCGGTCATCCGTCGCAGCTCGGCGTGGATGATGCCGTGGGGCTCACCCGTCGACTTCGCGCGCATCCCGACGAGGCTGTTCAGCAGGCTGCGCTGCTCCTTGAGATTGCGGTACAGCGGCGGCGGGTCGTCGGACTTCACGCCGGACGCCTCCGAGCGCTTCTGCCGATCGTCGATCCGCCGGGACTGGCGCGACTGGCGTGCACGCAGCAGCTCGGCGACCTGCTCGGGTTCGAGCAGGCCGGGAATCCCGATGAAGTCGAGCTCCTCGAGACTCCCGGTGGCGGCGCCGGTGCCGAATTCGTCACCGTCGAACAGCACCCGGTCGAATGCGGCCTCCGATTCCAGCGGCTTGAAGTCGAACAGCAGCGCGTCGCCCGATGCCGATTCGACCTGGTTCGCCGCGTCCATGTCATCGTCATCGAGCAGGATCTCCTCGAGTCCCTCGCCGGGCTCCCTGTCGAGGGCGTGGTCGCGCTGCAACTCGAGCGCGGCGGCGAGGGCCATCAGCGTCGGAACGCTCGGCAGGAAGATCGAGGCGGTCTCCCCTCGACGCCGGGTGCGCACGAAGCGTCCGATCGCCTGGGCGAAGAACAGCGGCGTCGAGGCCGAGGTGGCGTACACGCCGACGCCGAGTCGCGGGACATCCACTCCCTCCGACACCATGCGCACCGCCACCATCCAGCGCGAGTCGCCCTCGGAGAACCTGGCGATCCGGTCGCTCGCCCCGGCATCGTCGGAGAGCACGACCGTCGGCTCCTGCCCGGTGATCTTCTCCAAGATGTCCGCGTAGGCGTGGGCGCTGAAATGGTCGGTGGCGATCACCAACCCGCCCGCGTCCGGGATGCCCTGGCGCACCTCGGTGAGGCGGCGGTTGGCCGCCTTGAGCACGGCGGGAATCCATTCCCCTTCCGGATCGAGAGCGGTACGCCAGGCCTGCGCCGTGACGTCCTTGGTGTCGCCCTGCCCGAGCTGCGCCTCCATCTCATCGCCTGTGCGCGTGCGCCAGCGCATCTTTCCCGCGTAGGCGAGGAAGATGACCGGGCGCACCACCCCGTCGGCGAGAGCGCGACCGTAGCCGTACGCGTAGTCGGCCTGTGAGGTGCGGATGCCGTGCTCGTCCGGGTAGTAGGTGACGAACGGGATCGGGGCGGTGTCCGAGCGAAACGGCGTTCCGGTGAGCGAGAGGCGACGGGTCGCGGGACCGAAGGCGTCTCGGATGGCGTCGCCCCAGCTGAGCGCGTCACCTCCGTGGTGCACCTCGTCGAGGATGACCAGCGTGCGGCCGCCCTCGGTCATCGAGCGGTGCAGCGCGGGGCGCATGGCCACCTGGGCGTAGGTGACGGCGACGCCGTGGAAGTGCCGTCCGGCCCAGCCGTGCGCATTCTTGAACATCGGGTCGAGCCGCAGGCTCACCTTGTGTGCCGCATCGGCCCACTGTCGCTTCAGGTGCTCGGTGGGGGCGACGACGGTGACCCTGTCGATCTTGCGCTGGGCGATCAGTTCGGTCGCCAGGCGCAGGGCGAAGGTGGTCTTGCCGGCGCCGGGGGTGGCGGCGACCAGGTAGTCGCGCGGCTCCGTCTTCCAGTAGGTCTCCAGCGCCTCCTCCTGCCAGGCGCGCAGCTTTCCGGCGGTACCGCGAGCGGCCCGCTCGGGAAACGCGGGAGAGAGGTGCTCGGCCGCGGCGCGCGCCACGGGAGGGCCGCTGTGTTGGCCTCCACTGCTGTGCTGGCTCTCACTGTTGTGCTGGCTCTCACTGCCGTGCTGAGCGTCGTTCTGGGGTGTGTTCGAACCCGTCGGGTCCGAATACAGGGGCGTGCTCATAGGAGAAAAACCCTACCGTGGGCGACTGACACTGCCGCACCCCACCGCGGTTGGCGCCCGCCGCAGCGAAGGAGCATGCTTGTTGCATGAGCCAGAAGCACCCGTGGTCCCGGTACGTCGCCATCGGCGACTCGTTCACAGAGGGCATCGGAGATCCTGAGCCGCAGAGCCCGGGCGGCTACCGTGGCTGGGCCGACCGCGTCGCCGAGGTGCTGAGCGACCAGAATGACGAGTTCTCCTACGCCAACCTGGCGATCCGGGGCCGTTTGCTCCAGCAGATCCTCGACGAGCAGGTGGACGCCGCCCTCGAGTTGCGCCCCGACCTGATCACGATCTCGGCCGGTGGCAACGACATCATCCGCCCGAACACCGATCCGGACGAGGTCGCTTCGCGCTTGGAGAGCGGGGTGGAGAAGCTGCGCTCCAACGGTGCCACCGTCGTGCTGTTCAATGGGCCGGACATCGGCATGACCCCGGTGATGCGCCGTATCCGGGGCAAGGTGGCGATCTACAACGAGAACCTGCGCGCCATCGCTCTGCGCCATGACCTGGTAGTGGCCGACATGTGGGCCCTGCGCGAACTGAAGGACACGCGGATGTGGGCGCCCGACCGCCTGCACTTCTCCCCCATCGGCCACACCACGATCGCCCGCATGGTGCTCGACTCGCTGAACGTGAAGAACGAGCTGGAGCCGTACAACCCCGAACCGCTGCCCAAAGTCCCGTGGCGGCAGGCGCGCACGGAGGACATGGGGTGGGCGCGCGAGTACCTGGTGCCGTGGGTGATCCGGCGCATCCGTCATCAATCCTCGGGCGACGGGGTGAGCGCCAAGCGCCCGGTGGTGGCGCCGTACCGCAACACCTCGCTGTAGGCGGAACAGCGAAAAGCCCGGATCTGAGATCCGGGCTTTTGTTCGTGCTGTGCTGTGCTGTGCCGTGCCCTACCGGCCGACCGTGCTAGCGGCCGAACTGCATGGCAGCGGGGCAGTCGAACGGGCGGTTCGCCGAGAGGCCGACCTGGTTGAGGTAGCGCGTCACGATGCCGTACGACTCGGTGAGGGTCGTCTCGGTGTACAGGATCTTGTGGGTGGCGCAGTACTCCTTGACGATCTCCTGCGCACGGGCGAGGTGCGGACGGGGCATGTTCGGAAACAGGTGGTGCTCGATCTGATAGTTGAGGCCGCCCATGTAGCTGTCCATCAACCAGTTGCCCGAGATGTTGCGCGAGGTCAGCACCTGTCGGCGCAGGAAGTCGACCTTGCTGTCGTGCGGCAGGATCGGCATGCCGGTGTGGTTCGGGGCGAAGGATGCCCCCATGTACACGCCGAAGACCGCGAGCTGCACGCCGATGAAGGCGAAGGCCATGCCGAGCGGAAGGCAGAGGAAGACCACCGCGAGGTAGGCGCCGATGCGGGTCGTGAGCATGGTGATCTCGAGCCAACGCTTGTCGACCTTGCCCTTGCCGAAGACGGTGAGGAAGCCGTGACGGTGCAGGTTGACGCCTTCGAAGACGAGCACCGGAAAGAAGAAGTAGCCCTGGCGGCGGGTGAACCAGGCGTAGATGCCGGTGGCCTTCGCCGCATCGACCTCTTGGAATGAGATGAAGTCCCGCTCGATGTCGGTGTCTTTACCGATCACGTTGGGGTTGGCGTGGTGGCGACTGTGCTTGGTCATCCACCACGAGTAGCTGATGCCGACGAAGAGGTTGGCCAGTGTGCGGCCCGCGACGTCGTTCATCTTGCCCGAGGCGAAGACCTGACGGTGCGAGGCCTCATGGGCGAGGAAGGCGAACTGGGTGAGGATGATGCCGAGCACTCCGGCGATGAGCAGCTGGAACCAGCTGTCGCCGAGCAGGATGAAGCCGGTGACCGCTCCGCCGAGTGCGACGAGCATGATGCCGAAGATCATGCCGTAGAACGATGTGCGACGGTTCAGCAGGCCCGCGTCGCGCACGGTGCGCAAGAGGGCTGAGTACTCCGTCGTCGGGTTGGCGCGAGCGCCGCCCGGACGGGTCTTCGTGAAGGTGACGACGGGGGCGGTGATGGTTGCAGTCGAGCCGCCCGAATGAGCGGCAGCGAGAGAATCAGACACGGAACCTCGATTCGGAAGTGACTTCCCAGTCGGGGTAGCAGAGAGAGCAGGTGCTCCGGTACAGATGGCTCAACCCTAGGGGCACATGCTGTGAGAGCTATGCATATATTCCCCAAAGAGAATGGGTGTCGCGGTCAGCTACCGAGACCGAACGGGTGAAGCAGACGCCACCCTGCTCCGGGATCCTCGGTTGTCGCGCTGAAGGCCAGCGGCACGGTGATCGTGTTCTTCCCGACCGTGAAGACGGCCTCGCCCGCCTCCTCCCCGCGCGCCGCCAACCGGATGTCGGGTGCCGACACCACGGACGACACCGGAGTGTTCGACCACACCACCACTTTCGCGGTCCTGGTCGCTACCGCGCTCGTCCGCGCCGACCAGCTGGTGCGGTAGCCGGCGAACTCCTGCCCCTTCGTCGCCAGCGTGATCTCGTGGAAGCCGCTCGCGATCGATCGCAGAAGGCTGGTGACCGCCGGGTACAGGGTGTCATGATCGGCGGCACCCAGTACTACACCGATGATCGTCACCGTGCTCGATCCCACCTTCTGGCGGGACGCGAAGAGCAGGCTGGAGCCGATGTTCTCCAGTGTGCCGGTCTTGATTCCGACGACCCCCTCGGATCCGAGCAGCTGGTTGGTGTCTGTGATCGTCCCGACCTCCGGCAGGGTGAGTGTGGGGGTGTCGACGATGTCGGAGATCACCGGATCTGCCATCGCCAGCCTGCCGAGCGTCACCAGATCGGTGGCGGTGCTGGTGTTCGCCGGATTGATTCCGGTCGGTTCCACCACCGTGGTGTTGGTCATGCCGTGCGCGGTCAGCCAGGTCTTGGTCGCGGCGACATAGGCAGCCTCCGTGCCGTAGGCCCAGTCGGCAACGGCCTCCGCGTAGTTGTTCGCCGAGGCGATCAGCGTCACCTGGAGCATCTCGAGCTCCGAAATGCTGGCTCCCGCTGGCATCGGCTTCACCGTCCCGCGCAGCGCGAGGTATTTCGAGTACAGCGCGCGGTCTGACGCGCTGAACGCGACCTCGGGACCGTCAGAGCCCGTGGTCAGCGGCTTCGCCTCCAGCACCACCAGCGCAGTGATGATCTTCGTGATGCTCGCCATGGGCAGCGCATCGCTGGTGCCGGTGACCGACAGCAGCTCGGGGTAGCCGACCGCGCCGAAGGCGCTGGCGCCGAATCCGGGCCAGGCCGGCTGTGCCGCCGCAGCCCGCAGGGATGGCTGCGCGGCGACCGTCCGCTGAGCAACGCTGAGCGGCGCCAGCAGGCTGAAGGGGAGGTAGAACACGAGAGCGAGCACGACGAGGGCCGCCGCTCCCACGGCGATGCGCCGGCGGCGGTACTGCTGTCGGCGGCTCGGTGGCCGCGCCGGCGCACGAGCGGGTATCTCGGTCAGCGTTTCGCTCATTCGCTCATGCGCTCGCGCGGAGCGCCCACAGCGCGACGGCGCTGGCGGAGGCGACATTGAGCGAGTCGACGCCATGCAGCATCGGGATGGTGACGACGGAGTCGGCGGCGTGGATGGCGTCACGACTCAGCCCATCGCCCTCAGAGCCGAGCAGGAGTGCGACCTTGTCCGGAGCGTCCGCGGCGAAGGTACCGAGATCGACGGCGTCGTCGGAGAGCGCGAGCGCGGCGATGTGGAACCCCGCCCGGTGCAGGATGTCCGCACCCTCCGGCCATTCCGGAATCCGGGTCCACGGCACCTGCAGTACTGTTCCCATGCTCACCCGCACGCTGCGGCGGTAGAGCGGGTCGGCACAGCGCGGGGTGACCAGCACGGCATCGGCGCCGATCCCCGCCGCTGCGCGGAAGATCGCCCCGACATTGGTGTGGTCGACGATGTCCTCGATCACGACGACGCGGCGGGCTCCGGCGATCACCTCGGCCGCGGGGCGCAGCTCCGGGCGATGCATCGAGGCGAGAGCGCCCCGGTGCAGGTTGTACCCGGTGAGCTGCTCGAGCAGCGCGGCGGAGCCGACATAGACCGGGGTGTCTGACGCCCCCAGGAGCTTCTCGACATCCGGAAGCCACTGCTCCTGCAGCAGGACGGATCGGGGGCGGTGTCCGGCGGCGAGAGCACGACCGATCACCTTGGTCGACTCGGCGATGTAGAGGCCGCCGGCCGGTTCGCTGACCCGGCGCAGCGCCACGTCGGTGAGCCGCGAGTAGTCCGCGAGCGCGGGGTCGTCGAGGTCATCGATGTGGATGATGTGCATTGTTCTCCCGGCCCCGTGCCGCTGGCGACAGTCGTGGGCGACCGATCTGCAGCAATCGGAAACATATCCGAAAACTCCGGTGTTTAGGCTGAAGACACCGCGCGAGCGGGGAGATGAGGACGACATGGCGACGGACATTCCTGTGCAGCCGCGCGCGTCCAGTTCCTGGGCGCCCGCCGCCACCACCGAACTCGACGCCGCCGCCGAGGTGTTGCGCGGCAAGAGGATCGCGGTGCTCACCGGCGCCGGGGTCAGCACCGATTCGGGAATTCCCGACTATCGCGGCGAGGGGGCTCCCCCGCGCAATCCGATGACGTTCCAGCAGTTCCTGAGCGATCCCGCCTACCGCCGACGCTACTGGGCCGGCAGCCACCTCGGCTGGCGCCGCTTCGACGGTGCCCGCCCGAACGACGGCCACCGCACCCTCGCTGCCATGGAGCGCGACGGCGTGGTCAACGGCGTGATCACGCAGAACGTCGACGGCCTGCACCTGCGGGCCGGCTCGCAGCGGGTGGTCGACCTGCACGGCACCATGGACCGCGTGCGCTGCCTCACCTGCGGCCAGACCTTCGCCCGGGCCGACATCGCCCAGCGCATCGCCGATGCGAACCCGTGGCTCGACGAGCCGGATTCCTTCGAGCTCGGACCCGACGGCGACGTCGCCTTCACCCAGATCGACAACTTCGTGACGCCGGTCTGCACCGTGTGCGGCGGCATCCTGAAACCGGACATCGTCTTCTTCGGGGAGTTCATCCCGACCGAGAAGTTCGTCGAGGCCACCGCCCTGGTGCGCTCGGCCGGCGCGCTGATCATCGCCGGCTCCTCCCTGGTGGTGAACTCCGGCATCCGCCTGCTCGACCAGGCGACGAAGCAACGGATGCCCGTGGTCGTGATCAACCGCGGCGAGACCAAGGGCGACTCCCGTGCCACCGTTAAGCTGAACGCGGGCACGTCGGGAACTCTCGCGGAGCTGGCCGAGCGCCTCGCTTCCTGAGCGTGAGGCGGGCCCCTCCCGCCGATCCGGAAAGCTCCATCACGTGACCCTGCTCTACCTCGTCCGCCACGGACAGACCGACTGGAACCTGCAGCGCCGCATCCAGGGCAGCACCGACATCCCGCTCAACGACACCGGTCGCGAGCAGGCGGCGCGCGCCGGACGCCTGCTCGCCCGGCGACACTGGGACGTGCTGGCGTCGAGCCCGCTCTCCCGCGCCTACGAGACCGCCGAGATCATCGGCGCCGACATCGGGCTCGGCAGCTTCGGGCCCCCCGAGATCGAGATCGTCCCCGAGCTCGTCGAGCGGGCATACGGCGACGCCGAAGGCCTCACCGACAGCGAGCTGCAGCGCCGCTTCCCCGGTGACACCCCTGTACCCGGGCGCGAGCGGCGAACGGATGTCGCGACCCGTGCCGTCGCAGCCCTCGTGGCGCTCGGCGAACGCCACCCGGGAGCGAACATCGTCGTGGTGGCGCACGGTGGCCTCATCCGCTCGGTGATGAACGCGGTGGCGCCCGGTTCCCTGCTGCACAGCGGCGTCCCGATCTCCAACGGCTCGATCCACAGCTTCGAGCTGACGGACGGCACGCCGACGCTGATCGCCTTCGACGATCCGATCGAGGCGGAGTCCGTGGACCCGGACCTGGCCGCCGCGGCGTCGGGCGACATCGCCGAGCAGAACGCCGCTGAAAAAGACCCCGCCGAGCAGGACAGTACCGAGCAGGACAGTGCCGAGAAGGACAGTGCCGAGAAGGACAGTGCCGAGAAGGACAGTGCCGAGAAGGACAGTGCCGAGAAGGACAGTACCGAGAAGGACAGTGCCGAGAAGGACAGCGCCGAGACGAACGCTACGGAGCGCTAGACCCGGATCTTGGACCGCCGCCGCACGCCCTTCTCCGCACGCTTCGGGTCAGCGTCCGCGGCAAGCTCGGTCACCAGGTCGAACATCCGCCTGGCGGACTCGTCCCAGCTGAACTCCGCGGCATGAGCCCGGGCGCGAGCGCTCTGCTCGACCCATAGTTCGGGCACGTCCATCGCCCGCACCGCCTCGGCGAAGGCCCGCGGGTCCTCCTGGTCGAAGCACACCGCCGCATCGCCGCCGACCTCGTGGAACAGCGGGATGTCGCTGAGCACCACGGGGGTCCCTGCGTTCTGCCCCTCGATCAGCGGGATACCGAACCCCTCGTCGCGACAGGCCGACACCATGGCCGTGGCCTGGGCGAGCACCTCGGCGTAGCGTTCGTCGGTCACGCCGTTCTCGAACACCATCGACCCCTCGGGCCCGAGCGCGGCGATGCGCTCCCGCGCCTCCTCCGAGATGCGGCTGAGCAGGCGCAGCGTGTACCCGGGCAGGTGATGCATCGCCGCGGCGAGGGTCTCGACGTTCTTGTTCGGCTGGAAGGTTCCCATGTAGACGAGTTGCTTGCGCGGCTCGCCCGACTCATCCACGATCGCCTCCGGGTAGTCCCGCGGCGGCAGACCGGAGTCGTCGATGCCGGGTCGGATGACGGTCAGCGGTCGCTTCGTCAGGCGCGCCTCGACCATCTCCCGCTCGCAGTTGTACGAGCCGGTCACCACGGCCTCCGCGCGGTTCAGGGTCCAGCGCTGGGGCCAGTAGGTGATGTGGTACAGAAACCAGACCAACCGCACGATAGGGGTGAATTCCTTCGGCGGGGTGCGGTTGCGGTAGAACACCATGTCGTGCACGGTGAGCACCATCTTGTAACCCTTGCGCCCGGTCGAGCCGATGGTCTGCATGGGGCAGAAGACGATGTCGGGGTGCTCGCGGTTCAGTGTCAGCATCGGGATGAAGGGCTCGAGCAGGCTGTGTCCAGGGCGGGACTTGATCCACGGCAGATCGGGCAGCATGGTCAGCTGCCGCTCGTCGTGGATGAGCATGGTCACGGGATGCAGCTTCGAGAACGCTCCGACCAGCCCGGCCGTGTAGCGGCTGATTCCGTCGTGGCGGGGAAAGCGGACGAACCGGCAGTCGAAGATCACTTTCACGGGAGCGGGTCTCCTTCAGAGGTGCTGCTGACGTGGGAGGTGCCGTCGAGCTCGGCGACGAAGTCGGCGATCGCGGCGGCGGCGGGAACCGGGACTTCGTAGTGGATGAGGTGGCCGACACCGGGAAGAACGGTGAGCCGGGCATCCGGAAGCTTCTTCTGCAGCCCGCGTACGGCGTCGATCGGGGTGATCTCGTCGAGCTCCGCGGCGACCAGCAGCGTGGGAACGGTGATGCGCTCCGCCACCTCGCCGACGTGGGTGCTGATAGAGGCCTCGAAGGCCTCGACCACGACGTCCCTGGTAGCGAAACGACCGAAGAAGGTGTGGTGCTCGCGGTGGATCCAGCGGCGCAGGTTCTTGTCCGTCGTCTTCACCATCGCGCTACTCACGAACTGGGTGACGATCCAGTGCCGCAGCATCCAGGTGCCGATGCGCTCCGGCAGACGACCGGCGAGGCGGTAGAACTTCACGGTCACGGCCGTGGCGAGACGATTCGGGCCGTCGAGGCCGGAGATCGCGATGGGGTTCACCAGGATGAGACCGCGCGGCGCGAGGCCGTCGGCGAGGGCCCGCGAGGAGATGATCGAGCCGAAGGAGTGCCCGAGCAGGATGGCCGACTCGCTCAGGCCGAGGGCGCGCATGAATTGCTCGAGCCACGCCGCGTAGCCGGAGATGTCGTGTGCCACCTCGGTGAGCGGTGTCGATTCGCCGAACCCCGGGAGGTCGGGACCGATCCAGCGGATGCCCGGAAGCTGAGCGATCACCGGTTCCAGGCCGTGGTGCTCACCCCGGTAGCCGTGCGCGACGACGATCGTCGTGGTCGCCGCCGGGTCGCCGTAGATCCAGTACCGGGTGGTTGATCCCAGGATCTCGATCTCGTGGCGCTCGATCGGCATCGCCGCGAGCAGTGCTTCGTAAGGGGATTCGATGGCCATCATTCGTCAGTCTATGGATTGTTCGGGCCGGTCGCGGTGCCGTTTGGAGCCCGCGCATAGACTCGTAACACGACTGTCATGTGTCGCACATCGACCGTGAGAAACGCTCTGGAGAGGAGCACCGTGAGCTTTACCGCACCGATCCAACTGCCGGGCCTCACCCTTGATCCGCGGTGGTACAAGAGGTCGGTGTTCTACGAGGTCATGGTGCGCTCGTTCGTCGACAGCAACGGCGACGGGTCGGGCGATCTGCAGGGTCTGCTCTCCAAGCTCGACTACCTGCAGTGGCTCGGCATCGACGCGCTCTGGCTGCCGCCGTTCTACCAGTCGCCGCTGCGTGACGGTGGCTACGACGTCTCCGACTTCCGCAGCATCCTGCCCGAGTTCGGCACCCTCGACGAGTTCAAAGACCTCGTCACGAAGGCGCACGAGCGCAACATGCGCATCGTTATCGACTTCCCGCTCAACCACACCTCCGACCAGCACGAGTGGTTCCAGCAGTCGCGCAGCGACCCGGACGGGCCGTACGGCGACTTCTACGTCTGGAACGACGACGACGAGAAGTACCCGAACATCCGCATCATCTTCGTCGACACCGAGGACTCGAACTGGTCCTTCGACTCCGAGCGTCGACAGTTCTTCTTCCACCGCTTCTTCTCGCACCAGCCCGACCTCAACTTCGAGAACCCGGCCGTGCAGGATGCGGTGATGGACATCATGCGGTTCTGGCTCGACCTCGGGGTGGACGGCATCCGCCTCGACGCCATCCCCTACCTGTTCGAGTCGGACGAGGGCAATGGCGAGGGCGAGGCGCCGACCCACGAGTACATCAAGCGCATTCGCCAGATGTTCGACGACGAGTATCCGGGCCGCATCATGATCGCCGAGGCGAACCAGTGGCCGCGCGAGGTCGCCGCCTTCTTCGGCACCGATGAGGAGCCCGAGTGCCACATGGCCTTCGACTTCCCGGTCATGCCGCGCATCTTCTACTCGCTTCGCTCACAGAACGCCGGCGAGCTGAAGCGCATCCTGTCCGAGACCACGGACATCCCGGACGGCGCCGGCTGGGGGGTGTTCCTGCGCAACCACGACGAGCTCACCCTCGAGATGGTCTCCGAGGAATACCGCCAGGCGATGTACGGCTGGTACGCCTACGACCCGCGGATGCGTTCCAACATCGGCATCCGTCGGCGTCTCGCTCCCCTGCTCGACAACTCCCGCGCCGAACTGGAGCTGGCGCACGCGCTGCTGTTCAGCCTCCCCGGCAGCCCGTTCCTGTACTACGGCGACGAGATCGGCATGGGCGACAACATCTGGCTCCCGGATCGGGACGCCTCGCGCACGCCGATGCAATGGACGCCCGATCGCAATGCGGGCTTCTCCTCCGCCGACCCGGGCAAGCTCTACCTGCCCGTCGTGCAATCCCTTGTCTACAACTACACGCTCACCAACGTGGAGTCCCAGCTGGCGCAGTCGCGGTCGCTGCTGCACTGGGTGCGCAACGTGATCCACGTGCGGAAGGCGCATCCGGCATTCGGGCTCGGCACGATCACCGTGCTGGAGACCGACCACGAGTCGGTCATCGCGTTCGTGCGCAGCTATGAGGGGTCCGGCACTCAGTTCGGCGACTCCCCCGAAGACGTGCTCTGCGTGTTCAGCTTCGCGCACAACCCGATCTCCGTGACGATCCAGGCCGAACAGTTCGCCGGTTCGCACCTGTTCGACCTGTTCGGTGGCGGTGAGTTCCCCACCGTCGGCGACGACGGGGCCATCACTCTCACCCTCGCCACGCAGAGCTTTTACTGGTTGCACGTCGGGTCTCCCGGTTTCGTCAGTGCCCGGTCGTAGAGTTACGCCGTGACCACCAGCACGAGCATCAGCAGTCCCACCACCACTGCCCCGTGGTTCGATCGGCTGGGCGTCTTCGATCTGGAGACGACCGGCATCGACACCGAGACCAGTCGCATCGTCTCGGCGTACGTCGGGGTGATCGACGCCGAGGGTGCACCCAAGGGCGTGTCCTGGCTGGCCGATCCCGGGGTCGAGATCCCTTCGCAGGCAACCGCGGTGCACGGCATCAGCACCGAGCGGGCGCGGGCGGAGGGCCGCGAGGCGCCCGAGGTCGTCGCCGAGATCGTCGCGGTGCTGCGTGCGCTACTCGCCCAGGGGGTTCCGCTGGTGGTCTACAACGCCGCCTACGACCTCACCCTGCTGCACCACGAGTGCCTGCGCTACGGCATCGAACCGCTGATCGATCCCACACCGGTCGTCGACCCCCTGGTTATCGATCGAGCGATGGACCGGTACCGCAAGGGAAAGCGCACCCTCGAGGCGGCCGCCGAGTTCTACGGCGTCGAGCTCATGGACGCCCACGACGCGGAGGCCGATGCGGTCGCCGCCGGGCGCGTGGCCCAGGCGATCGCCCGCAAATACTCCGACACTCTCGGCGACGACGTCGTGATGGTGCACACCAACCAGGTGACCTGGGCCTCGGACAGCGCGGCGAGTTTTCAGGAGTACATGCGCCGCACGAAGGACCCCGCCTTCGTGGCCGACGGCGAATGGCCGCTGCGCGCGGCGCTCGGCGCGCCGGTTACCGCACGGTGACCGACTCGCCCACTGACCTCCCCGCTGATTCGTCGACTGAGTCGTCGACCGGTTCCCCGGCGATCCTCCGCATCGTCGCCGCCCTGATCGTCGACGAACGCGGCCGTGCGCTCATGGTGCGCAAGCGCGGCACGACCCGGTTCATGCAGCCGGGCGGCAAGCCGGAATCCGGGGAGACGGATGCCGCGGCTCTCGCCCGCGAACTTCACGAGGAGCTCGGTCTGCTCATCGCACCCGAGGAGCTCATCCCGGTCGGTCAGTTCAGAGCGGACGCGGCGAACGAAGCCCACACGGTGCTCGACGCTCGCGTCTTCGATGCCCCGGTCATCCTGAACGCCCTGGCCGGTTCGATCGAGGTCGCCCAGGAGATCGAGGAGGCGCTGTGGGTCGACCCCGCCGATCCCGGCGACGTCGAGCTCGCGCCGCTCAGCAGCGACATCCTGCTGCCCCTGCTCGCCGCGCGTAGGTCCTCGGTCGAGTAGCGCCCGGTCGAGTAGCGCCCGGCCGAGTGGCGCCCGGTCGCCCCGGCGTATCGCACTCGGCACCCCCTTCGCGCGCAGCATCACCTCACGGGCAGCGCCCTCCCCCTGTTCGAAATGAAGGAACCGCCTCGGCCCCGCCCGACATCTCGGCATGAGCATGCCGCGGCAGTGACGTCTTTCCTTCATTTCGCACGGGGGTGTAGAGGGCAGGGGGCGCCGGGCAGGGGTGCAGTGGGCGCGGGGGCGCAGGTGTCACGAGCACGGAGCCTCGCGGGTACGGCGTTAACGCAACGATGGCGCCCGGCCGAAGCCGAGCGCCATCCGCTGAGGGCGTGTGTTACTTGCCGAAGTTCTTGTAGCGCGAGTTGAACTTCTCGACGCGACCGGCGCTGTCGAGGATGCGCTGCTTACCGGTGTAGAACGGGTGCGAGGCGGAGGAGATCTCCACGTCGATGACGGGGTAGGTCTCACCGTCGAGCTCGATGGTCTTGTCGCTCGAGACCGTCGAACGGGTGAGGAAGGTCTCGCCACTGGCGAGGTCGCGGAAGACGACCGGTGCGTACGTGGGGTGGATGTCAGACTTCATCGTTATTCCTTGGGTGATTGTTGGTGTGAAAAGCAGTGGTATGAAACCGTGTAAGTGTGCGGGGCTCAGGGAGCCAACGAGCAATCTTATCAGATGCGCGCCGGGAGCCGTGCGCCCCCGCGAATCGTGACTAGACCGCGTGTGCGCTGAATCGTCCGTCGTTCTCGTCGAGCTCGAGTGCCAGTCCGAAGGTCGTGCCGAGGTTCTCGGCCGTGATGACCTCGCGGATCGGGCCGGAGGCCGTCACCCGCCCGTCGGCGAGCAGCAGCGCGTGGGTGAAGCCGAGCGGGATCTCCTCGACGTGGTGGGTGACCATGATGATCGCCGGGGCCTTGGGCGCCTGGGCGTAGCCGCTCAGCAGCTGCAGCAGCTCCTCGCGAGCGCCGAGGTCGAGGCTGGCCGCCGGCTCGTCCAGCAGCAGCAGCTCGGGGTCGGTCATCACCGAACGGGCGATCTGCACACGCTTCTGCTCGCCGTCGCTGAGGTCGCCGAATCTGCGGCCCTCCAGCGCGGTGAGCTTCCACTCCGCCAGCACGCGCTGGGCGCGGCGGGTATCGACGTCTTCGTAGGACTCGTTCCAGCGGCCGGTGACGGAGTAGGCGGCGGTGAGCACGACATCCAGCACCGTCTCGTTCTTCGGGATGCGCCGCGCCATCGCGGTCGAGGCGAAACCGATGCGTGGCCGCAGGTCGAACAGGTCCGCCGAACCGAGGGTGGTGTCGAGGATCTCGACGGTTCCCGAACTCGGATGGCCCTGTGCCGCAGCCAGCTGGAGCAGCGTGGTCTTTCCCGCGCCGTTCGGACCGAGGATGACCCAGCGCTCGTCGCTGTCGACGGTCCAGTTCAGAGAATCGAGGATGGTGGTGCCGTCTCGGACGACGGACACGTCGGAGAACTGGAGAACGCGGGCCATGTCTCAACACTACCGATCCGATGGGCTCTGCCAGCGCAGAACTGCGGTCGGTTCGTCCGCTACGACCTCAGAACGGAGGCGTAGATCTCCTGGGTGCGCTTCGAGATCGCCGCCCACCCGAAGTCGCGCTCTGCCCGCTCGCGCCCGGCCGCGCCCATCGCCTTCGCGGCGACCGGATCGCTGACCACCTCCGTGAGGATGCGCGCCAGATCGTCGACGAACTTCTGCGGATCGAGCGGCGTGCCCGTCCCGTCGTCCGCCTGCTCGATCGGCACCAATCGACCGGTCACGCCGTCGTCGATCACCTCGGGGATTCCGCCGGTCGCCGTTCCGACCACCGGCGCCCCGCAGGCCATGGCCTCCAGGTTGACGATGCCGAGCGGCTCATAGATCGACGGGCAGACGAAGGTGGTCGCCGCGGTGAGCACGGCGGAGAGGTCGGGCTGGCTGAGGAGCTCCTCGATCCAGACCACACCGGTACGTTCCTGCTGTAACGCTGCGACGCCCGCGCGCACCTCGGCGAGGATCTCCGGGGTGTCGGGGGCCCCGGCGCAGAGCACGAGCTGCACGTCCTTCGGCAGTTGGGCCGCGGCGCGGAGCAGGTACGGCAGCCCCTTCTGCCGGGTGATCCTGCCCACGAAGACCACCGACGGTCGGGTCGGGTCGATGCCGAGCTTCGCCAGCAGCTCAGGGTTCTCGGTCGGCACCCACTTCGTCAGGTCGATGCCGTTGTGCACGACCGAGACCTTCTGCTCGTCGAGGAACGGATAGGAGCGCAGGATGTCGCGGCGCATGCCATCGCTGACCGCGATGATGGCGTCGGCCGAGGCGAAGGCACCGCTCTCGATCCAGCTCGAGACGCGGTATCCGCCGCCGAGCTGCTCGGCCTTCCACGGACGCAGCGGCTCGAGGCTGTGCGCCGTAACGACATGCGGGATGCCGTGGAGCAGCTGGGCGAGCTGCCCGGCACCGTTCGCGTACCAGGTGTGCGAGTGCACGAGATCCGCCCCGCCGCTGTCCTGGGCCATCTGCAGATCGACCCCCAGCGTCGCGAGCGAGGGGTTCGCGTTCGTCAGCTGCGGCGGCACGAGGTAGGCGTATACGCCCTGCTCATCGCGCGGCAGGCCGAAGCACCGCACCAGCACATCGACGTCGACGCGCAGTGCCTTGACGAGCTCGGCGACATGCACACCGGCCCCGCCGTAAACCTCTGGTGGATATTCACGGGTCAATAGATCGACTCTCACCCGGTGAACGCTAGTACACGCGCAGCATTCACGTACTGTATGAGCCATGGCATCGAAGAAGATCTTTGGCATCGTCCTCGCGGGTGGTGAAGGCAAGCGGCTTATGCCCTTGACCGCAGACCGGGCTAAGCCCGCCGTCCCCTTCGGCGGCAACTACCGACTCATCGATTTCGCCCTCTCGAACCTGATCAACTCGGGCCTGCGCCAGATCGTCGTGCTCACCCAGTACAAGTCGCACAGCCTCGACCGCCACGTGTCGCAGACCTGGCGCCTCGACGGCATCACGAGCTCGTATGTCGCCTCGGTTCCCGCCCAGCAGCGCCTCGGCAAGCGCTGGTTCGCCGGCTCCGCCGACGCCATCCTGCAGTCGCTCAACCTGCTGCGCGACGAGAAGCCCGACATCGTGGTGGTGGTCGGCGCTGACCACGTCTACCGCATGGACTTCAGCCAGATGATCGATGCGCACATCGAGTCCGGCGCCGGGGTCACGGTCGCCGCCATCCGCCAGCCGATCTCGCTGGCCGACCAGTTCGGTGTCATCGAGCTGGACAAGGACGACCCGACACGCATCGCGCAGTTCCTGGAGAAGCCGAAGGATGCGGTGGGGCTCGCCGACTCCCCCGGTGAGGTTCTCGCCTCGATGGGCAACTACGTCTTCGACGCCGACGTGCTGATCGACGCCGTGTTGCGCGACGGCGAGGTTCCGACCTCCAACCACGACATGGGCGGCGACATCGTTCCCGACTTCGTCTCCCGCGGGGACGCAGCGGTCTACGACCTCAACCGCAACGAGGTGCCAGGGGCCACCGACCGTGACCGGTACTACTGGCGCGATGTCGGAACGATCGAGTCGTTCTTCGACGCCCACCAAGACCTCATCTCGGCGCTCCCGATCTTCAACCTCTACAACAGCAACTGGCCGATCTTCAGCCAGCAACTCAACTCCCCGCCGGCGAAGTTCGTCCGCGACTCGAAGGGCAACCTCGGCACCACGATCGACTCGATCGTCTCGCTCGGTTCCCTGCTCTCCGGGGCGCACATCGAGCGCAGTGTGCTCGGACCATGGGCGACCGTCGAGTCCGGAGCGCAGGTGGTCGACTCGATCGTTTTCGATCGGGTGCGCATCGGACCCGACTCGATCATCCGTCGAGCGATCCTCGACAAGGAGGTCGTCATCAATCCCGGGGCGACCGTCGGGGTGGATGCGGATGCCGACCGGGCCCGCGGCTTCACCGTCACCGACTCGGGCATCACCGTGGTCGGCAAGGGCGTCACCGTCTCCTGATCACGCGTAGGACGGGCCGCGACGACGCGTGCTATGCACCCTCATAGGCGGCCCGTAGCCAGCCGACCAGCTCATCGTCCACCTCGCCCGCCGCGGTGACGTCGACCCGATGCGAACACATCGTGGTGCCCGCGCGGAGTCGACCGCCTACGTCGGCTCCGGGCACCTCGACTCCGGGCAACTGCAGGCCGAGCTGGATGCGCTTCGCGCTAGGAACTTCGATCAGCGCGAACTGCTTGCTGCGGCGGAGCGAGACGCCCGTCTTCTTCGGGCTCACCTCGACATCGGACCCGAGGGCGGTCGCCGCCGCCACGATAGCCTCGTACACCGGCCGCAGGGGCGCCTTTGCGCCCACGTACTGGGCGTCGATCACGTCGTCATCGGTGAGCATCTGCCCGCGAGCGCGAAATTGCAGCGCGATGCCGTTGGCGAAGCCGTGGGACACGCCGTAGTCGGTCTTCAACACGCGCATCAGGTCGGCGTGCTTCTCGGCTCCGGTCTCCTCGAGCACGGCGAACCACTCCGGCATGGTGCGTCCGGTCTTCTCCTGAATATTTTGGAACGGGTCGCTCATGCGCACATTCTGCTCCTCCCCGATTCATCGCGCAGCAGTTTTCTGGCCACTCCGTCGGCACCGGTGAATCGCTCGGCGGGGGCATCGCCGATACCCTGGGGCGGTGCCCCGCTTCCTCGTAGTCCTCGACGTCGATTCCACCCTCATCGAGAACGAGGTGATCGAGCTGCTCGCGGATGCGGCGGGCTCCGGCGAGAAGGTCGCGGAGATCACCGCCTCGGCCATGAACGGCGAGGTCGACTTCGAGCAGAGCCTCCGCGCCCGCGTTGCCACACTGGCCGGACTCCCGGAGAGCGTGTTCGCGCAGATTGCGGCCCGGATCCGGATCACCGCCGGCGTCCCCGAGCTCATCGCGGGCATCCACGCGGCCGGCGGCCGGGTCGGAGTCGTGTCCGGCGGATTCCACGAACTGGTCGATGCCCTGGCTGACGATCTCGGCCTCGACTACCGCAGCGCCAACCGCCTCGAGGTGATCGACGGCATCCTCACCGGCGGTCTGGTCGGACCGATCATCGACGCGCAGGCGAAGGCCGACACCCTCACCGACTGGGCGCACGACTTCGGGGTGCCACTGACGCACACCATCGCCGTGGGCGATGGTGCCAACGACCTGCCGATGATGGCGATCACCGGGCTGGCCGTGGGCTTCGACGCGAAGGCGCCGGTGCGCGACGAAGCGGATGTCCTGCTCGACGAGCGGGACCTCTCCCGCATCCTGCCGTTGCTGGGTCTGTAGTCCGCAGCGCTCAGCGGCCGCGGGACCGGGATCGGCTGCTCAGCGCCAAGCCCGGTCAGTGCCCAGCCCGGTCAGTGCCCAGCCCGGTCAGTGCCCCATCCCGAGGCCACCGTCGACCGGGATGATGGCGCCGGAGATGTACCCCGCATCGTCACCGGCAACCCAGGTGACGACCTTGGCGATCTCACTGGCGGTGGCGAACCGACCCGCGGGGATCGACTTGGTGTAGTCGGCGAGCAGCTCTGGGGCGAGCTCCGCCGTCATGTCGGTCTCCACCAGTCCGGGCGCGACGACGTTTGCCGTGATGTTGCGGGCACCCAGCTCGCGGGTCAGCGCGCGGGCCATGCCCACGAGCCCCGCCTTCGAGGCCGAGTAGTTGACCTGCCCGGCCGCGCCGAGCATGCCGGAGACGCTGGAGATGAAGACGATGCGACCGAAGCGAGCCTTGAGCATCCCCTTCGACGCGCGCTTCACCACGCGGAAGGCGCCGTTGAGGTTGGTGTCGATGACCGAGGTGAAGTCCTCCTCGCTCATCCGCAGCAGCAGCATGTCCTTCGTGATGCCGGCGTTCGCCACCACGACCTCGACCGGGCCGAGCTCTGCCTCGACGGCGCTGAACGCGGCGTCGATGGAGGCGGCATCGGTGACGTCCGCGATCACGGTGAGTGAACCGTCCGGACCGGAGCCGGAGCGGGCGGTGACAGCGACACGGTGCCCCTGAGCGATGAACTCCTCGGCGATCGCGCGGCCGATTCCACGGTTGCCTCCCGTGACGAGAACGGTACGGGGAGTGGACATGCTGACTCGCTTTCGATGGAGGTGGGGGCCGCGGTCCGTCGCGCTCGGGCGACACCGGCGGCACCGGCAAACTCCCACGATTCTAGACGTAGGCTTAGGTCTGCCCATGGCCAAGATGCAATCGATCACCAGCATTCCCCGGTCTCCTCAGGACGACCGGCGCAGCCGCATGATCCAGTACTCGCTCGCCATGGGAATCCGTATGGTCTGCATCGTGCTGTGCCTGTTCGTGCGCGGCTGGTGGCTGCTGCTCCCGGCGATCGGCGCGGTCATCCTGCCCTATATCGCGGTGGTGCTGGCCAATGCAACTGCCCAACGCTCATCGGGCTCCGTGCTTCGCCCGGGCGCCATCGTGCGGGTGAGCCCCGTGCTGCCGACGGATGCCGGGGCGGCAGACCGAGACGAGTCGCCACGGTGATCGGGCTCGGTCTCGATTCCGACGAGCACCTCGATCCGATCTGCTCCCGAGCGGGATGCCGCACCGCCGCCGCCTGGAACGTCAACTGGCGCAATCCCCGCATTCATAGCTCCGACCGGGTGAAGGTCTGGCTTGCCTGCGACGAGCACGCCGACTATCTGCGCGACTATCTCGAGGCTCGTGACTTCCCGGTGCTGGTGACCCCACTCGACACCCCGGTCGGCCGCGTTCCCGACTCTCCCAGCCACGACGCCGGGAGCCGAACGTGAAGATCCTGCGCCTCGCCCTGACCAGACGTTGGCTCGGGTACCTCGCCGTTGCGATCGTGTTCGCCATCGTCTGCGTCGGGCTCTCCAAGTGGCAGGTCGACCGCACGAACGAGGCGCGCACCGCCAACCAGCTGGTGCAGCGTAACTTCGACAGCACGCCGACACCGCTTGCCGAGGAGCTGCCCACCCGCACCTCCTTCGCGGCGAGCCAGGAGTGGAAGCAGGTGTCGCTGCGGGGCACCTACCTGATGAAGGATCAGCTGCTGGTGCGCAACCGCCCGCTCGACGGCAATCCCGGCTTCGAGGTCTTGACGCCGCTGAGGCTCGACGATGGCTCCGTGTTCGTTGTCGACCGGGGCTACGTTCCCACCGGCAACGATCAGGATGCCCCCGACAGCGTCCCCGCGCCGGCATCCGGCGAGGTGTCCGTGGTCGTCCGCCTGCAGAAGGGCGAGCCGACCCTCGATGGCCGCAGCGCGGGTTCCGGGCAGATCGCCACCATCCACCTCCCCACGGTCGCGAAATTGGTGAAGCTGCCGACATACACCGGTGCATACGGCCTGATGGTGTCCGAGTCGCCCGCCGCCAGCGCCCGGCCGATCGCCGAGGCGGCTCCGACCCTCGACGAGGGTCTGCACATCTCCTATGCGATCCAGTGGGTGCTGTTCGGCATCATGGCGTTCCTCGGTCTCGCCTACGCGATCCGTCAGGAGTACCGCATCCGCAACGCCGACGATCCCGAGGAGCGGGAGAAGGCACAGGCGCGGGAACGCCGCAAGCAGGCGAAGCCACGCAGCGACGCCGAGATCGAAGACGAACTGCTGGAACGCGCGGATTCTCGCTGAGGGAGATCAGGCCAGCGTGATCAGGCCAGGGCGACGAGGTCCTGGTAGTCCTTGTTCCAGTGGTCTTCCTGCCCGTCGGGCAGCAACAGAACCCGCTCGGGGTTCAGCGCCTCGACAGCGCCCTCGTCGTGACTCACCAGCACCACGGCGCCCGAGTAGTTGGCCAGGGCATCCAGGATCTCCAGACGCGAGGCGGGGTCGAGGTTGTTGGTCGGCTCATCGAGCAGCAGCACGTTCGCACCGGAGACCACGATCATCGCCAGAGCGAGCCGCGTCTTCTCCCCGCCGGAGAGCACTCCCGCGGGCTTGGTCGCGTCATCCCCCGTGAACAGGAACGACCCGAGCACGCGCCGAGCCTCGGTCTCGGTGATGTTGGGCGACGACGACACCATGTTCTGCAGCACGGAGCGCTTGACATCGATCGTCTCGTGCTCCTGTGCGTAGTAGCCGACGCGCAGGCCGTGGCCGGGCTCGAGCTGCCCGGTGTCGGGCTGGTCAACGCCGGCGAGGATGCGCAGGAGTGTGGTCTTCCCCGCGCCGTTGAAGCCCAGGATCACCACCTTCGAGCCGCGGTCGATCGCGAGGTCCACCGCGGTGAAGATCTCCAGCGAGCCGTAGCTCTTCGAGAGATTGGATGCCATCAACGGGGTGCGACCGCAGGGGGCCGGCTCCGGGAAGCGCAGCTTGGCCACCCGGTCGACCGCGCGCACCTCTTCGAGACCGGAGAGCATCTTCTCGGCGCGCCGCACCATCTGGTGCGCGGCCGCGGCCTTCGAGGCCTTGGCGCCGAATTTCGCCGCCTGCATCTGCAGCACGCCCGCCTTCTTCTCGACGTTGACGCGCTCCTTCTTGCGGCGCTCCTCGTCGGCGGCACGCTGGCGCTGGTAGTGCTTCCAGCCCATGTTGTAGATGTCGATGACCTGGCGGTTCGCATCGAGGTAGAAGACCCGGTTGACGGTGTCCTCGACCAGTTCGACATCGTGACTGATCACGATTAGGCCGCCCTGGAAGTTCTTCAGGAACTCACGCAGCCAGACGACGGAGTCGGCGTCGAGGTGGTTGGTGGGCTCGTCGAGCAGCATGGTGTCCGCGCCCGAGAAGAGGATGCGTGCCAGCTCGATGCGACGGCGTTGACCGCCGGACAGGGTCGAGAGCGGCTGATCGAGAATCCGGTCGGGCAGACTGAGATTGCTCGCGATGGACGCGGCCTCCGCCTCTGCCGCGTATCCGCCGAGGGCGGTGAAGCGGTCCTGCAGATTGCCGTAGGTCTTCATGGCCTTCTCGCTGACCTTCGGGTCGGCGTCGCCCATCTCGATGGCGGCCTTCTCCATGCCGATCATCAGCTGACCGAGGCCGCGAGCATCGAGGATGCGCGTGCGGGCCAGGTCTTCCGGGTTTCCGGAGCGCGGGTCCTGCGGCAGGTAGCCGATCTCGCCACTGCGGTCGATGGTGCCTCCGGTGGGCATGCCCTCCCCGGCCAGGATCTTGGTGAGGGTCGTCTTGCCGGCGCCGTTGCGGCCCACCAGCCCGATCTTGTCGCCGCGTTCCACTCGGAAGGTGACGTCCTCCATGAGCATGCGTGCGCCAACACGCAATTCGAGGCCGTTGACGGCGAGCACAGGCATAGTCCAATTCTTTAGTCGTATAACTACGACGAGGGGGTGGGGTAGGCCTTTAGTATAAATCGTGGGTCGTGCGCTCAGCGCCCGCGCCCTCACCGCCAGTTCCGCCAGAGGAGAACGCATGTCTACCGTGAGCCTGGCCGTCGGCCGCCCCACCCTCGTCGATCGCCTGCTTCGTCGCTCGATCGTCACCGACATCGCGTTCATCGCCGCGGGAGCCGCGCTCACCGCCGTCGCCGCTCAGCTGTCTGTTCCGCTCTGGCCCGTGCCGATCACCGGCCAGACGCTCGCGGTGCTCATCGTCGGCTCCTCGCTCGGCGCCCTGCGCGGCGCCCTGTCGATGGTGCTGTACCTCGTGCTCGGCGTCGCCGGCCTCCCGGTCTTCAGCGACCAGTCGCACGGTATCGGAGTCGTGGCCGGTCCGACCGGCGGCTACATCGTCGGCTTCATCCTGGCCGCGGCGCTCACCGGATGGCTCGCCCAGCGCAAGTGGGACCACCGCATTCTCGGGGCGATCGCGTCGTTCTCGGCCGGTACCCTCGTCACCTTCGCCGTCGGACTCCCCTGGCTCGCTGCGGTGCTGCACCTCGACCTGCAGCAGACCCTCGCCGCCGGTCTCTACCCGTTCCTCATCGGCGGGGTCGTCAAGGCCCTGCTCGCGGCGGGCTTCATCCGGCTCGCCTGGTTCGGCGTGAACCGCGCAGACTCCGCGGCTCCCCGCCGGTTCTGATCCGATGAGCACTCGAGCCCCGGGTGCTTCTCGCCCCGCCGCAGGCAGATCGGCGCCGTCCGCGACACCGACAGCGTCGTGAGACGTGTCCTGCGGCATCGCCCCGCGCTGGTGCTCGCCATTGCGCTGCTCGTCGTCGCTGTACTCTGCCTCGGCGCCGTTCTCGTCGCCAAATCGATGAGCACCGGTGCCGGCTACCTCTCCGGTCGGAGCCTGTACGTGGATCCGGATTCCCCCGCGGCCCGCGCGATCGCCGCTGATCCGGCGCGCGCGGAGTCCTACGCCACGCTGGCTGCCACTCCGACCGGAATCTGGTTGACACCCGAGAAGCACCCGACGGCCTCTGTCGAGGACTATGTCGCGGCGATCGCCCGCGCCGCCACATCGGAGACGGCGGTCGCGACCTTCGTGGTCTACGGGATCCCGAACCGTGACTGCGGTTCCCAGTCCTCCGGCGGCCTCGATGCCGCCGACTACCCCGCCTGGGTCGGCGCCATAGCGGACGGCGTGCGCGGCACCGACAGCATCGTCGTGCTCGAACCCGACGCACTGGCGCTCAGTTCCTCCTGCGGGCAGCAAAACGCGCGCATCGCCCTGGTGCGGGCCGCTGCCGCACAGTTCAGCGGCACGGGAGCGAAAGTCTATCTCGATGGCGGGCACTCCGACTGGCTCGGCGCCTCGGCCATGGCCGACCTGCTGCGGCGAGCCGACGTCGCGGCAGTACGCGGTTTCGCCACCAACGTCTCCAACTACAACACGACCGCCGACGAACGCACATACGCGAACGAGGTCAGCCGCCTGACCGGCGGGGCGCACTACGTCGTCGACGTGTCGCGCAACGGCGCTGGCTCGAACGGCGAGTGGTGCAACCCGCAGGGCCGTCGATTGGGCGCGACACCCCGCATCGACGATTCCGCCGGTGCGCATGACGCCGACCTCTGGATCAAGCCGCCCGGCGAGAGCGACGGAACCTGTAACGGCGGCCCGCCGGCCGGCGACTGGTGGGACCACAGCGCGCTCGAGCTCCTCGGCAAGGGCGACTGACCCGATCCGTCGCCCGACCGCAGCCGGGTTGCCCCCGAGTCGCACCCGATGTGGGCGAAACCGTTGATACGATCGAGCGCATGGGGACTGGGGAAGAACGTCGCGTTGCCGTTGTCATCGAGGACGAGGTCGACATCCGTCACCTCCTGGAGGAGGTGCTGCAGCAGGCCGGCTTCCAGGTGATCGCGACAGGTAACGGTCCCGACGGACTGGAGGCGGTGCGCGTGCACAACCCGGTCGTCGTCACCCTCGATGTGAACATGCCCGGCATGGACGGCTTCGAGGTCGCCCGCCGCATCCGCGCGTTCAGCGACACGTACATCGTCATGCTGACCGCCCTGCAGGAGGAGATCGATACCCTCGATGGACTCCGGGCCGGCGCGGACGACTATCTCACCAAGCCCTTCCGTCCGCGCGAACTGCGCGCCCGGATCGAGGCGATGCTCCGTCGCCCGCGCACGGTCGCAGCAGGGGTTCCCTCTGCCACCGCAGACCCGTTCCCGACTCCGCCCGCCGCCGAACTGCAGTCGGTGCCGATGAGCGCGCCCAGCGCGCAGCCAAGCTCCCCGGTGAGGAGCGCTCCCGTGACGATCGCCGTCGAGCCGGAGGTGCGCTTCGTCGATGAGACGCCCGCGACCGTCGTCGACACGACCGTCGAGACGGATGTCCGCCCCGCCGACATCGATAACTACGTCGTGCCGTCCGGTGAGGGCTGGATCGCCCACAACGGCCTGTCGCTGAACACCCAGACCGGTGAGGTTCGGATAGACGGGCACGACGTCGTACTCCTGCGTAGCGAGTTCGATCTGTTGGCCTCGCTGCTGGGCTCCGGCCGTCGGGTGCGTACCAAGCCCGACCTGGTGCTGCTGCTGCGCCGTGAGAGCTTCGTCACCACCCACTTCGTCAGCGATGCCGAGAAGCGCGCGATCGACGTGCTGCTCGCCAGTCTGCGCAAGAAGCTCGGCGAGAACCTTACCGAGCCTCGCTGGATCGAGGCGGTCGGCGCTGTCGGCTACCGGGCGACCATCGACGACAGCGTGTAGTCGACCGCGCCGATCGGTGCGTCAGACCTTGTAGCCGCGGTGACGGCGCAGTAGCGAGCCGAGCATCGTCAGCGTCTGCGTGAAGGTGATGACGCCGAGGATCGGCCACCCGATCCAGAGGATTATCGATCTCACGTAATTGTCGAGCTGGAACCACGTGAACACCAGAATCGCGATGGTCAGCAGCAGGATGAAGATCGGGGCCAGGTGGGCGTTGCCCGATCCACGCTCGGCCTTGGCCTGCGCCGCCCAGTTGTCGACCTGCTTGCGGCTGAGGAACTTGGTCCAGGCACGGAAGAAGTGACCGAGCCGGATGATCATGTACAGCTCGGCTGGGAGCACCAGCACAGCGAACAGGATGTCGCGCCAGTTGCGTTTCTTCATCGAGAGGGCGATGCGCAGGTTGAGCAGCACCGCGACCACGGGCGGGATCAGCCAGATCGGGCTGAACACGAACGCATGGATAGACAGCGAGGCGACCAGCAGCACCAGGAACAGCACGCGCGTCACGCCGTTGATAGCCATCGAGAGGTTCTCGAGCCAGCGCAGGCGGAGGTTCGGGTGCAGGGGCTGCCCCTTCGTGTCTCCGCGCTGTCCCGGCCACATCAGCTCGATGGCACCGAAGTTCCACTTCACCTGCTGGGCATCGAGACCGCGCAGCGTGGTCATGCCGCCGACATCCGCTCGGGCCTGCGCGCTGATCTTGGTGAGGAATCCGGCGCTCTTGATCTGCAGCGACAGGAGCGAGTCCTCCACCTCGCTGTCCTTCACCCACGGGGTCGACTGCTTGTTCTCGAGCATGGCCTGGTTCAGCGCACGCACCGAGAAGATCGAGAACTGCCCGCCCAGCACCGCCATATTGCGTCCGCGCAGCATGTTCTGCATGTTGAACGCGGCGAATTGCGTGCGCTGTCCGGCGATCAGGAAGGACGGGATGAGGCCGTGCACCCGGGTGTCGTCGATGCTGTAGATGGCCGAGATGCCGCCGATGCGGGTGTCGGAGTTGATCTCGTCTTCGAGAGCCTTCACCGCATCCGGCTCCGCGGTCGTGTCGCCGTCGACCCCGAGCAGGTAGTCGCAGCCCTCCACCAGGGTGAAGCCGTAGTTGAGCGCGCCCACCTTCTTGTCCCGGTTGAGCCCGATGTCGTGGACGTAGACCTCGGTGCTCTGCTCCTCGCCGTCGACGATGCTGGTGTGCGGCCCTGCGAACTCGCTGGCGATGCGCACCGTGTCGTCCGTGGTGTTGTTCACGATGACATGGATGACGTCGGGCACGCGGGTCTGCGCCAACAGCGACTCGATCACCTCGGCGATCGACTCCGCCTCGTTGTAGGCGGGAATGACGCAGCCGATAGTGGTGCGCTCGACGTGGATGGATTCGACGCTGGCGATGAAATCGGACGCCAGCGGGGATACCTCTTCGTGATACTGAACGTAGTTCTTGCGGAAGGGCACAAGGGAGTCGCTCGACTCGACCGAGCTCTCGGGCGTTGACGTGACGTCGTTCGACATGGTCGGGGGCACTCGTTCCTTCTCAGCTTCCCGTCTACGGTTCGGGAGTTCAGGTGTGGTAGACCTGTACGTCTACCATCATCACAGCTGCGGCGGGTGATTCCCACCCCCCTTTCGCGTGCGAAAAATCGCTCGGTCGGCCCTGATAATGTCGCGAGTGCACTCGCAACGGGGGAATCATGTTCAACAGCACTCGCACCAGGTCCACCATCACTGCGGCCTTCGTCGCGTCCGCGCTCGTCCTCGGCCTGACTGCCTGCGGGACTCCACCGTGGGTCGGCGGCTCCTCAGCGTCATCGAGCCCCTCGACCACACCCTCCCCGAGCGCTACCATCCGAACGATCAAGAACGATCTCGCATCAGGTTCGACCAAGCGCACGCTGACTGCGGGCAGTATCGGACTGTCGGTCAACTACTGGTCGGACCTCGCGATGGACAAGTGGACGGCGAGTGCCAACAAGCCGCTCAGCGTGTCCCTCTCCGGCTCTCTCACCCCCGATGACGGCCAACAGGTCTACCTGTCAAAGGTCAGCGCGGTCGTCGCAGTGACGGACGGCAAGAAGAATCTCCCTGCCCCGGCTCCGATTTCCGACCAGGCCACGATCTCGCCCGGGTACCTCATCAAGGCGCCGTACAGCTACACGTACACATTCGTCCTGCCGGCGCTCGACCCGAAGGCCACCTCGGTGACGGTCGACTTCGTCTACGAACTGCTGCTGCAGTCGACACCCACCTCGGCACAGTATGCGAAGCAGACGGCGACCGACACGATCACGATCGCCATCGCGCGCTGAGTCCGCTCCGCTGAACCCGGTCCGCTCCGTCAAACCCGGCCTGCAGCCGGTTCGGCTCAGCGCTGCTCAGCCCACCTCCGCCGCACCGGCGACGATCGATGCGGTGAGCTCGAGCTCGGCGGCCGCCAGCAGATCGGACGCACGGTAGCCGGCATCCGCTGTCGTCGCTGCACCGAACGACGCGACTGCACGGATGCCCGTTGCGCCGTCCAGCGGACGCTCGACCAGCGCGTTCTGGATCTCATCCGCGATGCGTCGCGCATCTGCCACGACCGAGATGACCGCGAAGCGGCGTGACGCAAGCTGCCCGACCACAGAGCCGACAGACGAGTGCTCGCATGCGGCACGGCCGACGGCCGTGATGGCGAGATCACCGAACTCGCGACCGAACACGGCATTGAGGTGCTCCAGGTCGTCGACCTCGATAAGGGTGAGCATCATCGGGGAACGATCTATGCGTGCACGACGAAGCCAGTCGCGCAGCTGCTGATCGAACAGCCGCGCGCCCGAGACCCCGGGGATTCCCGATCCGCTCGCGTCATCCTCCGCCTCCGCCTCGGACGGCAGGGAGTTGCGCAGGGCGGTCATCGAGATTCCGGCGACCAGGATGAGCACGATCACGACCAGGCTGGTGGTGACCGAGCCGAACCAGTCGAGGAAGATCGGCGAGCGCACACCGACGATCGCCACCACGGTCGCGCGCACCGCGTAATAGAGCGCGGCGAAGATGAAAACCACGGTCAGCGCCGAAGCGTTGACGTCATGCAACAGGCGACCGCGCAGGGTCTCGATCGCAATCAGTGCTGAGAACACGGACACCTCGATGAAGAACGGCAGTGACCCTGCCCACTCCCCCAGGGCCGGGTCGTCGAAGTAGACCAGCGCTCCGGCGACGGCCGCGGCGAGGGCTGCGACCCAGGCCAGGCTGTTTCTGCCGTTGGCGACCCGGCATCCGCTCCAGAGCACGGCGATCGCCGCCACGAATGCCGCGCAGCCGACGGCGTTCACGGTGCGCAGGTTCTCGGAGATGAGTCCGGACACACCGAAACACATCACGGCGAGGATGCCGAGGGCGAAAGCCGCACTCCACACCCGCCCGACGGCGGTGGTGCGGCCGAGGACGGTGCCCAGAATGAAGGTCGCTCCCGTGGTGAGGAAGACCAGTCCCTCCGCGAGGGACAGCGTCGTCGAATCGAAGATCACGATGTGCCCCCGGCGATGCTCGCGCCCACCACCGGTGCGCTGGCACCGAGAGACGGCAGGATGATTTCGAACGTGGAGCCGACTCCGGGAGTGCTCGATACCGCCAACTCCCCGCCGTGCTCCTTGATGATCTCCGCGGTGATGTTGAGCCCCAGGCCGGACCCGTGAACCGAGGATTGACGGGCAGACTCCGTGCGGAAGTAGCGCTCGAACAGGCGCTGCTGATCGGTCTGCGAGATCCCGACCCCGGTATCGGAGACGGCGATCCGCACGAACGTGCCGTCGTCGCGCAGCGTCACCCTCACGATGCCGCCCTTGCGGTTGTACTTCACCGCATTCGTCAGCAGGTTGTCCAAGACCTGGCGCATCCGTAGCGGGTCGACGACGCAGAGGGCGCGGTCCTCGATATCGGTCTCCAGCCGCAGGCCCTGCCCTTCGATCATGGGGCGTTGCGATTCGACTGCCTCGTCGACCGTGTATCCCACATCGTAGGGCTGGAAGGTCATCGGTGCCTGGGCTTCGGCCTGGCTGGCGGCGTGCATGAGATCGGAGACCAGTGCGAGCAGCCGCTCGGAGTTGCGGTGAGCGATCCCAATCATCTTGCGGTTGCGCTCGTCGATGTCGTCGTCTTCGAGCACCAGCTCGAGGTAGCCCAGAATCGAGGTGATCGGCGTGCGCAGGTCATGGCTGACCGACGCCACGAGATCATCGCGTGCCTCGATCGCATCCAGCTCGCGGGTGATGTCGCGAACGACGACGACCTGGCCATCGAACTCCCCGCCGGGCGCAGAGAGCGGGCGGGAGGTCACCGCATAGGCTGCACGCCGGGTACCCGGCTCGCCCACCCAGATCGTCTCGTCATCGAAGGATTCGCCGCGCAGGGCACGGGCGACCGGCCGATCGTCGGGCGAGAACGCGGTCACCCGGTCGGCCCGGTAGACCACGGGGTGCACCACAGCGCCGGCAGGCGCGTGGAACTCGGCGAGGGAGAGCCGCTGTGCCTCGTTCATCAGCGTGAGCGTTCCCTCCCGATCGAAGGCGAGCACGCCGAAACTGACGGCGTTGAGCACCTCGTTGCGGAACACCTCCTGACGCCGCGCACGCTCGAAGGCCCGCTCGACCAGCTGCGCCTGCTGCTGCAGCAGGATGCGTTGACTGAAGTTCCTGCGCGCGGTCACGTAGGTGGTTGTCGCAACGAAGCCGAGCGTCAGCGGGAGCAGGAGCAGGACGACGTACCCGAGCCCGGTGGTGGGGAGCCCGGTGACGACCGTGCCCGCCCACAGCAGCGCGGTGGCGAAGAGCACACCGCCGATGGTGCCGGCCAGGCCGTTGTGGCGTGCCATCCACATGATCGGCAGCACGAGGAGAAGGCCGGCGCCCAATTCCGGACGCCCTTCCCGCAGCAGGACGATGGCGACGATGTTGACCACGGGAAGCACAGTCGCCCACCGCGCTGTGCGCTCTGACCACGGCATAAGCAGGGCGTAACTGGTGGCGGCGAATTCGAGCACGAGCCCACCGAGGAACACGGGAGAGGCGAGGGACTCGAAATCCAGCGCGATGGCGAGGCAGGCAAGCACGAGCATCGATGCCGCGACCAAGAGCTGCGTCTGCACGATCGAACGCCTCAGGCGTGCCCGCCGACGCTCGTCCGACGTGCCCGATTGCCCCCGCATCTGCTTCATCGCATGAAGACTACAGCGCGGGCAGCACCTACATCGAGAAGCCGAGCGCCCGCATCATGTCGCGACCGTCGTCGGTGATCTTCTCGGGACCCCACGGCGGCATCCAGACCCAGTTGATCCGGAACTGCTCGACGATGCCGTCGAGGGCCTGGGCCGTCTCCTCCTCGATCACGTCAGTGAGGGGGCAGCCGGCGGAGGTCAAGGTCATGCTGATGATGAGTGCCTTGTACTCCTCGTCCCACGTGAGGTCGTAGATGAGGCCGAGATCGACGACATTGACGCCGAGCTCGGGGTCGACGACATCCTTCAGCGCCTCTTCGACCTGGTCGAAGAATGCCGGTTCGAGTGCGACGGCCATGGTCAGCTCACGTTCTCTTCCTCGGCCACATCGGTCAGGAAGCGGTCGTAGCCCTCGTTCTCGAGGCGGTCGGCCAGCTCGGGGCCGCCCTCTTCGGCGACGCGGCCGTCGACGAAGACGTGAACGAAGTCGGGCTGGATGTAGCGGAGGATGCGGGTGTAGTGCGTGATCAGCAGCAGGCCGAGGTCGGTGTTGTCCTTGGCCCGGTTGACGCCCTCTGACACGATCTTGAGCGCGTCGACATCGAGGCCCGAGTCGGTCTCGTCGAGCACGGCGAACTTCGGCTTGAGCAGCTCGAGCTGCAGGATCTCGTGGCGCTTCTTCTCACCACCGGAGAATCCCTCGTTGACGTTGCGCTCGGCGAAGGACGCGTCCATGCGGAGATTCTTCATCGACTGCTTGACGTCTTTGCCCCAGGTGCGGATGGAGGGGGCCTCGCCGTCGATCGCCGTCTTGGCGGTACGCAGGAAGTTGGTCACTGCGACCCCGGGGATCTCCACCGGGTACTGCATGGCGAGGAACAGACCGGCACGGGCACGGGCGTCGACGGTCATCTCGAGAACGTCTTCGCCGTCGAGCGTGATCGACCCGCTGTCGACGGTGTACTTGGGGTGCCCGGCGATCGTGTACGCCAGGGTGGACTTGCCGGAGCCGTTCGGGCCCATGATCGCGTGGATCTCGCCGGTCTTCACGACCAGGTCGACACCCTTGAGGATCTGCTTGGTGCCCTGCTCGGTCTCGACGGAGACGTGCAGGTCCTTGATTTCGAGGACTGACATTGCTTGCTTCCTATTCAACGACGACGGGCGTCGGGTCGATGTAGACGTCGCCGTCGACGATGCTGACGGCGAAGACGGGAACCGGGTCGTACGCCGGCAGGGTGAGCGGCTTGCCGCTCAGGAGGGAGAACTTGGAGCCGTGCGCCCAGCATTCGAGGGTGTCGTCTTCGACGAAGCCCTCGGAGAGCGAGATGTCGCCGTGGGTGCAGACGTCGCCGATCGCGTGCACGGCACCGGCCGAGTCGCGGACGAGGGCGATGGCGGTGCCGTCGATGGTGACACGCACGGCGGAACCGAGCGCGACATCCTCTTCCGCACAGATCTTGATACTGCTCACCGTCATGCTGCCTTTCCGCTGGGACCAGCGAGTTCGGTCTCGATCGCGGCCTGCAGGCGCGTCTCGAGCTCAGGAGATCCGATCTTCTGCACGACTTCGGCGAGGAAGCCGAGCACGACGAGCCGACGGGCGTCGTGCTCTTCGATTCCGCGGGCCTGCAGGTAGAACAGCTGCTCGTCGTCGAAGCGGCCGCTGGCGCTGGCGTGCCCGGCCCCGGCGATGTCGCCGGTCTCGATCTCGAGGTTCGGCACAGAGTCGGCGCGGGCACCGTCGGTGAGCAGCAGGTTGCGGTTCTGCTCGTAGCTGTCGGTTCCGGATGCCGTGGGCCGGATCAGCACGTCGCCGATCCAGACGGTGTGGGCGCCCTCGCCCTGCAGCGCACCCTTGTACGTGACGCGGGAGACCGTGTTGGGGGCGTCGTGATTCACGAACACCTGTTGTTCGAGGTACTGGCCCGCGTCGGCGAAATAGGCACCGTAGAGCTCGACGGATCCGCCTTCGCTCGACAGGTGCACGGAGGGATTGATCCGCACGACATCGCCGCCGAGCGACACCACGACATGCTTGAGCGTCGCGTCGCGGCCGACCTCGGCGAAGTGGCTGGCCAGGTGCACGGCGTCGGCCGCCCACTCCTGCACGGTGACGACGGTGAGGCGTGCGCCGTCTTCGACGACGATCTCGACGTTCTCGCTGAGCATCGCCGGGCCGCTGCCGAGCAGGATGACGGTGCCCGCGCTGTGCCGGGTTGCCGTGATCACGGTGTGGGCGGCGCGTGCCTCCGTGCCGAGCGCGGAACGGTCGACGGTGGTGGTGCTGTGTTCCTCGCCGCTGACAGTGATCGCGAGGGCCTGCTCCACGCTCGACCAGGCGGCCGCGGATGCGCGTTCCTCCGGCTTTCCCGCTGAGCCGAGCCGGGCATCCGTTCGATCGATCCACTCGACGGTGGCGCCGTCGCCGAGGCTGACGGCCGGCTCGTAGGCGGAGCCCAGGATGCGGTCGGCCAGCAGCGGCTGGATCTTCGGAATGGGCGTGTACTTCCACTCCACCTCGCGGCCGCTCACGGCCTCGAAGTCGGTCACCTCGTAGGAGGCGAAGCGCGCGGAACGGACCTGGACGGGAACGAGACCCCAGCCGCCGTCGCTGTGCTGCTTGGAGCCGAGACGGGAGTGCTCGGGCGACGGGGTGGTGGTTGTGGTGACGATTGGTGCTGGGGCGGACATCTAGCCGACAGACCCTTCCATGCCCATCTCGATGAGCTTGTTGAGTTCGAGTGCGTATTCCATCGGCAGTTCACGGGAGATCGGTTCGATGAAGCCGCGGACGATCATGGCCATGGCCTCGTCCTCGGGCAGACCGCGCGACTGCAGGTAGAAGAGTTGTTCGGCGCTGACCCGGGAGACCGTTGCCTCATGACCCATCTGCACGTCGTCCTCGCGGATGTCCGTGGTCGGGTACGTGTCGGAGCGCGAGATCGCGTCCACCAGCAGGGCGTCGCAGCGCACGGTGTTCGCGGAGTGGTGCGCGCCCTCGGCGATCCGCACCTCGCCGCGATATCCGGTGCGCCCGCCACCGCGGGCGATGGACTTCGAGACGATGGATGACTGCGTGTACGGCGCCATGTGGATCATCTTGGCGCCGGCATCCTGGTGCTGACCGGGGCCGGCGAAGGCGACGGACAGGGTCTCGCCCTTGGCGTGTTCGCCCACCAGGTAGATGGACGGGTACTTCATGGTGACCTTGGAGCCGATGTTGCCGTCGATCCACTCCATGGTGGCTCCCTCGTGCGCGATCGCACGCTTGGTCACCAGGTTGTAGACGTTGTTCGACCAGTTCTGAATCGTCGTGTAGCGCACGCGGGCGTTCTTCTTCACGATGATCTCGACCACGGCGGAGTGCAGCGAGTCGGACTTGTAGATCGGGGCGGTGCAGCCCTCGATGTAGTGAACGTACGAGCCCTCGTCGGCGATGATCAGCGTGCGCTCGAACTGCCCCATGTTCTCGGTGTTGATACGGAAGTAGGCCTGCAGCGGGATGGAGACGTGCACGCCCTTCGGCACGTAGACGAAGGAGCCGCCCGACCAGACCGAGGTGTTGAGCGCGGCGAACTTGTTGTCGCCGGACGGGATGACCGTGCCGAAGTGTTCCTTGAACAGCTCGGGGTGCTCGCGGAGCGCCGTGTCGGTGTCCATGAAGATGACACCCTTCTCCTCGAGCTCCTTGTTGATCGTGTGGTACACGACCTCGGACTCGTACTGGGCGGCGACACCGGAGACCAGGCGCTGACGCTCCGCCTCGGGGATACCCAGCTTCTCGTAGGTGCTCTT
>Ga0247742_10000048_pt1 | contig 106861 bp, 112 predicted proteins | sample UWRJL208509C2_FD_180944 | JGI IMG/M metagenome (GOLD analysis project Ga0247742, IMG submission 180944) | Plant litter microbial communities from Arlington Agricultural Research Station in Wisconsin, United States - UWRJ-L208-509C-2 | ecosystem: Environmental > Terrestrial > Plant litter >...
GAACCATGCTTGCAGCACGTTGCTTGAACTCGCGGGTATAGGTCTTTCGCTCTTGCATGGAACCTCCTGATTGGGCGAATCATATCGCCCTTAAGAGGTGTCCGGGATCATTAGGCCAGTTCAGGCTAGCTCCCACAGGGAAACCGGGTACAGCAGCCAGTGACAGGTCGTCTGTCAGGACGCCTTCGCTAGCAGGCTAGCTCCCACAGGGGAACCGGGTACAGCAGCTAGTGACAGGTCGGCTACCAGGCCGTCTGTGCTGGCACGCCACACCCGCCACCAAACTCAGCGCCGATCAATCGTAAAACGGCTCAACCAACGCCCGACTGCCGACAAAAAAACTGTCCGCCACCAACCGCAACGGCTGCACGTCCAGGTCACTGGCCTTGCCCGCAATCAACTGCTGGAAATGCCGATACACCGCCGCGTACTCACCCTCCTCCGAAACCGCCTGACGCACGCCGTCAATCGACAGCAATGCGCCGCCGTTATCAAGCCGCAGCACGCCTTCAGCGCAGCGAATCTCAATACTCCAGAGTTCGTCATGCCCGTGGTCGAAATCAAACTCGGCGCGGACGTCGAGTTGGCGCGGATCGGACATCTTGATCGACGCGGCAATCGGCGACTGGCAGTTGTCGGGCACACGCAGTTCGGCCGACTCGACAAACAACGGCAGCGGCAACAGGTGGGTGACGATCGACAATGCGTTGATGCCCGGATCGAACACACCCAGGCCACCCGGTTGCCAGATCCACGCCTGGCCGGGGTGCCATTTGCGCACGTCTTCTTTCCAGTCGATCTGCACGCTTTGCAGGGTGCGGGTCGCCAGCCATTCACGGGCGGCGGCGATGCCCGGTGCGTAGCGCGAATGCCAGGCGAACAAGCCGCTGACGCCCTGCTCCCCCACCTGGCTGACCAGTGCCATCGCTTCACCCAACGTGGCGCACGGCGGCTTTTCCACCAGCACGTGTTTGCCGGCGGCCAGCGCTTGTTGAACCAGGGCGAAGCGTCCTTGCGGCGGCGTGCAGAACGCGATCGCATCGACGGGCGGGCCGTTTTCCAGCAGCTCGGCCAGGGACTGGAAATTCTCCACCCCGGCGCAGGGTTGGCCCTGGGTGGCGACCGCGACCAGTTGGAACGCAGGATTGGCGTGGATCGCGGGAACGTGTTGGTCCTGGGCAATTTTGCCGTAGCCCACCAGACCGAGACGGATCGGTTGCATCAATGACTCCTGATATTTTTCTTGTCTTGAGAAGCGAGTTCGCAAGATTACGTTTGTATCGCGGCGAAGTCATTGATGATGTGCTGACGTTTTATCGGTCCGGGGATCGCGTTCAGAGTGCCTTGGCCCATTCGCGCAACACGTACTTCTGGATCTTGCCCGTCGAGGTTTTCGGCAATTCGCGGAATACCACGGTTTTCGGCAGCTTGAACCCCGCCAGGTGCTCGCGACAAAACAGGAGGATGTCGGCTTCCCGGGTGTCTTGGCAGTCGGCCTTGAGGGTGATGTAGGCGCACGGGGTTTCGCCCCACTTTTCATCCGGGCGCGCGACCACCGCGGCTTCCAGCACCGCCGGGTGACGGTACAACACGTCCTCGACCTCGATGGTGGAGATGTTCTCCCCGCCGGAGATGATGATGTCCTTGAGCCGATCCTTGATCTCGACATAGCCGTCCGGGTGACGCACCGCGAGGTCGCCGGTGTGGAACCAGCCGCCCGCGAACGCTTCACGGGTGGCTTCGGGATTTTTCAGATAGCCCTTCATCACCGTGTTGCCGCGCATGAAGATTTCACCCACGGTGATTCCGTCGCCCGGCACTGGCTCCAGGGTCTGCGGATCGGCGACCATCAGGCCTTCCAGGGTCGGGTAGCGCACCCCTTGGCGCGACTTGATCTTCGCCCGCTGGTCGAGCGGTTGCTCATCCCATTGCGCGTGCCAGGCACACACGGTCACCGGGCCGTAGACCTCGGTCAAGCCATAGACGTGGGTGATCTTGATGCCCATTTCTTCGACCGCGCCGATGACTTTGGCCGGCGGCGCCGCGCCCGCGACCATGGCGTTGACCGGATGATCGAGGGCGACCTTGGCCGAGTCCGGCAGGTTGATCAGTGCATTGAGCACGATGGGCGCGCCGCACAGGTGACTGACCTGGTGCTGGTTGATCAGGGTGAGGATTTTTTGCGGGTCCACGCGGCGCAAAAACACATGGGTGCCGGCCAACGCGGTGACCGTCCAGGGATAGCACCAACCGTTGCAGTGGAACATCGGCAGGGTCCAGAGGTACACCGGGTGGTTGCCCATGGCCCAGGTCATCTGATTGCCCAGCGCATTGAGATAGGCGCCACGGTGGTGGTAGATCACGCCTTTCGGATTGCCGGTGGTGCCGGACGTGTAGTTGAGGGCGATGGCTTGCCATTCGTCCTCGGGCCATTGCCAAGGGAACTGCGGGTCGCCCTCGGCGAGCAAGGCTTCATAGTCCAGATCGCTGATCGGCAAACCCTCGCCATACTCCGGGTCGTCGACATCGATCACCAGCAGCGGCTCGGACAACAGGCTCAAGGCTTCGCGGATCACGCCGTAAAACTCGCGGTCGGTGATCAGCACCTTGGCTTCGCCGTGTTCCAGCATGAAGGCAATGGCCTGCGCATCCAGCCGCACATTGAGGGTGTTGAGCACCGCGCCGATCATCGGCACGCCGAAGTGCACGTCGAGCATCGCCGGGATGTTGGGCAGCATCACCGCGACGGTGTCGCCCTTGCCGATTCCGCGCCCGCTCAGCGCGCTGGCCAGGCGTCGGCAGCGTTCGTAAGTCTGTTGCCAGTTGCGTCGAATGGCGCCGTGGATCACCGCCGGATACTCACCGTAGACCGCGGCCGTGCGCTCGATAAAGCTCAGTGGCGAGAGCGCGATGTGATTGACTGGCGATGGCGCCAGGCCCGTTTCGAAAATCGACATGAGGTTTCCCTGTGGGGAAGGCCCCCGCCGACGTTGCGCGGTGGGGGATTTCCGTTGGCTGATTGTTAGCTCTGTTCAGGTATGAAGCAACGGTGCGACCTTGGGTTCAAGCCGTGCGGGTTTTGTTCTTGTTCAAGAACGAACGCCAAGTCATCGCCCAGTGTTGCGGGTCTTCCAGCGGCGCACTCTTGAGCCGGTGGATCGCCTGGTTATGCGGCGAGGTTTTGACAATCTCCGGGTTAGCGTAGGCCTCGTCGCAGATATGCGCGAGCACCGCAATCCAGGTGTCCAGCGCTTCCTTGCCGTACATTTCACCCGGTTCCGGGGTGAACGGCTCCGGCACCAGCCACGGGTGGTGGCTGCTCCACATCGGATCGATGCCGAAATCACTCATGCGATTCTGCACGTCGTGCACGTCAACGCCGGTGTCTTCCTTGAGTTGTTCAAGGCTGTAGCGCGTCATCTCCATCCGGTGGCTCTTGGCTTCAGGGTGCGAGCGGGTCACGCCGCGAATCGCCAGCAGGCCTTTTTCCATGTAGTTGTTGGCCAGTACGGAAATGTCCGAAGCCTCGGCCATGCCCGCTGCGCCCATGGCGCGGGACCAGGCGTAGGCCTTGAGGATCACCGGGACGTTGCCCCAGAACTCGCGGATCTTGCCGCAGCTTTGCGGCCGGTCATGGTCGAGGCGATAACGCTCGCCATCAAACGCCACCACCGGCGACGGCAAGAACGGCGCGAGTTCCGCTGAGCAGCCGTAAGCCCCGACAGCAGGCCCGCCGACCCCACTTTTGGGCGCGCCGAAGGTTTTGTGCAGCATGAACATGCAGGCGTCGAAGCCGAGTTCACGGGCGCGGATCTTGGTCATCGCGCCATTGAAGTTGGCGTGATCGTAGAAGCACAAACCGCCCGCCTCATGCACCAGCCGCACCCACTCGCGGATCTCGGGGTTGTAGACGCCCATGTCGTCGGGGTTGTTGACCATCAACGCGGCGGTGCGATTGGACACCGCCGCCTTGAGCGATTCGAGGGACGGGTAGCCGTTTTCCTCGATCATCAGCGTGATGACTTTGAACCCCGCCGCCGCTGCGGTCGCGGCACTGCTGGGGTGGGTCTGGATGGTGGTGATGATCTCGTTACGCTGGGCCAGTTCGCCCCGGGAAGCGTGGTAGGCGCGGGTCACGGCGCAACTGGTGTAGGCCGCGTCCGCCCCGCCGCCGGCCTGGAAGATGAACTGATCCATCCCGGACAATTCGCGCAGGATGGTGTCCATGCCGTGCACCACTTCCAGCGCACCTTGCAGGGTGTCTTCGTCCTGATAGGGATGCACGTGGGTGATTTCCGGACGCCAGGCCATGGCTTCGTTGATCTGCGCGTTGTACTTCATGGTGCAGGTGCCGAACAGGCTGATGTTCATCATGCCCAGGGTCTGCTGCGACAGGCGCAAGTAGTGATACAGCACTTCGGGCTCGGACATTTCTGGCAACGCCGGTTTGCGCGAGCGGCGCATGGTCGCCGGAATCAGGTCCGCAGCGCTGCCGACAGCGCTTTGAACGTCGGCCTCGACCTCGGAAAAAATCACACCGCGACGGCCGGGATAGCCCATTTCCAAAATGACCGGTTCGCTCCAGACGGGGGCGTGGTATTCCTTGAGTGGGATGCTCATTGTGCAATTACCTTTTTGAGTGCGGCGGTCAGACGCTCGAGATCGGCCTGGGTGTGAATCTCGGTGACGCAGTACAGGGCGCTGGCGCCCAGTTCGGGGAAGTCTTGGGTCAGGTCTTTGCCGCCGAAGATCCCGAGGGCGAGCAGCCGCTTGTTGATGTCTTTGACGCTGAGCCCGGTGCCGTCGAAATTGACCACGAACTCCTTGAAGAAACCGGACGGGAACGTCACGCCCACCCCAGGAATGTCCGCCAGCAACTTCGCCGCGTAGTGAGCCCGTTGCAGGATCACCTTGCCGACGTCTTCAAAGCCTTGCGGGCCCATCATCGCCATGTACACGGCGTTGGCGATGGCCCACATGTACACCGAGTGCCCGGTCCAGTCGTTGCCCTTGTCTCGCAAGCCATAGGACGACTGTTCGAACAGGCTCAGGCCAAAGCCGTACTCGCCGGGTTTGGTGGTCTCGGCGATGCTGATGAACAGCGTCGGGTACTGATGGGCGTAGAGCTCTTCGTCGCGGGTCGCAATGAAACCGCTAACCCCGCCGCCGCAATTCATGTGCACGCCGAGCGGCTGCGTGGTGCCGACCACGATGTCAGCGCCGAAATCGATCGGTGCCGCCAGCACGCCCAGGGAGATCGGGTCGACCCCGACAATCACTTCGGCACCGGCCGCGTGGGCAATGGCAGCAATCTCGGCGCCTTGCTGTTCGATCACGCCGAAGTAGGACGGGGTTTCGAAATACACCGCGGCGGTTTGCGCACCGATCGAGGCGCGCAGGTGATCGAGGTCGAGCAAACCGGTGTTCGGGTCGTAGTCGACGAGCCGCACGACGATATGGCTCGGCATGTCCACCGGTTCGCAGTAGTTGCGAATGATCGACAGCCGCTCCGGGTCGATGGCGCGCACCACCGCCACTTCGTTGCGTCCGGTGATGCGTGTGGCCATGCGCAGGGCGTGGCCGGCGGCGCAGCCCCAACTGCGCACGGGCAGGCCGACCAGGTCCATGTTCAGCAACTCGCCGAGCTGGCTGCAGAATTCGAACCAGGCCTGGTTACGCCCGTGGTCGGAACTCGGCTCGCCGAACACCGAGGTCAGCCACTCATTGCGCCGTACCACTTCGTCGCACGCCGCCGGAACGTGATGCTGCCAGCAGCCGGCGCCAAGGAAGTTGAGGTTCTGTTCGCAGGTCTGGTTCTTCGACAGCGTCCGGACCAGGTGCCGGCGCAGCTCGCTTTCGTTCAAGGCTGGCGGCAAGTCGATGGGCCGTTGCAGGCGATGCGCCTCGGGAATCTGTTCGAACAGCTCCGCGATGCTGTCGACGCCGATCGAATCCAGCATCTCCTGCTTCAGGGCGGGTACGGAATTCGCCATGTACGGGTGGGCGACATGATTGCTCATGGGGTTATCCTCAGTTTTTCGAAAGGAACAAATGATCAGGAACGAACCCTGAAAAAGACGGACCGGTCAGGTCCTGTGTGCACGCGAATATGGCCGCTGAGCGCGGCGTCGACCTCGGCGTCACCGGTGTCGACGCGCAGGCAGCCGGCGTCGAGTGAGAGCAGCTTGTCCATCGAGGCGATCACGATGATCTGCTCGCGCCCTGCCCGGCGGATGACCTCGGCACTGATCTGCTGGTTGCCACGGCCGAACAGGCTGCCATGCCCGCCGAGGACGCCGACGATGATGCGGCTCTCGTAGCCCTCCATCAGCCGCAGCAGTTGGTGTTCGTTGAGGTCGGAGCCGACCAGGGTGCCGTTGAGCACGGCATCGACCCCCAGCAGCGTCGCCGGCAAGCCGAGTTCGGTCATCACCCGCCGCGTCGTGGTGCCGGGGCCCAACAGGTACAGACAGCCCGGTTGCATCCCGCGAATCACCTGTCGGCACGCGGCGTCCAGGGCCAGGTTGTCGGTGGCGATGGAGCCGGATTTGGCGTTCTGCACGAGGTGACGTTCATAGGGGCTGCGGGCGTAGCCGTAGAGCTGCGCCGACACCTGATCGTTGCGCGTGGCGGCTTCATCGATGTCCATCACCTCGGCCTCGCGAAAGCGCACCGACCGCTCGCCCGCCATAAAGCGCGCGGCGAGATGCCCGGCGTTTTCGGGATTGGTGGCGAAGACCGCGGAGTACATCTTCACACCGGTCGGGATACCGAGGATCGGCACCCGGTCGCTGACCATTCCCAGCACATCCCGCGCCGTGCCGTCACCGCCGGCGAACAGCAGCAGATCGACATTGGCATAGGCCATCACCAGCGCGGCACTGCGGGTGTCATCGGGCTGGCTCGATCCGGGCGTGGAGCGGTAGACGACGATGGGCTCGAGACCGGCGGCGCGGGCGACGTCCTCCCCCAGTTCGCCGGAACCGGTGATCAGCCGAAACGGAGCGGGCGAAGCGGCCAGGCGTTTGAGCGCGAGCAAGGCACGTTCGCTGGAGATCGGCCGCGCCCCCCGCCGACGCGCTTCCTCCAACACCTCGGGACCGTCGGTGCCTTTCAAGCCCACCGGCCCGCCCATGCCCGCCACCGGATTGACGATCAGCCCGAGGGTCTTGCCTTGGACGGCGGTGGTAAATGAATGGTCGGGATCGCGCTGCTCACGCATGGCTGGGTATCCTGTACTGAAGAGCGGCGTGAACGGCACTGAAGAAGCAGCTCTTCAGGCACATTGCATACGCCTCGTATGTGGATCACAATACGACATACGAGAAGTATGTCAACTCACATACGCCATGAATGTTAAATTTTTGATGAGGAAGACGATCAATGGCGCAGAAGCGTGCGGACATGATTTCCGAGACCCGCGGCAAACTGATCAAAGCTGCGCGGGACGCCTTCGCGGCGAAAGGCTATGCGGACAGTTCGATGGATGACCTGACCGCTCAAGCGGGGCTGACCCGTGGCGCGCTGTACCATCACTTCGGTGACAAAAAAGGCTTGCTGCAGGCGGTCATCTCGCAGATCGATGAAGAAATGATGGCGCGCCTGTCGGTCATCATCGATGAGGCGGCCACGCTCTGGGACGGCTTCATCGATGAGTCCATCGCTTACATCAAGATGTCCCTGGAACCTGAAATCCAGCGCATCGTGTTCCTCGACGGCCCGTCGGTGCTGGGCGATCCTTCGCAATGGCCGAGCCAGAACGCCTGCATCCGCAGCACCCAGCGCAGCATCCAGCGGCTGATCGAGGAAGGCACGATCCGCTCGGTCAACACCGAAGCGACGGCGCGCCTAATCATGGGCGCCCTGCTCGGCGCCTCCTTGTGGATCGCCAACGCCGAAGATCCGCAGACCGCGTCCGAGCAAGTGGTCGAGAGTTTCGTCGCTTTGGCGTCCGGGTTGCTGGTGGAGCCTGAACAGCAGACCGATAGCGATCCGCTTACCCCACTTGCTCAAACGGCTGAATCAACGACGCCAGGGGATCAATAGAGCGGCGAACGGCTCACCCAGACGGGTGGCCTCACGGTCTGTCCAGCGGATGATTGCGCCCGTTACTCAGTGGCAGCAGACCCAGGTCGGTGGGTTCGACACCCTCCAGGCAGCCGACGTTGTAACCATATTGGGTCGGGTCGCTGCGCCGGGTGTGGTGGGTGTAGACGCCGCAGATCGAGCAAAAATAATGGCAGGCCTGTTGCGTGTTGAAGCGATAACTCTTCAGCACGTCGGCGCCTTTTATGACCTTCAGCGCGGTGTGTGGCACCGAGCCCATCACCGCACCGCGTCGTTTGCACAGCGAACAGCTACAGCGTTTCGGGTCCACCACGCCGTTCGGCAGTTGCAGCTCGAGCACCACTTCGCCGCAGTGGCAGGAAGCCGTGTGAATCGGTTTTATAGCGGTCTCGCCAATACGCTTGATCATCGAGTTGCGCCCTCATACGGCGGGTTGAATGGCCATGGCGCGACTGTCCACACTTGTGAATAGTCATGTCAAGAACCAGGGATTTTTCTCGGCCATGCTGTCCACTAAGATGCGCCGCGTAGTGTACTGAACCGAGGAGAACACCATGAGCAAGCCAGAATTTTTTGTCACGCCGGGTTATGGCGATTATTTGCGCGAGCACCTGCATTACGCCCAGGCAGTCAAGGTTGGCGATCGCGTGGAAACCTCAGGCCAGGGCGGCTGGGATGATGAATTCAACATCCCTGAATCCATCGCTGACGAGATCGCCCAGGCCTTTCGTAACCTGGAGCGCACCCTGGCGACAGCGGGCGCGGGCTGGGAGCATGTGATTCACGTCAATTCGTACCATGTCGGTGGCTTCCCTCCTGAGGTCAACAAGGCCATGGTCGAAAACTACCGTCGCTACATGCCGAACCACACACCGATCTGGACCCAGGTCGGCATCGAGGCCCTCGGTTTGCCGACCATGCGCGTCGAGATCCGCGTCACGGCGATCATTGCCTGACGCCAAACCGCTGAATCACCCAATCGATAAACACTTTCAGCCGAGCGTTTTGGTGACGATTGGGTGGGTACAGCACATGCAGCGGTAACGCCGGTCGCGACCAGTCCTGCAACACCGGGACTAACTGGCCCGCCTCGACGTAGCCTTCGACAATCGCCCGGAAGTGCTGGCCGATGCCCAGCCCGGCGAGCAGCATTTCCTTGAGGCCATTGCCTTCGTTGGTGGAAAACGCACAGTCCCCCACTTCATGGCGAACGGTTCCGCGTTCGAAAATCAGCGGCTCCGACTTGCCCGATCCGGCAAAGAAATACCCGGCCCGCAGGTGATGCTGTTGCAGATCCTCGGGCGAGGTCGGCGTGCCCCGGCGTGCCAGGTAACTGGGCGCCGCGCAGGTGACGAAATCCAGCTCGACGATCTTGCGGCTGATCATCGACAGGTCCTCGACCTTGCCGGCACGGATCACACAGTCCACCCCCTCCCCCACAATGTTCACCGCGCGATCACTGATGCCCAGGGCAATAGTGATGTCCGGGTACTCCCGATGAAAATCCACCAGCGCCGGAATCAGCAGGCAATTGGCGAAAGACGCCGGCGCGTCCACGCGCAAATGGCCGTGGGTCTTGAGTTTCTTCGCGCGCAGGGCACTTTCCACGGCGTCCAGTTCGGCCACCAGGCGCAACGCGTGAGCGTGATATTCCAAACCGTCCGACGTCGGCGTCAGGACGCGGGTGGTGCGTTGGATCAACTTCAGACCCAGGTGTTTTTCCAGGTCGGTGATCAGTTTGCTGACGGTTGAGCGCGGCAGCTCCAGTTGATCGGAGGCCCGGCTGAACGAGCCGGTTTCGATGACCCGGACGAAGGCGCGCATGGCGAGGAGTTGGTTCATGCTGTTGACCTGCTAGACGTAGGTTTCGGGCTTCACGCGAGGGTACAAGACAGCCAAGCCGGTCAGTGGTGTTCCGACGCTTGCTCGAACTCAGACGATTCGAGCAAGGCTTGGCTGTTGGCGGTATTCACCTCCAGTTCGTCCAGCGCTTCCCGGTGTTCCTCGCCCCAGCGGTAGAGCATTTCGACGGCTTCGGCGAACGTCTTGCCCAGCGCCGTCAGCTCGTATTCCACCTTCGGCGGCACGACGCTGTGAACATGACGTGTCACCAGCCCCCGTGCCTCCACGTCGCGCAGCGTCTGCACCAGCATTTTCTTGGAAATGCCCGGCAGCGCCCGCTGCAATTCCCCGGTGCGGCAACGGCCACCGGGCCAGCGATCCAGCGCGTGCAGCACCAGGCTGACCCACTTGACGGTGAACAGGCCCATGACGCGGCGCGGGGCGCAGTTGGCGTCAAACACCAAGTGGTTGTCATCGATTTTCAGCATTTCATGGTCACCAATAGGTATCTATGTCCCTGCATGGTACCTACTTTCCAAAAAGGTTCTACCCTCCTAGAGTGCCCCTCATCGAATCATTCACTTCAAAGAGAGGTACTTTCCATGCCGATCGCCATTTGGGCGCTCGCCATTGCCACGTTCGGCATTGGCACCACCGAGTTCGTCATCGCCGGCCTCCTGCCCGGGATTGCGGCCGAGTTCGGTATTTCTGTTTCCACCGCCGGTTACATGGCCACCACCTATGCCCTGGGCGTATTCGTCGGGGCACCACTGTTGATCATTCTCGGCGCACGGCTGCCACAGAAAGCCATGCTGGTGTCGCTGATGATGTTCTTCATCGCCGGCAACCTGCTGACGGCGCTGGCACCCAGCTTTGACTGGGCGCTGACCGGCCGGGTCCTGACCTCGCTGACCCACGGCGCCTTCATTGGCATTGGCTCGATCATGGCAGCGGACCTGGTGGCGCCCAATCGCCGCACCAGCGCCATCGCGTTCATGTTCACCGGAATCACGGTCGCCAATCTGCTCGGCACCCCCGCCGGCACTTGGCTGGGGCAGATGATTTCCTGGCGCGCGACGTTTTTTGCGATCACTGCCATCGGCGTCGTGGCGATGGTGGCTGTGGCCATGCTGCTGCCCAAAGGCAAGCAACACAAGGCGCCCAGCGTCCGGCACGAACTGGCGGCCTTCATGGACGTGCACGTGTTGCTGGCCATGGGCATCACCGTGCTCGGCCCCGCCTCGTTCTTCACCGCCATCACTTACATCTCGCCGATGATGACCGAGCTGAGCGGCTATAGCGAAAACGGCGTGACCTTCATTCTGTTTCTATTCGGCGTGGGACTGTTCGTGGGCAATATCCTGGGCGGCAAACTCGCCGATCGGGCCTTGATGCCATTGCTGTACGCCACGCTGGCGGGACAGGCGCTGGTGATGTTCGCGTTTTACTTTGTGGTGGAAAGCCGCGTGGCGTCTGCCGTGTGCGTGTTGCTGATGGCCGGTTTCGGCTTCGCCAGCGTGTCGCCGATCCAGCGGCTGGTGATGGACAAGGCGCGCGCCGCCGGGGCTGCCAATCTCGCGGCCTCCGTCAACATCGGCCTGTTCAATCTGGGCAATGCCATCGGCGCCTGGTTGGGGGGTTGGGTCATCGCCCAAGGCTTTGGCTACGCCTCGCCCAACTGGGCCGGCGGTTTGTTGTCAACGGCCGCTCTGGTGCTGGCCCTGGCGTCTGGCTGGCTCACGGTTGCCCGGGTGGCCGATCGCAAAGCCGCCCTGCAATGCCCTGCCGGTTAAGGTTGATCATTCGGAGCGTTCCCGGCGCTGGTACTCCCGCGGGCACACGCCATACCGTGCGCGAAACTCGCGGGAGAAATGCGCGCCGTCGGAGAAGCCGCAATCCATGGCGACCTGGGTGATGCTGCTTTGGCTGTTCGCGAGGAGCCAGCCGCCGTACTCGATGCGCATCGAGCGCTGGAATTCCATCGGTGACACCCCCAGCGCCTGTTGAAAGGAACGGCTCAACTGGCGCCGGCCGAGCCCGACGTAGCGGGCGATGGCGTCCAGGGTCGGCAAGCTGTCCATGCGTTGTTCGATGTAGTGCGCCGCCTGGCGCACGCGCTCGTCCTTGATGTCCGCCAGGTTGGCGTAGAAATGCGCCTGCGGCTGGCGGCCCTGGCGAATGCCTTGCAGCATCATGTGGCGCACCGCCTGCTGGGCTTTTTCCCGTCCGCAATGGCGGGCCACCAGGTACAGCGCCAGGTCGATGGCGGCGGTCGAGCCGGCACAGGTGATCAGGTCGCCCTCGTCGATGAACAAATGGTCCACCGCCGCCGGGCTCTTGGGAAAGCGTGCGCGAAAGGCATCCAGCACATTCCAGTGCACGCACACCGCACGGCTGCCGACCACACCCGCCTGCGCCAGAACGAAAGTCCCCGTGCAGATGCCGAGCAGCCGCGTACGACTCTTCGCGGCGCGCTGCAACCAGTCGCGCAGGTGAGTGGGCAGATGGGTATTGAGGTAATCGTTGCCGCCGCAGACGGCGATGTAATCGAACGCGTCCAGCTCTTCAGCCAAGCCACCGGACACTTCCAGGGCAATACCGGCGCTGGAGGTTCGCGGCAATCCATCGACGCTCATCACCCGCCACGCGGTATGAATCTGCCGGCTGCCTCCGCCCAGGTCCGCAGACAAGCGCAACACATCGACAAACCCGGAGAACGCCGCCAGGGTGAACTGGTCCAGCAGGACCAGGCCGACGGACAACTGCGGGCGAGCGCTCACCTCGAACGCGGGTGAGTCCGTCGGCTGGCAGTCTGGAAGGATCCGGGTCATTTTCGGCATGACCTAACTATTCAACTTTAAGTCCCCGCAGTGCAAGCGCTCGAATCATCGATACGAGCAAGATGCAGACAAGGGGAACAGCCCGACAACGCCCAGAGGACACACACGATGAAACTGAAGACAGGTCAGACATTCACCGCTGCGCTATTGGTTACCGGCTGCATCTCCTCATCGGCCGCCATGGCCGAACCGCAAAAGCTGACCGTGGCGTTGTACGGCGGCAACTGGGGCGAGGCGTTCCTTAAATGTGTTGCAGAACCTTTCACGCAAGCCACCGGGATCGCCGTGGCCGCCGAAGTCGGCACCTCGACCACCACCCTGGCCAAGCTCCAGCAACAAAAATCCAGCCCGACCATCGACGTGGCGTGGATGGACGGCGGCATCAGCGAACTGGCCTATGACGCCGGGGTCGTCGCCGACCTCGACCCCGCCGCCATTCCCAACCTGAAAAACGTCGTGGATAAAGCCGTGTACACCAATGCCGGCCATACCTTCGCCGTCAGCAGCGGCTTCTATTCCCTCGGCCTGACTTACAACACCAAAGAAATCAAGGAAGCGCCCAGCAGTTGGAAGGACCTGTGGAAGCCGGAATACGCCGGCGCCATCGCCCTGCCCTCACCGGCCAACTCCTCCGGGGTGCCGTTCGTGTTCTTCATGGCCGATGTCTGGGGCATCGACCGTTCGAACCTGGAGCCGCTGTACACCAAGCTCGGCGCGCTCGACACCGCACTGTTTTTCGACAGTTCGGGTGCTGCGACCAACGCCTTCCAGAGTGGCGAAGCGATCATCGGCGCGCACTTCAACGTCGGCGCCTGGGACTTGATCGACAAAGGCGCGCCCATCGGTTTCACCATTCCCAAGGAAGGCGCCTGGGCCACCGATGCGCGGTTGCACTTGATCAAGGGCGCGAAGAACAGCAAGGCCGGCGAGCAGTTCATCAACACCGCGCTGACCAAGGAAGCCGCGTCCTGCCTGGCCGGCAAACTGTACCTGGGGCCGGCGGTGAAAGGCGTCGAGGTCAGCGAAGCGGTGGCGCGCAAACTGCCGTGGGGCGTGGGCGGTTCGATCGACAGCTTGCGGTTGTTCGACTGGGCGCAGATCAACGCACAACGCGCCAGCGTCACCAATGACTGGAACCGCAAAGTCACCGCCCACTAGCTCAAGAGGTCTGCAATGTCAGTTTTGTTGAGCATCGACCACGTCTGTAAAAACTTCGGGCCGTTCACCGCGCTGGACAACATTCAACTGGATATCCAGCAGGGCGAGTTCATCGTCCTGCTCGGCCCCAGCGGTTGCGGCAAGACCACGTTGCTGCGCTCGATTGCCGGTTTCATGCAACCCGATTCCGGGCGCATCGCCATCGATGGCCAGGACGTCAGTCGCCTGCCGCCGTACCGTCGACCGCTGAACACCGTGTTCCAGAATTACGCGCTGTTCCCGCACATGACCGTGCTGGAAAACGTCGCTTACGGGCCACGGCGCCAGGGCGTCAACCGCAACGAGGCACGCCTCAAGGCCCGCGAGGCATTGGCGATGGTGGGCCTGGAAGCCATGGAAGAGCGTTTTCCGCGGGGCATGTCCGGCGGCCAGCAACAACGTGTGGCGTTGGCGCGGGCCATCGTCAATCAACCGAAATTGCTGCTGCTCGACGAACCGCTGTCGGCGCTGGACATGAAGCTGCGCAAGCGCATGCAACTCGAACTCAAGCACCTGCAAGCCAAGCTTGGCATCGCGTTCATTTTCGTCACCCACGATCAGGAAGAGGCGATGACCATCGCCGACCGGATTGTGGTGATGAATGCCGGTCGCATCGAGCAAGTCGGTACCAGCCGTGAAATCTACAGTGCGCCGGCGTCACGCTTCGTCGCCGACTTCATTGGCGAGGCCAACCTGATCGCCTACGAGAGCAGCGACAACGGCGAGATCCGCCTGGCCACCCGGCACACGCCGCTGTTTCACGCCACCAAACCGGTATCGCCCCGAGGGGTGGCGGTGCTGCGTCCCGAGCATGTGCAGGTGCTGGACGCCGGCAGTCCTGCCAGTGCCAGTTGCCATGAGTTGCAAGGCACCGTGACCGATGTGGTCAGCGTCGGCAGTCACACGTTGGTTCATTCGATGATCGACGGCCAGCCGATTGTGGCGCGCACCATGGGCTTGCCCCGGGCCGACCTGGTGGCGGGCAGCAGCGTGCGCCTGGGCTTCAATCCGACGCACTTGCACCTGATCGGGGAATCGCTATGAAACGCACGGCTATTGCGCCGGCGCTGATGCTGTTCGGTGCCCTGGCGTTTTTCACCGCGTTCTTTCTCGCGCCGTTTGCGGTGGTGATCTTTGCCAGCCTGACCCAGGGTGCCGATCAGACGTTCACCTTGGAGCATTACATTCGGGTGCTCGGCGATCAGTACCACTGGGACGTGATCCTGGTGACCTTCCGCATCGCCGCGCTGACCACCTTGATCTCGTTGCTGCTCGGTTACCCATTGGCCTGGTACTTGGTGCGCGTGGTGAAGTGGCGGGCCTGGCGCCGAGCCTGCGTGATCCTGCTGGTGGTGCCGATGTTCACCAGCAATATCGTGCGCTCCTTCGGCTGGATGGTGCTGCTCGGGCGCAAAGGCCTGGTCAACCAGAGCCTGCTGGAAACCGGGCTGATCGACACGCCGGTGCGTTTCCTCGGCACTGAGTTGGGGATTCTGATCGGCATGGTCTACATCCTCCTGCCGTTCATCGTACTCGCCGCCGGCAATGCCCTGGCGCAGGTCGACCCGGCCTACGAACAGGCCTCCGACGACCTCGGCGCCAGCCCCCGGGCAACCTTTTTCCATGTGGTGTTGCCGCTGACCATGCCCGGCATTATCTCCGGCTCGATCATGGTGTTCACCCTGGCGTCGAGCGCCTATGTCACCCCGGCGCTGCTGTCCGGAGGGCGGATCTCGGTGCTGTCGATGCTGATTTTCCAGCAGTACAGCTCGGTCTTCGACTTCAACTACGGCGGCGCGCTGAGCGTGGTGCTGCTGATTTTCACGCTGATCATGGTCGGCCTGGCAGGACGGGTCGGCAGCATTCGAGGGAGCCAGTCATGATCGCTCATATCTTGCTCAGGCTGGTGGCCTGGTCCGTGCTCGGCTACATGCTGTTGCCGCTGGTGGTGATCCTCGGCGTCTCGGTGACCGCGACCTCGTTCCTCGCCTTCCCGCCCCAGGGCTGGACGCTGGACTGGTACGCCAAGATGCTCGGCGATCCCAGCTACGTCGCGTCGTTTGCCACCAGCACGGTGTTGGCCCTGGTCGCCACCCTGGTCGCGGTGTTGCTCAGCGTACCGGCCGCGTTGGCGATGGCCCGCTACGACTTCCCCGGCAAAGGCACGATCCTCGCGGCCCTGACTTCGCCACTGGTGTTCCCGCACATCGTGCTCGGCGCGGCGCTGTTGCAGTTCGGCGGCTACTTTGGCCTGACCCGCAGTTTCCTCGCGTTGCTGATCGGCCACACCATCATCATCTCGCCCTTCGTCCTGCGTTCGGTGCTGTCGATGCTGACACCCGAGCAGCGCGCCCTGGAAGAAGCCTCGAGCGATCTGGGCGGCGGCCCCTGGACCACCTTCTTCTTAGTGGTGCTGCCGCAGATCCGCCCCGGGATCGTCACCGGGTCGATCTTTGCCTTCATCTCGTCGTGGATCAACGTCGAGCTGTCGATCTTCAACACCACGCCAGACCTCAACACCATCCCGGTCAAGCTCTTCAACTACGTGCAATACACCGTCGACCCGACCATCGCCGCCGCGTCCGGCGCGACGATCATCGTGGTGGTCATCGCGGTGATCGTGCTGGATCTGTGCATCGGCCTCGACCTGTTATCCGAACGTAAATAGCCACCCGAACACCCACCTCTGAACAGCCACACCCTCATACATCCCGACCGTCAGGAGTCATCGTCATGCGCATTCAAGACACGTTTGATGTCATCTACACCCACACCGAAGGCGAACCACTGTGCATCGTCCACAGCGGCATTCCCTACCCCGCCGGTTCGAGCATTCTGGCCAAGCGCACTTTTCTCGAGCAGAACTACGACTGGCTGCGCAAGGCCTTGATGCAGGAACCGCGCGGCCACAAGGACATGTTCGGGGTGTTCCTGACGCCGCCGTCCAGCAGCGAATTCGACGCCGGGCTGATCTACATGGACGGCAGCGTGTATTCGCACATGTGCGGCCACGGCACCATCGCGGTGAGCATGGCGATGGTCGCCCTCGGCCTGGTGCCGCGCGGCGCCGACGGCATCACCCAGATCCGCTTTGAGACCACCGCCGGGCTGGTCGTCGCCGAAGTCGCGTCGGAAGGCGACAAGGTGCTCTGGACCCGTTTCGAAAACGTACCGGCCTACGTCGCGGCCCAGGACATTCCGATCCAACTGCCGGGCTACGGCGATCTCAAGGCTGACCTGGTCTGGGGCGGCAACTATTTCGGCATCATCGACCTGAGCGGTTGCGACCTGCGCATCAGCCCGGACAACGGCAGTGAGCTGTCGCGCCTGGGCTTACTGGCCCGGGATCAGATCAATCGGCAGTTGAAGATCCAGCACCCGACCGAAGCGCACATCAACGACCTGAACTTCATCACCTTCTGGCACCCGGCGATCATCGAAGGCGCGTTCTATAAGAACGTCCACGTGTTCAGCGCCGGTCAGCTGGATCGCTCGCCCGGCGGCACGGGCACCAGCGCGATGATGGCGATGTTCGAAGCGCGAGGAAAACTGGGCCTGAACCAACCGATCCTGTCCGAAGGGTTGCTAGGCAGCGGCACGTTCGAAGGTTGCCTGCTCGGCGAAGTCGACCTCAACGGCACCCGCGCCGTACGGCCGACGGTCAAGGGAACCGCGAGCATCCTCGGCACGGCGCGTTGGGTGATCGACCGCAATGACCCGGTCGGCTCGGGCTTCGTCATCAACTGATGAGAATCGGGCGGACACGCCCGGCAGACACAAAAAAACGCCCGGGCATGGCCTCGGGCGTTTTTTATGGGGTCAGCGATTCAAGCGCGGATCAGAGCGTCCACTTCAACGAGAACATCACGTTGCGTGGGTCGCCATAAGTACCGCTGCCGCTGGCGGTGGGAATGCCCTGCCAGTATTTCTCGTCGAACACGTTGTTCAGGTTGACCCGCGCATCCCAATGCTCGTCGAGACGGTAGCCGGCCATCAGGCCCACCACGGCGTAGGCATCCTGCTCGGCGTGGCCAGTGCCCACGCGACCGTACGTGTCGCTCTGGGCCAGCACGTCGGCGCCGATGCGCATTTTTTCCAGCAAGCCCGGCAGATGGTAGGTGGTCGCTGCCTTGAACAGGTGCTTGGGCTGGTTCGGCGCGAACAGCTCGCCTTTGTCGTAGGTGCGGTCCTTGACGTATTGGCTCAGCACCAGGGTGTACGCGGCGGACGCCTGCCAGTTAGGCGTGAGGGCGCCACTGATTTCCGCATCGACACCACGGCTGCGTACTTCACCCGCCGCTTCGTAACAGGTGCGGTTAGTGGCGCGGCAGCTCGCCGGCTGGTCCGGGATGGCGTAGGCGCGGTTTTCCTGGGTCATGTCGAACAACGCGACCGAGGCGTTCAGGCCGCCGTCGAAGTACTCGCCCTTGAGGCCGATTTCGTAGCTCTCACCGGTCATCGGATCGAGCACCGCGCCGGACACGTCCTGCTGGGTCTGCGGCTTGAAGATTTCGGTGTAGCTGGCGTAGACCGAGTAGGTGTCATTCAGGTCGTAGATGATGCCGGCGTATGGCGTGACTTCCTGGGTCACCTTGTAGTCGCCCGTGCCCGAGCGGTTGTCGTAGTCGTACCAGCTCACGCGGCTGCCGATGATCACGTGCAGCGGATCGATCGGGTTGAAGCGCGCCGCGGCGTAGATGCCTTCCTCGGTCGCGGTGTTGCGGCTCTGGTACGGCACGCGGGTTTCAAGCGACGGCTTGGGAATGCTGCCGTGGTCAAAATCGTAGATATTGACCGGCGTGGCGGCGTTCCAGAACCCGCCCTTCTGGTCGAACTTTTCCTGACGGCGACTGGCACCAATCGTCAGCTCGTGCTCACGGCCGAACAACTGGAACGGCCCGGACAGCGAGCCGTCGAGGTTGGTCTGCACGTCGGTGGTGTCGTACTGGCCCGAGGACTGGGTGAAGCCGCCGCCGGTGGCCGGGTTCAAGTAGCTGGAGAAGGTATTGGACTCGGCCCAGATCTTGGCCAGGGCCAGTTTCGAGGTCCAGCCATTGTCGAAGCGCGTGGTCAGGTCGGTAAACAGGCTGACGTTGTCGCGATCCCAATACGCCCAATCGTTGCTCAAGAAGCTCGAGCGCGACAGGTGCAGGTCTTCGCCGTTGCGCCCGGAAGGCAGGCTGCCCCAGTCGGACGTGGCGTCGTCGCGCTGCTTGGATGCACCGAGGGTCCAGGTGGTCGATTCACTGAGGTCGGCTTCCAGAATCCCGTAAAAGGTCTGGCGATCTTTTTCACGGACATCGATGTAGCTTTTGTCGTCTTCATAAGCGGCGACCACGCGGCCGCGCAGGGTGCCCGACTCGTTGAGTTTGTTCGAGGCGTCGACTTCCGTGCGGTAGCGATCCCAGCTACCGGCGCTGGTGGTGATGCTCACTTGCGGCGTCGCGGTCGGACGCTTGCGCACCAGGTTGAGGGTCGCCGAAGGGCTGCCGGCGCCGGTCATCAGGCCGGTGGCACCGCGCACCACTTCGACCCGGTCGTACATGGCCAAGTCGGCACCGGTGATGGTGTCGAGGGTGAACTGGCTAAGGCTGGTGGGCAGGCCGTCGTACATCAGGTTGTCGATGGTAAAGCCACGGGCGAGGAACTGCTGGCGATCGCCACCGAACTTGCGCAGGGTGATGCCGGGGGCGTACTTGACCACGTCGTTGAGGTCGTTCATGCCCTGGTCGTCCATGCGCTGGCGGGTGATCACGCTCACCGACTGCGGCGTCTGGCGGATCGACAACGGCAGACCGACCGCCGTGCTCATGGCGCCAGTGGTGTAGGAACCACTGTGTTCGGTAACGGCCTGACCGGCGATCCCGGCGTCGGCATTGATGTTCACGTTGCCCAGGGTCAATGCGCCGGTGCCGGACGCTGCTTGCGTCGGGTAGACCTGCGCGGCACCGCCCTCCACCGTCGCCCCGAGGCCGCTGCCCGCCAGCAACTGGTTCAGCGCTTGCTCGGGTTCCAGATTGCCGCGCAACGCCGGGGCCTGCTTGCCGGCAACCGCTTGCGCATCGAAGTTCACCCGCAAGCCGCTGGCCTGGCCCAATTGGGTCAAGGACGTCGACAAGGATTGAGCCGGCAGATTCAGATTGACCGGTGCAGCCATGACAGCAGCGGTGAAACTCAGCGCCAAGGCACCGGAAAGACCGGACAAGACGGGGACAAAAGGACGGGGCATCGCGAAGATCCTGCAAAGGGAAGTGACACGTATCCACTTTGCAAAACACGCGCAGAAGCACGGGTTTGACACCTCGCAAAGGGATCACGCTTTGCGGCGGATCTTAACGAATTATTTACATTTGTTAATAGTAATTATTACCAAATGAGATAATTTGTTACTAATACCCCAATCCATACACCTGGATAAGCCCCCCGACAGGCAATGAGCTACCGCCCAATCGGGGCAAATTCTTCGCTACTGTCAGGCCAGGCGGACAACACCTCGAAGCCATCGTCAGTGACCGCCACCATGTGCTCCCACTGTGCGGACAGGGATTGATCCTTGGTCACCACCGTCCAGCCATCGGCCAAGGTTCTGACATGGCGCTTACCGGCGTTGAGCATCGGCTCGACGGTGAAAATCATTCCGGTTTTCAGTTTCAGCCCCTGGCCAGGAAAGCCGTAATGGAGGATTTGCGGCTCATCGTGATAGACCTTGCCAATCCCGTGGCCGCAGTACTCGCGGACCACGCTGAAGCCATCCCTTTGCGCGACCGATTGAATGGCATGCCCGATGTCGCCCAGGGTCGCGCCGGGCCGCACCACACGAATCCCGGCACACAGCGCCTCGTAGGTGGTCGTGACCAAACGCCGCGCCTGCGGGCTGGGTTCGCCCACGAAATACATGCGACTGGTGTCGCCGTACCAACCGTCCTTGATCACCGCGATGTCGATATTCAGGATGTCGCCGTCCTTCAACACCGTGGCCGACGGCAGGCCGTGGCAGACCACTTGGTTAACCGAGGTCAGTATGGTTTTCGGGTAACCGAGGTAGCCGACATTGCCTGGAATGGCGTTCTGCACATTGACGATGTAGTCGTGGCACAGGCGATCCAGTTCGTCGGTGGTGACCCCTGCTTTCACATGGGACGTGATCATCGCCAGCACGTCGGCCGCCAGCCTCGCGGCGGTGCGTGATTGGGCAATCTGCAACGGCGTGTTGAGCGGGACCTTCGTCTTCATTTTTCGGCTCCGGCGGTGGCTTGCAACGGAAGGCTTGGCGAATCCTCCGCGAGGCCGCAAAGCTTTTGCAGATCGAGGCCACCGGCCAGTTGCGCACGAACCAGCATGCGGCACAGGTCGCTGTGATCGAGGTTGGGGTGCAGTTCCGCCAGCATGCCGATCCGCATCCAGTGCTCGGCTTGCGCATTGATCGAACGACTCAGCGCATCGCTGGCGATGCGCAGATGCTCGTGCATGTCTTCTGAAATTTTGACGATTCCCATGATTTTCACTATATGAAATGCATATGAATCGTATATTAGCCCAGGCGACGTTTAAATCAAATAGGCACGTCGGATCTCTCCCCGCACGCCGCGCCATACTGCTCCAACACTTGGGCAATCGCCGCCAATGCCAACCCGCGCGCGGAACAATCGCCCTGCCCGCTCGCGACGCGCGGGTACAGCTGCGGCAGATATTGGCTGACCAGAGTCTCGGGAATCGGCTCGTCGCCGAATGCCAGAAACATCTCCTCGACCGCCCTGCTGGCCGCGGCGAACGGCCAGTAATAACGGATCCGGTCGCTGTAGCTGAAGTGCCGTTGCACGCGCAGTGCGGCGTCGTCGCCGTGGTAGTAGCGATCCCAGTAATGCGGTTCGGCGAGCATCACGGCTTCCATGGTTTTGCGCAGGCTTTCTTGCTCGGGGACGGCGCGCAACGCGGCGGCGATGTGGTCCAGCGCATAGAGGGCTTCGCGCAGGGCGAAGGTCAGGCCGGGGCCGACCTTGAGAATGGCGAAGCCGTCACGCACCAGACTTTTCAGGGCGGTGGTGGGTTGGTAGTCGGTGGAATGCGCTTCGAACACCCATTGCGGTTGACCCTGCAGAATTGCGCTAAGGGCCTGGGCTTTTTCCGGCTGATAGACCACCACATTCTCGTTGCCGAACTCGACACCGGGCTGGACCACCAGGCCGATGACTCGGGCGAACACGTTGTCGAGGCCTTGGGCGATGAAGGCCTGGCGATGCAACTCAATGGTCTGCAACGCGGATTGCGGCGTGGTCACTTGCAGGTCTTCAACCTTCTCCGAAGCGCCGCCCGGCACCGGCACTTCGGTGCCGATCACGTACAGCGGCGCCGGCAATCCCGCCGCCGCCACCGTGCGTTCAACCACCGCCGCCAGGCGCGCGGCGCGTTCGGCCACCAAGGCGCCGTCCAACGGATCGGTTTCGCCCAGGCACGCCATGCTCGCGTCGAGGTGAATCTTGCTGAACCCCGCCCGGGCGTAGGCCTCCAGCATGCGTTCGGCATTGTTCATCGCGACGCTGGCCGGCAGATGCCGCCACGGATTCGGCCCCAAGTGATCGCCGCCGAGAATCAGGCGCTGCGGATCAAAGCCCACGCGCTCGGCGATTTCCAGCACGAAGCGCCGGAAGTCCGCCGGAGTCATGCCGGTGTAGCCGCCTTCGTGGTTGACCTGATTGCACGTCGCTTCGATCAGCACCGGTGCGCTGCCCGTCAGGCCGTTGCGCAGCGCCGCCTCGATAACCAGCGCGTGCGCCGAGCACACCGATGTAATGCCCATGGCGCGACCTTGCGCATGGGCATCTGCCAGTTTTTGAAGATAATGACCGTGCATGACCGATGCCTCTCGATGACGTGGGAGGCCACCTTACGAGAGCGAAACGATCAAAATCAATCATAAATTTGATTGACAGTGATTTTTTTCACTCTATATTTCAGTTCAATGAATCACTAACGAGCCATCACAGTGACCAAAGACGAGCGCCTTTCGCTGATCAGTCAGCACCTCTATAGCCATGGCGAGAGCACCATCCAGACCATCGCCGAGGTGGCCGATGCTTCCCTGGCCACGGTTCGCCGCGACCTGTTGAGCCTGGAAGCCGACGGCATCATCCACCGCACCCACGGCGGTGCACGCATCGCCAAGAACGCCGGGGTCGAAGTGGCCTTCGACCTGCGAGAAAACCAGAACCTGTTCGCCAAGCGCGCCATCGCCGAAGTGGCTTATGAACAGATCGTTCCGGGCTCGACCATCTTCCTCGACGCCGGCACCACCGTGCTGCAACTGGCCCGCCGGCTGCGCCTCGATCCGCTGCCGCTGTCGGTGTTCACCAATTGCCTGAACGTCGCGCAAGTGCTGATGAACACCCCCGGCATCAAGATCGTTTTGCTCGGTGGCCAATTGCGCGCGGAAAACGCTTCGATGGTCGGCGCCCTCGCCGAAGCGATGATCGAAAACCTGTGGTTCGATCAACTGTTCCTTGGCGCCGGCGCCATCGCCCCGGACGCCTGCATTTACAGCCTCGATGCCAGCGAAGCGCAGCTCAACCAGAAGATGCTCGCCCGGGCTGGCAAAACCTGGCTGCTGGTGGATTCGAGCAAGTTCGATCAACGCCTGACGTACCGCGTGGCGCCGCTGGACAACGCCCTGACGGTGATCAGCGACGAGCAACTCTCCGCCAGTTGGTGGGCACGCTTGCGCGATCAAGGCTGCGACACGCTGCAAGCCTCCAGCCAAGGCATTGCCGAACAGGACAATTTGGCATGAGTGAATGCGTGCTGGGCCTCGACAGCGGCGGCTCGAAAACCTTGGTAGCGGTCGCCGATCGCCAGGGTCGAGTACTGCACCTGGACGCAGCGGCCGGGCTCGACCCGACCGCCAATCCCCAGTGGTCCGCCCAGTTGCACGCGCTGCTGCAAGTCCCCGCCAACCTGTCGTTGACCGCCGCCGTTCTCGGGCTGCCGCTGCATGGCGAATTGGCCGAGTGCTCCGTCGCCCAGCGTGACGCCGCGCGACGGGCACTCCCCTGCCCGGTCACCGTGGAGAACGACGTGCGCATTGCCTTCGACGGTGCCTTCGCCGGGCAAGGCGCCGGGGTGTTGATCCTCGCCGGTACCGGCTCCATGGCCTGGGCCAGCCGCAACGAGCCCGGCGCCGAACAGGTGCGGGTCGGCGGCTGGGGCGACGTGTTTGGCGACGAAGGCAGCGCCTATTGGATCGGCTGCCAGGCGCTGGTTCTCGCCAGTCGCAGCCTGGATGGCCGCGCGGCGCCCTCGCCGTTGACCCAGTTGCTGCTCGATCACTTGGGCCTGGCGGCCGAGCAATTGGCCGGTTGGGTCTACGGCCTGACCTACCGCCGCGCCGAGATCGCCGCGCTGGCCAAAGGCGTGTCGGCCTGGGCCACCGCTTGCGACCCCGCGGCCATCAACATCCTCGACGACGCCGCCGCGCACCTCGCCGAACACATCGACGCGGCCTGGCGGCGCATGGGCCTGAGCGGGCCGGCGACCTGGAGTTACGCCGGCGGCGTGTTCGCCCATCCACAGATGATCGATGGCATCCGCCGTCGCATCGGCAGCGCGGCGTGCACCCCACGCCTGCCGCCCATCGGTGGCGCCTTGTGGCGCGCCGCTCACAACGCGGGATGGAACCCCGGCCCGCACTGGATCGACCAGTTGTCCCAGCACCTTTAGCCCTTTGCACTGCCATCAACCTCCCCTTTCCCGATGTAGAGGTTTTGCCATGCTCCGACGCCATTTGCTCGCTTCACTCGCGATGTTGCCGCTGTCGTTCGCGGTCCCGGCTTTCGCTCCCCTGGCCAGTGCGGCCAGCGTCACGGAAGTGCTGCTGCCGCCGTGGGGCACGCTGCCCAAGGCCATGACCGACCGCCTCGGCAGTGAGACCGGCGTGACCCTGGACACGCAAACCCTGGGCTGGGACCAGATCCTGACCAAGGTCGCCACATCAATGATTGCTGGCAGCCCGCCGGCCGACACCACTGAAGTCGACTGGTCGTGGGTCGGGCAATTCGGCGCCGCCAATTGGTACCAGCCGCTCAACGATGCCATTGACGCCGCGACCCTGGCGGACATTCCCTCGGCGAAGTTTTTTATGTTCGACGGCAAGCTGCTGGCGGTGCCCTACGCCAACGATTTCCGCGTGCTGATCTATAACCGCGACCACCTCAGCCGCGCCGGCATTGCCGCGCCACCGACCACCCCGGATCAACTGTTGGCCGACGCCAAGGCGATCAAGGCGAAGAACATCAGCCAATACCCGATTGCTTTGCCGCTGTCCGCCAGTGAAGGCAGCGCCACCGCCTGGTACCTGCTGACGAAAGTTTTCGGCGGCGAACTGTTCAACGAGCAGCTCGAACCGCAATTCATCAAACCGGACTCCGCCGGCTACCGGGCGATGGCGTTCGAAATCGAGGCGCTCAAGCAAGGCTTGATCAGCCCGGCGGCGACCGGCCTCAAGGACGTCGAAGTCCAGGAACTGTTCAAGAAAGGCGACGCCTCGTTCGACCTCGCCGGTTGGGCCGGCAACGTCGCGGTCTACAGCGACCCGGCCAAATCCCAAGTGGCCGAACACGTCGCCGCCGCGTTGATGCTGAGCACCACCGGCACCGCGCGCACCATCGGCTTGCCGGAAGCCATGGGCATCCCGAGCACGGCGAAAAACAAGGAAGGCGCCAAGACCTTTATCAACTGGTTCATCAAGCCCGAGAACCAGATCGAGAGTTACAAAACCCTCGGCAATCTGCCGACCCGCACCAGCGTGCTCAAGCAGCTCAACAGCGAAGGCAAGCTCAAGAGCGGTGACGTGATCCTGCAACAGGCTACGCTGGTCGATCCGTTGTTCAAGCAAGGCACCCCGGTCTGGTATCCGCAGTTCACCAGCGCAGTATCGAGTGCGCTGAACCAGGCTGCCAAAGGGCAACTGACCGTGGCCCAGGCCGTGGCGCAAATTGCCGAAGAAGCCAAGAGCGCGATGCAGCCGTGATCACCTTAGCCTCGATCAAGGAGCGCTTGCGCCCCACGCCGGGTGAAACCTGGCTCGGTCTGGTGTACGTGCTGCCGATCATCCTGGTGATGGCCAGCCTGGTGTTCGTGCCGCTGGTGACCACGGTGCTCGACAGCCTGTACCGGATCGACCCGATGCGCCCCGGCACGCCCTTCGTCGGCCTGCTCAATTACCAGAACCTGGCCACCGACAGCAACGTCCAGCACGCCACTTGGAACACCCTGGTTTACGTGGTCCTGGCGGTGGTGCTGGAAACCCTCGGCGGCCTCGCTGCCGCGCTGTTGCTGAACAAGGTTCGCCATGGCCGGCAATGGTTGCTGGCGATTCTGGTGTTGCCGTGGTGCCTGCCGCCGGTGGTCAACGCGCTGGTCTGGCTGTGGATCTACAACCCCAGCTATGGCGTGTTGAACAACCTGCTCAAGGCCATCGGCCTGATCAGCGAAAACCAGGTGTGGTTCAACGACCATCACACCGCGTTGCTGCTGATCTCGCTGGTGCACGTGTGGCGGATGCTGCCGCTCACCGCGATCATTTTGCTGGCGGCGTTGCAGGCGATTCCCGGCGACTTGTACGAAGCGGCCAAGCTCGACGGCGCCAGTCGCTTCAAGTGCTTTCGGATGATTACCCTGCCGCTGATCGCCGGTGGCCTGGCCATCGCCCTCAGCCAGTCGACGGTGTTCGCCTTCAACCTGTTCGACGAAGCCTGGATTCTCAACGGCGCGAGCCTGGACACCCGAAGCCTGATCATTCAGGTGTACATGTCGGCGTTCCAGAACCTGAAGTTCTCCTACGGCATGGCGCTGTCGGTGCTGGCGATGATCGCCTCGCTGCTGGTGTCGATGGTCTACGTCCTCAAGGTCTACCGTGAAACGAGGTTCGACTGATGCGCCGATATTTCCTCGAAGGCCTCGGCAAGGCCGGTTTCGCCCTGGCGGTACTGGCGCTGATCCTCTGGTCCCTGGGCCCGGTGTATTGGGCGGTGATCACCAGTTTCACCGACCCGCGCGAGATGCTCAGCGGCGAGCTGCACCTGTGGCCGCTGCACCCGACCCTGGAGCATTTCGCCAAGTTGTTCGGCGCCAGCAGTTCGTCCCAGGGCAATGAAGTGCAATCGGTATGGCCACAGTTTTCCCGGGCGTTCATCAACAGCCTGGTGACCTCGGTGGCGGCCACGCTGCTGACCCTGGTGGCGGCGGCATTCGGCGGCTACGCCTTCGTGCGCTTGCGCTTCCCTGGACGTGACCTGTTGTTCGCGCTGGTGGTGGCGAGCATGGCGGTGCCGGCCTACACGGTGATGATCCCGCTGTACCGCTTGATGATCAGCCTGCACCTGATCGACACCTATTTGGGCGTGACGCTGATCTATGTGTCGGCCTTCCTGCCGCTGGCCCTGTGGCTGATGCGCAGCGTCTACCAGTCGTTGCCGGTGTCCCTGGAAGAAGCCGCGTGGCTGGATGGCGCGAGCCGCACCTACACCCTGATTCGCATCGTGTTGCCGCTGGCCGCCCCCGGGCTGATTGCCACGGCGATCCTGACGTTTCTCAGTGCCTGGGGCCAATTCATGGTGCCGCTGGTGTTCTCGCCGTCGCTGGCGACCAAGTCGCTGACGGTGCTGATTCCCGAGTTCGTCACCCGCAACTACGTCGACTACGGCCTGATGAATGCCGCAGGTGTGGTCGCGATGTTGCCACCGGTGCTGCTGGTGATTTTCCTCAACCGTTTCCTGGTGCGCGGGCTGATTGCCGGCGCGACCAAATAATCCCTCTCTTCAAGGACTGCTTCCATGAACACCACTGAAACCGTCATCGTCGAGCAATTCCCTTTCTGGGCGGCAGCATTGACCCAGCCGTTGCCAGACTTCAGCGCCAGCACCACGGTGGTGGTCGGTTGCGGCACCTCTTACTACCTGGCGCAAAGCGTCGCCAGCGCCTTCAACCTCAACGGCAAACGGGCGATCGCCGTACCTGGCGGCGAATGGGCGCGGCGCCCCGAGGCTTACCTGGCCGACCACCGCGACGTGAAGGTGATCGCCCTGTCCCGAAGCGGTGAGTCCACGGAAACCATACAAGCGGTGGACGCCAGCCGCGCCTTGGGCCTGGAGACCTTGGGCATCACCTGCGAAAGCGAGAGCAGTCTGGCGCGCAACAGCGATCAAGTGCTGTTCGCCCCGACCCACGCCCTCGAAGGCATCGTCATGAGCAGTTCGGCGAGCCTGATGCTGCTGCTCGGCCTGCGCCTGGCCGGTGTCGAACTTGACCCGGCGATTGCCACCGCTGCCGAACAGGCCATGCGCAGCCTCGACCGCCAACTCGACAGCACCGTGCTCGACCGCTCGCATTTCGTTTACCTCGGGGGCGGCGCCTACTACGGCTTGGCCAGCGAAGGGGCGCTGAAATTGCAGGAAATGAGCCTGACCTACACCCAGGTGTTTCATCCGCTGGAATACCGTCACGGCCCGGTCAGCCTGGTCGATGAAAAGACCTGCGTGGTGCTGATCTACAGCCCGGAAACCTTCGAAGAAGAACGCCAGTTGTGCGCCGAGCTGCAAGGCAAAGGTGCGCTGGTCATCGGCTTCGGTGGCCCCGGCGACCTGTCGATCGACATCACCCAGCACGGCCTCGATCGCAGCCTGGCGATCCTCCCGGCCTTGCAGCTGTTCGGCGAGCGCCTGGCCCAGCACAAACACCTGGACAGCACCGCACCGCGCCACCTGACCAAGGTTGTGCGCCTTTCCTGAATCGCGGTCTCGACACAGGTGGTTTTTTCGTTATGGCAACGGTCAACATCCAGCAACTTCGCAAAAACTACGGCACGATCCCGGTGCTGCACGGCATCGACCTGGCCATCGCCGACGGCCAGTTCGTTTCGCTGGTCGGCGCGTCCGGCTGCGGCAAGTCGACCCTGCTGCGGATGATCGCCGGGCTGGAATCGGTCAGCGCCGGCAGCATCGAACTTAATGGGCGGGTGATCAACGACTTGTCGCCCAAGGACCGGGACATCGCCATGGTGTTCCAGAACTACGCGTTGTACCCGCACATGACGGTGGCGCAGAACATGGGATTCAGCCTGCACCTGCGCAAGGAATCCCCGGAACGCATCGACAAAGCCGTGCGCGAAACCGCCGCCCTGCTCGGCCTCGCGCCGTACCTGGATCGCTACCCCAAGGCCTTGTCCGGCGGCCAGCGCCAACGGGTGGCCATGGGCCGTGCCATCGTGCGTCAACCGCAGGTGTTCCTGTTCGACGAACCGCTGTCGAACCTCGACGCCAAGCTGCGGGTGCAGATGCGCATCGAGATCCGCACCCTGCAACGCCGGCTCGGTACCACCGCCATCTACGTGACCCACGACCAGATGGAAGCGATGACCATGTCCGACCTGATCGTGGTGATGAACGCCGGGCGAATCGAGCAAGTGGGTGCGCCGATCGAGGTCTACGACCGGCCGGCCAACCTGTTCGTCGCGACCTTCATCGGGTCACCGGCGATGAACCTGATCGAGGGCGCACTGGAGCATGAGGGCGCGTTGTCCTTCGTGCGCATTGGCGAACACCGCATCGCCCTCGGCCGGCCCATCGACCTGCCGCCCTCGACCATGGTGGTGGTGGGCATCCGCCCGGAACACGTGACCTTGGCCCCGGTGGAAGGTCCGACGTTTAGCCTGCCATTCAGCGTCGAACTGATCGAACCCACCGGCGCTGACAGTCACGTCTACGGCCGTGCCTGCAACGCCCAAGTGGTGGCCTCGCTGTCACGCCGTGACAGTTTGGCTTTGGGCGAGCACGTGATCCTGCGCGGACGCTGCGAGCAGTTGCATGTGTTTGAAAAGGACAGCGGGTTGCGCATCGACTGAACCCGCGTGTCCCAGGGATCAGTGCGGAGGCTGTTCGCGGCTGAAACTGTCCAGCGCCCGCACCAGGCCTTGTGCCGCCAACCGGACCAGTTCACCGCCCTTCTCCGGCGTGGCCTGGGCCGGGTCCGACCCCATGCGACCGTCCGGGAAGCGCGCACGGAAATCCCGGGCTTCGCGAATCGGGCCTGACGGCGCGATTTGCGGCTGGTAACTCGCGGACTTGATCGAATCGGGGTAAGCCCATTGGGTCACGGCGATTTCGGACGGCGTCGCATGGGACCCGTGGCCGGTGGGGAATTGTTGATTGGCCAGGGCGCCGACGCCTTCCAGGTCCCACCAGTTGCACAACTTCAAGGCAAACCCCGCCGGACGCCGGGCGAAACTGGCTTCGGCGTACAACTCCGAAAACGCCGCCTCAATCGAAGCAATGTTGCCGCCGTGGCCATTGAGAAACAGGATCTTCTCAAAGCCATGACCGGCCAGGGAACGCACCCAATCACCGATGGCGGCGATAAAGGTCGAGGGCCGCAGGGAAATGGTCCCAGGGAAACCCAGGTGATGTTGCGCCATGCCGATATTGAAGGTCGGGCCGATCAGGATATCCGCGTCCTTCTGCGCCTCATGGGCAATGATTTCCGGGCACATCCAGTCGGTGCCCAACAACCCGGTCGGGCCGTGCTGCTCGTTGGAACCAATGGGGATGACAATGCTGCGGCTGCGATTGAGGAACTGCTCGATTTCAGCCCAGGTGGATCGGTGTAAAAGCATGTGAACCTCGCGGTGGGATGGGCTTCAGTCCGAAGCCCGAAAGTCAGGGGCCGGGCCGGCAACGGGTGATGCTCACCGTGGCCGCCTCTGTGCGTTGGGGTCATGACAGCATAGGGACTGTGCGGGGGGACATTCTACGATGGTGTTGTACGTCTACCGAAAAACCCTTACGCGACTCTCGGATTTTGCCTACACCACGGACATGAGGCGGCCGGATAGGCTGATCGCCATGAGCGTGAATGTTATAAACACACCAAGATCCTTGTAGGAGCGAGCCTGCTCGCGAAAGCGGTGGATCTGGTGCTATTTCTATTGGCTGGGATGGCCTCTTCGCTGGCAAGCCAGCTCCCACAGTTTTTATCTCGGGTGAACCTCGATTTTGTGACCCCCATAGATCCCTGTGGGAGCTGGCTTGCCAGCGATGGCGGTGGATCAGGCAACATTTCTATTAGCTGGGATGGCCTCATCGCGAGCAGGCTCGCTCCTACATTTAATTTGTGAATCGCGGACGTCCACCCATCACTCCCGCTACAACCTCACCGGCACCCTGCCGCTTACGCTCGGTTTCGGCACTTTAGCCGCGGTCACGGACTTCATTTGTGACAGTGCGATCAACGCCAGCACGCCCAGCCCCATCAGGTAGCCGTTGATGTAGAACGGGTTGCCGCCGCCATAGGCGAGCAGTGAGGTGGCGATGATCGGGGCCAATCCGCCGCCAATCGCGCCGGAGACTTGTACCGCGACGGAGATCCCGGTGTACCTCACCTCCGGAGCGAACTGGCCGGAGAACAGTGCACCTTCCGGGCCGTACAACAACGCATAGATCAGGCCGATGGCGACCACCATGGCGAAGACGATCCAGAACCGTTCCTGGGTCTGCAGCAGCTGGAAGAACACCGCCGAGAAGGCGATCACCCCGACGATGCCAATGGCGAACATCTTGCGCTGTCCGACTTTGTCCCCCAGCCAGCCACACAGCGGCATGGTGAACATCGCGACGGTGGCGCCCCAGACCACGGCGTTGAGCATCAGGTCCTTGGGGATCGCCAGGGTCTTGGTGGCGTAGGCCAGGGAAAAGGTCGCGACGGTGTAGAACCAGGTCACTTCCGCCAACCGGGCGCCGGCCACCGCGAGCAAGGCCCGGGGATGGTCGCGCAAGACGGTCTTGAACGGCATTTCCCGGGGCACGTCTTTTTTCACGGCGATGAAGTCCGGCGACTCCGCAACTTTTTCGCGGATGTACCAGCCCACCAACAACAGCACGGCACTGGCGAGGAAGGGAATCCGCCAGCCCCAACTGAGCATGTCCGCCTCGGGCAGTTGCGCAACGGCGCCCATCGCCAGCGACGACAGGATCAACCCTGGGGCAACGCCGGTTTGCGGCAAGCTGCCGAAAAAGCCCTTCTTGCCTTCAGGGGCGTGCTCGACCGCCAACAGAATCGCCCCGCCCCACTCGCCACCGACCGCGATGCCTTGCAACAGCCGCATCAGCACCAGCAGCACGGCAGCCCAATAGCCGATGGCGTCGTAGGAAGGGATCAGGCCGATGATGATCGTCGGCACGCCCATCATGAACAAAGTGATAAGCAACATGGACTTGCGCCCGAGCCGGTCACCGAAGTGTCCGAAGACGATGCCACCGAAGGGTCGGGCGAAGAACCCGACGGCGTAGGTGGCGAACGCCGCCAGAGTGCCGGTGACCGGATCGAAATCCGGGAAGAAAATCTTGTTGAAGATCAGTGCGGCGGCGGTGCCGTAGAGGAAGTAGTCGTACCACTCGATGGTGGTGCCCATCATGCTCGCCAGACCGGCTATCACGGTCTGACGTTTAACGGCTGAAGGAGCCGTACCTGCCTTCATTGTTCTCGACATTTTTCAGTCCTTTATTGGGCAGTGGTTTTTGGGGAGAAACTTTCTTATAGGTAGGCAAAACCGCGCCCATGCGCCGACGCGGCATGGGCGTTTATCGATAAATCGCTTACAGCGGCGGCATGCCAGGCACACGCTGGGTCTGGCGGCACCAGTAATCAAAGGTCGCCCGCACGATGGACGGCTTGAGCAAATAATCGTGGGCTTCTTGTGCCAGCACCGGGTCGACCGGGGTCAGGTCGCCGAACGCCTGGGCCCTGATTTGCATCCGCGCCGCGCGCTCCAGGTACACCGACAGGTAGGTGGCTTCTTCCACGGAAACGCCAGCCGTGAGGTAGCCGTGATGGGCCAGGATGATCGACTTCTTGCCACCCAGCGCTTCGGAAATCAGCGTGCCTTCATGGTCGGCGATCGGCACACCCGGCCATTCGCCGAGGAACGCGCAGTCGTTGAACAGCGGCGTCATGTCCATCTGCGAAATCACCAGCGGCTGCCGCGCGGCGGCCAGTGCGGAAGCCCATGGGGAATGGGTGTGGATGATCGACGTGACGTCCGGCCGATTGCGGTACACCCACAAATGGAAGCGGGTCGCGGGATTGGCCATGCCCTCGCCGGTGACGGTGTTGAGGTCCTTGTCGACCTCAATGAAATCCTCCGCCGTCGCTTCCTCGAAGCCGAGACCGAAGCGCAAGGTCCAGTAGGTGTCATCGCGATCGGAACGGGCCGTGAGCTGACCGGCCAGCCCGGCCTCTTGCCCAGTCATTGCCAGAATGCGCGCGGCATAGGCCAGGCGCTGTTTCAGCGGCATTTCTTTGGATTTGAGGTGCTGGGCCATTTCAGTCGTGGCCCGCTGGTCAAAGTACTCTTTGCTGCGTAGATCCTGATTCACCTGGGCAATCCTCATGCGCTATCAACGGTGGCTCAAGCATAAGAAGCACGAGGACCGGTGGCGATGCGGCTGGGGCTATATCAGGTATTCACTTCAGGGCTTTGGCCGCTTCCGTGGCGAACCCCAGGATCGCCTTGGTGATGGCGGTGGGTGGCGGATCGGCGCGGTAAATGGCGACCACTTTGCGGTTCAACGCGGGGTTGATGTCGGTGATGCGGGTGAGGTGGTACTGATCCAACACACGTTGCGGAATCAGCGCCGGCAGGATGCACGCACCGACGCCCGAGGACACCAGTTCCAGCATGGCATCCACGGTTTCGACCTCCGCCGCCACGGTGTACGGCACCGCGCAGGTATCGAGCATGCGCCGCAGCGCATAACCGGAGGGAAACACCACCAGCCTTAGCGGCTGTTGCATCCAGTCGCCGCTGGGCAGTGCCGGCTCGTCGGGGTCACGCCTGACCACCATCGCCATCGATTCGGTGAACAGCACGCTCGACACCAATTCCTTGGACGCGACCTCACTGTCGTAGACGAAGCCCAGGTCTGCCCGGCCGGACTCCACGAGCTTGATCACGTCGGTGGAACTGCGGGCCATGAACGACACGTTTACGTCTTGATTCTGGTGCACGAAGCGCGAGACCAGGTCGCCAAGAAAGTAGTACGTGAGGGTGTGCACTGTCGCCAGGCGCAAGCTGCCCTGGGTGATGCCGAACTCGTCGCGGATCTGATTGATCGCCGAATCAATCGCCATGAACGCCGGCCCCGCCAGCGACGCCAGGTGCTTACCGGCATCGGTGAGGATCAGGCCCCGGCCGGTCCTGCGAAACAACGGATTGCCGAGGTAGGCTTCGAGGCTGGCGAGCTGCCGGCTCAGGCTCGGCTGGGAAATATCCAACTGCTCCGAGGCCGCCGAAATCGAACCGTGCATGGAGATGCACAGGAAGTGTCTGATTTTTCGATCCAGCTCGTCACTCATCGCTCGGCTACCTCGTGGTGGAGGGGTCACGTTACTTGATGCCGGCAAAACCACACAATCATCCAAACCGTTCGAAGGCAACAGCCGTAGTGCCCGGGAGCCCGTCCACCTTCGAGCGCTGCACCGCGCCAGCCCGGCACGGCGCTGTTTCGAGCGGCACGTCAGGGCTTGGCGATGTCCGGCACCAGCAGCCATTCCGCGCTGTCGTTCCAGACGTCCATGTGGGTGATCTTGCCCTCACGTACTTCGAAGCGGTCCAGGTAGCGATTGCCCGAGAAGGAGCGGCCATCCGGCCACTCGCCGAACAGCGTGCCGTTGGAATACACCACGGTGTGGTCGCCTCGATCCATCCAGTCGAAGTTGCCCAGGGCTTTCTTGACCCAGGCGTAACGCGAGCCATTGAACGCGGTGATCGCCTGGGGAGTCGGCATCGCCCGGCCACCGGTGAAGGTGATCTTCACATCCTCGCTCATGAAGGTCGCCGCCCGCACCGGATCTGGCGCCATGGAAGCCTCCAAAAAATTGCTAACAATCTGTACATCTTTGTTGAGTTCAGACATCGCGATAACTCCTGATTCGGGGGGATGGTCCCGCTGGTTAAAATTGCCTCGGCATGGTGCAAGTCGCCTTAATTTGGCGCGTAACCCAAGTAAATCCGGCAGGAAAAGCGCGGTTTAAAGGGCCGCAATGACTGGCATCCTACTTGCTAGCAATAAATATGCAACTGCTAGCAATCAGGAGAATCGCCCATGGCCATCCGGCTTCCAAACCTGCAACGCCTGCTGTTCCCCATGGCTGCGGCCGTCACGCTCAACCTGGGCATGTTCGGTGCAGCCCAGGCGGCCGAGCCGCCGATCAAAGTGGGGCTGGTGGCAGCCCTGTCCGGTCAGTCGGCCAAATCCGGCGAAGCCCTGACCCGGGGTTTGACCATGGCCATCAACGAGGTCAACGCCAATGGCGGCGTGCTCGGGCGACCACTGGAACTGGTGCGACGCGACGACGAAAGCAACCCGTCAAAGGGCATGCTCGCGGCCCGCGAACTGGTCCAGCGGGAAAAAGTCACGGTGCTGTTTGGCGGCCTCGACACCCCGGTATCCCTGGCCATCGTGCCGCTGGCCAATCAGCTGAAAGTGCCGTTCATGGGGATCTGGGCCGCGGGGACGAAAATCACCGAGAACGGCGCCGCTGATAACTACGTGTTCCGGGTGTCCGCCGTCGATGAATTGGTGGACGAAGCCCTGGTGAAATACGGCGTCGACCAGGGCATGAAAAAGCCCGGGATGATCCTGATCAACAACCCGTGGGGCGAGTCCAACGAGGCCGGCTTCAAGCGCGCCCTGGAAAAACGCGGCCTGGCCAATGCCGGTGTCGAGCGTATCCAGGACAGCGACCTGGACGTGGTGCCGCAACTGACCCGCTTGAAAAACGCCGGGGCCGACACCTTGCTGATGGTCGGCAACGTCGGTCCTTCGGCCCAGGTGGTCAAGTCCCTGGACCGCATGGGCTGGGACGTGCCGGTGGTGTCCCACTGGGGCCCGGCCGGTGGCCGTTTCGGCGAGCTGGCCGGACCGAACGCTTCGCGCGTGCACTTCATTCAGACCTACGTGTTCACCGAGCACAACAGCGCCAAGGGCGATGCGCTGCTGGCCGCGTTGAAAACGGCTTACCCGCAGATCAAGACCCTGGCCGATGTGACGCCGGCGGTCGGCATTGCCAATGCCTACGACGCCCTGCACCTCGCCGCCTTGGCCATTGAGAAAGCCGGCAACACCGACGGCAAAGCGGTGCGCGACGGCTTTTACGCGATCAGCGACTACGACGGTTTGATCAAGCACTACCAGCAACCGTTCAGCCTGACCCAGCACGACGCCCTGGGGCCTGACGATTACCTGTTCACCCATTTCGTCAACGACCAGATCGTCCCGCTTAAAGCCAAGGAGTAAGCCATGTTCACCGCCGCCATCGTCACCGGCCTCGGCCTGGGTAGCATGTACGCGTTGCTGGCGTTGGGTTTTCACCTGACCTACGTCGTCTCGCGCACCGTCAACTTTGCCCAGGGCAGCGCCATGATGGTCGGTGCCGTGCTGGGCTACACCTTGTGCATCACCTGGGGCTGGTCGCTGTGGCTGGCGCTGCCGCTGACGTTGATCCTCTGTGCGCTGTACGGCTTGGCCATCGAGCGCTGGCTGGTGCGACCGTTCCACAGTCGCGGCTCACAGGCGTGGCTGATGGCGACGGTGGCGGGCGGTATTTTGGTGGATAACCTGGCGCTGTTTACCTTCGGCAAGGAACCACGGCAGTTCGAGAGCAGCCTGGTCAACCTGAATCTCGAACTGTTCGGCGGCAACGTCGGCGCCCTGCAACTGTTGATTCCCCTCGCTGGCGCCAGCATCGCCCTGGCGCTGTACCTGGTGCGCCGTTACACCCGACTGGGCAAGGTGCTGGAAGCCTGCGTGCAGAATCCCCGCGCGGCGATGCTGATGGGGATCAACGTCAATCGGGTGGTCGCCATTGCCTTTGCCGTGTCTACGGTGTTCGCGGCGGTGGCGGGCTTGCTGATTGCGCCGCTATTCAGCGTCAACGCGGAAATGGGCATGTTGTTCGGCCTCAAGGCTTTCGCGGTGGCGATCCTCGGTGGCATCGGCAGCGCTGGCGGGGTGTTCACCGCCGGGTTGTTGTTCGGCCTGACCGAAGCCTTGATCACCTTGTATTTCGGCTCCGCGTTCACCCAGATTTCGACGTTCGCGCTGGTGATTCTGGCGCTGGCGATTCGTCCCAACGGCCTGTTCGGCCGCCAGGCCCTGGTAAAAGTATGAAGCACTTCAAAACCCTGGCCGCTCCGGTCTTCATCGCCCTGCTTGCAGTTGCTTGCGCCGTCATGGCATTCACCCTGGACAGCTACTCGCTGCTGGTCTTCACCCTCTGCGCCCTGGCGGCGGTGGTCGGTGTGGGCCTGAATATCCTGATTGGCTTGAGTGGGCAGATTTCCTTCGGCCACATCGCCTTCTACGCCCTCGGCGCCTATGTCTCGGCGCTGTTGACCCTGGCGGGCTGGCCGTTGTGGCTGGCCCTGTCGATTGCGGGCGCGGTGGCCGGGCTGATCGGCGCGCTGCTGGCGATTCCCGCGCTGCGGGTCAGTGGCCCGTACCTGGCGATGATTACCATCGCCTTTGCTTTTGTCGTGCATCACAGCCTGATCGAATGGCGCGACGTGACCGGCGGCTCCAACGGTTTGATGGGCATCCCGCTGCCGGAGTTGGCCGGTATCGATCCGGCGATCCTCCTAGCCCTGTCGGCCGCCGCGCTGATGGTGGGCGCCCTGCTGTTCTATCAGCGCTTGAGCCACAGCCAGTGGGGCAAAGCTCTGCGCGCGGTGAAAGACTCGGAAATTGCCGCCCGCTCCCTGGGTTTCAATCCAGTCATCAGCAAGACTCTGGCGTTCGCTTTGTCGGCGGCCCTGACCGGTCTCGCGGGCGCTTTGCTCGCACCTTTGTTGATGTTCATCAACCCGGAATCCTTCCCGTTTTCCCAGTCGATTTTGTTTGTGCTGGCAGTGATCGTCGGCGGCAGCGGCACGCTGTTCGGCCCGTTGATTGGCGCCCTGTTGATCGTGCTGGTGCCAGAACTGCTGTCGGACTTTGCCGAATACCGCCTGCTGATTTTTTCCGTGCTGTTGCTGGTGGTGCTGTGGATCGCGCCCAATGGTTTGTTGGGCGCCCTCGCCCGCCGCTGGATCAAGCCGACCCGCCTGCTGCCACCGACGCGCTTCGATCAGCAACGCATCGCCGCGCATTTGCGCAGCCGAGGCCCGTCGACCGGTTTGCGGGTGACCGATATCGGGATTCGCTTCGGCGGCGTGCAAGCCGCGCAACACGTCAGCCTGCACGCAAAGGCCGGCAGCATCACCAGCATCATCGGCCCGAACGGCGCCGGCAAAACCACCGTGCTGAACATGATCAGCGGCTTCTACGCACCGGACAGCGGCCAGATTGAATTGCAACAGTCGCTGGCCGGCCTGCCCGCGTGGAAAAGCGCCCGCGCCGGGATCGCCCGCACCTACCAGACCACGCTTCTATTCGGCGAAATGTCGGTGCTCGACAACCTGCTGGTGGCGATGCAAAAGGGCCGCCTCGGCCGGCCGTTCCGCCTGGCGAGCGCCGAGCAACGCGACCTCGCCCTGGACCTGCTGGCCCTGGTGGGTTATCGCGGCGAAGTGAACATCGCCGCCGAGGACTTGCCCCATGTCGATCGTCGCCTGGTGGAAATCGCCCGGGCACTGGCCACGGCGCCGGCCGTGTTGTTGCTGGACGAACCGGCCGCCGGCCTCAGCCGCCGCGACACCGATGAGCTGGCGCTGTTGCTGCGCAAGCTCGCGGGCTTCGGCCTGACGGTGATCCTGGTGGAACACGATATGGCGCTGGTGATGGCGGTGTCCGAGCAGTTGCTGGTGCTCGATGCAGGCAAGCCTATTGCCTCCGGCGCTCCGGCTGATATCCGCGAGAACCCGCAGGTGATCGCCGCGTATCTGGGTGGCACCGATTATCAGGCCACGCCCCGGGATCAGGCCTGGGATGGCAGCCGCGACGCGCGCCTGTACGTCAAGGACCTGGTCATCGACTACGGCGCCTCAGCGGTGGTCGACAAGGTCAGTCTGCTGGTCAATCCCGGTGAGCTGGTGGCGATCCTCGGCGCGAACGGCGCGGGCAAGTCGAGCATCATGCAATGCCTGGCCGGCCTGCACCGCGCCAGCAGCGGCAGCATCCTGCTGGACAACGAAAACATCGAGCAGGCCAACGCCAGCACCATCGCCGCAAAAGGCTTGGCGCTGGTGCCGGAAGGTCGCCAAGTGTTCCCGTACCTGAGCGTGCGCGACAACCTGTTGCTCGGCGGCTATTCCCGGCGGGATGCGTTCGACGCCGAGGCGGAAATCGAGGCGATCCTCAAGCGTTTTCCACGCCTGCGGGACCGTATCGACAACCCTGCCGGGCTGCTGTCCGGCGGCGAACAGCAAATGGTCGCGGTGGGGCGCGGCTTGATGGCCAAGCCGAAAATCCTGTTGCTGGATGAGCCGTCATTGGGCTTGTCGCCCGCGATGATCGGCGAGCTGTACGACGCACTGGCCGCCCTGCGCGACGAGGGCGTAACCATCCTGCTGGTGGATCAAATGGCCAACCTGGCGCTGCAAGTGGCGGACCGCGCTTACGTGCTGGAAACCGGAGTCATCGTCAAAGCCGCCAGCGCCGCCGACCTGCGCGACGATAAAGAACTGGCCGCCGCTTACCTGGGTGAAGGAGTCAGCGCATGAGCGCCTTGAAAATCATTAATGCGCGGCTGGGCAACGATCAGCGCGAGACCGAGTTGTATGTCGAGAATGGCTACTTTGTTTCAGCCTTCAGCACCACCGTAGGCCCTTTCGACACCCTCGACTTGCACGGCCAGTTGCTGATGCCGGGACTGATCGAAACCCACATCCATCTGGACAAGGCCTGCATCATGCAGCGCTGCCATTTGCAGGAAGGCACCCTGGCCGAAGCGGTGGCGCAGACCCGGGCGGCGAAAGCCGAGTTCACCGAGGACGACGTCTATCGACGCGGTGCCCAGGTGCTGGACAAAGCCATCGTGCAAGGCACCACGCACATGCGCACCCACGTCGAACTCGACCCGCAAATCGGCCTGACCGGGTTCAACGCCGTTCGCCGCTTGCAAGCGGACTACGCCTGGGCGATCAGCCTGGAAATCTGTGTGTTCCCGCAAGAGGGTTTGCTCAACAACCCGGGCACCGAAGCGTTGTTGTGCCAGGCATTGGAGAGCGGCGCGACGGTGCTCGGCGGTTGCCCGTACATGGACAGCGATCCGCACGGGCAGATCCAGCGCCTGTTCGAATTGGCGGTGCGTTACGACTGTGACCTCGACCTGCACCTCGACTTCGACCTGAACCCCGAAGGCATGACCGTCATGGAGGTCGCGCGCTGCACGCAGCGGCAGGGTTGGGGCGGACGCGTCACCATCGGCCACGTCACCAAGCTCTCGACCCTACCCAAGGACGCGTTGACGGTACTGGGCCTGCATCTGGCGGAAGTCGGCGTGCAGGTGACGTGCCTGCCCAGCACCGACCTGTTCCTGATGGGTCGCGAGTCCTTCCACAACAAGCCCCGGGGATTGGCGCCCTTGGCCCATCTGCACGGCTGCGGCGTGACCTGCTCGGTGTCGACCAACAACATCGGCAACCCGTTCACGCCCTACGGCGATGCGTCGTTGATTCGCCAGGCCAATCTGTTTGCCAACGTCAGCCAAATGGGCACCACGGCGGAGCTGTTGCAATGCCTGGCGTGGGTCTCCAGCGAGTCGGCGCGGATGCTGCGGCTGAGCGATTACGGCGTGCACCCTGGCTGCCGTGCCGACTTCATCGTGTTCGACGCCGCCTCACCGGCCGCAGTGATCGCCGAAATCAGCGCACCGCTGATGGGCTTCAAGGGTGGGAGGCAAACGTTCAGCCGACCGGCCGGGACCTTGCTGAAACCGAGTCGCTGACCGGGTAGACATGAGCACGGCGACCGCTCGCTGTGCTCAGTCGCTGAGTGCTTGCTTGAGGTTGAATTCCGCCGGCGCGCTGGCTTCCAGGGCCAACTGCCCTTCCAGCTCGTCGAGGTGTTCGAGCATCACCGCCACGGCTTTCGGCGTATCGCCCTGTTCCAGCGCGGTGATGATGTCCTGGTGTTCATCGGAGGCACAGGACGGCACGTCATTGCGCTGATACAGCGCCACGATCAATGAACTGCGCACCATCAAATTGGCAAGGATGTCGCTGAGCACGGTGTTGCCGCTGATCTCGCCGAGCATCAGGTGAAACTCGCTCAGCTCGCGGACGATGGCCCGCCGATCGGTATCGTTGGTGGCTTTGCGTTCGTTGTTCATGTGGTTGGCGATGCGTTGCCGCTGCTTGCGCATGATTGCCGGGGTAATGGCCTCGACAATCGCCCGCTCAACCGCGCGGCGGGCGCTGAAAATATCCCGCGCTTCACGGGCGGTCGGCTGGGCGACCATGGCGCCGCGATTGGCTTCGATGGTCACCACTTTCTGCATCGCCAGGCGCTGCAACGCCACCTGCACATGATTGCGGTTGGCCTGGAGGGTTTCGACGATGTGCGCCTCGATCAATCGAGTGCCGGGCGGCAGCCGATGCTGGGCGATAGCCTTGAACAGCGCATCGACGATACGTTGCACCTCAAGCTGTTTGGCGGTGACAGTGCTCAACCCCATCCTTTCCTCTGTTGTCCAGAAAGCCTCATGCCAATACACAAGGCTGCGGATGGCGGGCAATCGGCGGCATTATCCGCCAGCAACCCGAACCCGGCAAATGCTCGGTTTAGCGATCAATCCGGCAAACCCAGACCGTTGCCCTCGCCTCGTGGGTCATGCATCGCGCTGCGCTGTCCGGCGGCATCGATGGCGATGATCCCGGCATGGCCGGTCATGGGGCTGCGGGCCGGGATGACTTCCACCTCATGCCCCAGCGCCGCCAGGCCCTCGACCGTTGCGCGCGGCAGGTCGCCTTCAAGCTTGAGGTTGTCGGTGCTGTCGAAAAAACTGCGACCCAATAGAAAACGTGGGGTTTGCAGGGCCAGGTCAATGGGCTGCTGAAAGTCGATCAGTTGCGTCGCCAGGACCATCTGCGTTTGCGGTTGACCGTCGCCGCCCTGAGTGCCGAAGAACCAGCGGCGACCATCGTCCGCCAAGTAGCAGGACGGGTTAAGCGTGTGCGCCGGACGCTTACCGGGCGCCCAGCCGTTGACATGCTCGGGATTGGCGTTGAACCCGGCCGCGCGGTTCTGCCACAGCACGCCGGTATCGCCCAGGACGCAGCCGGAACCGAAGTCATGAAACAGGCTCTGGATCAGGCAAGCCGTGCGGCCCTCGGCATCGGTCGCGGCCATCCACACGGTGTCGGCGGGACGTCCCGGCTCGTTCCACGGCGCGGCGCGCTGATCATCAATGGCCTCGGCATAACCTCGGACCTGGGCATCGCCGAGGCTCGCAGCGAAATCCCAGGGATGGACCAGTGGGTCGCACAACTGCGTATTGCGCCGCAGCAGACCTTGTTTGATCGCTTCGACCAGGTAGTGGTAATAGCGCGCGCTGCCATTGCCGACCTGCGCCAGCGGCTTGTGTTGCAGCGCGGCCATGGCCTGCAAGGTGTACAAACCCTGGCTCGGCGGCGCGACGTTATAGAGTCGGCCCTCGCGGTAACGCACCGAGATCGGCGCGGCTTCAACGGCGCGGGTGGCAGCCAGGTCAGCGGCGGTCAAGCCGCAACCCAGACGATCAAACGCCGCGCCGAAGGCTTCGGCCAGTTCGCCACGGTAGAAATCCTCGACGCCGTGCCTGGCCAGATGCCGCAGGGTGTTGGCCAGCTCCGGTTGGCGCAGGGTATCGCCCTCCCGCAGCCATCGCCCCTCGGCCTTGCACAGGCGTTGCAGGTCCGGCAATTGCTCGATCAGCGGCTGGCGCAGGGTTTGCCAAAACAAATGCGACTGCGACACCGGGGCGCCGGCATCGGCCACGCTGGCGGCGTCTTCCAGCAGATCCGCCCAGCCCAGCCGGGAACCCCACTGGTGGCGACTGATGTTGGCGGCGACCTGCCAACTGGCCATCGCCCCCGCCGTGCTCGCCACCGACGCCGGCCCGCGCACCGTGATCGCGCCGCCCTCTGGCAAGCGCTGCCCGGCCTGGCCGATCCCCACGACCGTGCGCACCCGGCTGTCATGCACCATCCACAGGGCATCGCCACCCAAACCGGTCATGTGCGGGAAACACGCCGCCAGCATCGCACTGGCCGCGAGCATCGCATCAATCGCCGTGCCGCCGCCGTCGAGAATCCGCAACCCGGCGGCACTGGCCTCGGCATGGGGGGTACAGATCACGGCACGGCTGGAGGTAGCGATCATGGTGGGGTGGACCCTCTCTTTGCTAGCTATCGATAGAATTATTGTTAGCAAAGCAAGATGTGTGCCCTCGACCAACGAGGACATCGCAGGCGCAGGTGTCGTGACGTACACGCGGCCACCTGGATTCAGGCAAGACCTGCCCGCCCGCTTTTCTATAGACTGCGGCTTTTGGTTTGCCGTCAGGGGTCGCGTCCATGTCATCGAAGGTGTTGTCCAAGCCGTCCGCGCAACCGGCCTCGCTGGAAAGCCGTATTCGCGGTCGGTATGAACAGATGTCGGCGGTCGAGCAAAAACTGTCCGATGTCATCCTCGCCTCCCCCGGCCACTTGGCGATGCAGACGGCGACCGAACTGGCCACCAGTGCCGGCGTCTCCAAAGCTACCACCACCCGCTTCTTCCGCGCCTTGGGCTACGACTCCTACGAAAACGCCCGCCGCGACGCACGCAAAGCCAGCAGCGGCGGTTCGCCGTTGTACCTGCAACATCGGGGCGACGAGGACCACGATCCCCAGGCCCTGATCCAGCATCACCTCGACCAGGAAATCAGCAACCTGGTGAAAACCTACGAGTCGCTGTCCCAGACCGATTTGTTCGAGATGGCGCAGGCGATCGCCAAGGCCCGACGGGTGGTGCTGATTGGCTATCGCCACAGCCAGACGGTGGCGGTGATGTTTCGCAGCAATCTGATCCAGGTGCGCGGCGACATTCTGTTGCTGCCGGCCCCCGGCGACAGCCTGGCCGAGTACCTGGCCGGGCTCGATGAGCGCGATGTCGCCATTTGCATTGGTTTGCGCCGTCGCGTGCCACAGTTGGAAAGCGCCATGGCGGCGATGGCCGCGTTGGGGGTGCAGATCCTCTACCTCTCGGATGTGCTGGCGGGCAAGCCGGCGAAACTGGCGCGCTGGGTGATCCGTTGTCACACCCAGGGCAGCCTGATGTTCGACAGCAACGCCAGCGTGGCGGGCATCACCAATCTGCTCTGCTCCCTGGTGGGCAAGGAACTGGCGGGGGATAAATCCACGCACTTGGCCCAGGCCGAAGTGCTGCATCAACAGCTGCAAGAGCTGGAGTAAATACGGCCGCACTGACAGCACCAAAACGGCTCGGCCGCGCACCAGCTCAGGGCGCACAACGTGACGGTCGTGAAACGTAAGCCGCGCACAAGAAACCTGAGTTTCACAAAATATAATCGTGAAACCCTTGTTTCTCATGGCCCGCGGCTTTTGTTTTGGCCGTGGCGCCGAGGCTGGCACAGAAACTGCGATACCCCTTGGGACTTCATACCTAACCAAGGGCGCCACCATGAAAAAAACCTTTCCCGGATTCCCGCTGCTTCTGGCGGCCCTGAGCCTCGGCGCCAGCCTGCACGCGTCGGTGTCCCTGGCGGACACCCTGGATGACATCAAGGCCCGCGGCACCCTGGTGGTCGCGATCGACCCGACATTCGCCCCTTACGAATACACCGATGACAGCGGCGCCATTACCGGTTACACCCCGGCGATCATGGCCCAGGTGGCAAAGACCCTTGGGGTGAAAATCGAGTACCAGAAAATGGCGTTCAGCGGGATCATCCCGGCGCTGATTTCCGGCTCGGTCGACGCTGAAGGCTCCTCGCTGAACGTCACCGCAGAACGTGCGGGCAAAGTGCTGTTCGTTGCGCCGTTCGGCAAAAGCGTCAACGCGGTCATGACCCGCGCCGACGACAAGCGCCTCGACCCGGCCAGCCTGAACATCGAAAGCCTTGCGGGCCTGAGTGCCGCCGTCAAAACCACCTCGGCCCCGGAGCAACTGGTCAAGCAATTCAACGTCCAGCTCAAGGCCAAAGGCCTGGCACCGATCAAGATTGTCGGCGTCGACAGTGTCGACCAGACCTTGTCTGCGCTGATGACCAAGCGCGCCGACTTCATCCTCGATGACATCACCGTGTTGGGCAGCCTGCGCAAGCAGCACCCGGACAACCTGCGCCAGGTCGGCGAACTGGGCGACAGCCAGTGGATCAGTTGGGCCACGCGCAAAGACGACGTGCGCCTGAACAAAGCCATCAGCGATCAGATCATCGCCATGAAGAGCTCCGGTGAACTGCAAAAGCTGCAGCAGCAATACCTGGGCGTGACCTTCGACCTGCCGTCCAGTGACTTCATCCCTGCCAAGTGAGTACGTCCATGTCTTCCACCACCACCCACGTGCATGTCCCGGCCGGACACGGTCGTACCTTCGAAGTGCGCAGCGGTCAGTTCATCACGGTGATTGACCGTGACGGCCAGCAAGCGGCGGACTTCGTCGCCATCGTCAATGGCCAGCCCGCGCACTACCTGTCGCCGACCCACACCCGCCGGCGGCTCGATTCGCTGTTCTTCAGCGTCGGCGACCACCTGTATTCGAATGCCGACGAGCCGTTGCTCAAGATTGTGCATGACACGGTCGGCGTGCATGACGCCAACGTCCCGGCCTGCGACTGCACGCGTTTCAGCGTCGACTTCGGTGTCGATGGCCATCGCAATTGCCTGGACAACATGCATGAAGGCCTGAGCCAGTACGGCGTCTTGGCGGTGAACGTGCCCGAGCCGTTCAACCTGTTCCAGAACGGGCCGGTCACCGCCGATTGCCGCATGCAGGTTACCGACCCGACCAGTAAGGCTGGCGACAGAATCGTCTTCCGCGCCTTGCAAGACCTTGTGTGTGCGGTGTCGTCCTGCCCCCAGGACATCATTCCCGGCAACGGCCTGATGGTCACGCCGATCGACATCGTCATCACCGATGACGCGCCTGTGCACGCTTGAGGATTACGCCATGCTGTTAATGAAAGAAGCCACCGAGACCCGAGCGCCACTGCCGGTGCAGTCGGTGCACGTAGCAGCCGCCAGCGCCGGATCGATCCTGGTCAAGCGCGGGCAATTGTTGCGCATCACCGCGCTACAGGACGGAGCGGTGGCGAGCCTGTTCGGCTTCAGCGAGTCGGAACCCAGCGTGCATCTGTCGGTGCACCACACCCGGGTGTTCAGTAACTCCTATGTGCTGGGGGCCGGCATGCGCCTGGTGAATAACCGCCGGCGTCCGGTCATGGTGCTGGGCAAGGACAGCGTCGGCCAACATGACTTGCTGATGCCCGCGTCGACCACGGCGTTCCTCGCCGCCAATGGCTACGACGGGCAACTCGGTTGCGTTGAAGCACTGACCGCCGAGTTGCAGCGCCTGCACCGCCAACAGCCAAAATTGCCGGACCCGATCAACCTGTTCATGCACGTCAAACTCGACCAGCAAGGCACCCTGACGCCGTTGCCGAACACCGTCAAAACCGGCGACTCGGTGACCTGCCGCGTGGTGCTCGACACCTTGTTCGTGGTCTCGACGTGCTGCACCGGGATCGCCGGCAACGATCAGCCCGGCGCGGTGCAATTGGCCGTGGCTGAAGACCTCAGTGATTTTGCAGGATAAGCCATGAGTGTTTTCGCGCCACTGCTCAGCGCCCTGCCAGCGCTGGCGACCGGCCTGTGGGTCACCTTGCAACTGACCGTACTGGCCGCCGTCACCAGTTTTGCCGTGGGCCACCTCATCTGGTGGCTGCGCGGGCGGGCGACGCCGCTGTGGCGCGGCGTCGGGCATGTGTACGTCAGCATGATGCGTGGCGTGCCCTCGATCGTGCAGTTGTTCATCGTGTTTTTCTCCCTGCCGCTGATTGGGCTGGGCGGTAAACCGCTGTTGGCCGCCGTGCTCGCGATCGGCCTGAACAGCGCCGCGTATGTCGCGGAAATCCTGCGCGCCAACTACCGCGCGCTGCCTCACGGCCAGGTCGAGGCGTCCCACGCGCTCGGCCTGTCAGCGTTTGAAGTGTGGTGGTACGTCACCGCGCCGCAAGCCTTGCGCAGCAGCCTGCCGGCACTGGTCAACGAGTTCACCCTGGTGGTCAAGACCACACCGCTGGCCTCGGTGGTGGCGGTGACGGAGCTGACCTACGCCGGACAACTGATCATCGCCCGCACCTACGAAGCCACACCGGTGCTGGCGCTGGTGGTGGCCGGGTATCTGCTGATTTGCTGGCCGACGCTCAAGCTGGCGCGACGCCTGGAACGGCGCTTCAACCGTGCGAGGAGTCACTGATGGATTGGTCGGCGATTCTCGACAACGCGCCAGACCTGGCGGCCGGGTTGCTGGTCACCTTGCGCCTGAGCCTGATCTCGGCCTGCACCGCGCTGACCCTCGGCGCGCTGCTCGCCTGGGCCCTGCAAAAAGGTCGGCCGTGGCTGCAACTGTTAGTCCGCGCCTACATCGACTTCGTGCTGGGCCTGCCGATGCTGGTGCTGATCTACCTGCTGTTTTTCATCCTGCCGGAATACGGCATCACCCTCAGTTCGCCCGTGGTCGGGGTCACTGCCCTGACGCTGTATTACGGCCCCTACATGGGTGAAGTGCTGCGTTCGGCGTTCGGCGGCATTGCCCGTGGCCAATACGAAGCCAGCGCCGCTCTCGGGCTGCGCCCCTGGGAAGCGCTGCGCCACGTGCTGCTGAAACAGGCGCTGCCGGTGGCGCTGCCACCGTCGGTGGGCTTGCTGATCGGCCTGATCAAAGACACCGCGCTGCTCTCGGTGGTGGGTGTCGAAGAGTTCATGTACGCCGCCAAGCAAGCCATCTCCACCAGCTACGCCCCGCTGGAAATCTACCTGATCGTCGCCCTTGCCTATTGGCTCATCACCTTGTTGCTGGACGGCGTGGCAGGCGTGCTCGAACGCCGCCTCGATCGCCATCGTCCGGCCTGAATCTGAATGGAGTTTGCTGATGTCTGTCATTCCCTCGCCAGCCCTGACCATCCCCGCTGGCCACGGCAAAGCCGTGCGCCTGAAAGCCGGGCAATCGGTGCGCGTCATCAACACCCACGGCACCCAAGTGGTGGACTGCTGGGCCTGGAACGCCTATGACCTGGAGGAATACATGTGCATGGAGGCCACCCGCGTGTGGACCCAGCACTTGAATCCGGTGGTCGGCGATAGCTTCGTCACCAGCGCTCGTCATCCGATCCTGACCCTGGTGGACGACACCTCGCCCGGCGTCCACGACACCTTCATGGCGGCCTGTGATCGACGCCGTTACGAGTTGCTCGGCTGCACCCACTACCACCGCAACTGCAGCGATAACCTGTTCGAAGGCATGCTTGAACTGGGCGTGACCCCGCCGCGCCGCAACCTGGCGTCCTTCAACATTTTCATGAACATCCGCGTGCTGCCGGACAACATCACCTTGGCCACCTTGCCCACGGTCACCCGTCCCGGTGACTCCATCACCCTGCGGGCCGAGATGGATTGTTTTGTCGCGTTCTCGGCCTGCCCCCAGGACATCGTCAACATCCAGGGCGAAGGCGACAACACCCCCAAGGACGCTGACTTGCAGATCCTCGACGACGCCTTCCCGAGCGTGAAGGTGAAAGGCCCTTGGGTGCCGGAGCACCTCACGTCGGCTCAGCGCTGAAGCGCATCATTCAATCGATTGCCAAGGTAGCCCCATGCACAGCGTGAAACACCCTTTCGACAAGTATCTGAACCTGGCGGACGCCCGCTTCGGCACCCGCGCCCTATCCGTCAGCGATGACTGGTTCGCCGACGTGAACCGGTTGTTCCAACCCACGCCGGCGGTGTTCAAGGCCGACGTGTTCGACGACAACGGCAAATGGATGGACGGCTGGGAGTCCCGGCGCAAACGCCACGAAGGCTACGACCACGCAATCATCCGGCTCGGCGTCGCCGGCACGCTCAAGGGCGTGGACATCGACACGTCCTTCTTCACTGGAAACTTCCCACCGTCGGCGTCGATTGAAGGTTGCTTCCTGCCCGCCGGCGATCCCGACGACAGCAGCCTCTGGACCCCGCTGCTCGACGCCGTCGAACTGAGTGGTGACCGCCATCACTATCACCCCATCGACGACACCCGGCCGTACAGTCACCTGCGCTTCAACATCTTCCCGGACGGCGGCGTCGCCCGCCTGCGGGTGTACGGCATCCCGCACAAGGACTGGTCGACCCTCGACCCCAACGAAAGCCTCGATTTGTGCGCCGCCCTCAACGGCGGGCGCGCCATCGCTTGCTCGGACGAGCACTACGGGCAAATGGGCAACATCCTCAACCCCGGCCGTGCGGCGGTGATGGCCGAAGGTTGGGAGACCGCCCGCCGCCGTACCCCCGGCAACGACTGGGTGATCGTCGCGCTGGGAACCGCCGGAAACGTCGAGCGCGTGCTGGTCGACACCTTGCACTACAAGGGCAATTACCCGGACCGCGTGTCGATCCAGGGCGCGTTCGTCAAAGGGGGCACCGACGGGCAAATCGAGACGCAAAGTCTGTTCTGGCGGGACCTGCTGCCGGAACAAAAAATGCAAATGGATCGGGAGCATTTCTACCAGGAGGAACTGGCCACCCTGGGGCCGATCACGCACGTGCGACTGAACGTGTTTCCCGATGGCGGCGTCAGCCGATTACGGCTGTTTGGCAAGCCCGCGACGGTACTAAGTTAAACTTTTAGGCGATTACACCTGAATCGAAAACACTCTTTCAATCTGACACCAATAAAACAGCGCATGCAGTAACTTAACATGGTTACTGCACCGCCACGCCTAAGTTAAATCGTTATAAAACCAGCAGTATCGATACATAAATAAACTGCAATGACAAAAAACCCTTAAATAATGACAACCCTCGAACCCCCCCTGTAATCACTGGCCCTACACACCTCCATCGATCAGTGAACCGCCGCCGAACTTGCCTTGTTAAAAACCTGTGAAATTGCTGCGAAGCGCCTTCCTCCCAGAATAAACCTGATTAAACTCCGGACACTAAAGCGTTAATGGCGACTTTAATTCGAGCCATTAAAACTGCTATCCCGTTATTCCCAACACTCAACTCATCGATCAACTAACCACCTCGCCATTTCGGCATAAAAGGACCCAGGATAATGACGATCACGCCTTCGAACGCTCTGCCCGCCGTCGCTCATCCGGATCGCGAAAAAAAGCCGGGAGCCTTTGAAGCGGCGATGACCCGGGCCCTGTCCTCCCTCAAGGCACCCACCGATGATCCGGCACCGCAGACCGGCGTTCCAGCCCAGGCTGGCGGCAAGGTGTTCGATGTCACCTCGATCAAGCAACTGGACGCCGCTGGGGCGCCAGGTGGGCTGAATAACGACTTGAGATGCAAGGCGACCACCGACGCACTGTCGACGGCAGTCTCAATACCAGCAACATGAATGCGGTGGAAGCCGATCCAGGCTTGAGCAAGACCCTGACCGGTGCGGCGGGTTATTGGTCCGGCCCGGGCATGTTCCGCACCCTGGAAATCGCCGGCGACCACCCCGCCACCGTGACCGCCGACGGCATCGCGCAGCAACACAACTTCGCCAGCTGGCTGCAAAAGCAGGCACCGACTGACGACCACGGGGTTTTGATGATGTTGAGCAACGGCGCGGCGCGGGATTCGGTGGCCTATGTCGACACCAAACTGACCCACGATGTGCTGGAGCACCCGGAAAACTACGACGGTAAGACCAAGGCCGCGGTCCTTACGGAAATCACCGACGCCCGCGTGCGCCTGGGCCTCAGCGCGAACCCGGCGGACGGTTCCGACTTGTACACGGACTTGGCTTCGGATACCCGGGGCATCAACCCGAGCAAAGCGAAAATCACCGCCGACCTCGACGGCGCGATCCAGACCCTGACGTCCGACAAGGACGTGCAAGCGTTCTACACCCAAAGCCAGGGCGCCGGGATGAGTGCGATTGTCACCGCCGATCCGGCGATGAAAACCGCGCTACAGGCGTATCAGGACAAGGAAATCAGCACCGGTAACGTGCTCAACGCCAACCTCGAGCGCAAGGATGCTGACGGCAAACCTCTCGGCGTGACCGACGCGCTGATCATGTCTGGCACCGACGCTACCCTGACTCACCAGGCCTTGGGCGGCACGGGCGAGGTAGACCTGGTGGCCATGGCCGAGCACTCAGGCAAAGGCGCGCAGATCGAGCAGTATTTCCGGGAGAACATCCTCACCGGCAAAGACCTGGACAGCGCCCTCGCCAAGGACCCTGAGGTCAATGGCGATAAAGCCGATCCGATGGCGGTGGTGGCGAAATTTTCCCAGGGCGCCGCTTATTACAAAGCGTTCCTCGGCGACAAAATCACCCCCGCCGAATCCGACGCCATGAAGGAAAAAGTCTGGGCCAGCGTCACGGACACACTGGTCGACAGCGCCGGCGCTGACGTGATGAGCAAAACTTTTGGCGATGCCAACGGCAACTTCGACGAGGCCAAGACCAAGGAAATCATCGACAAGGCACAGGCCGACAATCCTGAGATGTTCAAGGACGCCAGTGGGCAACCGATCGCGGCGGCCGACGTGGTCTCGATGATGCGGTCCAGCTGGGATATCGAACGCCAGGGCCAGAAAATCAGCGACGCCATGCCCAAAGCGATCAAAGACTTTAAGGCGACAGCCTCCGACACCTATAAGCAGGGCTTGCTGCATGTCGGCAGCTCGGTGCTGGCAGCTGCGGTATTGACGGCGCGCTCCGCCACGGGCGACAACACACCAGCGGAAAATGCCTTGCGCGTGTCGTCAGGCATGCAAGCGGCCGGTCTGTTGATGGAGGGCGCCAGCAAGTATGCGAAGGAGAACCACGAGGGCAAAATCGGCACGCTCAGCAAGGAAGACGTCGCCAAATTAGGCAATGCCGGCAAAATCCTCGGCGGGGCCGGCAGTTTCATCGGTGGGGTGTTCGGCATTGTCAGCGGCGTGGAAAGCGCGTTTGCCGGCGACAAGCTCAATGCCGGTTTCTCGTTGACCAGCGGTGTGCTGTCCACGGGTGCCGCCGTGGCGTCGATCATCGAAGGCGCGGCGGGCTTCTTTATCACCGGCACCACTGCCGGCGCGGCGACCGGATTTGCCGCGACCGCCGACGTGGTGGTGTCCCTGGCCGGCGCCACCGCCGGTGTCCTGGGTTGGGCGGTGGCCGGCGCGGGGGTCATTGCCGGGATTGTCCTGCCGATCGTGATGATCAGCCGGCGTGAAGGTGAGCAGAACAAGTTCTACGACGGCCTCATCCCGACGCTGGACAAATACGCCCTGACCGGCGGACCGAAACAGGACGGTGATCTCGAATACCGTCCTCCGGTGGCGTGACGCCGCGCCGTCATTTCGGCGGGCGCGGGTGCCGGTGGTGATCCTTCAGATCACTGACCGGTTGGCTGGCGGCGCTCCAGGGAAACGCTGTAGGCCGCACTGCGCGCCTTCAGCACCGGATCGTCGGAAGGCTCGATGCCGACTGGCAATCTCAGTGGGTCGAACACGCCGCGATCACATTCAACCTCCGGGGTGATGGCCTGAACGTTCAGGCGACCGAGCTCGATGCGGTCGCCGCCGTTATCGCTCCACAGTTGCGAAGGATCGACCAGTGAGTCGTCAGGACCGGCCGGCTGGATAAACAGCGCGAACTGCACGCCGTCGAGTTGCAAACGCGTTTCCAGGTCCGCGCCCAGAAACGGGTCGGGCAGCGCCGTTTCTTGTTCAGCGCTCAGGAATACCGTCCCGGCCAAGGGCTCCATGATCAGTCGACCCCATAGGCTGTCGCCGCTGGCGTTCACAAAGCGAAAAGCGTGGGTCGAAAAATAAGGCGTGGTGGCATAGGACGCCGGTGCCGGATGAGAGCCCAGCAACTGCGGTTGCAGTTTGCCGTCGGGGAAGCGCGCTTCGTAGGCCTTGATGTTGTCCGGGTTGGGTTTCTTGGTCTCGGGATCAGCCACCCGCGCCTGTAAAAAACCCACGAAGGATTCGGGCGTCGCGGCGAAAAAAACCGGCTCGGAAATCATCAGCAGGTCATAGGCTTCGTCCGCGTTTTTCAAGCGTAGCGACAAGCCACGCACCGTCCGGCTTTTATCCGACACGTTCGGGTTGCCGCCACCCACCGAGAAACGCAACACCGCAGGCACGTTGGCCTGGGCAAACAAGCTGGACGCTACCCATTGCGACGCATCGGCCGCAGGCGAGAACTCGCCGGTCGCGCAAACACCTTTGGCATGGGAGCCCCTGGCACGTGGGTGTTTGCCGAATACAGCGTTAAGCGCGTCGACCATTTCGACCGGGCCGGCAGCAACGGGGTTGTTCATTGATTTTTTACTCTGAATTAGGGGGTCAGTTATCTGGCTCCATTCAGAAAGTGTGCCAAGGATAAAACCGTTAAAAATCAAGTGCTAAGCAATACGCCTAGTCAAAACGATCACAATAAATGCAGTCATAGTGACTTCGTATCGAGTCATATCGACCTAACTAATCGACACTCCCACTGTTTTGTTTAGAAACGGAATGGCAAAACTTTTTCCCCGCCCGGGCGTCCTCTTATAAGTACGGCCCTGTTGGCCGGCAATCCCAACCGCTGATTTCAGCCAAGGACAGGTGATGACCTTTTTTATTTTTCTATTAGCCTGCGCCGCTGCGGCGAGTACCGGCATGCTGTTCAAACCGGGCCCGTGGTACGAGTCCTTGGTTAAACCCGGATTCACTCCACCCAACTGGTTGTTCCCGCTGGCCTGGACAACGATCTATCTGCTGCTGGCCTGGGCCGGTTACCGGTTGACACTGATTCCGGGCAGCCAGGTGGTGCTGGCGTTGTGGGCGGCACAGATTGCGCTGAATACTCTGTGGACGCCGGTGTTCTTCGGCGCGCACCACCTGCTCGCTGGGCTGCTGATCCTGGCCGTGCTGTGGCTGGTGGTCGCGGCGATGGTGGTCATGGCGATTCAGCTTGATTTGATCACCGGGTTGATCTTGTTCCCTTACCTGGTGTGGCTGTGTGTAGCGGCGGCGCTGAATTTTTCGATCTGGCGCCATAACCGCTGATGAAGCGCTTCGGTGACGTGGTGTTCTACTTCGGCGTGTTACGCGGGTCATCGTGTTTATCGATGTACTCCAGACCCAGCGGGCCGGTGCCGTAGACCTGCGAGATGTACTCGCCGGATTTGGCCCAATGAAAGTGCGGCGTATTGGCGGGCAGTATCACCACGCTGCCCGGCCCATAGGCCACCAGTTTGTCCGGATCAAAAACCGAACCGAAGCCGATGTAGAACACCCCGGACATCACGGTGTAGATGCGATCTTCAGGGTGGGTATGGGGCATCAACTTAACGCCATCCGGCACCTTGACCCGTACCACGTAAGGTGCCGGCTGACTGGGATCACCAGCCACCACGGCCAGTCTCACTTCTTTTGGAAAAGCCGGAAAACTGCGCCACTCCACCTCTTCATTGTGGACAGCCCCGACTTGGCCCAACGGCAAGGATTGGGCCTGGGCAAACGGCACCGCTACGCTGGCGATAACCAACGCCGCCAGGCAGGAACGCTTGATCGTATTTCGAATCATGAAAGACACCTCATTACGTAAACACTCAGTTGATAGGGATGCCTGCTGCGGGCAATCGCGCACGCCGACCGCAGCAGGGCTCATCGTCAGGCGGCGGCCAGCCCGCCATCAATCAGGTAGATCGCCGCAGAAAACGTCACGATCGACAGCACGGTGCTGACCAGAATGGTCGTCGCCGCTTCACTCTGATAAGCGCCGGTCTGGTTGGCGAACATCGCCGGGATCGTGGCCGAAGGCAGTGCGCACAGCAGGATCATTTGCTGCGCGTACAACCCGTGGGTGCCCAGCACCACGGTGGCGGCGAACATCAGCACCGGGTGAATGAACAGCTTGAGCCCAAGGTTGGTCCAGACTTCACCGGACATCTTCAGCTTCTCCGAGGACATGATCAGCCCCAGGCACAGCAGTGATACGCCAGGTGTGGCCTTGCCCAGAAGATTGAGCGATTCCGCCGCGAGGGGCGGCAGTTTGATCTGCAGCAACGAGATGAGAATGCCCAGGGCCGGCGCCCACATCAGCGGGCGACGCACCGCCCCCGACAGGCTCGACACAAACGCCTGGGCCCCACTGCCCTTGCCGTCGGCAACGGTGAGCAACATGGTGGTCAACGGGATCATCACCAGGCTCGCGACCAGGTTCAGCACCAGCACCGAATAGATGCTGCTCGGCCCGAACATGGCGCCGAGAATCGGGATCCCCATGAAGGCCGCATCCGGGTAGCCGTTGACGAAGCCCTTGAGCGTGGCGACCTTGAGGTCGCGAGTTCGCCACCAGCCAATCGCCAGCGCCAGGCTGTACATGCCCATGATGCCGATGAACGTGGCCACGATGAACTTGAAGTCAAACAGCTGCTCACGGGGCGTGCTCGCCATCCCGACAAACAGCAGCGCCGGGAAGATCCAGCCGAGCACCAACCGGCTGATCAGCAGGCTGTCCGATTGAGTCAAACGGCCGCGCTTGCCGGCGATGAAGCCCAGCACGATCACAAAAGCCACGGGCAAAATGGGACCTACGATCCTGTCAAACATGTGCTCAATCCTCGTCTTTATTTTTATCAAGAAGGCTGTGGCGGTTGATCGCGGTTAAGGCTGGAAGCGGTAGTCGCGAATAACGTCCTGATCCGGTTCGAGGCCAAGCCCCGGACCTTGCGGGACATCGATGCGGCCGTTACGCGGGATGATGGCGTCGCCATAGAGCTGTGCTTCGAGATCGAAATAACGCCATTCGACCAGCGACTTCGCGCCACCCAGGGCGGCACTGCCATGCACGGCGGCCAACAGACCCGGGCCGTCATAAAAGGCGTGGACCATCACAGTGACGCCGTAGGCGTTGGCCAGGGCGTAGACCTTTTGCAGCTCGGTGATGCCACCCATTTTCGCCGGGCTCGGCTGAATGAAATCGACCGCGCCGGCTTCCAGCAGGTGTTGGAAGTCCATCAGCGTCGACGCGTTTTCACCTGCCGCGACGGGAATGCCGCCCTGCTTGCGCACGGTCGCCAGGCCCGCGTAGTTCTCCGGTGGCCACACCGGTTCTTCGATCCAGCGCAGATTCAACGGGCGAAGTGTCTCGGCCATGTCGAGCGCTTCGCGCACTGACCACGGGGCGTTGACGTCGAGGGTAATTTCCACGCCGGGACCGGCGGCTTCGCACGCGGCGCGGATGACCTCGGGATCCACCTCATGCAGCTTGAGGTGGCGGAACCCGCTGTTGACCGCGCGCTGTACGTTGGTGCGGATCAGGTCGGCGTCGGCATAGCGGATCAGGCTGGCATACGCCGCCAACGACGTGGCGTCACTGCCGCCGAGCAATTGATAGATCGGCTGACCGGCGGCTTTGCCCGCGATGTCCCACAACGCGATATCGATCGCCGACAGGCCATAAATGAAGGCGCCACTGCGACCGAAGACGTGGAATTTTTTCTGCAGGTCGCCCTGTAGTTTTTCCCGCCGCGTAGCATCGGCACCGATCAGCTCCGGAGCAAGGATGCTGTCGATGACCCTTTTCACGGCGGGTATGGCGGTGAAACCAAAGGTTTCGCCCCAACCGACAATGCCGTCATCCGTGGTGACTTTCACCACGAGGGAATCCACCATCTGTAGATCCTTCGGCCCCCAGACCCCACCGGCCGACTTCCCCCCCGTGGTGAAGGGAATCCGCAGCGCAATGGTTTCAATGCTGGCAATTTTCATGTGTCTGGACCTCAAGCCGTTTGCGAAGGTGACACAGCGCTTGCAGGGCGCTGCTGTCGGTTGAGGACAACCTACATGCCGTCCTGTTGTCCTTCAACTGAACAACTGTGATCGCTAACAACAACAAATCAAAAACAAACACAAACCATTGTTTTATATATGTTTATTTATTAGTTACGCAGATGAACAACTGTTTCAACTGTTGAGAACAAGTCTTCTGATGTAGATTAACAAGACAAGTAAAAGGGACGATTAAGCATGAGTGAAATGAACGTACAGCCCGTGGCGCGGCGACCTCATCTGGCTGAGCACATTGCCCGCTCGCTGAGCGATGAGATCACCTCCGGGCGACTGCGGCCGGGTGATCGCTTGCCGACCGAGCAGTTTCTTTCGCAGAACTTCGGGGTCAGCCGGAACGTGGTTCGGGAAGGGATTGCGACACTGCGAGCACAAGGGCTGATTCAATCGCGCCAGGGCGTGGGCGTCTTTGTCTCGGCGGTAGCGCCTTCCCCCGAGCCGTTATCTGCACGTGTGCGGGAAACGTTTCTGGACGGTGATAACACGGTGCGCAACATGTTCGAAGTGCGAGCGGTGCTGGAGAGTCAGGCGGCCGCGCTGACCGCGTCGCACATGACGCCGCGCAAGCTGGAGACGATTAAAGCCGCGGTCCTGCGCATGCAATACGAAGGCGAACCGACCTTGGAGACGGTCAATGCTGACCTCGACTTTCATCGAGCGGTGGCTGCGGCGTCAGGCAACGATTATCTGGAGACAATGATTCGCACGGTGCTCGAGCCAATGCGGGCATTGATCACCCTGAATTTTGCACGGCGCGGACCGATGTTCAGCAACATTCCGCATGCGGCACGCGGGGAGCATGAAGAACTGGTGCAGGCGTTCATTGACCACAATGCGCCAGCGGCGCGGCAGATCATGGGGCAGCACATTGTCAGTGCCGCATCACGCTTCGGCTATGAGATCGAATTTTTCTGACCGTACTAGCTGCTCGCGGTTGTTTCATTGTCCTACAAGCGGGTGAGGAGGTTCCGACAGAATTCCAGGATCAGGCTTTGTGACGGCGATCACACATGCCTGTCGAGCTGTTTGCCATAAGTGGCAAAACGCCCTCCCATTCAAGAAACATTCATACACACTCTCAGTTTAAGAATGGTTGTACGACATCGTACCTACTGTGTTCGACTGCACTCGTTCTCACAAAAAAAACAACGGAGATACCTTCCATGACGAGCATTCCTTCCGTCGAAGGCAAAGCTGCGGTGCCCGCAACAAATCGCTTCTCACGAATCCTGAAATTATTGGGTCCTGGAATCATCGCGGTCCTGTCCTGGCTCGGCGCGGGTGACCTCATTACCTCTTCCGTCGCCGGAGCCAATTACGGTTACGCGATGATGTGGGTACTGGCGGTGTCGCTGCTGCTCAGATACTTGATCGTCAACATCATCGCGCGCTTCCAGCTCTGCAATAACCAGGGCATGACCATCCTGCAAGGCTACGCCCAGCTCAATCCCTTTTTCGCTTGGTTCATGCTCGTGTACGCCCTGCTGATGGGGCACTTGATGAACGCCTACATGATCAAGGGCGCCGGCGAATCCCTGGCGATGCTGTTCAAGATCGACCAGCCCTTGCTCTGCTCCCTCGCGGTCGTGCTCGCCGTCTGGATGCTGGTGGGTCGCAATATTTATTCGATGATTGAAGGCGTGATGAAGGTGCTGCTGGCCATCATGACCCTGGCGTTCATCGCGCTGGCCGTGATGTCCGGTCCCGATGTGGTCGGCATCGTGAAAGGCACCATCGGTTTCAGCATCCCGCCGGATGAAGGCGTGCACGGTGCACTGCTGGTGGCCGTGTCCGTGATCGGCGCCGTTGCTGGCTCGATTGCCAACTTCGTTCACCCCTATGTGATGCGCCAAAAGGGCTGGATCGGGCCGCAACACAAACGGGTTCAACGCAACGATCTGCTCTTTGCAGTATTCGTCGGTATCGTCATCAACCTGGCTATCTGGATCGTTGGCGCGGAAATCCTGCGGCCCAACGGCATTGAAGTGAAGACCTTGGGCGACCTGGGCAAGGCCCTGGAAATTTTCTTTGGCCCCATCGGTTGGTACGTGTTCTTCATCGGTGTATTCGCGACCCTGTTCGCCAGTATTTCAGGCAAGACCACCGCGTTCCCGATGCTGATCACCGATGCTTTCCAGCACGTTCGCCCGGAACGGCGCGAGAAGTATGGCAAAGAGTTTCACCATGACCCGATGCACAAGTGGTTCATGTTGTTCATTCTGGTCACGCCGCTGGTGTGGTCGCTGCCGGGCATGCCGGACTTCGTGACCCTGACCATCGGTGTCAGCGCCTTGAACATCATCGGCTTGCCGGTCATCTCGCTGGGCTTGCTGATCATGTCCAACCAGAAATCCCTGCTGGACAAAAAATACCGCAACAATCTGTTTGAAAACATCGCACTGCTGTTCGCCACAGGCCTTGCCTTGTGGGTAGCGTTCCAGTTGGGTGTCGATTTGTTCGCTTGATACCAAACCGCCGAGGGAACGCAAAGTCCCTCGGCGGCGGCCCGCGCTCATTGAAAGATGTTCAATCCGCGCTGTACCGCTGGCCTGGCTTCGATGGCCTGGAACCAGCGGGACAAGCGCGGATGACTCGCCCAATCCAATCGCTCGCGAACGGAGGCGGCGATGGTGAAGGCCGATATGTCGGCCATCGAAAATTGATCGCCCGCCATGAACTCCGCTGTCAGAAAACTCTCCGCAAACACCAGCTGTTCAATCACGCGCTGATCGATCACACCCGCCGCCTCACCCGACCCCGCCTGCCGCAGAAAAAATGCCGCGTGGCTGGGCGCGATAACGTCGGTCACGAAAAAGAAATAACGGTCAAACACCCTGACAGATTCGGCGCCCCGTTCAACAGGCGACAGTCGCCCCGGCGCCTTGGCATCGGCGTACTGGATGATCGCGTTGGACTGATTGATGACCAGTGCCGGCGTCAACGAATGGTCGACCAGCGTCGGCACCTTCCCCGCCGGGTTAAGCGTCTTGAAAGGGGCATCGCGCTGTTCGTGCGCTCGCAAATCCAGCTTCCGGGCCGAGTAAACGATCCCGGCCTCCTCCAGCGCAATGGCGGCCCGCAGCGTGTTGCCGGTGTTGGCGCCATAAAGCTCTATCAAATCGCTCATCGATCAGTTTGCCCTTGGATTGGCATCGGTTTTCATGCGTGAACGAGCCAAGCAGGAACGGCCATGTTCCCGCTTTCCGCCATCACTCATCAGGTATGGAACGGCACCCACATCATCTTCACTTCGACGTTCAACAAGCCGGACTTCACCGAAGGATCGTCCGTACCGATCTGGGTGGCTTCATCCAGGTCGGCGGCTTTGAAAATCGTCATCCCGCCATCCGCCAATACACCGTTGAGTCCACCGGCCTTTTCCATAAACGGGCCGCTAAGCACGGTCAGGCCTTTCTCCTGCATTTCAAGCATGTAGCCGACGTGGTCCATAAAGCCGGGTTGTTCGTTGTATTTCACGCCTTGGACCCAGTTCGGGCCCGGGGTTTGGAAGGCAACAAAATAGTGGGGGCCGTTTTCATCAATCATGGTTGTGTACTCCGAGAGGGTAGTGAGTCTGCAAATTTCGTCGTGAGGCACGATGCCCTCGTCAGCGTTACGTTGATCCGAGAGGACAAATGTTTTTGGAGTGCCTACTCCGATATGCAATACTAGGACGACAGAAATCCCCTCGTCAAGGAATATTGGAGTGACTGAACCAAAATTATCCGAAGCCAAAAAACGCAGCCGTGGCCGGCCCTCGAATTTCGATCGGGCGACCGCTGTGCATCAGGCCATGAAACTGTTCTGGGAGTCGGGCTACGAAGGCACCTCCTTTGAAAGTTTAGTCGGGGCCATGGGGATCAGCCCGTCTAGCTTCTACAATTCGTTTGGCAGCAAAGAGCAGCTTTACGCGGAGGCGACCAATGCCTACCTCCAAGCGTCCGGCGAGTGGTTTATCGGGATTTTGAGTGACCTGACGGATACGCGAACCGCTTTCAAACGATTGATGGAGGCGACCGCCACCGAGTTCACCCGAGACGATCTACCCTCCGGCTGCATGATTTCCGTGGCCTGCGTTCATGTGCCACCGGCGCTGCATTCGGTTCGCGAAATGATGACCGAGCACCGGGCCATGGCGCGGCAAATGATGAAAGCACGGATCCAGCGCGGGATCGAAGAAGGTGATGTGCCCGCCGACACCGATGCCGAAGCCCTGGCCGGTTACTTCAATGTGCTGGCCCGAGGATTGGCCGTTTACGCCAGGGATGGCGGGACCTCCGAGCAACTGCTGGAGATCGTTCAAGTGGCGATGCAGGCGTTTCCCGCCGAGCCGACAACTGAGTCCGAGCCGTTGAGCCAAGGGTTGCGCTGAAATTCTTCGACCAGGAAATCCACCATCACCCGGGTTTTCTGTGGAATCCAGGACGACGATGGCATCACCGCATAGACGGGAACGGGCGCGGCGTCGTAATCCGCCAGCAACCGCACCAAGCGCCCGGCTTCGAGATCCGCGCCGCAGGCCGACAACGGCGCTCGAAGCACGCCCAACCCGGCAATCGCCGCCTCACAGAGCGCTTCAAAGACGTTCACTCGATACGGCCCGTCGACGCTCACCGCGACCTTCTCGCCATCGATCGCGCTGAACGTCCACTCGAACGGCGCAGGCTGGCGCAAGTAAATCAGGCAAGGCACTGACCCCAAGTCACGAGGATGGGAAATCCCCGGGTGGTGCGCCAGGAAGGCCGGCGAAGCGACGGTGACCGGTTGCAGAGCGCCGAGTTTGCGCGCCTGGTGGGAGCTGTCTTTCATCTCGCCGACGCGGATCGACACATCGACGCCATCGCGAATCAGGTCCGTCGCCGAATCACTCAGGTAATGCTCCAGCACAATGTCCGGGTAACGCTGGAAGAAACGCGGCAGCAACGGCGTCAACTGCTTGCGCCCGAGCAGAATCGGCGTGGCAATCCGCAAGGTGCCTGAAGGCGCCTGCCGGGTAGTGAGCGCATCGCCCAAGGCCATGGCGTATTGCTCGAGAATCAGCTTGGCCTGTTCATAAAATCGTTGCCCAGCCTCGGTCAGAAAAAGACGCCGGGTGGTGCGCGAAAACAGCTTCGCTTGAAGCTGTTTTTCCAGTTCTGTTATCTGCTTGCTGACCGTCGATTGACTGATCGACAACTCAGTCGCCGTGCGCGAAAAGCTGCCGATCTCGACCACTCTGACGAAGATTTCTAACGCCGAAAACCTGTCCACACCGCCCCTCACCCGCCGTAATGACTCATCCGAACATATTCCAGCAGACGATAAATCTTATCGGCCGCCCGCCCATTATCACTGCTGCACTGCTCAATTAATCTGGCCCTGCGCAACATCCTCTACCTTCAGCTTTATGGAGTCAGTCATGACCATCAGCATCTACGGCGACAGTGGTTCCGGCAGTTTTCGCCGGGTTTGGGCCGCTGCCAAACACATGGACATTCCGTTCGAGCACATCCCGGTCGACCTGTTGAAAGGCGAGAGCCAGGCGCCGGAATTCCTGGCGATCAGCCCAGTCGGTCGCGTGCCAGTCCTGGTCGATGGCGATACCGTGATCTCCGAAGCCTCGGCCATTAACCTGTACCTGGCGGAGAAATTTGACTCGCCGCTGCTGCCCAAGGGCAACGCGCGGTATGAAACCTTGCAATGGATGTTCTGGTCCGCCGAACACTGGCGGGTGTTTTCCTCCTACCTGTTCAACGAACGCATCGGCAAACGGGTGATGGGCGTGGCTGAAGATCCGGTGCTGGTCGAGTTCATTTTCACCAACATCCGCAGCAACGCGGCCACGCTCGACAAACACCTTGAAAACAGGACATTCATCGTCGGCGACCAACCGACACTGGCCGACTTCGATGTCGCCGCACCGTTCTCGCAAATGGCCAGGATCAAGACGCCGTACGACGAATTCCCGAACATCATGGCCTGGCAACAACGCCTGCTGGATCAAGTGCCGGCCTGGAACGAAACCAAGGCAGCGCTGGACGACCGTATGGACCGCGCGTTTTCCGCGTTCGGCATTACCTTCTGATCAGACGCTCAGGGGCGCCGAACATCGGCGCCTTTTTCGCCATGCCGTCAGTGAGCGCCGTTTATTGCCAGCAGCACCTTTCCGCCTTTTTGCGTGTGAATGATCGCGTCCTTGAACGCGGCCAATGGATAAACCGCCGCCACAGGTACCTTGAGCTTGCCGGACCTGATCAGCTCAACGGCCTCTTGCAATATTCCAGGCACTTTCGCTCTGAACGCCGGTTTGTTCTGATAAAAATTGTGCAGCGTGATGCTCTTTCTCATCAGCGGTCGTAGATCTCCCGGCGCCTCCATCTCACCGCTCATTTGCGCATAGTTGACCAACGAGCCACCGGGCGATAACGCACTGACCAATCGCGCCGTCGCCACCCCGCTGATGCCGCACAGCGCCAAGCGCACCGCTGCGTCGCCGATCATCGCTTGCACCCGTTCAGTCGCATCGTTTTCATCCACCAACACGATGTCGCCACCCGCCGCTTCCACCTCAGCGACTTGCTCCTGGCGCCGCACAAAATTGACCGTGCGTAAGCCTCGTCCCTTGGCGATGGCAATCACCGCCCGACCCACGCCGGAATTCGCGCAATTCTGTACCACCCAATCGCCGGGTTTCAGGTCGACAAACTCGCTCAGCAACAGTGCCGCCGTCGGCGGGTTGATGCGCAACATGGCCAGTTGCTGGAGATCCGCGTCCTCGGGCAACGCGAACAGATCGGCGGCGGGAATGACCATCCGCTCGCGCCAGGTAAAGCTATAGAGCGGCGGCGTCACACGATCCCCGACCTTGACGTTATCGACGCCCGCTCCCACGCCCAAGACAATGCCCACGCCTTCGTTGCCCACGACACTCGGCAGCGGTGGATGAACCGGAAACTTGCCGCCAAACAGCAGCAAGTCATTGTGGTTGACCGGCGCAAACTCGACACCGATCAACACCTCACCCGGTCCGGGCGGCGGCGGTTCAGCGATGTCGACCCGTTCGAGCCCTGCAAGAGGATCGCCGTAAGCGTTGATCTGGATCGCCTTCATCGTGGAGTACCTGCATTGAGGGTTTAAAAGTCCGTGTCGCGCACCTATCATAGTGATCGCTTTCAAAAGCATCTACCCCATTGAAGGCGATCACAATAAATGGATGAGTGTAGTTAAGGAGTGGACGCGTGAAGGTTTCAAAGGAACAAAACGCCAACAATCGCGATGCACTGATCGCTGCCGCCTCAGGCCTGTTCCAGAAACAGGGCTTTGCCGCGACGGGCGTCGCACAGATCAGTGAAGAGGCGGGACTGACGCAAGGTGGTTTCTACGGGCACTTCAAATCCAAGACCTTGTTGGTCGAAGCGGCGTGCCGGCAATCATTGGCCAACGGACGTGACTCATGGCGCGCCATGATCGGCACGTCGGGCAATGACCTGGAAACCCTCATCGATGCCTACGTTTCGCCCGAGCACGTCGAGGCCGTCGCGCAAGGCTGCCCCATGGCGGCTTACACCGGCGAAATCAAAAGCCAGGATGACGCCGTCAAAGCCACGTTTACCGACGGTTTCGAGGACATGGTCGGCATTCTCCAGGAAGTGCTCGCTGGGGATTTCGCCGATGAAAACGCGCGGCGCGATGCGCTGTTCTTTATGTGCAGCATGGTCGGCAGTGTGGCGATGGCGCGGGCGACCAAAACCACGAATCCTCAGCTTGCCGAAGCGATCATTGCGGCAACCCGTGCGAATCTGAAAGCGGTGGCCAGCTCGGCGTGCCCTACTCCGTAGCTCGTTCGGCTCGCGTTAGATGGTCAAGGGCCGTCTGCAAAATCTCAGTGGAAAACCCGGGGTTCGAGACCATTCGGGACAAGGTCAGCGCGCCCATCATCGTGCACATCGCCGCCAGTGCACGAGCGCGCGGGGATTCGTTTTCGCCGGATTCAGATTGCCCAGCTAACAGTTCAATCACCCGCTCCAGCCCCTGGGTTGCCACCGCCTTGATCGGCTCACTGCCCCGAGCCAACTCACTGCCGAGGGCCGCATAAGGGCAGCTTTGCTCCAGCGAATCGCGGTGATGCGTGGACAGATAAAGCCCAACGGCGGCCGCAAATCCCCCGTCGGCCGCGACCTCGGTCAACTCTGCGACCAGGTGATCAACCGCCACCCCACACGCCTCGGCGACCACCTGATCCTTCGATTCGAAGTGGCGGTAAAAACCGCCGTGGGTCAGCCCCGCCGACGCCATCAAGCCCGACAGCCCCGTCCCGTCTATCCCGCTCTTGCGAAACTCGGCACTGGCGGCCTCTACGATCCGCTGCCGGGTCTCGCTGGTTTCCTGTCGTGATTTGCGCATCGCAGCAATCCTGATCAATGGTATTTGACTTAGATGTTACCCAACATCTATATTAATTACGAGCATCATATTTAACCACTCCAAACATCACTTGAGGCTACCCACATGACGCAGGCCACTATTCTCGTAACGGGCGCTACCGGTTACACCGGTCGTAAAACCATCGAAATCCTCACTGCCAAAGGTGTACCGGTCAGGGCCCTGGTGCACAAGGAAGATGAACGCTCCGCTGAGCTTCGCGCCCTGGGAGCCGAGGTTGTGCTGGGTGATCTGTTGGACCTGAATGCCGTTCGCAGCGCGCTCGAAGGCATTCGTACCGCCTACTTTGTTTACCCGATCGTTCCGGGGCTGATCGATGCCACGGCGCGCTTCGCCCAAGCCGCGAAAGAAGCGGGTGTCGAAGCCGTCGTCAACATGTCGCAAATCTCGGCGCGGCGTGAAGCCAAGAGCAATGCAGCACTCGATCACTGGACCGCTGAGCGGGTCTTCGATTGGTCGGGGCTGGCCATGACTCACCTGCGTCCGACCTATTTCGCGCAGTGGTTCATCTACCCGCATTTCCGCTCGCACATCCTGGAAAAAGGCCAGATCCGCCTGCCTTTCGGTGAAGGCCGCCACGCGCCCATCGCCGCCGAAGACCAGGCTCGCCTGATTGCCGCCATTCTCGAGAATCCAGCGCCGCATAAAGGCCAGACCTACACCCTTCACGGCCCTAAAGAACTGAACCAGCAAGGCGTCGCCGATGCCATCGGGGAAGTGCTTGGCCGCAAGATTACCTATCAACCAATCAGCCTCGAAGAATACAAGCAGGAACTGCTGGAGGCCGGTCTACCGGCGTTCGTAGTGCAGCACTTGGGCGAAGTCGCGCTGGATTACCAGCAAGGCGTGTTCGAAGGCGAAGACACGATCATCGGCGAAGTCACCGGACAAGCGCCGATGACCGTGCAAGCCTTCATCACCCTGCACAAAGCGCTGTTCAACGCGTAAACCGATGGGTGAGCGCCCGTGTGCTGCACGGGCACTCGCCTGTAGCAGCCTCAACGGCACACATCCTGCTTCAGACACCCTCGACAAGTCGGTCCTGACTACGCCGAGGGTGCTTTTCAAGTAAGTGCCTTCGGCCACGGTCCCGATAATTGGATGTTTACGGATGAAATATCGAGGCCCCTCATGACAACCACCGACACCGAACAGGTCAGCCCGCAAACCCTGAGAAAAGTCATTGTCGCCGCCGGTATTGGCAACTTTGTCGAGTGGTTCGATTTCGCCGTTTATGGCTTCCTGGCGACGACCATCGCCCAGCAGTTTTTCCCCAGTGGCGACGCCAGTGCGGCGTTGCTCAAGACCTTCGCGGTGTTTGCCGTGGCCTTTGCTTTCCGTCCGCTCGGCGGGATTTTCTTTGGCATGCTCGGTGACCGCATTGGCCGCAAGCGCACCTTGGCCATGACCATCCTGCTGATGGCCGGCGCGACTACGCTGATTGGCTTGCTCCCGACCTACGCCGCGATTGGCGTGATGGCGCCGATCCTGCTCAGCCTGATCCGTTGCGCCCAGGGCTTTTCCGCGGGCGGCGAATACGCCGGGGCCTGTGCTTACTTGATGGAGCATGCGCCGCACAACAAACGCGCCTGGTATGGCAGCTTTATTCCGGTCTCGACCTTCGCCGCGTTTGCCTCCGCCGCTGTGGTGGCCTACGCCCTTGAAGCCTCGTTATCGGCAGAAGCGATGGGCAGTTGGGGCTGGCGCCTGCCATTCCTGGTCGCCGCGCCCCTGGGCCTGGTCGGCCTGTACCTGCGCTGGAAGCTGGATGAAACCCCGGCGTTCCAGGCCGTGGCGCAAAAACACGCGGTGGCCCACTCGCCGATCAAGGACACCTTGCGCAATCATGGTGCGGCCATGTGCTGCCTGGGCGCGTTCATATCGCTGACAGCCCTGTCGTTCTACATGTTCACCACGTATTTCGCGACTTACCTGCAAGTCGCCGGCGGCTTGAGTCGCGCCATGGCATTGCTGGTCTCGCTGATCGCCTTGATGTTCGCCGCCGTGATTTGCCCATTGGCCGGACTTTACTCGGATCGGGTTGGCCGGCGCATGACGATGCTGACCGCGGGCATTCTGTTGATGGTCGCGGTGTACCCGTCGTTCCTGATGGCCAGTTCCGGTTCCTTCGCCGCGTCCATCGTTGGCGTGATGCTGCTGGCGATTGGCGCGGTATTGTGCAACGTGGTCACCGCCGCCCTGCTCTCGGAAACCTTCCCCACCCGCACCCGCTACACTGCATCGGCGATCACCTACAACATGGCCTACACCCTGTTCGGCGGCACTGCGCCGCTGGTCGCCACTTGGCTGATCACCACCACCGGCAGCAACCTGTCGCCGGCGTTTTACCTGATCGCCGTGGCCGTGCTCGCGCTGATCGGTGGCTTGGCGTTGCCGGAAACATCGCGGATTTCGTTGCATGATGTGCCGACCGGAGAGAAGGCCGACGGCATCAGCGCCACGGCGTGACACTGCGCAATTCACCGCCCGCGCTCCGTTCAGGATCAACCACGATGGCCAGTGAAGAGACTCAAAAAAAGGTCAAGGGTTACCGCCGGTTGATCCCATCGATGACCGCGCTGATGGAGTTCGAAGCCGTGGCGCGGCTGAGCAGTTTTACCCTGGCGGCCCAGGAGCTGGGGGTCAGTCAGGCGGCGGTGAGCAAGCAGGTCAAATACCTCGAAGACACCCTCGGCACCCGGTTATTCCACCGTCTGCATCGCGCGATCAAACTCACCAGCGAGGGCTATGTGCTCTATTCGGTGGTCGCCGAATCCATGCAACGCATGGCCAACGTCTTCGACAAGATTTGCGAGGGCATTCCCGAACAGGAACTGACCCTCGCTTGCACCGCAGCGTTTTCGCAACTACGCATTTTGCCCCGGCTCGGCGCCTTGCGCTTGTCTCAGCCCACCCTGCATTTGCGCCTGATCACCCACATCCTCAACCCCGAGGTCAGCCGCCAGGACGTCGATATCGCGATCCGCTTCGGCGACGGCAAATGGGACGATGGCACGGCAATTTTCCTGTTCGACGAAGACGTATTTCCGGTGTGCTCGCCCGCCTGGTTAAGCAGTCATGCCGCGCCTATGTCAGTGGACGATTTCCTGCACATCGAGCTGATCGATTCCGACAGTACACTCGAAGGCTGGATGACCTGGTACAGCTGGTTCAACGCATTGGGCGAGAGTCGTCCAAAAATGAGCTACAGCCTTCGTTGCAGCAGCTACAACGATACGGTGCAGGCCGCGCTCAACGGCCATGGCGTCGCCCTTGGGTGGAGCCGATTGCTCGGTCCGCTGCTCAGCAGCGGTGAACTGGTTCGAATCAGCCCCTATGCGGTCAAGCCCAAGGACGCTTACTACCTGATCGTGCCGAACGGTCGAGACATCACGCCGCTGGTCCATCATCTCGTCGAATGGCTGCAAGATGAGTCGGTGCTGAGCTACTGAACAAACCGATCAATACTGAGAATAAATCTCGCATAACTTGTGGCTATACCAGAGTGAAAATAAAGCGCATTGACGCTCATCCCGCCCCCTTTCAATACTGACCTCACCGTCACTCGCTGATGATTCCGATCGACTCCCGTGAGGCCACAATGACAAGCACCGTCGTCCAGTCCCAACAAGAATTAGTCTTTGCTCGCACACCGGGCCACGGCATGCCGGGGGCGCTGTTCGGTCGCCAGGATGTGTTCGAGAACGACGTCGATATCTTTTTCACCCGGCACTGGATTCTGGTGGGCGTGACGTCTGATGTGCCTGAGCCAGGGGATGTCTCGACCATCGACATCGGCAAGTCTTCGATCATCCTGGTACGTGACGACGACGAACACGTGCAAGCCTTTCGCAACGTGTGTCGCCACCGCGGCGCGCGACTCAAGCAGGCCGGCAAGTCGACCGTTGGCATGCTTGTTTGCCCGTACCATCAATGGACTTACGACCTGGACGGCAGCCTCAAACACGCGGCGCACATGGGCAAGGATTTCGATCCGACCTGCAAAAGCCTGATCCCGGTTCACACCAGAATCGTCGGCACCCATGTGTTCGTGTGCCTGGGCGATCAGCCGCCGCAAGACATCGCCTACCTGGAAGACACCATGGCGCCGCGACTCGCGCCCTACAACATCACCCACTCGAAAATTGCCTGTGAGGCGGAAATCATCGAGAACGGCAATTGGAAGCTGGTGATCGAGAACAACCGCGAGTGTTATCACTGTTCGGCGACGCACCCGGAACTGACCGCTTCGTTCCTGCCGGAGGATTTCGGTTTCTGCGCCGAGGGTCTCAGTGAAGAATCCCTGCAAGCGCTGGATGAATACGAAGCGCGCAACGCCGCCGCCAAACGCAGCTGGGAAGAGCAAGGGTTTATATGCGATGCGGTGGAACATCTGGACGTCGATGCCGTCACGCAGTTTCGTACCCAACGGCTGGTTATCGCCGGCAATGGCGAGTCGCAAACCCTCGATACCCGGGTGGCCTGCACTCGCCTGCTGGGTGGCTTGACCCGCCGCGACCTCGGCGACGTGCACCTGTGGACGCACAACTCCTGGACCCATGTGATGAGCGATCACGCGGTGATCTCGTACATCATCCCGCTGGCACCGGACAAGACGTTGGTACGCACCAAATGGCTGGTGCATGCCGACGCCATCGAGGGTGTGGACTACGACATCGAGCGCCTGACCGAAGTGTGGAAAGCCACCAATTTGCAAGACGCCAACCTGGTCGCCATCACCCACAGCGGCACGCAAGATCCTGGCTACACGCCGGGGCCCTTCTCGGCGTTCACCGAGTCCTATGTCGATCAATTCTCGCGCTGGTATGCCGCGCGGCTGGCCGGTGAGGCATGACCATGAGCCTTTTCGAACAACCGCCCGTAATGTCCGCGCAGAGCGCCTTCAACCATCCTGACACCTGGAGCAGCTACGGTGCGCAATGGCACAGCGGCGAACAGAAAACCCTGCATTGTTGCGCGGTGCGCGACGAAACCCACGACGTGAAGACGTTTGTCTTTCGCTGTGCCGACTTCAGCGCATTGAGCTTTGAGCCAGGGCAATTTATCACCGTCGCGCCCGTCATCGCCGGGCAAAGCCTGTCCCGTTGCTACACGGTTTCATCGTCTCCAACCCGCCCTTTTGCGCTGTCGATCACCGTCAAGCGCGTGCCCGGCGGCGTGGTGTCCAACTGGCTGCACGATCATCTGCGCGCCGGCGATACGCTACGGGCCTCGGGCCCGGCTGGCAGCTTCACGCCGGTCGGACGCCCCGCCGCCAAGTTGCTTTATCTGTCGGCGGGCTCTGGCGTCACGCCACTGATGTCGATGACCCGGGCCAGCGTCGACATGGCGGCAGCGCTGGATATCGTCTTCGCGCACAGCGCACGCACCCCGCGGGACATTGTGTTCCACGACGAACTGACCCGCATGCAGGCCTGCATGCCCAACCTGCGGGTGCTGAACATTTGCGAAGGACGCGGTGACGACAGCGATTGGGCCGGACCGATTGGCCGTTTGGACCTGGCGCTGCTCAGCGCACAGGTACCCGACTTCAAGACCCGGGAAGTGTTCACCTGCGGCCCCCAGGGCTACATGGACGCGGTGAAGTCCCTGCTCAAACAGGGCGACTTTGATTTCCGCCACTATCACCAGGAAAGCTTCGACATCAGCGTGCTAAACGAGACGCCGCTGATCGAACAGCCGCCCATCCTCGATCAACCCCAGGACGTCTTCACCGTCACCCTGTCCCGCTCGGGCAAAACCTTCAGCATGCCGAGCCACCAGACACTCCTGGCGGCAGCGAAAAAGGCCGGCGCCATCGTCCCATCCTCTTGCAGCCAAGGCGTATGCGGCACCTGCAAAACCGCCGTGCTGCACGGCACCGTGGAGATGAACCACAACGGCGGCATCCGCCAACGTGAAATCGACAAAGGCCTGCGCCTGCTCTGTTGCAGCAAGCCGACGTCAGACTTGGTGCTGGATTTATAGGTTCGGCGTTAAACCTCGGACGCTCTAATTTGGCAGATCACGTCGCACCCAGCGACATGGATTACTTACCATGTTGCTTGTGCCTGGCATACATCACCGCGGTCGCGCCTGATGCGCCCCTAGCTTGCAACTCAAACGCTTGAGGATGCGCCTTTATCAAGTCGCTAAGTTTTTTGTATCCGTGAGTGCGAGGGTCAAAATCGGGCCTCAGCTTGGAGATATTGGCACCCAGGGAACCGAGGTGAGCCCACCCTTCGTCATCAGCAATGTCATCCATGATTTTCGCTATAAAACCTAATGGGGCCTTTTGTTTTTTAACGGGTTCACTCGTAGCGCCGTGCTTGACCGAATCGCTATTCATAGCGATATCAAGCAGAGGATCGCCTACCCTCGCCACTTTGGCATCTTCACGCAGAAGCTCTATGTAGACGAACTTGTCGCAAGCGGCAACGAAGGGCTTGGGTGTTTTCTCCTCCCCAAAACCATAGACGGTCAATCCCTCCTCCCGCAGTCGAGATGCCAGCCGAGTGAAGTCGCTGTCGCTTGAGACGAGACAAAAGCCATCGAAACGACGGGTGTACAACAAGTCCATCGCGTCAATTATTAGTGAGCTGTCAGTAGCATTCTTTCCCTTGGTATACGCGAACTGTTGTATGGGTTGAATGGAATGATCAAGGAGGACTTTTTTCCAGCCTCCCAATTGTGGTCCCGTCCAGTCGCCATAGATACGCTTGACGCTGGCAACACCATACTTGGCGATTTCCTCAAATAGTCCTTCGATAATAGCGGCCGGAGCATTGTCGGCATCGATGAGGACTGCTAAGCGTTTCTGCGCATTACTATTGATTGAATTGGCCATGACTCTTCCTTGATGTGGTGGCTACACCATAGCGGCAAAAAAAGTTAAAAACATGGCTGTCGGCCTACATGCTTTTCATTCGTCGTAACGTAAGCGTCTGGCGAACACACCTATGAATGTTGAACCGAAGATAAGGGCATCAGCATTTCAATTGTCCATAGGCTCGGGCCATGACTTCCCAGGTTCTCGCGTCGGCAGGAATCAGATGCTCAATACGCAGCGACTCCATCGTAATATCGAGAGGCATGCCAAATGTTGTAAAAGTTGACATGAATTTCAGTTCCCCGTGCCTTGAGTCGAGCCGCGTCAGTACCAACGGAGGCAGATCGTTTGTCAACGTGGAAGCCTCTTGAGGCGTGGGGAGGCTTTTCAGAAGCGTAGCGAGCCCCGGGTTGCTCAGGGCCTCTCTAGCTGCCCTTTGCCAAGCAATCAATCTGATTTCCTCGGCGTTGTTCAGATGATCGCCCAGCCCTCCAGGCTCCAGCAGCGTTACCAACAGATTTAGGCCTTCTGCCGCATCGGCACTCAGGCCGACCAGATCGAACAGCACTCCAGTGCTGGCGTTGGTTGCCAATATCTCCCACTGACTCCCCAAGACAATCGCTGGTGCGGGATTGTTGGCATGAAGGAGGTGAGTTATAGCGTCACGAACAGCCTCCATGCTTGGCGAGGTAAGAGGTGTTGCTTCGTAGCGCGGTGCATAACCACTGGCGAGAAAGACACTGTTGCATTGCTCTAGAGGCGCATCGAGTGCCATGAGTAGGTTATGCAGAGTGCCTGGGCTTGGCTTGGCGCGCCCTGTCTCGATGCAGCTAAGGTGGCGCTGAGAAATACCTGACATCAAGGCGAGGTCGAGTTGGCTCAATTTTGCCTGACGTCGCAGTTGACGCAACTGCTCACTTGCAGTGCTGGAGGGTGTCGTTCGAGGAAAAGGTCGGGGGCTCATTGTTCGACTCTGACGGCGCGAATTGGCTGAGTCCATGACCTGTGAGGTCATTGATCTCGTCGTGACAATATCACTACCTTGTCAGCGTTGATCATCGCTTCTTGCTCAAGGAGGACAAATGAAAAGACCCTACCTCTCACTTGCCACATTGGTGATTTTTTCCTTGTATACGGCGGGTGCCATGTTTGTTGCCGATCAATCGCTCATCGACTTCGGCCTGGAATTAATATCCCGCCCGGACACTGCCCAAGTAGTTATTGACCTTTACCTGCTCGGCGTCCTCGCTTGCATCTGGATGTATCGGGACGCTCGTTCCAGAGGCCGATCTGCGGTCTCTCTTGTGCCTTACTTTCTGATAACGGCAGTCTTCGTATCGATTGGCCCATTGCTTTACCTCGTTATCAACGGATTTGCCAAGAAGAAGCTGCCTACGGATAGCACCGGTCACAGCATCAATATTTCGCGCAATCACGACTAAAAGGAATGAAGAGGAAGTCCGTTGGCGTTTGGCATTTCTTTGTTGCTATATGTCCGGCCAACACGCCTTGCGTGATTGAATGGGCGCCCATCGATGCGGCAGCAACTCCGTAATATTTCTCTTCACTTACATATAAACGCCTCATCCCAGGCGCTTCTCAAAGTAAACCCGATCAAATCCATCTTCCGACCGCCGTTCAACTTCGACGTAACCGAGCCGAGGATAAATCGACAGATTGGCGGTCATCTTCGCGTTGGTATACAGGTGCACACTGCCCAGGCCCAAGCGCCGCGCCTGGGCTTCGCAAAACTGCACCAGGGATTTGCCGATCCCTCTGCCACGCCCGGCTTCGGACACGGCGACGTTCTCTAGGAACATATGCCGATCCACCGCAAAGAACACGATGAAACCTTGCAGTTCAGCTTGCTCGCCCGTGGCGACGTAGACCTGGCCCGCCGCAATCTGCGCCGCGAAATCCGCCAGCATCGGCGCGGGCTTGCGGCCGATCACGCCGATGTAGCGGCTGTAGGCGTGCTCGGCGCAGGCGCGGATGGCGTCCTCGTCGCTGGCGATGGCTGGACGAATAACAGCGTGTTCGGGCATGGGCAAATTCTCATCGGCGAAAGGCTCGGGACACCGTTATATCGTCGGCACGGTACCGCCGTCGATCACGTAATCGACACCGGTAATGCCGCTGGCTTTCGTCGCGCCCGTCACCAGCGCCCGCAACCCCTCCAATTCCCCTGAGTAATCATCAGCCAATCTCCAGCGCTTGAATCTTGCCGCCCTGCAAACGGAAGTGGTACGTCACCACAACCGGGCTTCCCGGAAAATTGCCCGTCAGACGCGCCGACATGACGATCCGATCACCGCTCTCCTGACTGCCCAATGGCTCGACGCGGTATTGATACTTTTGCTTCGTGGCCTGCTTCCACTTCTTGATTGCGGCGATGCCTTCAATCGACTTACCTTCGTCCTTGACGACGACATCGGCGGAAAAAAAACCGTCGAGGCGCTCCACGCCCTCTTCGCCTTCGCTCTCGATGTAGGCCCGAATTAACGGGTGCAAGCTCAGGTTCATGGCGTTTTTCCTCCAATAAATAGTCAAGCGCCGATGATCCAGTGCTCAGGCAGAACTGACAAGAACGCACAAAAAAGTGAGTACCCTCCAGTGAAACCGAGAAAAATCTATACGGCTGATACGGCTGCGGGAGACGTCGAAGCCGTGTTCAAATTGCTGCGAGGCAAGTGGAAATTGCTGATCCTGTTCCACCTCTTCGACGGTCAGGTCCAGCGCTTTTCAGACCTGGAGCGGCGCGTCAGCGGCATCACCCAAAAAATGCTCGCGCAACAGCTGCGCAGTTTTGAAAAGGACGGGATCGTCGTGCGAACCGTCCACGACGAAGTACCGCCCAGGGTGGACTACCGGCTGACGCCGTGGGGGCAAAAACTGTGTCCGGTGCTGGACAGCATGCTGGAGTGGGCGGAGGGTAGGCCGGTTTTTTGACAGCCACAGGGGCCTGAGCCCCTCGTCCAAGCTGATATCATCCCAAAACCGCCAGACCGAGCAGAAAGACATGAATCGCCGTAAAAAAATCCAGCAACTCTTGAAGGCTCACGCGAAGAAGGCCAGTGCCAAACTGGCGCCCGCCAGCAAGTCTAAATACATCAGCAAAGCTGACCGCTTGAAGATGGCGGCTGAAGCCAGTGGCGAATCAGTCGTTGAACCTGAGAACACCGCTGGGTAGTGATGTGCCCCTCGACTGCCGCCGAATAACCCTCGCTGCCCCATCCAGCATCCCCTCCCCCACGCGCCGCACATACTTCGGTGCTAATCCCCTCATACGCATGTATCAACCGCCATTACCTAGGCATGACAGACGCCAACCGCCGGATCTTTAAACTTGTGCCATGGCCCCATTTCATCCGTGGGGTCGCGTCGCTCCCAGGTTGGCCACGGCTCAAATGAAACGCCAGAACCGCCAGCCTGATCAGCATTAACGTCCAGCGCGAACATTTTTGGAGTCAAACCATGAGTGCATCTCAAAAAGTTGTCATCGTCACCGGCGCGTCACAAGGTATAGGGGCTGAAATCGTCAAGGCGTTCCGGGGGTTGGACTATCGGATCGTTGCGACATCCCGCAAGATCCAGCCATCGGACGACCCGAACATCCTGACGGTCGCCGGCGACATCGGTGATCCGGCCACCGCGCAGCGTGTGATCTCCGAAACCCTCGCGCGATTCGGCCGGGTCGACACCCTGGTGAATAACGCTGGCATTTACATCGGCAAGCCGTTCACCGAGCACACTCTCGACGACTACAACGCCGTCCTGAACGTCAACGTGGCGGGCTTCTTCCACATCACTCAACTGGCCATCGCCCAGATGGAAAAGCAGGCGAGCGGCCATGTGGTGACCATCACCGGCAGCATCGAAAACGGCATCAGCGGCGCGCATACCGCATTGGCGGCGCTGACCAAGGGCGGCTTGAGCGCCGTGACCCGGTCCCTGGCGATCGAGTACGCGAAGAAAGGCATCCGCGTTAACGCCGTCGCGCCGGGCGTGACCAAGACGCCGATGCACACCGCCGAATACTACGAACTGCTGGCCAGCCTCCATCCGTTGGGACGCATGGGCGAAGCCCACGAAGTCGCCAGCGCCATCGCATTCCTGGACTCAGCCGAGTTCATTACCGGTGAAATCCTCCACGTCGACGGCGGCCAGAGCGCCGGTCGGTAAGAAATGCTGGCGGAGTCCTTGGCGGTCATCGCGAAGGGCTCTGCCGGAGACTCGGTCACAGGGAAAATGCGGCATTACCCGCAAAACCTCGAAACGACGACGCGCGAATGCTGGAAATATCTTGAAATTCATTATTGACCGATCATTCCAATATTTTTTACTATCCAGCGCATGGCCAGACCAAAAGAATTCGATATCGATGTAGCACTCGACGCGGCTGTTGAAGTTTTTCGCGAGCATGGCTTCGCGGGGACCTCGGCACAGATGCTGACGAGCGCCATGCACATCGGCAAACAAAGCCTCTACGACACCTTCGGCGGCAAGTGGCAGCTGTACTGCTCCGCCCTGGAAAAATATGGCACCTGTGAAACGGCGGCGCATATCGAAAGGCTGCAAGACAGCCCCAGGGCGATCGAGGGCATTGAGCAGATGCTTGAGCGCGTGGTGCAGGACGCCCGGCGCCCCTGTCTCGGCGTCAGCTCGATCAATGAGTTCAGCGATCACGAAGAAGAACTGATCAGAATTCGCAAGCCGGCTGGCCGGGCACTGCGCACGGCGCTTCTGCACAACATCTGCGAGGCCAAGGTGGCAGGCGACTTGGCGTGCGATCTCGATCCGGATCAGGCCGTCGCCTTCTTGCTGTCCAACGTCGCGGCGATTCGCATCGCTGCACGGGGTGGTGCGGACCCGACCGAATTGCGCGCCCTGGCTCGCCTCGCCATCAAGGCTCTGAAATGAGCCGTTTTTTTTGCCCCATTCTGGAATGATCGTTCAACAATAAGGTTCGAGAAATGAAAGCCATTGTCATGACCCAACCGGGTGGTTCCGAAGTCATTGAATACATCGACCTGCCGTCGCCGACGCCCGCTGCGGGCCAGGCGCTGATCGCGGTCGGCGCAGCCGGCGTCAACTTCATGGACATTGGTGCCAGGCAAGGCAGTGTCTGGCGCGACATGCCCTGCCCCAAGCGTCTCGGCGTCGAAGGCGCCGGCCGTGTCCTCGCGGTCGGTGAAGGGGTTCAGGGATTCTCGCCGGGCCAACGCGTCGCCTGGGTATACGCACCCGGCAGCTACGCGGAGCAGATGGTCATTCCCGTCTCGTCACTGGTGGCAGTACCGGACGACATCGATGACCTGACGGCCGCCGCCGTGATGATGCAGGGCCTGACCGCCAGCCACTTCGCAACCGACTTCTACCCTGTCCAGCCCGGCGACATTGCGCTGGTGCATGCGGCCGCCGGCGGCGTGGGTTTGCTGCTGACGCAACTGATCAAGCTCAGGGGCGGACAGGTCATTGGCCGCGTCTCCTCCGCCGACAAAGTCGCGGTGGCCAAGCAAGCGGGAGCCGACCATGTGATCGTCGACACCCAAGGACACTTCGCGGAAGAAGTGATGCGCCTCACTGACGGCGAAGGCGTTCATGTGGTGTACGACGGTTCTGGTCCGACCACCTTTCAGGGCTCGCTCGATTCGCTGCGCATATCAGGCACGTTTTGCTGGTACGGCCCCGTCCTCGGCGGGCCAGGCCCGTTGGATATCATGAGCCTGCCGAAGAGCATCAAGATCGGCTACGCGACCTTCATGCACCATATTCGGACGCCCGAATTACTGCGCGCCCGAACCCGCAAACTCTTCGAACTGATCCTGGCCGGCCAACTCCATGTGCGCATCGGCGCGGTCTACCCATTGGCGCGAGCGGCACAGGCGCACATCGATATGGAAAGCCGAAACACCACGGGGAAACTGTTGTTGATTCCATCGCAAGCGAACGACTGATCAGCCATGGCGGCGCTGGCACGTAACAGACTCGTGCACGAAAGTGCGCGTAGTCGCCTGATCGCCAGGCGGGTTACGCGCCTGCCGTAACGGTAGGGAGAACGCTCTACTGCGCTGGCCAAGTGGGTCGCAAGCCGGAGCTGTCCGTCATTGAAGGCCAAGGGAAGTAGTTCGCTTATAGCTTGGCGATGCATTTGATCTCGATCATGGCCGTCGACACACCAAGGGCCACCACTTCCACCAGGGTCTGGGCCACTTGCGGCTCCTCGCCATACAGTTCCGCACGAATGGCGAACAGTTCGTCTGAACGTGACAGGAACTCGCGGATGTCAGTGACGAACAACGTTTCTTCGACAATGTCGGGCATGTCGCCACCCAAGGCATTGAGGCTTTTTTTCACATTCCAGTAGGCCGTGCGCACTTGCTGCGCGATGTCGTTCTCTCCGACCGTTTGCCCATTGGCATCGACGCCGAGTTGCCCCGAGAGATAGATCCAGTCGTCGACCCTGACGCCATCGTTGATGAGCCGTTTAAACGGACCGGTACGTAGAACAGTACGCTGTGATTTCATGAAAGACCCACCTGATGATTATGTTGACGAGGTATGAAAAGCATCCCGAAATACCGCTCTTCTAACAGCGATCAAATGATTGAACGGCCCCACTCCTGAATATCTCGGGCAAACGCCTCAGGCACTTCCATCGCAGCAAAATGCCCACCTTGTTCCATCACACGCCAATACTTAAGGTTGTAGCCTCGTTCAATCAGGCTCCTCGGTGGATTGGGCGATCGTGAATCAGGGTAAGCGGTAAACCCCGTCGGGACTTTCACACGCTGGCCCACAGGCATCTGAGTGACCTGTTCCATGCGACCTCCGGTGTAGAACCAGGCAGCACTGGCGAACGCATCGTTCATGACATAAATCATCACGGAGGTCAGCAATTGATCTTTAGTGAACACGGCCTCGAAGGGGCGATCCCGCAAATCCGACCAATCGTGGAATCGCTCTAGAAGCCATGCGGCTTGACCCACAGGATTATCGGCCATCGCATACGCAAGGGAGTGAGGTTTGGTCGATTGCAACTGGTAGTAGGCCCCCAGGCGAGATTCATACTCGGCATGCGACGTTTCATACGTCTGCTCGGCGACATCACCTGGGGCAGACTCGGGAGACACAATAAGCAGGTTCAAATGGATACCACGCAATGATTCAGCGTGCTCCAGACCAAGCCAGCCTGTGACGCCGGCCCCCCAGTCACCGCCCTGAGCCAGGTAGGTTTTGTACCCCAGGCGATCACGCATCAATGTATCGAACAGCCGCGCTGTAGAACGTGCACCGAGCGCGCGTTGAGGCTTGCCGCTGGAGCCGAATCCAGGCAGAGAAGGAATGACCAGATCAAAGGCATCCGCGCTGCTGCCACCGTACTTCGACGGGTAGGCCAAGCGCTCGGCCACCTGCCAGAATTCGAAGACCGACCCAGGCCATCCATGTGTCATGAGCAGAGGACGATTACCACGCGCCTCGCCAACGACATGAATGAAATGGATGTCCAACGCTTCGATGGTGGTAATGAATTGCGGATACCTGTTCAGGTCATCCACGGCTTTTTGCGCGTCGTACTCATTCACCCAGTAGTCACACAGCGATTTGAGAAACACAGGGTCACAGCCATAACGCCAACCGTTGCTCTGGGGTTCGATGGGAAACTGATAGGCACGGACTTTGTCCAGCACGCCATTCAGTTTTGCACGGTCCCACCTCACAACAAATGGACGTACCTTTGCCTCGGCGGCTGTTTGGGCTAACAGCGAGAACGGCGTTCCTACCGACGCCAACCCGGCGACGCCCACCAGACTGGTCTTGAGCAATGCACGCCGATTCAATCCCTGCGGCGGGTCTTCTGCACGTGTCAGGGAAACCGGACTGAAGTCTTTCATGATCGCTTCCTCTCGTCTCAGGGGATGACGCGACTCATCCTGAGGCTTTTTTGGATCAGCGATAATCTGGACAACGTCGAGATCACTTTTCGAGATTCACGACATATGGAGATGCGCAGGCGACCGCCCACGTGCGGATCAAGCCTGAGCGCTTCCCACACCGACAATCAGCCGCAAGCCCAGAGCCCCCATCACCGCGCCAGCCGCGCGGTCGAACCAATGTTTTGAGCGCAGATAGGCGGCGCGTGGTTTGTCCGAGGAAAATACCAGCGCCACCAACGCGTACCAACCGGCCTCAATGACAAAAATCGACGGCAACAACACGGCAAACGTCCACAGCGGTGGATGTGCCGGCAGGAAAACCGCAAAGATACTGCCGTAGACGATGGCCGCTTTGGGATTGCTGAGTTGGGTGATCGCGGCAAGGGTGAAGGATCGACGCGCACTCGGCGCGCGCTCGACACCGGATGGTTGCACGGTGATGGGTTCCTTCGCGTAACGCCATAACTGGATCGCCAGCCACAGCAGATACAGCCCACCCGCCACTTTGAGCGCCAGGTACAGCCAGTGCGCCTGCGCCAGCATCGTTTGCAAACCGAACAAGCCGAGCCCGCCATACACCACGCCGCCGACGCCCATGCCCAGCGCCGCCGCCAAGGCGTCCCGACGTGACAAGGCGATGGCCGCACGGGTGACGAAGACAAAACTGGGACCGGGACTGGCAGCGCCAATGGCGATGGCGCCAAGAATACTCAGCAGCGGGACGATGATTTCCATGATGACCTTCTGTTATGCCGTGTGGGGGCGGCGGGCCAGGTCGCCCACCGTCGCGGAACATTCCGCGCCTGAGGCATAACAGTCGGTGCTCGGGGTTTATTCCAACAAGCGAGGAAATCATCGCCCTCAGCTGATTACAATGCCGACCTTGGCCCGCGCCTCGTGCAGTTTTTTGTAGCTGTCGATGAGGCGCAGATGCCGATCCAGACCTTCCAGTTTCAGGCTGGTCGGGGTCAAGCCATGGAAGCGCACACTGCCATTGACCGAGCCGATCGCCGCGTCCGTTCGCTCGTTGCCAAACATCCTGCGGAAATTGGCCTCGTAGTCTTGCAGCTCGAGGTCTTCGTCCAGCTCCATTTCCAACACCACATTGACCGCTTGGTAGAACAAGCCGCGCTCAACCGTGTTGTCGTTGTATTGCAGGAACATTTCCACCGCCTCTTTTGCCTCTTCAAATTGCTGCAAGGCGAGGTAAATCAGCAGTTTCAACTCCAGGATCGTCAACTGACCCCAGACCGTATTGTCGTCAAACTCGATGCCGATCAGGGTATTAATGTCGGTGTAGTCATCCAGCTCACTCTCCACCAAACGTTCAACCAGCGCTTTCAGTTCATCGTCGTCCAGGCGATGCAGATTGAGGATATCGGCGCGGAAGAACAGCGCTTTGTTGGTGTTATCCCAGATCAGGTCGTCCAACGGATAGATTTCCGAGTAGTCCGGGACCAGGATGCGACAGGCCTTGGCGCCAATGTGCTCGTAGACCGCCATGTACACTTCTTTGCCCATGTTTTCGAGAATGCCGAACAGGGTCGCGGCTTCCTCGGCATTCGAGTTTTCACCCTGGCCGGAGAAGTCCCACTCCACGAATTCATAATCCGACTTAGCGCTGAAGAAGCGCCACGACACCACCCCGCTGGAGTCGATGAAGTGCTCGACGAAGTTATTCGGCTCGGTCACCGCGTGGCCTTCGAAGGTCGGCTGCGGCAAGTCGTTGAGGCCTTCGAAGCTGCGGCCCTGGAGCAGCTCGGTCAGGCTGCGTTCCAGCGCCACTTCCAGGCTCGGGTGCGCGCCGAACGACGCGAACACACCGCCGGTACGCGGGTTCATCAACGTCACGCACATCACCGGGAATTCACCCCCCAGGGACGCATCCTTGACCAGCACGGGGAACCCTTGCTCTTCCAGCGCCTGAATACCGGCCAGTATGCCCGGGTACTTCGCCAGCACGTCGGCCGGCACATCGGGCAGTGCAAACTCACCTTCGATGATTTCACGTTTGACCGCCCGCTCGAAAATCTCCGACAGGCACTGCACCTGCGCTTCGGCCAGGGTGTTGCCGGCACTCATGCCGTTGCTCAGAAACAGGTTTTCAATCAGGTTGGACGGGAAATACACCACCTCGCCGTCCGACTGACGCACGTAAGGCAGCGAGCAGATGCCGCGCTCTTCATTGCCCGAGTTGGTATCGATCAGATGCGAGCCACGCAATTCACCGTCGCGGTTGTAAACCTTCAGGCAGTAGGCGTCGAGAATCTCGGTCGGCAGCGCGTCGTTGCGGCCCGGCTTGAACCAGCGTTCGTCCGGGTAATGCACAAACGCGGCATTGGCGATGTCTTCGCCCCAGAACTGGTCGTTGTAGAAGAAGTTGCAGTTGAGCCGTTCGATGAACTCGCCCAACGCCGACGCCAGCGCGCCCTCCTTGGTCGCGCCCTTGCCATTGGTGAAGCACATCGGCGAGTGCGCATCGCGAATATGCAGCGACCACACGTTGGGGACGATATTGCGCCACGAAGCAATCTCAATCTTCATACCCAGGTCGGCCAAAATGCCCGACATATTGGCGATGGTTTGCTCCAGTGGCAGGTCCTTGCCGGCGATATACGTATTCGCCTCGGAATGCGCCGCTGGCATCAACAACGCCTGGGCATCGGCGTCGAGGTTGGCCACTTCTTCGATCACAAACTCAGGCCCGGCCTGCACCACCTTCTTCACCGTGCAACGGTCGATGGAACGCAAAATGCCCTGGCGGTCCTTGTCGGAGATATCCGCCGGCAACTCGACCTGGATCTTGAAAATCTGGTTGTAGCGGTTTTCCGGGTCGACAATGTTGTTCTGCGACAGACGAATGTTTTCGGTGGGGATATTGCGGGTCTGGCAGTACAGCTTCACGAAATAGGCCGCACACAGCGCCGACGACGCCAGAAAGTAATCGAAAGGGCCAGGGGCAGAACCGTCACCCTTGTAGCGGATTGGTTGATCGGCCACCACGGTGAAGTCGTCAAACTTGGCTTCAAGTCGAAGGTTGTCGAGAAAGTTAACCTTGATTTCCATGCGGGATTACCAGAATGACGAGTCAGAAGAATGGGCGCCATTATCCGGTTTTTCAGTACAAGTGGTTAGCAGTAGTGGCTGATCGGACGGACGTGCCAAGGCTGAATGCTGAACGTGTCCCGCCCAGTCGTCCCTTTTCACCACCGCAAATAAAGGCAACGCTTGCCCCCGCAAGCGCCGCCTTCATCACATCAGCGCTACTCAGGCGCGCTTGGCCGCTTCCTCCAAAGCCTTCTCAGCATTGAAGCCGTCGAAGTTCTCGAACACGCCCAGGAAACCCGGAACGGTCGACTCTCGCGCCCAGTCGCGCTGGAGTTCGCAGTACATCTGCACACGGCTGATGAGCTTCGCGCCCGCCTGTTCCATCCGGTGCAACGCCGCTTCGTGCGCGGCGAGCGAGGTGCCGCCAACCGCATCGACCGGGATGTAGACCTCATAGCCTTCCTGGATCGCGTCGAGAACCGGGAACGCCAGACAGGCTTCGGTCCAGAGCGCGGTCATGATCAGCTTTTTACGGCCCAGCGCTTTGACCGCCTGCTTGAACTCGGTGTCTTCCCAGCTGTTGATCGAGGTGCGGTCATAGGTCGGCAGGTGCCCGAGCACGTCCTGCAGTTCCTTGATCGGCGGCTTGTTGCGGCCGGTGGCGACGTTGACGGTCGAGTGGATGATCGGGAGGTTGTAGTTGACCGCCGCCTTGGCGACGCTGGTGATGTTGAAGACCAGTTCATCACGGGGCATCGAGCGGATCGAGGAGACCTGAACCGGTTGGTAATCGATGATGATCAACGCCGAGTTTTCAGGGGTCAGCAGTTGGTCGGTGTGGGGATTGCGGATGTGTTCGCTTGCCATTGAAACAGGTCCTTTTCTTGTTGATGCATGCGTCTGACTGGGCGAAGCCCCTCCAGCTATTGAGTTGCCGGCAACAGATGCGCTATTACCTGACAAGGGCATTGTGCTGTTCCTCAGCTCAACGCAGTAGTAGCATCCCGAGACGAGCTGTGTCGCAAAATGGGGAACGCGGGAATGGACATCGAAGAACTGCAGACTTTTGTGGAAGTGGCGGATGCCGGGGGGATTTCCCAGGCGGCGCTGCGGCTGGGGGTGTCCAAGTCGATCGTCAGCCGCCGCCTTGTGCGGCTGGAAACGGAACTGGGCGTGCAATTGCTGGCGCGCTCCACACGCGGTGCGGCGCTAACCGAAGCCGGCGCGACGTTCCGCGACTACGCCGCCCGCGTCTGTACCGAAATCGACATCGCCAAGGAAACCATCCTGCCCGCCGGTGCGCTTCGCGGGCGCTTACGCGTGGCGGTGCCGCTGTCCTTCGGCCCGACGCACTTCTCACCGATTCTCGCGGAAATGGCCCGACGTCACCCGCAACTGCAGATGCAGACGTGCTACAGCGACCGCTTCGTTGATCTCATCGCCGAGGGTTACGACTGTGCGATACGCGTGGGCTATCTCCAGGATTCCAACCTGATCGCCCGGCGCATCGGTCCGATGTACGCGAAGCTCGTCGCGAGCCCGGCCTACATCAAGGCGCACGGCGCACCCAAGTCGCCCGACGAACTCGTCGCCCATCAGGCGCTGATGCAAGGCACCGAAGCCTGGCAATTCATGGACGGCGACAAGATCATCACGGTTCGCCCGCAAGGCCGCTTCAAGGCCGACAACGGCACCGCGCTGGTCACCGCGGCCATTGCAGGGCTCGGGCTCGCCTACCTGCCCGACTGCCTCACCCATGAACACGTGGCCTCGGGGGCATTGGTGCCGATCATGACCAGCCATCCACTGCCCCCGGCCGGCGTTTACGTCATCCGCCCGCCAGGTCCGCATCCCGCCCGCAAAATCCGGGTGCTCATCGAATTGATGATCGAGTACTTCGGCGAATCCCCGCATTTGGCGGCGGCTGTCTCATCGGGATGAGGTCACGTCTGGATACGCTGAAAAAAGGCGCCCGAGGGCGCCTTTAGCGGTATCACGCGATTTTGATGACCACCTTCCCGAATGCGCCTTTGGCCAGATGCTCATAAGCCTCGCGCGCTTTCTCGAACGGATACACCTGATCAATCACGGGCCGAATCGTGTGTTCGTTGAGGAACGCGTTCATCCGGTCAAATGATGAGCGCGGCGCCACTGCGATGCCGCGAAGGGTGGTCTGGCGGAAAATGAGCGGCATCAGATTGAGTTCAACCGTCTGCCCGGTCAAAAAGCCGATCTGCGCAATACGCCCGGAAGCCTTGGTCGCCGCGACCGATTGATTGATGCCCGCGCCGCCGGCCACATCGAGGAGCACGTCCACGCCCTTCCCTGCGGTCAGTTTCAGCACTTCGTCCGCCCAGTTCGGCGTAGTCCGATAGTTGATGCCCGCGATGGCGCCGAGCCCCTTCACCGCTTGCAGATTCCGGTCGCTACTCGACGTTGCGATCACCTTCGCGCCCAGCGCCGTCGCAATCTGCACCGCGAAGATCGACACCCCGCCTGTGCCTTGAACCAAAACGGTCTGCCCCGGCTGAATGTGGCCGAAGTCCACCAGCGAGTACCAGGCGGTGAGCGCGGCAATCGGCAGGGTCGCAGCCTCTTCGTCGCTCATGTTGTCGGGCGCACCCACGGCGCTGTCTTCGTGGATGATCATGTATTCGGCCAACCCACCAGGCAACGGTGAGCCGAAGCAATAATCCGGCTCATTGGGCCCAGGCTCGCCATCCAGCCAGCGGGAGTACAGGTGCGAATTGACTCGATCACCGACTGTGAAGCGAGTGACCCCGTCACCGACCGCCACCACGGTGCCAGCGGCATCGCTAACAGGGATCAGGGGTTTGGGCACCTTATGCGGCTCATAAATCCCGTCAACGATCGCCTTGTCGCGAAAGTTGAGCGAAACCGCGCCGACCTTGACCAACAACTCGCCCGCCTTGGGCTGCGGGGTCGCGACCTCACCCAATCGCAGGTTGTCGAGTCCGAAATCGTTCAGTAACCAAGCCTTCATTATCAAGTTCCCCATACAGGTCAGTGGGCCGCGAACCGTAAATGGCGCTGCCAGGGACACATCTTTAACTTTTGATGCAACGCAACAAATGCACCCAGAAAGACATGATTGTTCTACCCTTAGGCAACAATCATGTTGCGCCCTGTCAATCTGCCGAAGCCCACAAAGGACACGCCATGGAATTGCTGCAATCGATGCGACTGTTCGCCAGGCTCGCTGAACTGGGCAGCTTCACCAAAGCCGCCGAATCCCTGGACATCGGCCGACCTCAAGTCACTCGTTATATCCAGGAGCTGGAAACGTCATTGGGCGTACGGCTGTTCCAACGGACGACGAGAAAGGTGGCACTCACCGCCGAGGGTGAGCAGTTCTATGAGCGGGTGCAGGAGATCCTCGCGGGCATTTCGGCGGCGACCTCGATGTTTGACCGCTCAGGCGCCACGCTCGCGGGACGACTTCGCGTCGATATCCCGACGGCTTTCGCACAAATGGAATTCATCAAAAGCCTTAAGGGGTTCACCACCACCTTCCCGGGCATCGAGATGGTGCTCGGCGTCACCGACCGAGCCGTTGACCTGATCGGTGAAGGCATTGACTGTGCGTTGCGCATAGGCGATTTGCCGGATTCGACATTGATCGCTCGCCCCATCGCGATGGCCACCATGGTCACCTGCGCCGCCCCCGAGTATCTGCACGAGCACGGCGAACCCGCGACGCTCGACGACTTGGTCTCCCATCGCGGCGTCAATTTCTTATCCGGCCAGAGCAATAGACCATTGCCTTGGCACTTCTCGATAAAGGGTCAAGATCGGGCGTTTGTCAGTAACGCGGGGATCACGGTTACCGAGTCGAATGCCTACGTTCAGTGTGGCGTGTCCGGGTTCGGAATCATGCAGGCACCTGGCATCACCGTGGCCGAACATCTGGACAGTCAAGCGTTGGTGGAGATTCTCAGACCCTATCGGCCAGCACCCCGCCCGGTGTCGGTGCTGTACCCGAGCCGGATGCACCTGGCACCGCAAGTACAGGTTTTATTGAATGGCTGCGAGAGCGTTTTCCGCAGCTTCATGCGGACTGGCTGGAGTAATGGACCATCATAAAAAAACCGCTGGCCGTTAACATCCAGCGGGCTTTTGTTTCTAGGTGAGCGAGGCCGAGCACTCCGAATGAGTGGCTTCCTCGCGTATTTCGTCCATTTTTAAATCTCGCATTGACATATCGATAAATCTCGATATCCTCGCGTTCATGGAATTACTTGAAATATTCAAAGCCCTCTCAAATCCGACACGCCTTGAAATCTTGAAGGGCTTGAAGGACCCCGTGAACAGCTTCCCTCCGCAGGATGAAGGTGACGTTCTCACCGTGGGCGTCTGCGTCAGCAGTATCCAGGAAGGTATCGGGCTCTCGCAGTCAACGGTGTCTGGTTACCTTGCAACGCTGCAACGGGTGGGCTTGGTCGAAGTCAAGCGCATAGGGCAATGGACCTACTACAAGCGCAATGAAGCCAACATCCGTGCGCTTGCGGAGATCATAGGGACAGATCTGTAATTTTTTTACCGCATTATATCGAGATATCTCGATATCCCTTTTTGTCGATACGAGGATTTACCATGAAAGCGATGTTACTTAAATCATTTGGCGGCCCGGAATCGTTCGAACTTAGCGACGTGCCTAAGCCAGTGCCGGGTGCGGGACAAGTCCTGGTGCGGGTCCATGCAACCTCCATCAACCCCTTGGATTATCAGGTTCGCCGTGGCGATTACGTCGACTACGTGCCATTGCCGGCGATTACCGGTCACGACGTATCGGGTGTCGTCGAAGAAGTCGGGCCAGGCGTAACGAGCTTCGCTCCGGGAGACGAAGTCTGGTACACCCCGCAAATTTTTGACGGTCCCGGCAGTTATGCCGAGTACCACGTGGCGGCCGAAAGCATTATCGGGAAGAAACCTGCGGCCCTGAGCCATCTTGAAGCGGCAAGTCTGACCCTGGTGGGCGGGACGGTGTGGGAAGCGCTGATCGGGCGTGCAGCGCTCAGAGTCGGGGAAAGCATCCTCATACACGGCGGCGCGGGGGGCGTCGGTCATGTGGCGATTCAGGTGGCAAAAGCCATTGGAGCGCAGGTATTCACCACCGTGCGCGAAGCAAACTTCGAGTTCGCCCGCAGCATGGGGGCCGATGTAGTCATCGACTACGAAAAAGAGGATTACGTCGACGCCATCCTGCGGGAAACCGGCGGCCAAGGCGTGGATGTGGTGTTCGACACCATCGGCGGCGACACACTGACGCGCAGCCCCGACGCCCTCGCCCAACTTGGCCGCGTCGTCTCGATTGTGGACATTGCCCAACCACAGAACCTCGTTCAGGCCTGGGGCAAGAACGCCAGCTATCACTTCGTTTTCACCCGGCAGAACCGCGGCAAGCTGGATGAGCTGAGCACGTTGATCGAGCGTGGCCAACTGCGCCCGCACGTCGGCGCGGTCTATTCACTGGCCGACCTCGCGCTCGCCCACGCGCGGCTTGAAAGCCCCAACAACGGTCTTCAAGGAAAAATCGTGATTGCCGTCGAGCCATCACTCATTCCGTGAGTCCGCACGGTTAACCGCTTAAGTCCTATCGGAGAAACCCCATGGTTTATGAAATCGCTGTGCTTCCTGTTCACAAAGACCGCATTGAAACGTTCCGGCATGCATTTGCCGAGGTCGCGCCTTTGCTCACCCGCGCAAAGGGTTATGGCGGCCACATGCTCGCGCAAGGGATAGAAACGCCCCAGGTGTTCAACCTGATCGTGCGCTGGGCCTCGCTGGAGGATCACACACCGGGCTTCGAAGAGAGCGAGGACCACCGGGTGTTCATGTTAGGCCTGGAGGAGTATTTCTCGGAGGAACCGACGGTTTACCACATTGAAGGAACGGCATTTTCTGCTGGAGGACATGAAAATCCGAACAGCATCGCTGATCTGCTAACGCCTGTGTAATCACAAGGGACAATAGACGGTTGAAGCATGCGGCGCTGAAATAGGATATCCGTCCGGAATTCAAGATCAGGAGACAGCATGCGAATCGTTTTTTGTGGCGAGACTTTTCCCGATGCCGCGAAAGTGTTGCGTCAGACCTTACCGACCGAGGCCGGTGACGAGGTCATCGTCTGGTCAGGCGATGACCTCAACACACTGCCTACCCATATCGATGTGTTGATTCCGAAAATGCACCGTGTTGACGCGGCGCTGCTCGAGAAGAGTCACTGCCGTTTGGTCCAGCAATGGGGCGTGGGCCTGGAGGGTGTCGACCTTCATGCGGCCGATGCATTAGGCATCCCGGTTGCCAACGTGCCGGCTGGCGGCGGGAACGCCGATTCCGTAGCAGAGCACGCCGTACTGCTCATATTGGCCCTGCTGCGAAAACTGCCGCAGGCTCAGCTTAATGTCCGCAACGGTATTCTCGGCGCCCCGACGGGCACCATGCTGGCCGGCCGTACGGTGTGCCTCTACGGCTTGGGAGCGATTGCCCTGCCCCTCGCCAGACGTCTCAAGGCCTTTGACGTCAACCTGATTGGCCTGACCCGAGAGCCGAATGCGGCCAAAACAGCCGAATATGGCTTAAGTGACTGTTATGCCCTGGAGCAAAAACAGGCGTGCCTGAAACAGACCGATATCCTGGTCGTATGCGCCCGCCTGTCGGCCGAAACCCGAAACAGCATCGGCGCCAACGACCTTGCCCACCTGCCTCCGGGTGCACTGCTGATAAACGTCGCCCGTGGCGGCCTGGTTGAGGAAGAAGGCCTGATCAGCGCCCTGCGCAGTGGACACCTTGGGGGAGCGGGCCTGGATGTTTATTGGCAAGAACCTATAGACGTCAAACACCCGCTTTTGCACATGGACAATGTGATTGCAACGCCACACATTGCCGGAATCACACTGGACTCGCTCCACGATATCGCCAGCGGCGTCGCGGCCAATATCAATAGCCTGCGCGCAGGCCTGCCGTTACTGGGGGTTTCGAATCTGCAGTAGTTGCTGATAAACCAGTAGCGGTGCCAGTGAGCAACTAAGCGGGTCGCAGTGGAGGCAAATGTTCAAGCCGCGCTATGCGCGGCGAGGTTGCAATATTGCCCTTTGAAATACAGCAACGGCTGCGCAGCCGCCGCGTCTTGCAGGCTCAACGCTTTCACTTCACCAATCACGATCATGTGGTCACCTGCCACGTGTTCGGCGTGAATTTCACAATCAAGCCAGTGCAGGCTGCCGGCAATGATTGGATTACCCAGCGGCGATTCTTGCCATTCGACTCCCTGCCACTTGTCCGTGCCCCGCCGGGCAAACTGGTTGGAAATCCTGACCTGCTCGCCCGAGAGGATATTGACTACGAATCGACCCGCCTGGCGAATTTTGGGATAGCTGGCCGAACTCGACATGACGCTGAATGACACCAGCGGCGGGCTCATCGACACGCTGTAGAACGACTGGCAGGTGAAACCAATCGGCTCGTCATCAATGCGCGATGTAATCACCGTGATACCGGATGCGTAGTGCCCGAGCGCTTCGCGAAAGCTCAATGGCTCAATCGCAGTACGAGAAAGTGACATAGGGAGTCCTGAAGAGTGAGTGCCGTTCGAAAGAGCCAGGGAAGGCTTGAAGTAGGCCAGTGATTTTCAATCTACCGCTTCAACCCTTCCGCATGCTGAGCGCTAGTTCGAAAGCTCTCTTCGAACGATTTCTGCGCCTGCACTTAAAGCACTTAGCTTGCCTCTTGCGACACCACGCGGTAACGGGGCCATCCCACAGTTAGTGCAAGGATAGAGCTTGTCGGCATCCACAAACTGGAGTGCTTTTCGGAGGGTATTGGCGACTTCTTCGGGTGTCTCAATGACATGGGATGCCACATCAATGGCCCCCACCATTACTTTTTTACCTCGAATGAGTTCAATAAGATCCATCGGCACATGAGAGTTGTGACATTCCAGCGAAATGATATCGATGCTGGACTTTTGCAATTTTGGAAAGGCTTCCTCATATTGTCGCCACTCTGAACCCAGAGTCTTTTTCCAATCGGTATTAGCCTTGATGCCATAACCGTAGCAAATATGCACTGCCGTTTCGCATTTAAGGCCCTCGATGGCCCTTTCCAAAGTGGCAACCCCCCAATCATTCACCTCATCAAAGAACACATTAAAGGCCGGCTCATCAAACTGGATAATATCAACGCCAGCCGCCTCTAGCTCTTTGGCTTCTTGATTGAGAATGGTGGCGAATTCCCAGGCGAGCTTCTCGCGACTTTTATAATGATTATCATAAAGTGTGTCGATCATCGTCATGGGGCCTGGCAGAGCCCACTTTATCGGCTGCTTGGTTTGCTGACGTAGAAACTTGGCATCTTCGACAAACACTGGCTTTTGCCGAGTAACAGCACCCACGACCGTCGGAACACTTGCATCATAGCGGTCGCGAATTCTAACGGTTTCACGTTTCTCGAAATCCACACCGCTAAGGTGTTCAATAAACGTGGTGACAAAGTGTTGTCGTGTTTGTTCACCATCGCTGACAATATCGATACCTGCTTGTTGCTGCTCTTGCAGCGACAAGCGCAAAGCATCTTGCTTGCCTTCAATCAATTCTTCATCTTGCAACTTCCAGGGCGACCACAGTGTCTCGGGTTGCGCAAGCCAAGAGGGTTTTGGCAAGCTGCCGGCAGTTGAAGTGGGCAATAGTTTTTTCATAAGGAATAGCCTTTTATTAAGCAGTCAAAGAGCTTGCTGAATGGACCATTGCTCAAGAATGGCGTGGTATGGCTTGATGAAATGCTCTTCAACAAACTTCCCCTGCTCGATAGCCAGTCGACTACGTTCTTCTCGATCGTAGACAATTCGAGTGAGCGAATAATCCTGATGTTTCAGGCTGGGTTGATAGGACTTACCGGCCACAGAATTCGCGTTATAGATCTCAGGCCGGTAAATCTTTTGGAAAGTGTCCATTGTGCTAATGGTGCTGATGAGCTCCAGATTAGTGTAATCATCCAGCAAATCACCGACAAAATAGAAGGCCAACGGTGCAACGCTGTTAGGAGGCATGAAATAGCGAACATTCAAGCCCATCTTACTGAAATACTCATCGGTTAGAGAATATTCATCTTGCTGGTATTCAATGCCCAATACAGGATGCTGATTTTCAGTTCGCTGATAGGTCTTGCTACTCGAAATACTAAGACATATCACAGGTGGTTTATTAAAATTATCTTGGTAAGCATTTGAATTCACGAAGTGCTTGAATAGCTTGCCGTGCAGATCACCAAAATCCTCCGGCGTGCTGAACTTCGGCTGACTCTCATTGTGCTTCAACAACCGGACACTGAAGTCATAATCTCGCACATAGGAAGAGAAGTTATTCCCGGCAATGCCGTCAATACGTTCGTTGGTTTTTCGATCAACGATAGTCGGCTTCAATATTTCAATCAAAGGGATGGTCTTGCCACTGACTTCAACATCAATATTCATTTCAGCAGAAATGATTTCAAGCTCAACGGTATAACGATCGCCTTGGGGGTTATCCCAATGCGCCAAGGCATTGAAGCGATTGTTAATCATAATCAAGGTGTTGCGCAAATTTTCCTGACGGTTCGTTCCCCTTGCCAAATTGGCAAAGTTGGTCGTGGTCCGGGTGTTTTCGGAAGGGTGATAATTTTCGTCGAAACAAATACGCTTAATAGTAAATGAAAATTCATCGTTCATTAGAGCCTGACACCTAATCTTGAAATAAAGCCTGAGCTCAGCGCTTGGCTGGTCTTTTCACTCAAATCTTTATACTGCCTATAATAAGGCGCAGTTTAGGTGAGCCATTAACTAAGTGAAAACGAATTGGTTTCACCAGAACCCTTAGTCAAATTCATGATGGGAGGTGCGGAAAGTTGCGGGCTCTCGGTCATCGCCGCGCGGGCGAGCGCCCCGCTGCTGTCGTTCTTCGACACCTACGGCAGATACGGATTGGCTCAGTATTAGGGGGGATGAGCAGACCGACACCCAAGCGTGCAGCGTGTCGGGATAGACGGTGGTGCCGGAGTCGAAGCAGATCGACCCGCAGCACCTACCGGTCTGGCTTGCCCGAACGGGCGTCCAGGATTACTTCAACTTCGCCAGCATGGCCTCGGCGACAGCCTTGGCCGATTGTGGGTTCTGGCCGGAAATGACTTCGCGGTCTTCAATCACGTGCTCGCTCCAGGGCTTGGCTTCGGAGAAGTTAGCACCGGCAGCCGTCAGGCCATCCTGCGGGAACAGTTTCATATGGCCGCCGCCGAGGAAACCTTTGGCCTGCTCCTCTTCTGCGTCGGTGAAGGCGGTGACTTTGTAGCCTTTGTAAATCCAATTGGCTGGCGCTGCCGGCTGTTTGCCCGATTCCAGCGCGGAGACGAAACCGTGCGCGTCGGGGATCGCCGACAACATGGCGATGGTGCCATGGCAAGTGAAGCCGGTGATCTTGCCTTTTTCATGGAAGTTGGTCAGCAGTTGGCCCAGTTGCTTGTCCTTCAGCAGATCCTGCATCGGGATATGGCCGCCAGGTACGAATACCGCGTCGAACTTGTCGTAGCCGATTTTCTGAACCTGCGCGAAGCTGATGGCTGGCGAGCCGGTCTTCGAGGTCAGCTTCAGCGTGTCCAGCAGCGCGAGACTTTGCTGGCGGGCTTTTTCATCGCCGCCCCAGAAGTTCACGTCATTGGATTTCTGGTCGGCCGTTGGCGCCTTGCCGCTAGGGGTGGCAAACACGACGGTCTGGCCTCCCGCGATGAAGGTCTGCACCGGTTGCATTAATTCGTTCAGGAAGAAACCTGTTTGCATGACCTTGCCATCTTTCAGGTCCAGTTGATCCTGGTCGGACAGGACAACCAATACCGTGCCGGCATTGGCATAGTTAGCGGCGGCGGTCAGCAGGGCGGCAATGATGGTTTTTTTCACGTGATTCTCCAGTAGGTAAGGGTTGGTTGCAGCCATCTTATTACTGGATCGAACAGCGATAGAGCCCCGGAATTGACTTTCACTTATTACATTGAGTAATCAATAAGATTGTCGCAGCCAGGACCGTAATAGTTATCTCATTCACTCTTCTTCGGCAGAGTGACCTCCGTAAGCCTCCGGCTGACACCACTGTCGGCTGTGATTGCTTAATGACGGGTAACCGAGTGGACGCCGCGCTGGCGCCTGGGTTAGGTTTCGTCTCCGTTTATATTTTGGGCTCCACAACCATGACTGATCGTCAGATCATCGTTCCAGACAGTATGAAATTGCTCTGCGAGCAAGCGGGTTATGCGCCAGCGGTAAAGGTAGGAAAAACCCTCTACTGCGCTGGCCAGGTTGGCCGGACGCCGGAATTATCCGTTATCGAAGATCCTGAGCAGCAGTTTTTGGCCGCGTGGGAGAATCTACGGCTCGTCCTGGCAGTCGGTGGCTGCGAATTTGAGGATGTCGTCGAAATGACGACTTATCACGTCGATATGCAGCGCCACATGCCAATCTTTAGAAAAGTGAAGGATGAAATCTTTCCTAGAGGCACTTGTGCATGGACCTGCATAGGTGTCAGTGAACTGGCTCGACCGGGGCTTCTGGTGGAGATCAAATGCATCGCCGTGCAGCGATAGGCGCGTATTGCCGTAGGTGCAAACTCCTGCTGAGCCGCATCCGCCATCCAGGTCGAGGATGGCAGATGCGTGTTTACCTCAACGTTGCGGCGCGCCCTGCTCAACCATTGCTCGCCATGCCTGAACGCTCGGTCTTTCTTGCATCCTGACGTGCCATGCCCGCAACGCTTCACATTCATCAGGCACCGGGAGCTTGACCAGCGAGGCGAAAATCATGCCGCCCAAAACCGCAATATCGGCCATCGAAAAGCTCTCGCCGGCCACAAAGGGCTGCTGTTTGAGCACGCTATCGAAATAGCGCATGCCCCTGATCGCCTTATCGCGCATGCGCTCACCCCATTCGGCGTTTTGATAAAGCTCGACGTGCGGCCCAAGGCCCGGGGTCGCGTGATGGAAGTACACGCTGACCGCATCGAGAAACTCGATTTCGGCGCGTTTGGTCATCATGTGGATGAGGCCCCTCTCCACCGGCGTTTGTCCGGTCAGCGTGGGGTTACCGTCCAGTACGTCCAGGTACTGCGTAATCGCCGTGCACTCGGCGATGAGCGTGCCGTCCTTCAGCTCCAGCACAGGTAGCGTTCCGGAGTAATTGATCGCCAGAAACTCCGGTTGCTTGTGTTCTCCCGTCCATAGGTTGACCGAGACAAATTCGATTCGGGAGAGCAGGCCTTTTTCTGCCAAGGCGATGCGCACGCGAGCGGGATACGGGCCATCAAACCAGTCGTAGATTTTCATCATAGGGAGGTTGGATGGGTCTAGCGGTGAAGTTGAAGAGGTCATGAGGGTTTACCTGCCTGTCAATTGGTAGGTAAAGACTGAAGCCAGGATTTGACGTTGTCAACCCCTGTCTACCAGTTGGCAGGTAAGCGGTTCGGCGAGTAGAATTCGCCTCATCCAATGACGTGAGAACATCAACATGAGCGAAAACGCGCGGGAAGCCATCTTGGTCGCTGCAAAAACGGCGGCGCAGCGGCATGGATTCAACGGCATCAACTTTCGAAGCATCGGTGAAGCGGTCGGGATCAAAAACGCGAGCATCTACTATCACTTCGCGAGCAAGGCTGAGCTTGGCGCCGCGGTCGCTGCACGCTACTGGCAAGACACCGCCAGTGTGTTGCAAGGCATTCGCGAGTCGAACCCCGATCCAATTCGCTGCCTGGAAATCTACCCGTCGATTTTCCGAACGTCGCTGGAAGATGGCAACCGGCTCTGTTTGTCCAGCTTCATGGCAGCGGAATACGAAGACTTGCCCGAGGAAGTGCTGCACGAGGTCAAGGCGTTTGCCGATATCAACGTGAAGTGGCTGACCCAGGTGCTGGTTGACGCCGAAATGGGCAGCGCAGAAAGCTGTGAACGACGTGCTCGCGCGATTTACACCGCCGTGGCCGGCGCCCAGTTGATTGCCCGGACCCGGCTCGATATTGGCCAATTCGACGAGTTGATCCTCAGCTACCAGGAAGCCGGGCTGATGCCGACACTGAAGCCTGATGGCGATGACCGGCCGGTCTCAGTTACAGCCCAAACTGACTCTTGATACCCGCCATAAACTGTTCATCAGTGGTCGACTTACGGGCGGCGATCAACTTTTCAGCATCCTCGCCCGCCACATAGCGCAGCTGTTTGGAGCCATCGGTCGCCGCCTGGTAGATCACCTGCGCCACGAGTTGCGGATTGGCGCCTTTAGGATAGTTGCGTCGCAGATGCTCAAACTTATCGACGATCGACTGGTACTCGACCCATTCGACGTCGTGATTGAAATCGAACGATCGCCCGCTGAAATCGGTGTCGATGTGACCGGGGGTGACGAGTTTGACCGTGACGCCAATCGCGTCCAGTTCGAAGCTCAGCGCTTGTGAAAAACCTTCGACGGCGAACTTGCTCGCGCAGTACATCGAGTTCAACGGGAATCCCGCCACGCCGGCCGGGGACGAAATGTTGATGACGGTGCCTTTCTTATTGGCCCGCAAGTGTGGCAATACGGCTCTGGTGGTTTCGATCAAACCCATGACGTTGGTATCGAACTGGCGCCTGATTTTTTCCTGGGAAATTGCCTCCAGCGGACCGCTGAGGCCATAACCGGCGTTGTTGACCAGCACATCAATGATTCCAAAGCGCGTGATGCCCGCGTTGATCGCCGCGTGGATCGAGCCGTTGTCTCGCACATCCAGGCGGGTCACCAGCACGTTTTCCAGCAAGTTCAGTTCCTGCTCTTTTTCGGGGCTGCGCATCGTGGCAATGACGTTCCAGCCTTGGGACTGGAAATGACGCGCAGTGACTTTGCCGATGCCGCTGCTACTGCCGGTGATCAGAATGGTTTTACTCATGACATGTGTTTCCAGGCAATTGATTTTCAAGGCCACCACTGTGTCAGTTCCGCACACGCCAGACACCAGCAAGAGACGCCAGGATCACCTCCAATCGCGCCAGAATTCCGCGGTTCTGTCGCTGTTTCCCAGCGTGCCTTTGGCCTAGAATCGCCGTCCATTCGTTGCCTATTCAGATGAGCCTATCCATGACGAACACTCAGCCTGGGACGCGCCTTTGCGTCAATATTCATCCCAGCGGCTGGCGGTTGTTGCTGACTGATTTGAACGTGGATGAACCTTCGCTGATGCGCCGGGCCGGTTTGCCCGAAGACTGGCTGACCGCGCCGCCACAGCGGGTCGCGACCACCGACTACTATCGGCTCTGGGAAGCCCTGGAAATTGCAACGGCAGACGCCGCATTACCCTTGCCGTTGTTGATTGGTTCGGCCATGTCAGTGGAATGGTTTGCGCCGGTGATGTTCGCGGCGTTGTGCAGCGCAGACCTGGACACGGCACTGGTGCGGCTGGTGAAGTTCAAGCGCCTGTGCTCGCCCGTGCATCTGGACATTGCACAGACTGACTCAGGCACGTCCATTACCCTGCAATGGCTCGATAAACACATTGATCCGCCGCCCGTGCTCGTCGCGACGGAGCTGGTATTTTTCGTTCAATTGGCGCGGCTTGCGACCCGCTGCCCGATAAAACCACTAAACGTAAAACTGCCCAAAGGCCTCGCCCGCTCCAGCGCCTACGCCGACTATTTCGGCGTCGCGCCCACGTATGCCGATGTGCACTCGGTCAGTTTCAGCGCGTCCGACGCCAAGCGTCCCTTCTTCACCGCCAACGAGGGCATGTGGTCATTCTTCGAGCCCGCCCTGCGCAAGCATCTGGATCAAAATGACCGGAAGCCCACCCTCGCCGATCGCGTTCAAAGTGCATTGCTTGAATTATTGCCGACGGGAAGCACGTCGATGCTCGACGTGTCGCGCAAGATGGCCGTCAGTTCACGTACCCTGCAACGCAAACTTCAGCAAGAGGGACTCAGCTTTCAGAAAGTACTGAACCAGGTGCGCAAAAACCTGGCGTTGCACTACTTGCAACACTCCAACTGCTCGTCGGCAGAAATTGCATTGCTGCTGGGCTTCGATGAACCCGACTCCTTTGTTCGGGCCTTCCGATCCTGGACCGGCGATACGCCCCATCGCCGGCGACAGGCGTTTCTTCAGGGAGTGCTGTAGTCAGTACGGGTACGTGGGCCGGCGTCCGGAGAACAAGGCGGAATTGAACCGCTTCAGGACGTCAATTGATCTTGTTGCGACCGCGACATCTACTTCGGTTGCCCTCCGGCGACAGGCTGCTATCGGCCAGGAGCGGACATTTAGAAGCTTATTAATAGCTTGAAGTAACCCGTGATAACGAGAAGAAAACGGCCTAAATGGAAAGCTCTAATATGAAACTTCTGCCGTTATGATAGCATCAGGCCACATATTAGGGTGGCCAATGGCCACACATATTTATGGGCATACGGAGAGTGGCAGTGAAACGCCTAAACATGCTACTAGCTGGAATCTGCGTCGCGCTGATTGCTGCCTGCAGCAGCACAGTTCCCTATGAATCACCCGAAGATTTAGCCCGTATGAAACAAGACCTTCACTTGGAGCATTTACCACCAGGAATGCTCCCTCTGAAATGGTCCTATTTTGAGTATGGAGTTCAAGAGGAAGGCATGGCTACGGTAGATACACTTGCGCTGGTCCAACCCGGGTTACTCACACTCGTCGGGTATGAGAAAGGCCATTACTTTCGCCAGGCTGAATTCACCGGTGCCACAACCGACTGCATGTACATTTTCAACGGTGATGTAAGCGCGCAGCCGGTGTGGCTATTGAGATCCGATCGCCCCGTATTTCTGACTACCGGCAACTACAGGGGGCTTATTGACGTCCCCCTACGAAAAAAGCTGATCGATGAGATGACAGCCGCCGGCTTCCGTCCTCACATTGAAGCCCAGGGAAAGTCCTATCAGCCAACCGGGGTCACAGAACGCAAGCTCGTTATGATGACAGGATATGGGCAGCGCGTTGAATTAATGGACCAGAATCAGGTTTACAACGTTTGTAAAAAACAAAGTTAGTCGTTGAGCTTTCGCGCGGCGATTGCCTTCTGGTGTCCTTCGCTAAGGACAGCTTCGGGTCGTGTGCAGCCCTTGTTCGATAGGCCGCAAACGACCCAAAGCTGACGGTGGTGAAAGGAAATCGGCCAGGAACTGCCGTTCAGTTCGAAGTAAACGCGAAGGCCCTCTTGCTTGTCCTCACTGCGGCTCGGCAGCAAGGGGCGGCGGCGATCCATGCGCCTGATCCAGTCGGCACGCATAGACGGACATGATCCGTATGCCGATATCAAAGATGTGCTGACTCGGCTACTAGGCAAGATGACTTCGACTATGCCGCGCGATGTTCATACCGGGGTTCTTATCCCAGTTGCTTTTCGATAGGCACGCTTCTAGTGGTGATTTCATCCCCCGTATGCAGCGTGGTCACCGTTTCAATCAACACGATACCGCATTCTTCCAAGGCCACTGGATTGTGTCTGGTTCCTCTGGGGATTACGCAAAATTCACCGGGCTGGAGGATAACGTCCCGATCTTCCAACTGAATTTTGAGGGTTCCATACACCACCATGAACATCTCATCCTCATCGGTGTGGGAATGCCACATCAGCTCGCCTTTGAGCTTGGCAACTTTGATGTACTGGTCATTGACCTGACCGATGACCTGCGGCGACCAATACTGACTAACCTTGGCCAGGGCTGACTGGATGTTTGTGCTGTTCCCGCTAAGGATCATTTGGAAGGCTCCATAAAAAGGAGCTTCACTTTACGTAGGAGCAGTGACGCGCAGTATCGAATGTTTATAATGAGGCCATTAGCAACCGTAATGGCTACCCGCATGTCCACGTCTCGCACCGTCGATCTTGTTCTGCTCCGCACCTTCGTCTCCGTCGTCCAGACCGGTAGCATCAGCGGTGCCGCACGCCAGTTGCACCTGACCCAAGGAGGCATCAGCCAGCAGGTCAAAAGGCTTGAGAGTTTTTTCGGATGCCAGTTGCTGGAGCGCGATCCGCAAGGAACGCGGCTGACCGACCGTGGCGTTGATTTTCTGCCCAAAGCCCGCCGCCTCCTCGACCTCAACGATAGTGTGTGCGAAGAAATGATCGGACCGGGTACCAAAGAAACGGTGCGGGTCGGCGTACCATACGATATGGCTGGAGCACATTTCGCCCCCATTCTCAAAGCCTACGCACAGCGTCATCAAAATGTAGAGGTCATCGTTGTCTCTGGTTCGTCAGTCGATCTGATGGATGACTTTTCCAGAGGCCTTGTTGATCTGACCATTAGCCAATGCCCTGAGTGCGAGGGAGTTGGAGAGCGCCTCTGCCTGGAGCCATTGGTGTGGATAGGTACGTCGGAAGAGCTGTTTAGCCAACGGCCGTTGCCCTTGTGTTTCGTAACGCCAACATGCACTTTTCGCCGTACGGTATTTTCATTGCTTGGAGAAGCGCACATCAGTTGGCGCGTGGTATTTGAAAACGCCTCGGTCGATACCACCCTTGCTACCGTAAGAAGCGGCCTCGCATTGACGCCATGGCTACGCTCGCTTGTACCCGATGATTTCCAGGTGCTAGGAGTAGATTCTGGACTGCCCTTATTGCCGGATATCGCGATCGAGCTTCACGTTTTGCAAAGTGCTGGAGACGGGGCATTGGATATGGCGGAAGCTATCCGACAGCACTATCGCTAGGTAAATGTCATTTAAGTTGATGGCGCCACGATGATCATTAAACGGTCGGAACGGTTCCGCCATCGATCACATGTTCCGAGCCAGCTAATGACGCGGCGCGTGGCGACACCAGAAAGGTAATGAAATCAGCAACCTCCTGCGGCTTGGCAGGGCGGCCGACGGCAATTCCACCGAGCCAGTCCATAATCAGTTTTTTGCCACCCTCGTAGTCCGTGTCGTGTTCGCGCGCCATGCGCTCGGCGAACTCAACCGACGCCTCTGTCTCGATCCAGCCCGGTGCGACGCTCAAGACGCGCACACCCTTCGGCGTCACTTCCTTCGACAATGATTTGCTGTAGGTCGAGAGGGCACCCTTGGCTGCCGCGTAAGCGGTCGTCGACGTCCAGAGCGGAAGGATGCGCTGGATCGAGCTCACGTGCAGAACGACGCCTGCGCCCTTTGCCAGCATTCGCGGTACCAGTGCACGATCCAGGCGCACCGCAGACATGAGGTTGAGATTCAGTTCATTGAACCAGGCGGCATCATCGAGGACCGCGAAACCACCGACCGGAGCGGTCGAGCCTCCGAGGCTGTTGATCAAGATGTCGACGGTGCCCCAGCGCTTCTCCACCGCATGGACCAGCTCGGCCACGCCTTGAGCCGTCGACAAGTCTGTCGTTACGTAAGTCACACCCGGCAGTGGATTCTCCGGGGCCGAGCGTGCCGATGTCATCACCTTCACTCCGGCATCCTGCAAGCTCTTGACGAGGGCAGCGCCCAGGCCCTTGGTGCCACCGGTGACTAGGGCGCGCTTACCTTTCAATTCGAGGTCGAAGCTCATACGTTGATCTCCAGCAAGTCGATCAGGCCACGGTCTAGGCCGAAGCGGTAGGACAAGTTGACCGGGCTGCCGGGGAAGTTGCCGGTGACCTTGGCGCGGACGATGTGAAAACCGTCGTTGTCTGTCATGTCGAATGGCACGCTCGTCGCGTTGTACTTGACCGATGCCGCCGCAAGGAAGGCCGTGATCGCCTCGACGCCTTCATAGGTGAGGCCGTCGTCCTTCAGGATGGCATCTGCTTTGAAGTACTGTGCCAACGATTCAGGATTGTCTTCGGACGCGAAGTATTTCGCGATGGGTTCGGGAAGCGTCAGGGCATGCATATTTGTGGCTTCAGGTGGTGATTGAAGCTCTATGGTGCACGCTGCTGTTTGTTTAGTTAATATCCTAGAATCGGTATGGGCTATGTAGATTCGCGTACATAATGCAGCGACTGGACCGCCGTTGGGGTAAGCATCTGGTCAGGATTGAACGAAATCTCGTCGATCCAGTAGACAGTCGATGAAGGCGCTGAGGAGGGCGGATTGGTGCTGCCTGTTGGGGTAATACAGGAACAGCCCGGGCCGCGTAATCGACCAGTCTGCAAGTACTTGGACCAGCCGCCCCTGCGCCAGTAGTTCCCCCACGCCATCCTGCTCGAAGTGATAGGCAATCCCAAGTCCGTTCAGCGCGGCGGCAATGCCAATGTCGGCATGATTGGTGACGACCGGCCCATCGACCGCGACTTCAATGCTTTGCTCAAGCTTCTTAAACTCCCATCGATAACGCCTACCCTCCATCTGCAGCCGCCAATTGATACAGGCATGCTGGTGCAGATCGCCGGGTGACTTGGGTGTACCGTGACGCGCGAGGTAGTCCGGGGACGCTACCACGACCATATTCATGTCCGGCGTCAGGCGGATGGCGACCATGTCCTTCTCGAGCTGCCCACCCACGCGGATGCCTGCATCGAAGCGGCCGGTGACGATATCGGCCAGCGCATCGTCAACCACGATGTCGAGCACGACGTCGGGGTGGGCTTGATGGAAGCGTGCAAGGCGTGGCGCGATGATCGTCCGGGCGCCGATTCCAAGCGTGTTGATGCGCAACGTACCACTCATCTGCCCTGCGGCCGCGCTGGCTTCGGCAACTGCCACGTCCATTTCCAGGAACAGAGGGGCCAGGCGATGATACAGCTGCTCGCCGCTTGCCGAAGGCGCCACGCTGCGGGTGGTGCGATTGAGAAGTCGACTGCCAATGCGGTTTTCCAGCTGGCGAATGGTCTGGCTGAGCGCTGAAGGCGACAGGCCAAGGTGTTCTGCTGCTCGTGCGAAACTCTGGCGCTCGACTACGGCGACAAATGCTTTCAGCTCGGAAAATTCAGATCCACGCATTCTGTACTGATTTCTACATGACAAATCCTCATTCTAGACTTGTCTTTGAACTAATAAAATTGCACACGCGCTCACGCAGTCGCAATGACCGCTCCGCGGCGTTTCTGCGGGGGTGGCGTAGAGCATGATGGAGCCAGTATTGGAAGGTCCGCAATCGGCCAAGAGCTGACGTTCGGCCCCTTCAGCTGTGCAGCGTCAACGATTAACCCTCAATCGGGTGGCTATCACATGACTACCAAGGTTGCCGCCCGTGACTTCCAAAAAAACCACCTGTGGGGCCATCGGGACCGAGCAACGCCATCCTTATGACGGTAGTTGCACCCTCCTCAGGCGTTAACAGGCCTGAATTGCCATTAAGATCTGTCCGAACATGCCCAGGCTCGACTGCGTTCACCTTGATACCCAAAGGCTCCAACTCCTTCGCGAAGGAGACCGTCACGGCATTCAATGCCACTTTCGACGAGGTGTAGTCCAGAAGGTTGACGCTCGAGTAGATCGATGTCGGATCAGTGATCAACGTCAGCGAGCCGACACCGCTGCTCAGCATGACGATCCGTGCCTGGTCGGCGGCTTTGAGTAAAGGCAGGAATGCTTGGGTGACGCGCACGGGGCCAAACAGATTGACCTCGTAAACGGCTTTCATATCTTCCATCCGCACTTCACTTGGCGCCTTAGTCATATCGACTGCAATGCCGGCGTTGTTCACCAGGATATCGAGCGCACTGATTTGCTCAGACAGCGTGGCTACCGCTCGATCCACACTCTCCTCGACCGCAACGTCCAATTCAAGCAGGCCGGCATCGAACCCGGCATCACGTAAATGAGCAACGGCTCGCTCGCCACGGCCCCGATCACGAGCGCCGACCCAGACGAAGAACCCAGCCTCGGCAAGGCCCTTGGCAATCGCCAGTCCGATGCCTTTGTTGGCACCGGTGACGAGCGCCTGTCGTTTGATTTTCATAGCGGTATTCCTCGCAAGTTGAGCGTTCTCTTCTTTGACGTCGCAAAGCGCTGGACTGCTGACTTGAAGAGTCCATGCCCATACCCGAGCGGTCTTGCGAGCCGGGTATGGAGTCGGTGTGTACTGTCAGGCCGTCTGCGCGACGGCATCACTTTGGGCGCCCTTAACGTGGTGCTGTAGGTCGCCGGCAAAGCGCAACGTCACTTCACGACGGGTGAAACGCCACTCTCCGTCACGCAGCTCGAACTGGTCGAGGTACTTGCCGGCGCAGATAGGCTGCAACGGAAATCCGTCAAGCTGTTGATGGACGGTGTAGTAGCTTGCAGAACTCGCTTTCTCGCCTGAAGGCGCCACGTCTATCAGTACGTTCGTGATTGAATGCCAGGTGCGCGGCGTACCATCGGCATGTATCTGAAGGCCCGCCTCGAAGAAAGCCAGCAACCCCTCAACCGAGGAGGCCTCGTTGCCAAGCACATGAATCACCGCATGCTGGAGCACTTCGGCCACGCCAGCGAAATCGCCGCTGTCGAGACGATGGATGTAGGTGGCGTGAAGGCGATGAATGGCGCTCTCGGCTGCGAGGCGTACGAGGATTTCTGGTTGGTTACTCATGACTCTCTCCGGGGTCGTAGCCCACAAAGGAATGATGTATAGCGTCGGCCATACGTTTGATTGCGCTCAGCAGAGGGCCTTGGCCGCAAGCCAATTTGGCCTCTGACGAGCAATGATTTTGATGAGCGAGTGGTCGCGATAGGGACAGCGACGGAATGGGTCAGCGCTGGCGATTGACCATCAAGGTCCGCAGCGCCCCTGCCCTCTAGGACTGCGACGCCCCACCATCAGCGAACAGCTCGACGCCGTTGACATAGCTGGCTGCGTCACTGGCCAGAAAGGCCACGGCAGCGCCAATTTCATGGGCCTGACCGATACGCCCGATCGTGCTTTTTTCACTCAAGGACTTGATCACCTCCTCAGCGTGCTCCGCGAGCATGTTGCGCAGCGATTCGGTATCCACTGGGCCCGGGCTCAATAGATTGATGCGCACGCCGCTGCCTTTGATATCGAGCGTCCAGCTTCTGACCAGCGTTCGCAGTGCCGCTTTGGTTGCGCCATACACGCTCAAGCCTGGGCCGGGATCGATGGAAGCCGTGGAGCCGATAATGACGATGCTGCTGCCCTTGCCCATGAGTGGCAGCGCACCCTGAACGGTGAAGGTCACTCCCTTCACGTTGGTACTGAATACGCGGTCGAAGTAGGCCTCGGTGATGCTGCCAAGCGGGGCGATCTCGCCCATGCCCGCGTTGGCGACCAGCACATCGATGCGACCATGCCGGGTCTTGATTTCTTCGAACAACCTAGCGAGATCCGCCAACACGGAGACATCCGCAACGACCGAGCTGGCTCGGTCTCCGAGCCTTGATAACGCCTCGTCCAGTTGCGCTTGGCGACGCCCCGTGATCACCACATTGGCCCCCTGCCCTGCAAGCTCGTTGGCGATGGCGAAGCCCAGGCCCGAGGACCCGCCGGTCACGAGAACGACCTTGTCTTGAAAATGCATGCTGATGCTCCTGTGTGTGCTGATGAGGAATGAATTTATATAGCGAACACTACATAGCGTCTTCGAAGGACGCAAGATATTTAGTGACTGCTATATAAATCCATCGACCAGCATCGGCCAGTTGCCCTGGCATATAGTGATCGCTACAATCGCGAGCACACCGACGAGATCACCATGACCGACAAAATCCGCCAACGCCGCCCTGCTTTCGATAGAGAGGCTGGTGTCGCCATCGCCCAGGCCATGTTCCACGAGCACGGCTTCGACGCTGTGAGCCTCACGGATCTGATTGAAGCCATGGATATCAAGCCCCCCAGCTTCTACGCCGCGTATGGCAGCAAAGCCGAGTTGTTCGAGAAGGCGATGTTGCGCTACGCCAGTGAGAGTGCCCTGCCCCTGGACCAACTGCTCGCGCCGAATCGGCCGGTTCCTGAGGCCCTCGCCGCCTTGCTGGTTGCGGCAGCGAAGCAGTATGGAAAAGACAGCATCCTGCGCGGCTGCATGATCACCGAGGGTATGCGCGCGGACGACGAGGTGGCCCGCAAGATGGCGGAAACCTTGGCCAACGGTGGCATCAAGGTGATCCGGGATTATCTTGATCAGACGCTGCCCGAGAAAGCCCAATGCCTCACTGACTATCTCTCGATCACCCTGCGTGGGCTATCAGCGGCCGCCTGTAATGGCATGCCCCGTAAACGTCTGATCGAGGTCGCGCAGACCGCGGGCCGGTTCATTGCACACGAGTTGGCTAACGCTCCGGTCTGAAGTACGGAGAAGTTTGAGTGGACAGTTGACGGAATCGCAAAACGCTTTCATGAGTGTTGACTGGCTAGCTTTCGTGGCGCTTTGTCTTGAGGCATAACCCAACCAACGAGCCAAACGCCCCGTTAGCCACATCAACTCGACGTTGCGCTCAGTCTCATACTGAAGCCGGCGGCTGGATTGGGACTGATGAACAGACCTCATGAACCCTTGCCGATTTACCCGTCTAGTCGCCACTCGTTAGCTGGCTTACTGTTTCCCCACGCAAACGTCGGGAGATCGAAATGCACAAGCGCACACTCGGAAACAGTTCACTCGAAGTGTCAGCCCTGGGCTTGGGTTGCATGGGCCTGAGCCATGGCTACGGCCCGGCGACTGACACACAACAAGCGATTACGCTGATCCGTTCGGCGGTTGACCGAGGCGTTACGTTCTTCGATACCGCCGAGGTTTACGGCCCGTACCTGAACGAGCAAGTGGTTGG
>Ga0247742_10000049_pt1 | contig 106808 bp, 93 predicted proteins | sample UWRJL208509C2_FD_180944 | JGI IMG/M metagenome (GOLD analysis project Ga0247742, IMG submission 180944) | Plant litter microbial communities from Arlington Agricultural Research Station in Wisconsin, United States - UWRJ-L208-509C-2 | ecosystem: Environmental > Terrestrial > Plant litter >...
TCACCCGGTGTACCATGGCAACTTCCTTATCACCAGGTAAAGCGTATTTCCATGCTTTTAAGGTTGGGTGGCCAACATTGGTTGTAACCAGGTACATATCGCCAACATTACGCTGATCTTGTTTAAAAGTGGCAATTTTTTTTGAATCCGGCGACCAGCGCAGTATCGGCCCGTCTGATGATTTCCAGCCCGCGTTATCCGTAGCATAGCCAAAATCCTTTACACCATCGGTAGTAAGCTGGGTTTGTGTGCCTGTTTTAATGTTACGTACCCAAAGGTTGTAATCTTTAATATAAGCCACTAAACTGCCATCGGGCGATGCAACTTCATCATCCCCACCTCTGCGGCTTCTGCGTGCTTTTTGATTGCCAACCATGGCATTATCCGGACTGCACTGATATGTTTGCAGGTCGCATTTCCATGATTTGCCATCAGCAGCAAATGATATAGCCTTTCCATCTTCAGAAAAACTAAAAATAAGGAAAGGCAGTTTGCTGCCCTCGTAAGTTTTTCCGGTAGCTGTTGATAAAGCTGCAGCCAGTTTTTGCTGATCAAAAGCGGCGCGGCGTGTTTTTTTTGCCGGATCGATCAAAATAAATTCGCTGCCTTGCGGGGTTAACGTGCGGTACCAGAATTTATCGCCGGGTAACCAGTTAGGTGTTACCGGACCGTGGTCAACCAATTGGGCGGTGTTATAGCTCATAAAGCTTTCGGCATGGGCGTAATCCTTATCGGTTAAGCCGGGTACTTGTTGTGCGTTTGCAGTTAATGCAAAAGCAACAGAAGTGATTGATAGTAAGTATTTATTCATACGTGTTTAACGTGTGTTTAAAAGGTTGTTTTTTTTAAAATTAAGGATGCAAATTAACACTTTTAACTGTGCTAATTCTGGCCGGTGTTGTAACTTTTGTGAGCGAATTATTAAACAGGGGCACAGGGGTTATAGTTCCATCATCGGCAATACTGAGCCCCCCGTCAGGAAAATCTGTTTCGGTAAGCATTTTAATGCGGCGTGCCGCCTGGTGCAGTGTATCCTTAACCAGGCCCTTATCATGTGCCTGGCTGAATGATATAATACGGCCGCTTAAAAATCTTCCCTCTTTGTTTACGTATACTTTTAGTAATGGTGCCATGCCGCAAATGCCGCTTACGCTAACGGATTTATAAGTGCAAAAATTTCCGAGGCTGTAAGCGATCAGCCTGCCGTTATATATTTCCATGGCGCGGTTTACATGTGGGCCATTGCCCAAAACCAGATCGGCACCGGCGTCTATAGCATTATGGGCAAAGGCGTATACATCACCACGTTTTTCGCCAATGAATGATTCAACAGCAAAGGGCACATGCTCAAAGTCGACACCCTCGCCACCGCCATGAAATGATACCAGCACAATATCACACTGTTGCTTCAGTTCGCTAATAATACGTTGGGCCCCTTTAAGGTCATGGATAGATACCGTGTTGGCATTAGGCGCAAAGGAACAAAACCCATATTTAATACCATTTAATTCAAATACGGTTGAAGGCTTTGTAAGCAACCCGGCATAATTTATAGTAAGGCTATCTAAAGTACTTGTAGTGCTTTTACGGCCTTTGGCATCAAAATCATTAATGTGGTTATTGGCCAGACTAAGCAGGTTGAAGCCGGCATTTTTTAAAACAGATGCATACCTTATTGGCATCCGGAAAAGGTAGGGTTTACTGCGTTGGTGCAATTTAAAATTAGCGGGAGCGCCGGTATCGGCCAATGCACCTTCCAGGTTGCCAAAGGCAATGTCGGTGTTTTTTAGATCGGGGGCAGCAGCATTGAAACTGTTGAGTGCATCATCCGCGGGGAGTGTGGAGCTATCCGGGTATGAGGTACCCAGCATAATATCACCAACAGCAGCTATGCAAAATGAATCGCGTTGGGCCGCAGCGGGTTGAGGTGGTGGATTTTTAACAGGTACGGACTTTTTTTGCCTAACAATTACCGTTTTGTTTGCGGCAGGAGCATTGCAGGCAGGTAAAAGAAATAGGCTGCCGATTGCTAATAGTGATAGGTAAAATGCTATGCTAAAAAAAAATCCCCTCATTGTTATGAAGGGACTAAATTAGGTATTTAATTGAATTTCTTTTAATTGCTGTTATTATCCTCGTCGGTAGTTGCTGATGTACCGCCGGTAAACTCATCTTTAAATGCAGCTAACAAACGGCCGCCTTTATAAAAATAGCGGCTGTAATAGTTGTCGTCAAGGCTGCTGATAGCCACACCTTTTGATGATGCATGGGCAAACCTGTTATTACCTAAATAAATACCAACATGTGATATACGGCGGCTGTGAATTTTAAAGAATACCAGGTCGCCTTCTTTTAAATCATCTTTACCAACAGGGCTCACCATGCTGAAAATATCTCGCGAGCTTCTTTTAATATCAAGGTTAAAAACTTCGCTGTATAATTCTTTTGTAAATGCCGAACAATCAATGCCTTTTCTGGAGCTGCCGCCAAAATGGTAAGGAGTACCTATCCAATCGTAAACAAAGTGAAAAAGTTTCATGTTTGAGGTTGCAGATAATGCAACACCCATAATTTGTGATAAGTAAGTATTTGCTAACCCTTCCTGTTCGTCAGGGGCCTTATCGGTGGTGGTATTTGGAGCTGTTACTGTTTGAGCTTGCGAAGCTAAAACGCTTAAAAGCAATACAGTAGCAAGGATTATTTTCTTCATTTAATGCGTTAGTTTGTTGTTAGGGCCAACAAATTGTTTATTAAATCAGACACTGTGTCTATCGTTGGATACAAAACTATTTATATTTTTTAAAATTGCAAATAAATGGCACTTTTTTTTCAATAAATATAAATTATTCATCTATCTTAAAAATGTCATTAATCAAAGTGCTCGCCCATTACATTTCCGTTACTTTTAGGTTATTCGATTTTACGACTTTTTCTCTTTTTTCTTAAAAAAATAACTGTTAAAATGACCCTAAAATGGTGTTTTTTGCCGTTTAAACATGTTTTACCCGCTAAAAAGCTTCGGCAATATGGCAATATGGCAATATAAAGTTTGGTGAAACTGGCAAATGCCGGTAAACACGATTCATTTACAGGCCCTTTACTGAAATAAAAAATAAATCTTTACAACAAATTCATTGCAGTTTCGATATTTTAAAGGATATAATTAGATTTGCGCTTTACTCCAAGAAATTGACTGTTTAATACATGAGTTCAATCGAAATAACCAAGGACACTTACCTGATGTGGTACGAACAGATGCTGTTGATGCGTAAGTTCGAAGAAAAGACAGGACAGCTATACGGACAACAGAAGATCAGGGGCTTTTGCCACCTGTACATTGGGCAAGAGGCAGTATTAGCCGGAGCCATGTCTGTAATGAAACAGGAAGACAGCATGATCACCGCATATCGCGATCACGCTCACGCTCTGGCCAAAGGTGTTACACCTAAAGCTATCATGGCCGAAATGTATGGTAAAGCAACCGGATGCTCAAAAGGCAAGGGTGGTTCCATGCACATGTTTGACAAAAGCAAACACTTTTACGGTGGTCATGGTATAGTTGGCGGTCAGGTACCACTGGGTGCAGGTATAGCTTTTGCAGAAAAATATAAAGGTACCGAGTTTGTAAACATCACCTATATGGGCGATGGTGCCGTACGTCAGGGCGCATTAACCGAAACCTTTAATATGGCTGCGCTTTGGAAATTACCTGTAATTTTTATTTGCGAAAACAATGGTTACGCCATGGGAACTTCTGTTGAGCGTACTACCATTCAAACAGATATTTATAAATTAGGCTTACCTTATGGTATTCCTTCTTCGGCTGTTGATGGTATGGACCCGGCTGCTGTGCATGTTGCTATGGACGAAGCTATTTCACGTGCCCGTGCAGGTGAAGGCCCAACCTTTTTAGAAATGCGTACTTACCGTTTCAAAGGTCACTCTATGTCTGACCCTCAAAAATACCGTACTAAAGAGGAGCTGGAAAGCTACAAGGCAAAAGATCCAATTGAAATAACCAGACAGGCTATCGTTGAAAATAAATATGCCGATGATAAATGGTTTGAAGAAATTGATGCGAAAATTAAAGCCATTGTTGATGAAGCAGTTCAATTTGCTGAGGAATCACCATGGCCGGATGCATCTGAGTTATATACAGACGTTTACGTTCAGGAAGATTATCCATACATTAGAGACTAAATACCAAGCCGTAAATTTAAAGCCAGCATTCAGCATATTTTGAATTTTGACTTTTGAATTTTGACTTGAAATACGTTGTATTAAAATTATAACACATATAAAAAGTATATGGCCGAAGTAGTTAAAATGCCCAAAATGAGCGATACCATGACCGAAGGGGTATTGGCTAAGTGGCATAAGAAAGTTGGCGATAAAGTAAAATCCGGCGATGTACTGGCCGAGGTTGAAACTGATAAAGCTACCATGGATTTTGAATCGTACCAGGATGGCACCTTGTTATTTATAGGTGTTGAAGAAGGTGCAGCCGTTCCGGTTGATGCGGTAATTGCCGTAATTGGAAAAGAAGGCGAAGATTACAAAACCGCGCTTGCCGACAGTGGTAGCAAGCCAGCCGCAAAAGAGGAAGAAAAACCAGCTCCGGTTGCTGATAAAAAACCTGCTGCTACTGCTGCGCCAAAGGTTGATTTATCAAGCATCCCGGCTACAGTAATACGTATGCCGCTTTTAAGCGATACTATGACTGAGGGTACCATTGAAAAATGGAACTTCAAGGTTGGTGATAAAGTAAAGGCTGATGATTCACTGGCTGATGTGGCAACCGATAAGGCTACCATGGAAGTGGTTGGTTATGAAGCGGGCACTTTATTATATATTGGTGTAAAAGAAGGCGAAGCCGCGCAAGTTAACGGCATTATAGCCATTGTAGGTAAAGAAGGTACTGATATTACTCCTTTATTACAGGATACCGGCGACGCTCCGGCTGCTGCATCTGAGGAAGCTGCTGCCCCTGAAGCTAAAACAGCAACTGCTGAAGCTGCTCCTGCTGCATCAGCCGCTGATGACAGCCGTGTTAAAGCATCACCGCTTGCACGTAAAATAGCTAAAGATAAAGGTATCAACCTTAATGATGTAAAAGGCAGCGCCGAAAACGGCCGCATCATTAAAAAGGATATTGAAGAGTTTAAAGCTCCGGCTGCTGCACCAGCTGCTCCGGCAAGTACAGAGGCTCCGGCCGCTGCTGCCCCTGCAAAAGCTCAGATCACTTTACCAACTTATACCGGTGAAGAGAAATTTACCGAAAGGTCTGTTACACAAATGCGCAAGGCTATCAGCCGTCGCTTGAGCGAAAGCTTGTTCACTGCGCCGCACTTCTATGTAACTATGAGCATTGATATGGATCAGGCTATTGCTGCCCGTACCCGCATCAACGACGTTGCTCCGGTTAAAATATCATTTAACGATTTTGTATTAAAAGCTTGCGCAGTTGCCTTAAAACAACATCCTGCTATTAATTCATCATTCCTGGGCGATAAGATCCGCACTAACGAGCATATCCATATTGGTGTTGCCGTAGCTGTTGACGAAGGCCTGCTGGTACCGGTAATTAAATTTGCCGATGGTAAATCATTAAGCCACATTTCTGTTGAGGTAAAAGACTTTGCCGGTAAAGCAAAATCTAAAAAATTACAACCTGCAGAAATGGAAGGCTCAACCTTCACCATATCAAACTTAGGTATGTTTGGTGTTGATGAGTTTACCGCTATTATTAACACGCCAAATGCCTGTATCCTTGCTGTTAGCGGTATACAACAGGTTCCGGTTGTTAAAAACGGCGCTGTAGTACCAGGAAACATCATGAAAGTTACCTTAAGCTGTGATCACCGTGTGGTTGATGGCGCAACAGGTGCCGCGTTCCTGCAAACATTAAAATCGTTATTAGAAGAGCCTGTAAGGTTATTGATCTAATTCTGGATTGCACATATTTGAAAAGACCGATGACTCACCTCATCGGTCTTTTTTGTTTTACACCATTCTCTCTTCCCATTTTGTCATTGCGAGGAGGTACGACGAAGCAATCGCGAGTAATGCAAGTTTCTCTGTAGAGGTCGCGATTGCCACGCTACGCTCGCAATGACATGTTTCTTATGTAACGCGCTATCAACGACTACAAAGCTCGTGGTAGAAACGACAATTGGGATAGGATTTAATTTACCTCCAAACTCGCCTGTATATCCTTTAACTGCCGAATATGCCGTTGCACATGATAAACTTGCTGGTAGGCCCATTCCAGGCCCGTTAAATAGCCTATTCCATAAAACTCTGCGGCCAAACAGGTGTCGGTAAGGTCTTTGGTTTGGGCAAGGTTTATCAGGTCATTAAAGTGGTTTTTAAGTTGGTTGGTTAAGGTTTCCTTTTCGTAATCCTTATTTGCCGGGGTAATCATGGGAGCCGCTTTAAATTTCAGGTCGAAATTTAAAAACAGATCCTTTACAGCCTGAACATATTTATCAGGCACCCGGTCAGTTGCTTGCGTGTTACCGTTAATCAGCCCGATACCCGACGAAAGCGACAATCTGATATGCTCAGCCAACTGGCCGGCTGTCCAGCTGCCATCAAACGGAACACGGTTAAGGTCCTGAACAGGAGTATTGGCAAAAGTGTTTAACATATCCTGGGCTGTGGCCCCAATTAAAACCGGAAGGGGCTGTATTAAAATGCTTTTTTGTGATTCCATGATTTGTGTGATATGTATTAATTGGTATTTGTTATTCCAAAGATCGGTGTAAAGCGTGTTACAAAGTAGGTGGTGAAAAAGACAATTGATGGGGTGCATTGCGACAAACCCGTGTGTTATACCGTTAACGTATTGTCAAATAACCGCTATGTTTCTACAGCTTTTGCTTTTATTGTATATTCACGCAAAAATTTACGTTATGACGCTTTATAGCTTTCTCCAGCACCTTCACTCCGGTTTCAGGTATTTGGTACTTGTATTTATAGTACTGGCTATTTTGGCCGCACTGGTTGGTTTAACAGGTAACGGTCCGTATTCAGACAGAAACCGCAAGCTCAACTTATTTGCGCTGATATCTGCACATACCCAATTGCTTATTGGCATTGTGCTGTATTTTGTGAGCCCGTTTGTGCAGTTTACTAAAGAGGCTATGCAACAAAAAACACTGCGTTATTTTACAGCCGAGCATTGGGTTATGATGGTGGTGGCCATAGTACTGATCACTATCGGGCACAGTAAATCAAAAAGAGCTCCGCTGCCGCAGGCCAAGCACAAGGCTATATTTGTGTTTTATTTATTGGGCTTAATTATAATTGCTGCGGGTATCATACTTATTCCACGTAGCTAATAGGATTTAGCTAATAAATAATTTCAGAAAAAATTTGGTAATTCATTTTTCTTTATAAATTTGTGACCGCGATGATTAAAAACACACATACAAACAGCTGGTGGCACCAATTAGATTTGGCAGCCGGTTGCGTTTTTTAGTCAGAGACAACTAATCAATTGTAAACCTAAATAGGAAACCCGGCGACCCCAATTCGCCGGGTTTTTTTGTTTAATACACTTTTTGAAAAACAAACAATGAATAAATTTAAAATAACAACTACTCATAAAAAGCTCCTTGCCGATACCACTACGCCGGTGAGCATTTACCTGCGCCTCAGGGATGTGTTTCCCAACTCGCTGCTGCTGGAAAGTTCTGACTACCATAGCCGCGAAAACAGCTTAAGCTATATTTGCTGCGAACCCATTGCTGGCCTGGTATTAACCAACGGTATCCTAAAAAAACAATATCCCGATGGCAGCCAGGAAATGCACGAAGCTGGTTCTTTTGAACTGATTGATCAGATTAATCAGTTTATTGGCAGTTTTGAAACCGAAGTTAATCCTGGTAAGATCATATCAAATGGTTTGTTTGGTTATTTTACTCATGAGGCTGTGGAGCATTTTGAAACCATCAAATTAAAAGAAAGTGATAATGTAAGCCGGAAAATACCGGTAATGCAATACCATATTTACCGCTACATTATAGCGATAGACCATTTCAAGAACGAGCTTTACATTTTCCATAACCAACCTGCGGATGGCCCTGAAAATGGGGGTATCGAAAAACTGGAATACCTCATCAAAAACAAAAACTTTCCGGAGTATCGTTTTAAAAGTAAGGATGCCGAGCAGTCGAATCTTACCAACGAGGAGTTTATAGCCATTGTTGAAAAAATGAAGCAGCATATTTACCGGGGCGATGTTTTTCAGATCGTGCCGTCGCGGGCATTTTCCAGAACTTTCCAGGGCGATGAGTTTAATGTTTACCGCGCGCTGCGCTCCATTAACCCCTCGCCCTACTTGTTTTATTTTGATTATGGCGATTTTCGCATCTTTGGTTCATCGCCCGAGGCGCAGATCACCATCAAAAATAACGTAGCAAGTATATTCCCAATAGCCGGAACTTTCAAACGTAGCGGCGACGACGAAAAAGACGCTGAAATAGCTCGCAATCTTGAAAACGACCCCAAAGAATCTGCCGAGCATGTGATGTTGGTTGACCTGGCCCGTAACGATCTGAGCCGCCATTGCCAGCAGGTAGAGGTTAAAGCGTTTAAAGAAGTACAGTACTACTCGCACCTGATCCACCTGGTATCGCATGTGAGCGGTAAATTGCTGCCGGGCGTATCGTCCTTTAAAATTGTGGCCGATACTTATCCCGCGGGAACCCTGAGCGGTGCACCAAAATACCGTGCTATGGAAATTATTGACGAGAACGAAAAAGCCAAGCGCAGTTTTTACAGCGGAGCTATAGGTTACCTCGGGTTTAACGGCGATTTTAACCATGCCATCATGATCCGGTCGTTCCTGAGCAAAAACAATACGCTGCATTACCAGGCCGGTGCCGGCATAGTAGCGGGCTCTGTAGCCGAAAGCGAACTGAAAGAGGTTGATAATAAAATAGCAGCCCTAAGAAGAGCCGTAGAACTGGCAGAGGAGCTGTAAAAGAGGAGCGGGTTGCCGGTTAAAAGAGCCAGGTGCTTATTAGCATTTAGAAATTAGGATTTAGAGTTTAAAAAATGAACAACAAGATATTAATTATTGATAATTACGATTCCTTCACCTATAACCTGGTGCATTTGGTTAACGAGCTTGGCCTGCAATGCGAGGTTTGGAGGAACGATAAATTTGCCATTGGCGATGTTGATGCTTTTGATAAGATCATCCTTTCGCCAGGACCGGGTATCCCTTCAGAAGCGGGATTACTGCTGGAGGTGATAGAAAAGTACGCAGCAACCAAAAGTATATTTGGGGTGTGCCTGGGGCAACAGGCCATAGCCGAGGTATTTGGCGGCAGTTTGTACAACCTGTCTCAACCTATGCATGGTATAGCTACACCTATAAAGGTTACCGACAGCCAGGAGAAGCTTTTTAAAGGCCTTCCGGCGAGTTTTAAGGTTGGGCGCTACCACTCATGGGTAGTGAGCGACAAAGATCTGCCACAAGTGCTGGAAGTAACCGCTATTGACGAGGAGGATAATTCTATTATGGCATTGGCTCACCGTGAATATGATGTGCGCGGTGTACAATTTCACCCCGAATCTATATTGACAGAGTTTGGTAAAGAACTAATGCAAAACTGGTTAAGTTAACCTCCTTAGTTAAATAATGATAACTTTGCGTTAATACGAACGCTAAATAGCAACGTTATTGCGAGGTGATCGTAATGATATTGTTAAAGAATATATTACTTCATGAACATACTTGATAAAATAGTTGCCTACAAGAAAAAAGAAGTAGCATCTGCTAAAAAACGTGTATCATACGTAAAACTGGAAGAGTCGGAATATTTTCACCGCCAAACCCTTTCCTTCAAAGAGTTTTTGCTCGACCCGCAGCGCAGCGGCATCATAGCCGAATTTAAGCGTAAATCTCCCTCTAAGGGCATTATTAATGATAAGGTAAGGGTTAGTGCTGTTACCAATGGTTATGCCAGTGCGGGTGCCTCTGCCTTGTCTGTTTTAACCGACCGTAACTTTTTTATGGGCCGCAAAGCCGATCTGGTTAAAGCCCGCTCAGTAAATACCATTCCGGTACTGCGTAAGGACTTTATGATTGATGAGTACCAGATAATTGAAGCCAAATCATTAGGTGCCGATGTTATTTTACTGATAGCCGCCATACTTACCCCTGCCGAAATTGACAACATGGCCACACTGGCTAAAAGTCTTGGTTTGAACATATTGTTAGAGGTACATAACCTTGAAGAACTGGAGCGCAGTATTAACCCCAAGGTAGATGCCATTGGCGTAAATAACCGCAACCTGGCCGATTTTACAGTTTCTGTAGATACCTCATATCAACTGGCCAAACATATCCCGGCTGAGTTTCTGAAAGTGTCAGAAAGTGCCATCAGCGATCCCGAAACTATCCGCCATTTGAAGCTGGCGGGGTTTAACGGATTTTTGATCGGCGAAACTTTTATGAAACAAGCCGACCCCGGACAGGCCATGAAAGATTTTGTTGAGCAGTTATAACCAAACTTTTTAAAATTTTATTTTAACCTATTTTGGAGCAAAAAAGGCCTGAAATTCTTGAAAAAGAGGCCAAAAGCTCCGGAATTTGTTGAAATTGAGCAGTTTTGGCCAGTTTCAGAACGGTTTTTAGAGTTTTATAAAGTTTTAATTTATTGTTAATCAGGTGTTTTACTTGAATATGGCTCGTTTTGGGCTTTCTGTACTTTTACCAAACAGCCCGGTATCCTTTGTCAGGAGCCGGGCTGTTTGCTTTGATATAAATATACTGAAAAATCGGGGAGCATCATGGTGACATGAGTGAATAAAAATTATCCCGGCGCAAGTATGGAGCAGAGGTAAAAGTGATGGCTACTTGTGCCATATAAGAAACAATTAACCACGCAGCAGTCACACCTTTTATACTTGCGCCATTAAGGTAAATTTGCAGGTCATATAGGATTTCTCACTATCGTTCGAATGACAACTCAATTTCAGATTACTAACCACTAATGGCAAATGCCTTCTTAAATCATTCTTGTTAATGTATATATTTGGTTAACAACCAATCTTTATGACACTCAAGTTAGGCAACCTTTTCTCCGGAAAGCCCATCAATGAACCGAATCTGGGTCTTGATAATCCGATATGGAAGAAACTCGAAGGCGGATACAAGGGAACAAAGTACGATGCATCAATAGCGTTGAAAAAATTGGAGGATGCTGGTACATTGCAAGATGTCGGTATTATTTACCAGGAGTTGTGGAATGAGCTTCACCATCAGGGAGATGTTGGACTTGCATCATACTATGCGGTTCCTCATTTGGTTAGGATAGCGAAAGAAAAGCAACTGGTGGATTACAATGTTTTAGGGCTGGTTTCTGTTATTGAAATACAACGACATAAAACCAATCCGATATTACCCTCTACTTTGACGCCTGACTATGATAACGCTATTAAGAATTTGGGAGAACTCGCAGTACTTGCTATGAACAAGGAATGGGATTTAGACCTTGCATCTGTTGCTTTAACTGCTATGGCATTAGCCAAAGGCCAGGTAAAACTCGGTAATGCTATACAGAACCTTGACAGTGAAGATGTAATAGATGGATTTCTGGAAAGCTATTGACTTATCCACTTATTTTTTGAAAGAATTAATTCTATAAAAAACTTGTCATTTCGATAGAGCCAGGGCTGGTATGTGCATTGAGCGACAGAGAAATCTTGTACGATATACCAGGCGAATTTGCATATTGCATAAGATTTCTCGTCGTTCCTCCGTCGAAATGACAATCCTTTTATTTTTATTAGATAGCAGTAATTTACACCCCCACCGCTTTCTGCCTGGCGAGTTTTTTAGTACGCTTTTCGCTTAAATATTTCCTTACGGGGATATCGTAAATTATCATGACTACATAGGCCAGTGCGGTGAGCAGGATGGTGCCGGTTATAATAATAATGGTTAGTTGCCCAGTGCCCGGCTTATGGCTGAGGTAATAATTACCGTACATCCATATCACACCGTAATGGGTCATGTACAACGGGTAGGAGATCTTTCCCGAAAATACGCAAAGCTTTTTTAAGCCCGGCGTTAATACGGCCCCAGCCCCTAAGGCCAGCAGCAGTGGAAAATAAAACAGCACAACCAGCGGTTCTGATAACCAGTTCCATTTTGCCGACGATGGCATTACAAGGGCCAGGAACAGTAATATAGCTACCCCAATAAACCCCAACTTGTTTTTAATGATCCAGTTGTACCGGTAAACCAGTAATCCTGCCAAAAATGAGTATGATATGCGGGCGCTGCCATCCCAAAAGGTAGGGCCGCTCCAGCCCCCCAGCAAATTGCCTGAGCGGTACGCTACAAAGCAAAGGGCCAGGGCCGCCAATATGGTTAATAACAGCAAAAAGCCGCGACTGATCTTACAAAGTACAAATGCATAAACAATGTTGGCAACATACTCCCAAAATAACGACCACGCCGGTGCGTTGAAGCTGAACAGGTTAAAACCACGGTCGGCCATTGCAGGATAGGGAATAAGCAGCAGGGAGCAAACAAATGTCAGGATGGTTTTACCGGTGCCGTACAATTCGGGATGGCCGCCAAAGGGATCGAACAGAAATGCGATCAGCCCCAATACTGATCCCAGTATAACCAGCGGATGCAGCCTGATCACCCTCGATTTAAAAAACTCGAGAATGCCCATTTTTGCTATTCGATCGTCATAGGCATAACCGATAACAAATCCTGAAAGACAGAAGAAGAAATCGACAGCTAAAAAACCATGCCCGATAAAGTTTTCGTCGGATGCGTAAACCCATTCCATAAAATGGAAAACCACAACTGAAAGGGCTGCAACGCCCCTCAAGCCATCCAGAATATCAAAATGTTGTTTAGTTTGCAAAATTGTGGGAGCGGTTCTATTTGTATCCATCCGGTGTGTATAGCTTATCAGGTTAAATGTAAGGTAGCTGCAGGCCCTGATAAGCAGCGGCACAAGTTATTTAAATTAATTATCCAATCAAATTTTTCTGCTTATTCAGTTTAAGACTGGTCAATAAAATCACCATAACCGAACATCCGCTGTATCAAAAGCGAACAAATGACAATCTTAAAAATCAGGTAAGTATTTATTTATCAGTTGCTTATGAAAATGGCATTTTATTGGTCGGTTCAGACCGGTATTGTTCGCTTTGTTATAAACCGAAAACAAGTTTGTTATGTTCAAAAGCTATTTTAAAACTGCGTTTCGCTCTTTGCTGAAAAATAAAACCTTTAGTTTTATCAACATTATTGGTTTGGCTATGGGCACTTTGTGCTGCCTGTATATTGTGCTTTTTGTGGCGCACCAGTACAGTTATGATAAGCATTACCGCAACGCTAACGATATTTACCGCATAACTACCATACTCAATTTTACCGGTGATAAACATAAGATCGCCACTTCATCGCCGCCGATTGCGCCTGCTATGAAAGCCGATTTTCCTGAAGTGGAACAATTTACCCGCGTAATACCTACCCTGGGTGTAAGTCAGCATGTGTTGCGCTATAAAGAAAAATCCTTTTATGAAAATCAGGTCTTTTTAGCCGACTCCACCCTTTTTGACGTATTTACCTATCACTTTACCAGTGGCAGCCCTGCAAGCGCGCTATCGCAGCCCTTTACGGTAGTGCTCATGAAATCGGTAGCCGATAAGTTATTTGGTACCGAAGATCCGATCAACAAAGTAATTGAGATCAATAATGCCTGGGGTAAAAAAAACCTGAAGGTGACCGGGGTAATTGACGAAAGTTTGGGCCAATCGCACCTGCAAGCCAGCGTGTTTATAGGCTTAAGCGGTTATGCCGATGATATCAAAAAAAACAATGTTTGGTCGGGGAATAATTATGCCAACTCTTACGTCAAACTACGGCCCAATGCCAGCGCCGCGGCGCTTGAAAAAAAGCTGCCTGCTTTTCTCCATAAATATGCCGGGGAGGAGTTAAAGAGCCGCGGCATGACCAAAGTGATAAACCTGCAGCCCGTGACCTCCATACATACCTCGAATGGGTACGAGGCGGAACCTTTCAAAACGGTAAGCAGCTCGTTTTTATATGTATTGATACTGATAGCGGTGCTAATCCAGGTTATTGCCTGTATCAACTTCATGAACCTGTCAACCGCGCGGGCATCCAAACGGGCCAAAGAGGTTGGTGTACGTAAGGTGATCGGGGCAGGCAGACACAGCCTCATCATCCAGTTCCTGAGCGAGTCGTTCCTGTTGTCGCTCATCGGTGTTTTGATTGCCCTCCCTTTGTTATACCTGGCCTTGCCTTATCTTAACCGCATTACCGAAGCCGATATTCAGTTTTCGTTCCTGTCAGATTACCGCTTGTGGCTAATGCTTTTTTCTATTGTTTTTATAACCGGAACGGTGGCGGGCAGTTACCCGGCTTTTTACCTTTCGGCCTTTAAGGCGGTTAAGGTGCTTAAAGGCAACTTTAGTAATGAGGTTTCGGCGGCAGGCATCAGGCGCAGTTTAGTGGTGTTTCAGTTTGTGCTTTCTATTGTGCTGATAGCCGGGGTTATTATCATTTTTAACCAGCTCAACTACATCAAGAATAAAGACCTTGGATTTGATAAGAACCAGAAAATGGTATTTACGTTTTTAACCACCGATTCACGTGCTCATATGAACGCATTTATGAACGATTTGCGCGAACTGCCCGAAATTAAGGCGATAAGCAAAGCCAATAACTATTTTGGACAGGGCGGCGGCTATCATGACTGGGGGGTATTCCTTTCGGGCCAGAACATGGCCGAGTCGGTTGATCAGCGTAATATGGCGACTGATGAGTTTTATGTACCTACTATGGGTATCAAGATGGTAAGCGGCCGTAATTTCAGGCTGAATGATTCGGGCCGGGTGCTGATCAACGAATCGCTGGCCAGGCGGCTGAACCTTACTCCCGAAAAGGCCATCGGTACCAAATTATTTGATGACGACAAAGGTTGGCGCGAAATTGCCGGAGTAATGAAGGATTTTAATTTTGAATCGATGCATCAGGATATTGGTCCGTTCATGCTTATTTATAATCCCAAAGCCGACGATATTTTTAACGTGATCATTAAAGCCAGCAGTGCCGATTATAAAACCCTGGTAAAAAAGATAGGAACTATCTGGCAACGGGATGTACCAGCCACCCCGTTTGAGTACGCATTTATGGACGATCAGATACAGCGGCAATACGAAACCGAGATCACGCTGTCAAACATCATTAATTCATTTACGCTCATGGCTATCGTCATTTCATGTTTGGGCCTGTTTGGTCTGGCCGCCTTTAGCGCCGAACAGCGTAACAAAGAGATCGGTATCCGCAAGGTGCTGGGCGCCAGTGTAGGTGGTATCGTGCAGCTGTTGTCAAAAGATTTTTTAAAGCTGGTGCTCATATCCATTATAATAGCGGTGCCTATATCCTACTTTGTGATGAATAAATGGCTGCAGGCCTTTGCCTATCGAGTTCCGCTAAGCTGGTGGATGTTTGCTGCCGCAGGTGTAATAGCCATTTTCATAGCCATTTCCACCGTAAGCTTTCAGGCCATTAAAGCCGCGGTAGCCAACCCGATAAAAAGCTTGAGAACGGAATAGGAATGATCCAAAAAAGAAAGACGCATGTGATGTGCCTCTACAAGAAAATGAGGTAGGAGACGCATCACATGCGTCTTTCTTTTAATTGCTCTAAAAAATGTCATTTCGAGCGATAGCGAGAAATCTTATACGAGCAGCAAATTTGCCGGTATGTTGTATAAGATTTCTCTTTCGCGCAGCGCTCTATGCCTGCCCATGCTCAATCGAAATGACAAAAGCCTTCATTTTATACAAAAAATGTCATTTCGAGCGATAGCGAGAAATCTTATACGAGCAGCAAGTTTGCCAGCATGTTGTATAAGATTTCTGTTAGGGATTTCAACCATTAATAACAACACGCGTCATTGCGAGGTACGAAGCAATCTCTACACAGGCGTTTCAAACAATCAGCCCTCTCTGTATAGCATAGAGATTGCTTCGTACCTCGCAATGACGCTTTAACTAAATCTTACTTGTGCCAGAGTAAGATGACAAGCTCTCTATTAAGTATCTCAGTTATTAATAACGCGTCATTGCGATTGTACAAAGCAAGAGCCTCACCCAACCCTCTCCAAAGGAGAGGGCTTTAAAAGTATTTTTTTGAAGTCTCCCCCTTTGGGGGAGATTTAGAGGGGGCTCTTGCTTCGTACAATCGCAATGATGGGTTACTTAATTCGTACCGGCACAAACAGGAAAAGCTTACGAGAGCCCCCTATTTCCCAGCCTTTAAAACCCGGCTTGCTTTAGCATAATCTATATAAATATATTTTCCTAATATAGTGCGGTGCAGCTGGAGCTTATAAGTTCCCCATTGGTCGGTAACAACAGTTTCAATAACATCAGTTTTAGCTTTGGATGGTGCCGCTGCCGGTGCTTTTTCGGTTAACAGCTCATACACTACCCTGCCATCCATTTGCGTGGGTACAGGTACGTTTTGCAAGTGCAAAACCGTAGGGGCTATATCCACGTTTGAGGTAGGCAGCTCACTGTTAAAAGCCTTTTTGAAGGCTGGCCCTGAGGCCATCAGGGCAATGTGTACCTCGTAAGGACTAAAGCCGCCATGACCGGCAACGCCGCCCGAAAAACTTGCACCGGCGTATCCGAAGGCATTTTTACGATCGTCCCAGTCCTCATCAACCAAAATATCAGCCGCACGGGTAGCGTGGTTCCAGTGAATGGCCTCGAAAGAAAGTGTGCCCTTAACCCAGCCTTTCAGGTCGCCACTTTTAGCGCCCTTTGTAAATACGGGGCCAATAAATTCCTGCTGCTGCAGGGTTGCAACAATTTTTTTGATCACTTCCTGGTCATGATCTTTTACATAGATGGCACCTTCGGCCGCGATCACATCTTCCGACAGGCGATCTTTTTTCAAGCCTTTCTCTATCAGCAACGCGGTCATGTTTTGTTTGCCAACATGGGTTACAAAACCATGATCGGTTGATATAATGATGTTGTATTTGTTGTACAGATTTTTGCTTTTCAGCGAATCCAATATCCGCCCAAACTCATGATCAACCGATTTAATAGAAGCCATGGCACTTACCGAGCCAATGCCATCGGCGTGTGCCGCACCATCGGGGTCAGAAAACCAGATAGCGCTTACATCGGGGCCATTGGCCGCAAATCCAAACCTGATGAGCGCGTCGGCTACCCAGATATGCTGCAGGGTATTAGGCTCTTTGTTTGCGGGTACAGGGCCTATGGCTTTGATCACCTCATCTTTAAACGACTCGGGCAGGATCATGTTGGGGTTAACAATAGCGCCGCCACTTACCAGGTGGTTTTGCAGCAGGGCCTGCCCTGTTGAGCCGGAGCTAAACACCATCATGCGTTTGCCCGCGGCCTGTAACAACTGGCCCATGGTAGGTGCTGTGAGCAAATGCCCATCGGTTGCTTTGCTAATGCGGTTCAGTTCAGAAGCCTCGCCGGTATTAAGCCCCTTTGTTTTATCCACCTCGGGAAAATAAACCGTATTACCCAAAATACCGCTTTTAGCGGGGTAGCTGCCTGTTGAGTAAGCCGATGAGTTAACCCGCGTTACCGTTGGGTAAACACTGTGGTGCTGCATGCCGTATGAAGCCTGCTGCCTGAATGCATACAGGTTGGGCATGGCCTCGGGTGTAATATAATCGGGCCGCAAGCCATCAAAAAATACAATAAGAGTTTTGGGTTTTGAATTATCCTGGGCATGCACCCCGGTTATAAAGGCTATGCTGAGTGTGAGTAATACGATTGATCTTTTTAACATGACAATTAAAGCCCTGGTAGGCTAATGGCAAAATAAAAGGACCGGCATTACTTTAATGTTAATTCTGATGAAGAATACTAAAAGTTAACCGTAATTACCTGGTTACAGAGAAATGGTGTTGGAGAAAAGGAAAAGCGAGGAATTGTGCGATTCCCTCCCCCGGGAGGGTGTAGGGAGGGGTTTCATCGATAGATCTACCATCATTGAAAAACGTAAAAACCCCTCCCTGCTACTGCACAACCTCATCGCGCCCCTCCCAGGGGAGGGAATTAAAAAACAGCTATATCAGGAGCAGTGTTTACTTCAAAATTTTAATCATGAAATCTTTGTACTCCACTTTCATGGGCGGGCCTACATGTACTTGCACGCCTATGAGGCCATCAAAGCGGCGGTTAAGGGAGTCATTGTCGGTAACCTCGCTCATGAGTTTGCCGTTGAGGTAATGCTTTAAGTTGTTGCCTTTGGCGATGATATGCAGCTCGTTCCAGCCGTCGTAATTAACACTTTTCAGCAGCTCCTCCTTAGTACCCAGCGAATCGGTAACGCGCGGTGTTTTGTTATTGTCTATAACCACACGTTGCCCGCGCAAGGCCAGGAACTGGCGGCCCCGTTCTTCATAATTTTGACCGGAGTATCGGGGATAACCGAGGTTGTATTTGTCCTTACCGTCAATATCCTGCTGGTAGCCTTTGAGGGCGAAGGGCAAGCTGTCTACCCGGGTGCTGCGATAGTTAACGCCGCTATTGCCCCTGGCAGAGATGCGGTAGGTGGCTTTCAGTTCAAAATTGGCCGGCTGCCCGCCCTTCCAGATCAGGAAGGTATTGACTTTTAGAAGAGTAGCGGGCGTAACCTCGCCAATAATTTCGCCATCTTCCACGCGCCAGTATTTGGGGTCGCCCTCCCAGCCTTTCAGGGTTTTGCCATCAAACATAGGTTTAAACCCTTTATCGGCCTGTTTAATAAAGGTAAATGCTGAAAGCAATGCGAGCAGCAAAGCCGCGGGCAGCAATAATTTATTGGTTTTCATAATCGGTTTATAATGAAGTGAATTTGCAAACTATGAATGGAATAACAATCCTGTACAATCCCGGTTGAGGAGTAATGGTTTATGCAAGCTGATTATCTACTCACCCCGACATCGCTGCGCTTGTCGACCCTCTCTTCGCCTGCGGCGGAAAGGGGGTGAAAGAGATTTTTCTTTTTATCCTTTCATCCATTGTCCAAGTCCCTCTTTCCGCCGCAGGCGAAGAGAGGGTGGTCCAGCGAAGCGTAGACAGGGTGAGTCAACTATACACCATGTTCAGGCCCATGAAACTGTTCCGTTTTATACAATTTTATAAATGCATTTTGTTGTTGCTTTGTCTGGCTGCTTTGATTTTTATAACTTTAAATAAAACAGGCAGGCATTCAAAAAATACTGAAAAGGGAACGGTCATGGTATTCAAAGAAATTCTTCCGCAGGTAAAGCTCAGGCCATACGTTAAAATGCTCTATTTTTATGAGTCGGATTCTGATGCCGACTATGACGATATTGTGTTTCCGAGCGGCACCATGGAAGTGATCTTTAACCTGGGGCAGGGAAGCTGGAAAACCAAAAAAGACGGCACTTTTTATACCACCCCGCCCATTGAACTGTGGGGGCAGATCACCAAACCGCTGGCCATCAAATCGCTGGGTAAAAATGTGATGCTGGGTGTCAGGTTTTATCCGCATTCGGCGGCTTACTTTTTTAATGAAAGCATCGCGGAGTTTAATAACGAAATTGTTAGCGCTGCCGACCTGTTTGGTGCGTCGTTAAAAACCTTACACGAAAAATTATTGGATATTACCGGTTTAGATAACCGGATAGCCTTAGTAGAAGATTACTTATGCCGCCGACTGCTCGTTTCTGAAAAACGGCACGATAAAATAAAATTCATCGGCGAAATTGTGAACAACCTCAAGAGTGATTACAACCGCGAAATTATCGCGGTTTCTGTTCGTAACAATATATCTACCCGTTACCTGAATATGCTGTTTTCGCAATATACCGGCTTGCCGCCCAAGTTATTTTGTAAAATAAACCGTTTTCAGCACAGCCTTAACCTGGTAAATGCCAATGACCAAAAACTCACCAATGTGGCTTATGATGCAGGTTATTTTGATCAGTCACATTTTATAAAGGAGTTTAAACTGTTCACCGGGATAACTCCCAATGCTTTTGCCGCGCAGGCGTCGCCTATAAACCAGTTTCTGGCGGGGAATTAAAAACAAAAGCCAGGGTTGTTGGTCCCTGGCTCTTTGTTATCAACTTTTTAATACTTATTGTTTGGCCGCCCAGGCATCCATTTTGCCTTCAAATACGGCAAGTGGCATGGCGCCATCTTTTAAAACCTGGTTATGGAACTCGGCCAGGTTAAACTTGCTGCCTAATTGTTTTTCATATTTAGTGCGAAGTTCGCGTATTTTAAGCGCGCCTATTTTATAGCCCAGGGCCTGGCCCGGAATGGCCATATAACGTTCAATTTCGGCAGTTGCACCTTGTTCGCTGATGGCTTCGTTATCCATCATGTATTTAATAGCCTGCTCACGGGTCATGCTTTTGGTGTGGATGGCGACATCAACCACCAGGCGGATGGCGCGGTGTATTTCATCGCCCAGGGCACCCATGTACTGGTATGGATCGGTATATAGGCCCAGCTCCTTACCTAACGATTCGCAATACAAAGCCCAGCCCTCAACATAGGCATTTTCAGCTCCGTCGAACCTGCGGAACTTAGGGAGCGATTCATTTTCCTGGGTTAAAGAAATCTGGTAATGGTGCCCCGGAATTGCCTCATGCAAAAACAACGATTCCATACCTGATGTAACATTAAACTTGGTAGCGTCCAGTATCGGTACATAAAATATGCCCGGCCTGCTGCCATCTGCCGATCCGGCGTTATACTCAGCGCTGGCAGAGGCGGCGCGGAAAGCCTCTGTCTGCCTGATCTCAAAGGGAGTTTTGGGTACGTGATTAAACATTTTCTCCAAATTTGGTTCCATGCGCTTGTGTATGTTCTCAAACGCGGCCAAAACTTCTTTCGGTGTTTTGTAAGGCGTAAACTTAGGGTCGGTTTTCATGTATTCAAAAAACGCCTTCAGATCGCCTTTAAAACCAACGCTGGTTTTAATACTATCCATAATACCACGTATACGGCTTACCTCTTTGAGGCCGGTCTGGTAAATTTCTTCAGGAGTTTTGTCGGTAGTGGTTTGTTGTTTTACCAGGTACGTGTATTTGGCAGCACCGTCCGGAAGCGCTGAAAAGCCCGAAGTGCCGCGTGCATGCGGCAGATATTCTGTTTTCAGATAATCAGCCAGTTTTTTATACGTAGGCGAAATAGTGGAGGTGATGGCTTTTTTATATGCCTCGGTCAGTTGGGTTTTGTCGGCATCTGAAAAATCTTTTGGCAGGTTGGTGATGGGGCCGTAAAACAAACTTTTGGTTGGGTCGGCAACTACGAGGTCTTCCAGTTCGGGAATCATTTTGGTAACCAGTGCTTTGGGTAAAACCACTCCGGCTTTAATACCCTTATTAAAGTTGTTGATGGCGGTATCGGCCCAAATAGCAAATGCCGAAACACGTTTGAGCCAGTCGTTATAATCCTTAACGGTTTTAAAGGGCTGCGCTCCCGCTCCCGAACCCAGCTGACCCATGGTTAACGGCAGGGCATAAAACTGGTTAAAGGGCATGTACTCAAAATGTTGAGCAAAACCATCCAGAGATAGCTGTGCCTCGTAGGTAAAAATATCGTAGGACAGCTGGTCGGCCTCGCTCAGGTCCTGGCGGTTAAAGTGTTTTACCAGGGCCAGGTACTTGGTATAAAAAGCTTTGTCTTTTGCTATAAATTCGGCTGAGCCATCGTTGGGTAACTGATCGTTATAGCGGTTGTCGCCAATATAGGTGGCATTAAGCGGGTTTAATTTGAGCGATTCTTCAAAGTAATTATCAAATACTTTGGCCAGTTCTTTATTGTCGGCTTTGCCAGTATCGGCAGTTTTGGGCTGCTTACAGGCCACCAATGCAGCCGCGGCAAAAAGGTATAGGAATGTTTTTTTCATTTTAGTGATGCTTTACAGGTAAAGCTACTAAAATGGTTTAATAGTGGTAACGGCACTGTAGTATGAAAATGGAATCATTTTCAACCTTGTATACCAGGCGGTGTTCCAGATTAATTCTGCGCGACCACCATCCGGCTAAATTATGCTTTAATGGTTCTGGCTTACCATTACCTTCGTAGGGTGTACGTTCTGCTTCTTTAATTAAAGCATTGATCTTTTTCAGCACAGATCTATCAGTAGCTTGCCAGTACAAGTAGTCGTCCCAGGCGGGACTCATGAAAATTATCTTCATTAGTCAATGAGATTCTTTTCCTCACCTAAACCTTTTTCATACTCATCAATACCCTTTAAAAGCCTTGAAGCATTTGCCGGGTTTTTAAGCAGATAAAATGTCTCTTCCATGCTTTCATAGTCAGCTTTAGAGATCACAACAACGTCATCACCCGTTGTACTGGTAACCAACAGGGGCTTATGATCATTGCGTACTTTATCCAGAAATGATTTTAGCTGTTGCCTGAAAGCTGTATAGGTGGTAATTTCCATCTGTTTAATTTTATTTAAAGGTATAAAACAAAAACAATATGTACAATAAGTTGTACATGTTGTTGAGAAGTCAATAACTGTATTTTTACTTTATACCCATTTCCTTTTTCAGGAACTGGCCGGTGAAGCTGTTTTTAACTTTACACAAGCCTTCGGGAGTGCCGGAAAACAGGATATTGCCGCCACCCGAGCCGCCTTCAGGGCCGAGGTCGATGACGTGGTCAACCACCTTGATCACATCCAGGTTATGTTCAATTACCAGTACGGTATTGCCTTTATCAACCAGTTGGTAAAGTACGCCTAACAATACATTGATATCTTCAAAGTGCAGGCCGGTTGTGGGCTCGTCCAATATATAAAAGGTGTTGCCAGTGTCTTTTTTAGATAGCTCGGTAGCCAGCTTAACGCGCTGTGCCTCACCACCCGAAAGCGTAGTTGATGACTGACCTAAAGTGATATAACCCAAGCCTACATCAAACAAGGTTTTCACCTTACGGTAAATGGATGGGATATGCTCAAAAAATGGCGTAGCATCCTCAATGCTCATATCCAGCACATCGCTGATAGATTTGCCGCGATAGCGTACCTCCAGCGTTTCGCGGTTATACCTGCGGCCACCGCATTCTTCGCAAGGTACCTGTACATCGGGTAAAAAGTTCATTTCTATCACTTTCATACCAGCACCCTGGCAGGTTTCGCAACGGCCGCCCTTTACGTTAAATGAAAAACGACCGGGCTTATACCCCCTGATGCGCGATTCGGGCAGGGCCACAAACAGGTTACGTATATCGGAGAAAACGCCAGTATAAGTAGCCGGGTTTGAGCGTGGGGTACGGCCGATTGGTGTTTGATCAATCTCGATAACCTTGTCAATATTCTCCAATCCTTCAATTTTTTCGTAGGGAAGCGGTTGCTTTTTGGCCCTGAAAAAATGATGGTTAAGTATAGGGTACAAGGTTTCGGTAATTAAACTTGATTTACCACTGCCCGATACCCCGGTTATGCCGATCAGCTTGCCCAGCGGAAAATCCACCGAAACTTTTTTGAGGTTATGGCCCGTCGCTTTTTTAAGGCTCAGTGTTTTTCCATTACCTTCCCTCCTTTTTTCGGGGATGGCAATAGAGCGTTCGCCGTTAATATAGGTGGTGGTCAGGGTATGCTCGGCCATCAGTTGGGCAGGTGTGCCTTCGGCAACAACCTGGCCGCCATGTACGCCGGCTGCCGGGCCCATATCTATAACGTGGTCGGCTTCCAGTATCATGTCCTTATCGTGCTCCACTACCAAAACGGTGTTGCCGAGATCGCGCAGGTTTTTAAGGGCGTTTATTAAACGCTCATTATCACGCTGGTGCAAGCCAATGCTTGGCTCGTCCAGAATGTACATCACGTTCATTAATTGCGAACCTATTTGGGTAGCAAGCCTGATGCGCTGCGCTTCGCCGCCCGAAAGGGTTTTGGCGGTACGGTCAAGCGTTAAATAGCTCAATCCAACATCCAGCAAAAACACGATGCGGGCGCGTATTTCCTTTAATATTTCTTTGGCAATAACATTCTGGCGTTCGGTTAGCCTGTCTTCCAGGTTGTTGAACCACTCCTGCAGGGTACGGATATCCATACAGGCCAGCTCAAATATATTTTTGTTATCAACCTTAAAGTGTAACGATTCTTTTTTGAGCCTTGCGCCATCACATACCGGGCAGGTTCTGAGCACGCGATAGTTTTCCATATCGTCCATACCTTCATCGCCGCGACGTTCCTGCTGCTCTTCCAGCATACGGATAATACCGTCAAACGTGATCTGGTAGCTTTGAACGTTCCACTTGTTGTATTCAACGGCAACGGTTATCATATCCGGCGATCCGTTCAGGATAATATCCAGCTGTTCGCGGGTCAGTTTTTCTATCGGGGTAGACAGCGAGAACTCGTATTTTTTGGCTAACGATTTCAACACCTGGAAAATCCAGGTTTCGCGGTATTCACCAATAGGTGCAAGCCCACCGTTCAGGATACTCAGTTTTGGGTTAGGGATAACCGAGGCTTCATCAACCTCAAAAATATAACCCAGGCCGTTACATTTTTCGCAGGCGCCATAAGGCGAGTTGAACGAAAAGGTATTCGGCTGCGGTTCATCGTATGAGATACCCGATACCGGGTCCATCAGGTACTTGCTGTAGTAAGCTACGTTATTATCCTTATCGCCTACACGGATGATGCCTTTGGCAATTTTCAGGGCTGTCTGTACAGATGTATATAAACGTTTGCTGTCTTTTTCTGATACCACCAAGCGGTCAACCACAATATCAATATCATGTATCTTGTAGCGGTCAACCTGCATTTTGGGTTCCACATCGGCCATGGCGCCATCTATCCAAACCTTTAAATAGCCTTGTTTGCGGATAGATTCAAAAAGTTCACGGTAATGACCCTTACGTGCCTTTACTACCGGAGCCAGGATATTTACCGGCTGCCCGTCGAACTTTTCGGTAATGGTTTTCAGGATCTGGTCTTCGCTCATGCGCTCCATCTTTTCGCCGGTGGTATAAGAGTACGCGTCGCCGGTACGGGCAAAAAGTAAACGCATAAAATCATATATCTCGGTGATGGTGCCCACGGTTGAGCGCGGATTTTTGCTGGTTGTTTTTTGCTCAATGGCAATAACCGGGCTCAGTCCCGATACCTTATCCACATCGGGCCGTTCCATGCCGCCCATAAATTGGCGCGAGTAGGCCGAAAATGTTTCCATGTAACGGCGCTGCCCTTCGGCATAAATAGTATCAAAGGCCAATGACGATTTTCCGCTGCCGCTGAGGCCGGTGATCACCACCAGCTTGTTGCGCGGAAAAGAAACGTCGATATTTTTTAAGTTATGTACCCTGGCGCCATAAACTTCAACTTCGCTTTGTTCGCCCAGGTCAACAGTTATTTCGTTCATCATGTATTATCGGTACCAAATTTATTAAACCCGGGTAAACGGGCCTGGTTTTTAAAGCTTGTGTAAATTATTTGCGAGATAACAGCTTTTAAAAGTATTTGCTAAAAATTTACGCAAAGATACAGAAAATTGATGTGGATTTTATGCTAAGCATGTCAGCATAAGGTTAATATTTAGAGAGGATTGTCTGTTGCTTATAGCGGCGGCTTTTTACTCCTTAGGAGTAAAAAGCTTTGTAGAAAAAACAAAAGCGAAAAATTAGCATGCCGTAGGTATGCAACCTGAGTTTAGTACCTACGGCACTTAATTCAAATGATTTGTTTGCTACAAAGCTTTAACCCCGATGGGGTTTATACCACAGGTGTTTGGAAAAGTTAAAACTTCGTAAGTTTAGCAATCAATCGCTGTCATCTCGAACGAACGGAGTGAGGAGAGATCTTATGCACGCAGTATTCAAAGGCGTACAAGATTTCTCCTCACTCCGTTCGTTCGAAATGACAATTAGAAATGATGTAGTTAAACCCCGCCCTACGCAGGCAGATATTTATTAAGGATCTTGTTTTTATAAGTGGTGGAGCTTTCCAATTTCAGCACTTTTCGCTCTTTAAAAATGGAAAGGCCGTTACCGATGGCAACCGGGTTCAGGAAAATATAATATTCGTCAACAAGGTTCAGGCTGATGAGCGAGCTTGCAAAGCCGGCGCCGCCGTAAACCATAATATCTTTTCCAGCTTCATTTTTAAGTTTCTGTATGGCAGTAGCCAGGTCGCCGTTCTCTATTTCTAAGTTCCGGCCTTTGAGGTCCGTTTGCGTACGGCTGAAAGCTATTTTGCGCATATTTACCATACGTTGTGCCAAAGGTATTTCGGGGCTGTCGGGCTTGGTGTCAACTACGTTTTCCCAATAGGTACAAAATTCCTGGGTCATGCCGCGGCCCAGCAAAATCATATCGCAGCTATTGGCCAGGTCAATTACTTTTTGTAAACCGGCCGGGTCTTGTTCGCCCGAAACCCACATCCAATCTAACTCTCTGTTTGGTCCGGCTACAAAACCATCAATGGTCATTTGTACCTGCAATTTTAATTTTCTCATAGTTATAGGTTTTAAAATTGATCGTGTTACTTTCTATAACAAATATCAGCAGACGGATGTTTAGATCAGGGGTATGATTACGACAAAAGAAAGGCGATTTGCGTAAAAAAGGAGGGGTTCAGCCAGCGCTTTCCTTTAGAAAGTAAAATCCGTGAAACGGCAGTTTCATCAGAGCGGGCTGTTTATCGACTCACCCTGATATCGCTGCGCTTGTCACCCCTCTCTCCGTTTCGCGCATAGAGGGGGTTTTCTTACCCTCTTTCCGCCGCAGGCGAAGAGAGGGTGGTCCAGCGAAGCGCAGACCGGGTGAGTCATTTATATGCCATGTCATTTAAAAAACCATGAAGTAAAAACACCAACAACAAAAAAAGCCAACCTTCCGTCCTGGAAAGCTGGCTTAGGGGTGCTCCGTAATGTATCTTTAATTAATGATGATATATTAATTAAAGTTCAGCAATTGAGTAGGTTGGGTAAACGCGTAATAGTTGTTATACCCGTACTTCTGTGGTTGCTGGATAATTGCTTTCATGGCAATAAGCTTGTAAATGTATGAACCGGTTTCGCGGTTCAGGCTCATGCGGAAATAATTATCTTCATTTTGTTTGCTAATAGCTTTCTCCAGCTTAATGGAGCCGTTGTTGTAAGCGGCAGCCGCCAGTGTCCAGCTGTTGAATTCACCGTATAGTTCTTTGATATACTTGCAGGCCGCAATGGTTGATTTGCGTAAGTTGTTACGCTCGTCAACCCCATGACCCACCTTTAGTCCGTAAGTACGCGCTGTGCCGGGCATAAACTGCCACAGGCCGCTGGCTCCCTTTGGTGAAGTGCCTGAACACAGGCCCGACTCAACCAGCGGGATGTACTTAAAATCATCGGGAATGCCATAGATCTTCAAAATAGGTTCAATAATAGGGAACCATTTTTCGGCCTTACGATGCAGTACGTTTGATTGTACGCTTTTGAAGGTATGCTTTTTGAGCGAAACATTCAATTTGCGTGTAACGCGGGCATCGTTTAATGGCAAAGCTTCATTTGCAAAATTGTATGCATTTGCAGTGCTTTTTATAAAAATAAATTTCGTAGTCCGACTGCCAACATTTTCGGTTTTTACAAGTTTTTCGGTGACGGTTGTACCGAAAATGTTAAGCATTGAAATGAGAACCAGCACCAGCATTACGGAGCACGTAAGTAAGTGTTTTTTGATCATTTCTTTTTTTATCATTAACTATACATTTGGTAGAATGTTTTGCAAAGGTATGTTATATGGGGCACATTATCAAATACTTAGCTTTTTGGATGTAATTTCCGGAACGTTTTTTGGTTCAAAAACGAGGTTTAAAACTGTTTAAACCTCGTTTTTGAACCGCATAAAATTTTTAAACTTTTTGGTTAAATTTTGCCAAAAAAGCGTATCTTTGACCCTCACGCTGCGAAAGCGCAAAACAAAAAAAATATGGTATTTAAGAGACCAACAGGTAGTCGCGACGACAATCCAAAAAGAACAACGGGCCGCAGCTCAAGAAGCGAGGATAAACCCAAAAGACCCGCAACGGCTAAAGGCAAAGCCACTCCAAACGGAGAAAAAAAGAAATTCGTAAAGCCTGAACCAAAATCATTTCAAAGCAACCGTTTCAGTGACGATACTGCTAAAAGCAGTTTTAGAGACAGCGCATCATCGGGCGACAGAAAATCATCAGGCAGATCAAAACCTTATTCAGGACGCCCATCCGGCGAAAGCACTTTCAGGAGCGGCGCTTCGGCTGGAGATAAAAAATCATTTACTCCACGTAACAAACCTTACTCGGGCAGGCCAACAAGCGGCGACGACGAAAGACCAAAAAGAAGTTTTGGTTCAAGCGCAGCTGGCGAAAGGAAACCTTACACCGGCAGACCATCGGCTGGTGAAGGCGACAGACCAAAAAGAAGCTTTGGCGCAGGTTCGGCTCCCGAAAAGAAAGCATATTCATCTCCGCGTACCCGTTCATCAAATTTTGAGGACAGGCCTAAAAGGAGCTTCGGCGCAGAATCAACCGGCGACCGTAAATTTGAAGGTGGTTCAAGAGAACGTACTACCGACAAAAAATTTGGCGAAAGACCAGCAGGCGGATTCAAAAAACGCGAAGGCGGTTCATCTTTTAAAGATAAGCCTTACAATGCCGACAGGCCGCAACGCAAACCAACATACGATAAAATAACCCGCGACCAGGATGCCCCGGTTAAAACTTTACGCGGCCGCAAAAAAACGGCAGAGCCTAAAGCTAAAGACGATGGCCTGATCCGTTTAAACCGTTACATTTCAAACGCAGGTATCTGCTCGCGCCGTAAGGCCGATGAGCTGATCATTGCAGGTGTGGTAATGGTTAACGGTGTAGTGATTGATGAACTGGGTGCCAAAATTGATCCGATGAAAGACGAGATCAAATACAATGGCGAAACCCTGCGTCGTGAAAAAATGGTTTATGTACTATTAAATAAGCCTAAAGATTATATAACTACTACCGAAGACCCGCAGGAACGCCGTACCGTAATGCACCTGGTTGAAAAAGCCACCAAAGAGCGCATTTACCCTATTGGCCGTTTAGACAGGAACACTACCGGTTTATTGCTGATGACCAACGATGGTGAATTGGCCGATAAACTATCGCACCCACGCAGCAACATCAGCAAGCTATACCAGGTTGAGTTGAGCAAAAGCCTTACCCAGGGCGATTTAAACAAAATTGGTTTCGGCATTGAGCTGGAAGATGGTTTAATAAAACCCGATTCGGTATCATATGTGGCCGGCGGCTCAAAAAGAGAAGTAGGTATACAGATACACAGCGGTAAAAACCGTATTGTACGTCGTATATTTGAAAGTCTTGGTTATGAGGTGGTTAAACTTGATAGGGTGGTTTACGCCAACTTAACTAAAAAAGATCTGCCGCGCGGCAGGTGGCGTTACCTCGATGAAAAAGAGATCATCCAGTTAAAACATCTAATAAAATAAAAAAAGGCCCTGACAAACAGGGCCTTTTTTGTTGGTTTTGTTAACTTGCGCAGTATAAAACCAATTTCATCTCACATGAAGAAAATTGTTCTGATCATTGCGCTGTTATCGCCTTTGTTTACCTATGCGCAAAATAAACAAAGCAAAAAAAAGGGACCGTCCACTTATGACCTTATTATAGGTACTTATACCTCGGGTACAAGTAAAGGTATAGCTGTTTATCGGTTTTATGCCGAAAATGGCAGGCTGGCCTACCTGAGCCAGATTGATGGTGTTACCAACCCATCCTACTTAACTTTAAGCAGCAATAACAAGTTTATATACGCCGTAAACGAAACGCCAAAGGGTGAAGTAAGCTCATTTTCGTTTGAGCCTAAAACAGGTAAAATGGTACTTATCAACAAGCAATCATCTGAAGGTGACGACCCATGTTATATAGCTGTTGATAAAGCGCAGAAAAACGTATTTGTAGCCAACTACAGCAGTGGCAGTGTTGCAGTGTTCCCGGTAAATAAAGATGGTTCGCTATCAAAAGCTACCCAAACACTGCACGATGACGGCCATGGCCCCAACAAAGAAAGACAACAGAGCGCCCACGCCCACATGTCTGTCCTTACTCCCGACGAAAAATATTTATTATACAATGACCTGGGTACCGATAAGGTAAATGTGTTACGTTACCGTGCATCGAACCCTAAACCGCTTGAACCTGCAGCAACCCCGTTTGTGAGCGTTAAACCTGGCGATGGCCCAAGACATATCGAGTTTTCGGCTGATAAAAAACATGCTTACCTGGTAACCGAAATGGGTTCAAATGTTTATGTGTTTGATTATGACAACGGCAAACTGAAACAAAAGCAAACCATTACCCTGTTGGCCGATAATTTTAAAGGACAAACAGCAGGTGCGGCCATACATCTGTCGCCTGATGGACGTTTTCTGTATGCCTCAAACCGTTTAGATACCAACGAGATTATTGCTTATGCCGTAAACCAGGAAACCGGTGAGCTTACCTTTGTTCAGCGCCTGCCATCAATGGGTAAAAACCCGCGTGATTTTGCCATTGACCCAACCGGTAAATTCATGGTGATAGCTAACCAGAACAGCGATAGCATATATGTACTCCGGATTGATAACGCTACCGGCAAACTGTCGCCAACAGGTTTCAGGCTTGACATCGGCAACCCGGTATGCTTAAAATTTGCACCAGCACAGTAAGGTGGTGAATAGGGAGCGGTGAGTGGTTCTCTTCTTATTCAATAAAGAGGTCTGTATGAGTTACTCATACAGACCTCTTTTGCTTGTAGCATTAAGTAAGGATATTGGTGTTTCTATTCGCTATACAACTACTCACCACTCACCATCAAACTAATTAGCCTTACTGAACGAATAAATGATATACCCTTTACCGTTGCCAATGGCAACCGGCGATTTAAGGGTCATGGCAGAACCATCGGCATTGGCTATGTCTAAACGATAGCCTTCGGCAACGTTCTTGGCTTTGTCGCCTTCGTATAATTTTTTAAACTGAAATTGGGTACCTGTGGTACCGCCGTTATAAACCGACCAGAATATAGTTTGCGACGCACCGTTTGCTAAAGTGTACAAACCGTTGCCGCTGTTGGTTAATTTCCAGGTGCTGCCCACAAAGGCTTCGGGAGGTGCCTGATCAAATACGTTTTGTACCGCGTTTTGAACCAGGCCATCATAACTTACGTTGTTTAAGGTCCAGGTGCCCACAAATTTACCGCGGGATACATTGCTCGATACCGTATTTTTCTGGCTCGAACAGGCTGACAGAACAAATAGGAGTGACAGGATTGCGATGGAGGTTTGAAATAGTTTTTTCATGACTGAGGTTATTTTAATGCATAAGAGCATAAATCTTGCCAAATTTTTGCGTAGGTGCGGGGTTTGAGGAGCGGAGTGCGGAGTGCAAGGCAGGAGTTTTAGGTTGGTGTGATGCTAATCCCCGTCGAAGGGACTCTGTATTCATTCTTCAAAATGCTAAGCATGACGTGCTTTTCTTGTGTCATTGCGAGCGAAGCAATGACACAGATTTAACCCCTATCACCAGATCAGCCCACATCAACCGTATTCAGAAACGCAATGAGCTGCTCCATAGCTTTGGCGCGGTGGCTGATGCTGTTTTTTTGTTCCATGCTCATTTCGGCAAAGGTTATGTTATAGCCCTCGGGTTCAAAAATAGGATCGTACCCAAAACCTTCGCTCCCGCTTAGTTCGGTGCGGATGCTGCCTTCAACAACGCCTTCAAAAAAATGCTCGTCGCCATTCCATATTAAGGATATCACCGTGCGGAAACGTGCCTTGCGGTTAGTTTTATCTGTCAGGTTATGCAGTACCTTTTCAATATTAGCCGCGTGGTTACCGTGCTCGCCAGCGTAGCGTGCCGAATAAACGCCAGGCTCACCGTTAAGCGCATCTATCTCCAGTCCGCTGTCATCACCAAAGCAATTGAGCTTGTATTTTTCAAAAATGTGGTGGCTCTTGATGGATGCATTTTCCCGGAAGGTAATGCCGGTTTCATCAATATCATCGGTACAGCCAATATCGTTAAGTGTTAAAAGGGTTATTTTATCACCAACCTTGGCTGCTACCTCATCCAGTTTATGGCGGTTATTGGTGGCGAAAACTAATTGCATTTTTGGGAGTTTTTGGATTAAGGACGAAAGACTATTGGACAAAGGACTTTTTGATTTTTGTTACAGCGTTTTCATTTGTTCCCAGAAGGCTTTCTTGTTATCAACGCTGTCCATCATTTCATCAAAGGCAAAGCTGTACAGGGTGGTAAGGCCATCTAATGCTTGCGGTTTGTTTAATTGGAGTGGTGCAATGCCTTGCGGCATAGCTGTTTTGCCCAACAATAGCAGTTTAGCGGGTTTAAAGAAACCTGTTATTTCGGTAAAATTACTGTTGCCATAGCCGGCCATGTTGAGTATGGCAATATCATGAAGCTCCAGTTCTTTGCGTTTCAGGATGTTTTGCAGGGCGGTTAAATGCGCATCGGCAATAAATTCCAGATCAGGATAATGCACCAGTATCAGGAAGTTTTTTAAGTTTTTACCCAGATAATTAAAACTAACCGGCTGCGTTTTTACCTCGGGTACAGTTTGTTCAATAACGGGTGCAGGGGCCGGTGTTTTTACTTCGGCTTCCTGTGCGGTAATGGTTGGCGGCTGCGGTGTGCTTTTTTGCAAATGTTCATACAATGCTTTATCGGTACCTAACAGGTATAATTCATCTTGTAACAGGTATTGCAGGGCTACCGGGTTTTCAACTTTCACTTTAACAAATTTTAACCAAAAGTAGTTAAACCGTTTCAAGCTTTATAACCATATTAGCACAATTATAGGCTGCTGTATTTAATTGGGATTTTTTGTTCAGCCATAATTGATAAATTTTACCGAAATTCGTAGTTTTTAACGGACTATTGTTCCGTTTAGTTTATAGAGTATAAGAGCATTACATGAGAAAGTTAGGGATAGTTATTTTAAGTTTTATATTGATCATATCAGTTGCCAGTGCGCAAACCAAGGTCGATTCGGCCGCGAAAGCGCTTACCAAGTCTGATACCACAGCCAAAGCCGATTCGGTTGTTGCGCCCGCAGGCCCGCGCCATACGCTTGATAAAATAGCCGCGGTTGTTGGTAACGCCCCTATTTTGCAATCGGATATTGAAACTCAATATGCCCGCTACCTAGTTGAGGGTAACCAGCCAAACTCTGATGTGAAATGTAAAATATTACAATCATTATTAACTCAAAAATTATTGGCTCAACAAGCCGCCATTGATAGTATCGACGTTAAGGACGATGAGGTTGATGCCAGCGTTGACCGCAGGATGCGCGAAATGACCCAACGGGCCGGCGGACAAGAAAAGCTGGAAGGCTTTTTAGGCCGTTCGGTTATTCAGTATAAAGATGAGATTCGCCCGGATATGAAAGAGCAAATGGTTGCGCAGAAAATGCAGCAGCACATCACCGAGAAACTGAACGTTACTCCGCAGGATGTTAAAAAATATTTCGACTCGATGCCTAAGGACAGTCTGCCATCGTTTAACAAAGAGGTTGAAGTTGGTGAAATAGCTTTTCAGCCGCAGTTGAACAAGGATGAGAAAGAATTATATCGTCAAAAAGCCGAGGAACTGCTCCAAAGGGTTAAAAAAGGCGAAGATTTTGCAACACTGGCCAGGCTTTATTCGCAGGACCCGGGTTCGGCACCTGATGGCGGTGATGCGGGTTTTGGCGACAGAACTACCTGGGTAAAGGAGTTTACCGCCAATGCCTTTAAACTTAAAGCGGGCGAGTTATCGCCGGTATTCGAATCGCCTGATTATGGTTTCTTCTTTTTACAGGTTATCGAGCGCCGCGGCGAGCAGGTACACGTAAGGCATATTTTGATTATGCCGGTAGTTACACAGGCAAGTCTTGACCGTGCTAAACTTAAGGCTGATAGTATTTATACCCTGCTGATGAAAAACAAAAAGATTGATTTTTCAAGTGCTGCAGCTTACTACTCTGACGATAAAGAAACTAAATATAATGGTGGCATGTTGCTGAATGCCGAGAACGTTCAAACCCGTTCAACCTTTATACCTACCGATAAGCTTGACCCTAAGGTTGCCCTTACGGTTGATACCATGAAAATTGGCAGCATATCAAAACCTGATCTGTTTACCGAAGCCAATGGTAAAAAGAGCTACAAAATATTGTACCTTAAATCGGCGACAAACGCGCACAAGGCAAATTTAGAACAGGATTTTCCAAAGCTGAAAGATTATGCCTTTGAGGATAAAACCAATAAGATGATAAATCAATGGTTTGATAAACGCAGAAAAGAAACATTTATCAGGATTGACAGGGAATACCAATCATGTGATGTGCTAAAAAAATGGATCACCACACCAACTGCAACAACAACAGCGCAGACTAAACCTTAATACATATGCAACACCGCTCTGATGTAGAAGCTGCCGATGCTTTAAAGGCCGCTTATCAGCAAATACGCTCCGAAATAGGTAAAGTTATTATAGGGCAGGATGAAGTGGTGAAATTTGTATTGGTGTCCATTTTTAGCAATGGGCATTGTTTGCTGGTTGGGGTACCCGGCCTTGCTAAAACCCTGCTGGTGCAAACTGTTGCGCGTGTGCTTGACCTTGATTTTAAACGGATACAGTTTACGCCCGATCTGATGCCGTCAGACATCATCGGGTCTGAAATATTGGGCGAAGACCGGAATTTTAAATTTATACCCGGTCCGGTTTTTTCAAACATCATTCTGGCCGATGAAATTAACCGTACCCCGCCAAAAACACAGGCCGCCCTTTTAGAGGCCATGCAGGAAAAAGCGGTTACCGCCGCAGGTGTTACCCACAAACTTGCACAACCATTTTTTGTACTGGCTACCCAAAACCCCATTGAGCAGGAAGGTACTTATCCCCTGCCCGAGGCCCAGCTGGATCGCTTTATGTTTAACGTAACGCTAAACTATCCAACGTTTCAGGAGGAGCTGCAGGTAGTTAAAAATACCACCAGCACCGCGCATGCCGATGTTAACAAAATACTGAACGCCGGGCAGATCATTTATTTTCAGCAGCTGGTACGCAACATCCCGGTTACTGATCATGTGATGGAATATGCGGTAAAGCTGGTTGCAAAAACCCGCCCCAATACCCAATTTGCAAGCGCACAGATCAATCGTTTGCTGAGCTGGGGTGCAGGCCCGAGAGCTTCACAATTCCTGGTTCTGGGTGCTAAATGCCACGCGGTCATCAACGGAAAATACTCACCCGATATTGAGGATATACAAGCCATAGCCAAGCCTATTTTAAGCCACCGTATTGTACGCAGCTATCATGCCGAAGCCGAAGGCCTGTCGGCTGATGATATTATTGAGCAGCTTTTTTAAGCTCTATCACTCCGCTTACCGTCATGCCGAACTTGTTTCGGCACCCCACGAGCAATGCAAATGAGCTTGTCCTGAGAGATCCTGAAATAAATTCAGGATGACGTTTGGGCTATAACAAAAAGGGAGATGTATCAAATACATCTCCCTTTTTGTTCAGGTAAGAAACCTCTATTCGTTCTCCACGGCCGAAAATACTTCCAGCAGGATATCCCATTTCTTTGTTTTGTCAAGCTCCCAGATGCGTACGTAGTTATAATTGCTTACCACATTACCTTTGGTGATGCGGGCGTGGCCGTAGCTGTAGGCCAGGTCATTGCTGCTTGAGCGGCCGGCGCTAACGGTTTCGGCGCTAATGCTGATAGCCTGGTTATTGATGAATTTCATGATGGTGTTAGGGCCGGTCATTGGTTCAAAACCAGGGAAGTAATAACGGCCATCAGGGCTTAAAAACTCTTTATAACTGGCCAGTGCCGATATGGTTAAAGAGTGGTTGAATATTTTATCGGTATTAACAATAATGCTTTTGCCAGTAAACGGATCTTTGCTTGGGCCTGTACGCGGGGCTGTAGGCTCTTTAAAATCGGTTGGTACATCCGCTTCGGCTTCTGGGTGTTGTATGCCAAGGTCAATTAACAGCTTCAGCTTGTTTTCAGCATCGGCTCTCCATATAGAAACATAATCGCCGTATACTTTTTCGTCATCAGCCTTACCGTTCTGATAGATGTATGGGCCTGCGGTGAAGGCAAGATCGCCGTTGGCAGATATGCGGGCAAATTTAGGCACCCAGCTTAGTTTACCTGCCTGTTTATCAATTTTACTATAAAAGTCGGTTATTTTAACAGCATCTGGTTTAAAAACAATGCCTTCAGGGTCGGCAACGCCTAAAAAACCATCTTTTATACCTTTACGTTCAACTAATTTATTAAAAGCTTCTTCAGCACTAACTACCTTATTTACCTGAGCAGGAGGAGTTGTTTGCGCTAAGGCAAAAACACTATAGCCAATAAACGTAGCAGCTAATATTATTTTTTTCATGGTTGTATTAGATTTGGGGCAATTTAGTAATAAATTTTAAGTCAGGATTATAATGTGAGCCGTTGCCCTGGGCGAATAACCCTTTAGCATCACGGCCTAATATAATATTATCAGAAACGGAGATGATGGTGTTTAATTGTAAATGAGAGGAGTTTATCATGCAAAAAATGGTACTCAACGCTTATTATTTACCTTACGGTTGTTGTAATAACCTGATTATATTGATTATGTTTTGATAAAATGTTATTGGGCTGCTCTCTTCAACTCCTACAACCTGTTTATGATTTGGTCCAGTGTGTGCCGTCTTTGCTGTCTTTTAACTGAAAACCAATCCTGGCCAGGCCATCACGTATCTTGTCAGACATGGCATAGTCTTTATTCGTCTTTGCTTCGCTGCGCAGATCAACTATCAGGTTCAGTACATTCGGTAAATCGTCGTTTGCGGCCTGCTCATCCTTCAATCCCAACACATCTACCACAAAGATTTGCATCAGCGTTTTCAGCAGTTGCAGGTTGGCTTCGTTTATCTTCATTTTGCCATCATGCACAGAATTGATGATCCTTGATGCCTCAAACAATTCGGCAATAAGTACCGGGCTGTTAAAATCATCGTTCATGGCAGCGTAGCAACGGGCCATCAGTGGCTCTATCTCCGCCTCTGTAGTGGCTGATGCTTTTAACCCATCAAGCAGGGCAAAGGCATTCATGAGACGTTTAAAACCTTTTTCAGATGCTTCCATAGCCTCATTACCAAAGTCAAGCGTACTGCGGTAATGTGCCTGCAGCATGAAAAACCTCACGGTCATGGGGCTGTAGCCCTTATTCAGTATAGAGTTATTGCCTGTAAAAAGCTCGTGCGGTAAAAAACTGTTACCTAATGATTTTGACATTTTTTGCCCGTTAACCGTAAGCATATTAGTATGTACCCAGTAATTGGCCGGGTTTTTACCGCAGCAGGCTACGTGCTGTGCAATTTCATTGGTATGGTGGGTAGGCACCAGGTCAATACCACCACCGTGTATATCAAACTGGTTGCCCAGGTATTTCTGGCTCATGGCCGAGCATTCCAGGTGCCAGCCCGGAAAGCCAACACCCCATGGCGATGGCCATTTCATCAGGTGTTCGGGTTTGGCCTTTATCCACAGGGCAAAGTCAAGTTTGCCATGTTTCTCTTCCTGCCCACCCAGTGTACGGGTATTATTCAGCAGGTCTTCCAGGTTACGGCCGCTGAGTACACCGTAGTTTTTGGTTTTGTTGTATTTCTCAACATCGAAGTAAACAGTGCCATCAACCTCGTAGGCATAGCCCTTTTCCAGTATCACCTTAACCAATTCTATCTGCTCAATAATATGGCCGGTGGCGGTAGGCTCAATGCTTGGCGGCAGGGTATTGAGTATCTGCATCACATCATGAAAGCCCACGGTGTACTTTTGTACAATTTCCATAGGCTCCAGCTGCGCCAGCTTTGCTTTTTTTGATATTTTGTCTTCTCCCTCATCGCCGCCATCACCTTCCAGGTGCCCGGCATCGGTTACGTTACGTACGTAGCGTACTTTATAGCCTATTTGGGTAAGATACCTGAACATCAGGTCGAACGATATATATGTGCGGCAGTTGCCTAAATGCACGTCACTGTAAACAGTTGGACCGCAAACGTACATGCCAACATGTGGCGCGTTAAGCGGTTTAAATTCTTCTTTTTTACGTGTTAAAGTATTGTAAACAAACAAATTTTGTTTCATGAGCGCAAACTTACGATTTTTTCAATTTCAAGCTAATATGCACCCTTTTAAATCTCCGGAGAAGCCATAAATGTGACATTTGTTATATTATTGTTGCAATAGGTACTCAAAAGTATATTGGGGTTGATAATTAAGTATCCGGGCTGCCTTACCGCAAACATATACCCGGTCAATACTTTTGGGAAATATCCAGTTTTTACGCTGATAAATATCCCCGGCTTCCGGAAAATACTGTAAAATGACATCGGCCGGACCATGTTTTAATTGTTTGAGATCATGCCTGCCGAATGGCGAACCGCTGGAAATATTAAATATTTCAAAATCATTAAATGAAGTATGCAGCCCCAGCCTTAATGCTTCGGCACCATCGCGCTCATCCAAACCACGATACAGGCGATGATTTATTTTAAGGTTATCATCTTCTGGTAAAAAACGGCCTACACGGTAAACGCTTGTTTGTAAACCCTCCTTATAAAAAAAATCTTTACATAATTGTTCGGCGGTTTGCTTGGTGATATCATAAATGTCGCGTGGTTTTTCAACAAGCAATTCATCAACCCATACTGCCTTTTCGGCATCAATAAGGGCGCTGCCATAAATGGAGGTGGTGCTGGTATATAAAAACTGGCTTACCTTGTTTTTGACGCAGGCATTCAACAAATTCAGCGTGCCGGTAATATTGGTTTCAATAAATGTTTGGCGGGGGTAATTTAATTCAAAATGTTTACCGTGCAGCGCGGCGGTGTGTATAATGGCATCAAAGCCAGCGGTTACCTTTTCTACGCTGAGTTTATCTTTAATATCAATCAACTCGTGGGTTGTAGCCGAAGGGATGATATCTATCCCGTAAACATGGTGACCATGCGTTTTCAGATGATTTACGGTAGTTGAACCCAATTGCCCGGATGCCCCGGTTACCAGAACCTTCATAGTTGGATCAATATTAATTAATTCAGCACCACATCGCTGCGCAGGGGATAATGGTCTGATAGCTTTTTCTCAATGATCCTATACGTCAGTATATCAAATTGCTGGCTGGCCATAATGTAATCTATCTGGTAATTAGGAAAATTGCCATTATAGGTACGCCCAAATCCAGAACCCTTTTCGCGGAAGGCATTTTTTATACCCTTGGCCATTTGCGTAACTGCGAATGAGGTAGGTGTATCATTAAAATCGCCGGCTATAAGATATGGGTAAGGACATTGAGCAGCATGTTCTTTCACTTTAAAAACCTGCTCGCTCCGTTTAATGAACGCTGTTTTTAACTTACTACCCAGCCTTTTGGTTGATTGCATATCGGCTTTGCCTTTTTTTGAAACACTATCGAGGTATTTGTAATCTTCCGGGTCAAAATGGATTGATTGCAGGTGGACGCTGTACAGGCGGAATATCTTTGCGCCCCTCTTCACATCAACATATATACACTGGTTGTCTGATTTGAAATCCGAAAAACGAATGAGGCCCTTGCCCACTATTGGAAACCTGGAGAATATAGCCATGCCATAGGCTTCGGAACTGTTAAAGTTAAAAGGCTCAAAATAATAATGCTGTGTGCCGATGATCCTGGTGATGGAATCGCGCATTTCATAAGAGCCCTTATTTTTGGTGTAAAATTCCTGAAAATCTATAAGGTCGGGCTTTTGCTCGGTAATGAGGTTTAAAATTTCGTGCCGGGTTGATTCATCGTTCCTTGATCCGTAACGCTTAAAACTGTGTACGTTGTAGGTCATCAGTCTGATGGCATTATCTGTTCGTGGGCGTGCATTGCCCGAATCAGAAAACCGGAAACCTATATTATTAAATAAAACATTGTAGCCCACCAAAATGGTAACGAGTGATAATAAGAACTGCCACCTTTTACGTAACAGCCAGTAAACCATTATTATACAATTGGCTAATAGCAGCGGCGGATAGGCCAGCCCAAAAAAGGCGATGAGCCAAATTTTTTGCGGATTAACATGAGGCGCTAAATAGCTGATAAGCAAAGCCGCGCAAAGCAACAGGTTTATCCATAACAGTACAGTACCTATAAAACTTTGTTTGCGTTTAACTTTCATTATTGCTTGCGCGGAATAAGATTTCTTTTTCCTGTTTGCTCAGGCTGTCGTAACCGGATTGTGATATTTTGTCTAATATACGGTCAATTTCTTCCTGGCGGGGATACTCCGCGCTATTTTTACTGGTGTTTTTGGCCACCACTTTTAATTTAGGGCTTGATTTGAACAGGTTATTGATTCCTCCTATCCAGTCGTGGCCTTTTTGCAATTGTTTAATATAAATAAAGCCCAGCAGTGCGCCACCTAAATGCGCTATTTCACCGCCCGCGTTGGCACCGGCTATGCCCAGAAAATCAATAACCAGTATAACAATAACCAGCCATTTTAATTTTACAGGGCCAAATAATATTAATGATATGGTATAGTTGGGCAGCAACGTAGCAGTAGCCACTACAATGGCCATTACACTGGCTGAGGCCCCAACTACAGGAACAAGCAGCATAGCCGGGTTGTGCGAAAATGCCGGGAATAGGTTATAGCACAAAATAAAGAAAAAGGCACCGGCCAGGCCGCCCATAATGTACAGGCCTATAGTACGCTTATTACCCAGATATTCTTCAAATATTTGCCCCATCCAGTACAGCCACAGCATATTGAACAGGATGTGCAAAATACCCGCGTGCATAAACATGTAGGTAAGCGGTGTCCAGAAACGGGTAAGCAGTTTGGGTAAATAGGCAGTGGTAGCCAGGTATTCATCGGCATAGGTGGCAATAATGCTCGGTTGCCCGAACCCCGTAAACAGGTGCTCAATAACCGCGGGGATGTTGATAGCCAAATACACGATGACATTAATGGCGATAAGCAGGTTTAACTTATTGCCGGATCGCAGCATTTTGTAATGAATATTTTGCCAAAGGGTACTCATAATTTAAGTTCCGTTTACTTGATAACTACCGTTATTAATAAAAATTGTTTGGCCTTTGTAACCGCCAGTATTTTACCATGATATAACCCAAAATTGCGCCACCCAGATGCGCGAAATGCGCCACTGAATCGCCCGAAAATTGTTTTACTCCCAAAAATAACTCCAATACTACATATACCGGTATAATATATTTAGCTTTAATTGGCACTGGTATAAACAGGATCATGAGTTCCATATTGGGGAACAGCATACCAAAGGCAATTAATAAACCAAATATTGCACCAGAAGCACCAACAACGGGGGTATTATATAGGTCATACAAGCTTTGAGCCTTGGCCCCGTATGCAATATATGATGAATCGAGCCCCGGGTGCTGTATGGTAATGCCGCCCGTAATGGCATGAACCTCTAAGGCCTGAACCAGCATTTGCAGAATAATTGCCCCTATACCGCAAATAAAATAAAAGCTCAGGAACTTTTTTGGCCCCATTGCATACTCTACTATCGGCCCAAAAGAGAATAACGCAAACATGTTAAAAAATATATGCGCGAAACCTCCATGCATAAACATGTAAGTGATTACCTCCCACAAACGGAAGTTGGGCGAATTAAAGTAATAAACGGGTAAATATTTAATCACATCAGGGATAACGCTCCCCAGTGTGTAAGTACCAATGAAAAATAAAATGTTGATGATCAGCAGGTTTTTTACAACTGGTGAAATATTTGCAAATGGTGATGAATTCATAGTATCATAAAAGCCGTGGGGCTATTTTTCAAATCGTTCTAAAAGTTCGGCCATGGTAAAGGTACTGATTACGGGCTTACCGTTCAATGCCTGGTTAGGTGTTTCGCAAGCAAAAAGCTGATCTATCAGCTGGTTCATTTCCTCCAGTGTGAGCTTGGTGCCGGTTTTAATGGCCGCGTTGCGCGCCAGCGACCGGGCCAGGTTATCGCGCTTATCTACCTTTAAAATGGCCATGTTATTTTTAAAGCCTTCCAGCAAATGCTCCAGCAGTTCGTGCTCGCCAACATTGTTCAATTCGGCAGGTATACCTTCAACTACAACGGTGTTTTTGCCAAACTCGCGTATATCAAAGCCAAGTGCCCTTATATCGGGCAAAAGCTCTCTTAATAACTCAAAATCGCTGCCGTTTAGTGTTACCGACTGCGGAAATAAACTTTGCTGGCTCACGCCCGAATGGTTTTGCAGCTGCTGCAAAAAGCGCTCATATAAAACACGCTCATGAGCGGCCTGCTGCCCTATCAGCATAAAGCCCGATTTAATTTGCGACAGGATAAACCGGTTATGGATCTGGAACAGTTGCCGCTCGCTCGATTTACTTACTTCCTGCTCGTTTACGGCAATGCTTTCTTCGGGGTGCAGCTCGTGCTGCAGGCTGGTTTCCTTTTTACTGATCTCGTACAGGGTATCCCAGTTTTTGGGGATGGGGCTGCTGCTTTTATAACCGCCGCTGTCTCTTAAAAAAGGATGCGGTTCGCGCGGGGTACTTGTTCTTTCCGATGCGAAGGGATTGAAATCAGGGTTGAATGATATAGTGGGCGCTATGATCTCCTCCAGCGGTTTGGGCGTTATCAGGTGTTCAATGCTGTTTTCCTGGTCAAAATCTAAACTTGGGGTAATGTTATACCGGCCCAGTGAGCGTTTTACCGCCGAGCGGATGATGGCATAAATGGCCTTTTCATCCTGGTATTTGATCTCGGTTTTGGTAGGGTGCACATTGATATCGATCTTGGATGGGTCAATATCAATAAACAGCACATAAAACGGAAAACTGTCGTCAGGAAGCAGCTCTTCAAACGCGGTAAGTACGGCGTGGTTTAAATAAGCATCGCGGATAAAGCGGTAGTTCACAAAAAAGAACTGCTCGCCCCTGGTTTTACGGGCAAACTCGGGTTTGCCTACAAAGCCGCGCAGGTTAATAATGGTGGTATCCTCCTCAACCGGAACCAGCCGCTGGTTGTAGTTATTGCCAAACAGGTGCACAATGCGTTGTTTAAGCGCGGCGCCCGGCAGGTGGTATACTTCCTGTCCGTCATGGTGCAGGGTGAAAAATATTTGCGGATTGGCCAAAGCCACGCGCTGAAATTCGTCAATAATATGACGCATCTCTACCGGGTTACTTTTTAAAAAGTTACGGCGGGCGGGGGTATTATAAAACAGGTTTTTAACCGATATGGATGTTCCGGTACTGGCCGAGCAGGCTTCCTGGCTTATAACCTCAGAGCCTTCAATAAATATGCAGGTACCCAGCTCATCTTCATGGCGGCGGGTTTTCATCTCAATCTGTGCAATAGCCGCTATTGATGCCATTGCCTCGCCCCTGAAACCCATGGTACGTATGGCAAATAAATCTTCGGCCTTGCGTATTTTGGAGGTAGCGTGGCGCTCAAAGCACATGCGGGCATCGGTAAGGCTCATGCCGCAGCCATCATCAATAACCTGTATTAATGACTTGCCTGCATCCTTTACAATGAGCTGGATTTTACCCGCCCCGGCATCAATTGCATTTTCAATTAATTCCTTTACGGCAGATGCCGGCCTTTGCACTACCTCGCCCGCGGCAATCTGATTTGCAATGGCATCCGGTAAAAGCTGTATTATATCTGACATTTAAAAAAATTCCCTTCAATTTCCAATTCGATGCTAAATTAAATATTTGAAGGCATAACTTTATGATTTGATAGTTGTATATACATTTAACATTTAATAATTACATTACCAGGATTATACGGAGATACCCTATGAAGAAATTATGGCCAGTGCTGCTTCTTTTTGCTATTGCCTGCAAGCAAAAAGAGTACAATGCCGACCTTTTGATCAAGAACGCACTTGTTTACACCGTTGACAGTAATTTTACCACCGCTAATGCATTTGTGGTAAAAGGAGGGAAAATTTTAGCGGTGGGCAATGCCGATACACTGGAGCAAAAGTACCTGGCCCGCGAAGTTGTTGATGCTAACGGAGCGCCCGTATATCCCGGCTTTATTGACGCGCACACCCATTTTTACAGATATGGCCTGGGCCTGCAGGATGTTAACCTGGTAGGCACCCACAGCTGGGAAGAGGTTTTGGACTCGGTAGAGGCCTACTCTACCCGCAATACCGATGGCTGGATAACCGGCCATGGCTGGGATCAGAATGATTGGGCCAAAAAGCAATTCCCGGATAAGGTGCGGCTCGATTCCCTTTTTCCGGTAAGGCCCGTAATACTTAGCCGGGTTGACGGTCACGCTGCTATTGCCAACCAGGCTGCTCTGAACCTTGCCGGTGTAAAACCCGGTCAGCTTATTAATGGAGGGGAAATAGAAACTATTAACGGAAAACTTACCGGTATTTTGGTTGATAACGCGGTAGGTATTGTTACCCGTAAAATTCCGGAGCCAACGCCAGAGGTTACGGAGAGTGCCCTTTTAGCCGCCCAGAAAAACTGCTTTGCGGTTGGCTTAACCACGATTGACGATTGCGGACTGCCCTACACCATGGTAAATACCATTGCCCAGCTACAACATAAAGGGGCGCTGAAAATGCGCATGTATCTCATGCTATCTGATCGGCCCGAAAACTATGAGTACCTATTTAAGCATGGCATATATAAAACCCCCGGCTTAAATGTAAGGGCCATAAAGGCTTACGCCGATGGTGCCCTTGGCTCAAGAGGTGCCTGTTTACTACAGCCCTATGCCGACCAAAAAGACTGGAAAGGATTTTTACTGAGCAGTCCGCAGCATTTTGAGGAAATAGCCAGGAAAATTTATGATAAAGGCTTTCAGCTGGCTACCCACGCCATCGGCGATTCGGCCAACCGGGTAATGTTAAAAATATATGCTTCGGTACTAAAAGGTAAAAACGACAGGCGCTGGCGCATTGAGCACTCGCAGGTATTGGCTCCGGAAGATATTAAGCTGTTTGGTGATTATAACATTATACCATCGGTACAGCCAACCCATGCTACATCAGATATGTACTGGGCGGGTAAAAGGCTTGGTGCCGAGCGTTTAAAAAATGCCTATGTGTATAAACAACTGTTAAAGCAAAATGGCTGGCTGCCGCTGGGTACCGATTTCCCGGTAGAGAATATTAATCCGCTGTATACGTTTTATGCGGCAGTTGAACGTAAAGACCTGCACGGATTTCCGGAAGGTGGCTTTCAGCCCGAAAACGCCCTTGACCGTGCTGAGGCCCTGAGGGGGATAACCATTTGGGCCGCCAAAGCCAACTTTGAAGAGAAAGAAAAAGGCAGCATTGAACCCGGTAAATATGCCGACTTCGTGATCCTGGATAAGGACATTATGAAAGTAAAAGGAGCCGAGCTGCCTAAAATTAAAGTAACTAATACCTATATAAACGGAGTAAAAGTATATGATAAAAAGTAAATGGGGCTTGGTGCCTGCAGTATTATTAGGGTTTGCATTATTTAATACCGCCTGCGCGCAAATTCCGCCTGCTGCCATCCCTACCGGCCAGGCTTACGTTAACGAAGAACAGCAGGTTGAACACTCAACCGTTTTGTTTAACAACAGCAAGTACCTGATACCGCTGCAAAATCTTGAGCAGTTAAAAATTGCCAGTGTTCATTTCAGCAATCGTTATGCCGCCGCTTTTGACAGCCTGCTGAACAAGTACAGTAAGGTTGATGTATTTGATGGGAATGCCTATAGTGGTGCAAAAAGCCTCATTGACCTGTCGGCCGATTTGAAATGGTACAATACCATCATCCTACAGATCAGCGATGCTGACATGAACAACCCGCAGGTTCTTGATTTTATCAGCTCTAACCAAAAACTAAAAAATGTAATTGTAGCTGCTTTTGGCGGTGGCGGGCTGCTGACCAAACTAAATAACGTTACCGTGCCCATTTTGTGGACCGAACGGGCAACTCCTGTTTCGGCATTTTATAGCGCGCAGGCTATTTTTGGCGGTCTGCCGGTAACCCAGAAACTAACCCGCACCTATTCGCTGCAGTTTGCTTCGGGCATGGGTTTTATCACCAATAAAATAAGGCTGCAATATACCGTTCCGGAAGATGCTGGTATCAGCGCGGCCAATCTTAGCGAGATTAATAACATTGCCCGCGAAGCAATATCGCAGCATGCCACTCCTGGCTGTGTGGTACTGGTAGCCAAAGATGGTAAGGTGATATTTAATAAGGCCTATGGTTATCATACCTATGATAATGCTATCCCCGATAATATAAACGATATTTTTGACCTGGCTTCCATGACTAAAATAACCGCCACTACTGTGGAGGCTATGAAACTGACCGACGAGGGAAAGCTGAATTTGGAAGGCACCATTGGCGATTATATTCCGCTGGCACGCAAAAGCAATAAAAACGATATCAAGATACGGGATATACTGATGCACCAGGCCGGGTTGATCCCCGATATTAAAACCTTTGAAAAGGTAAAACCATCTGACCACAGCACTGATTCATCGGCGGCTTATCCGGTGCGGGTATCTGACCATTATTTTTTAAGGAAGGATTACTTTAAGGATATTATGATGCCCGATATGCTGAACTCGCCCATTAAAACGCCGGGTCAGTATGTGTACAGTGATATCAGCATGCTGTTGATGAAAGAGGTGGAAGAAAGTATTACCTCCGTACCCGAAAACGTATACGTACAGCAGGAATTTTACGGGCCGTTGGGTATGCAAACAGCCGGTTTTTTACCTTTGCATCGTTTCAGCACCAACCGTATACCCCCTACAGAAAACGATCAGGAATATCGGCAAAGCCTGCTTGATGGCTATGTGCATGACCCAACCGCTGCCATGATGGGCGGTGTTGCCGGCCACGCGGGCTTATTTGCCAGCGCCAATGACGTAGCTATATTGTACCAAATGCTGTTAAACCGCGGTACCTACGGAGGCACTCAATATTTTAAACCGGAGGTGGTTGATCTGTTTACCTCCAAACAATCGGCAGTGAGCAGGCGCGGACTGGGTTTTGACCGCTGGGATCCTATTGCCGACAGGCATTACCCCTCAAAACTGGCATCGCCGCAAACCTATGGGCATACCGGCTTTACCGGCACCTGTATCTGGGTTGACCCCAAATATAACCTGGTGTATGTGTTCCTGAGCAACCGGGTACACCCCAATGCCAGCAACAAACTGGGCAGCCTGAACATCAGACCAAGGATTCAGGATGTGGTTTATGAAGCGATAACCAAGGGGATGTAAGCGTAATATTAACTGTGTTGGTTAAGCATAATACCATGACCAGCAGTACAAGAAGGGGTGTTTTGCCGGGTTTATGGCAAAACACCCCTTTTAGTTTGAGATGGCGGAACTGATTTGTTTCGCTTGAAATATCAATAATTCCTGCTCACAGATTTTAAATTAACATTAGGGTATGCAGAATTATCGTTGTATTTATATGGGAGTTTTTGTTCATTAAAGGTAGCATCCTGAAATATGGCAAAGTTTTTAAGTTTTTCATTATTAAGATCAATGCTTGTTTCTTCAAGATATTTAGAAAAATCAGGAAACTTAATATTAGTATAATTTACTGTTGTTGGCGAATTGAGGTATACCCATAGGTTAGGGGCTCCGATGTTTACGAAATAGGCAACATAATAATCAACCGGTCCGGAAAAAGCAGGTTTAAAAGTTGCCAGGGTTGAAGCCTGTGTATTGATTAATCCATCATAAGTGTCGGTCTTATCAGGAATGGTATTGGTATTTTGTGTAAAGGAATAATTTAAATCGCCAATGGTATATCGCATAAAACAAACATATTCAGGAAAAGGTTCCTGCGGGTATCTATAAATAGCCCGGTTGGTTGCAGAGGTTGTGGTGCCAAAGTCATAACAATTGAAATAGTTTTTATCAGGTCTGCCTCGTATATCAATAATAAGGTTGGTTCCTGTTGAAGTAATAGTTTTTGATAGCAAAGGTTTGTTGATCTGAGACATATCAATATCAAAGCTCTGTGCATTTTTGGGGATGTCGAAAAAGTTATATAGATATTGATTATTACTGAGCATCCGCACCAAAAGCTTACCATCGCCGGATAACCCGGGATATCGTTCAAAAACCGTATCCATAGCATTTTTTATGCCCATTGCATATACATCACCCGCGGTGGTTAACTGATCAAAATATGCGAGCTTCTTTAAATGATACTCTAATATATAAACTCCTGATTTTGATGGTAATATCTCTCCAGGCTGATGGTAGCGACCACCTTTTTTTACCTGTAAATACCCTCTGATAATTGATTTTGTTATTGAGCTGTCTTTAGTGAGATCAATTTCATAAAAGTTAAAACGTTCTTTTTTATAAGGTTTTAATGAGGTTATTTTTAAGGTGGTAGCAATGCCTGCGTACTTTACCTCATTGAGTATATTTCCATCCTCATCGGTAAGCACAAAATAGGCACTCTTATAAAAGTAGAAATCATCAGTTCTCAAATCTATTGTGATCAGGGTATCGACAACAGTTTCGGCAGGCTTGGCCCCCTGATCAGAATTCAGTAGATGTTCTTTTGAACAGCCGAAAAAAATAATAGCTGAGGCAAATAGTAAAAAGATGAGCTTTTTCAATGGTGCAGGTTTTAGTGATAATTTGTTTAGGAAACCAAATATAACAGTTGTAATTTGAAAGTTGCAAGTTTTGTAACATAGGCTTTATGCCATTATTTTAATTTAAAAAACTCAACCAGTATTCGAAACAATTTTGACTTCGCCATGTTACCATACCTTTATGAATTTAAATGGTAAAAATGAGAAACGTATTCAAAGTAACCTTAATTGCTGTAAGCTTATTATTTGCAGGGCAAATTTCAAAGGCGCAAACCAAAATCGGTTATGTTGATTTTCAAGGTCTGATTGGTCAAATGCCCGAGGCTAAAACTATTAAACCACAAATTGACGCTTATCAAAAACAGTTTGTTGACCAGTTAACTGCAATGAATAACGAACTGCAAACCAAAGGAAAAGCATATCAGGATCAAAGTAAAACGATGACTGCAGCGGTAAGGACAACCAAAGAGACGGAGCTACAGAGCCTGCAAAAACGCCTGCAGGATTACCAGACAGATGCACAGCAAAAGGTTGAAGCTAAATCAAACGAGCTCGTTAAGCCACTGGCCGATAAGGCAACCGCTGCTGTTAAAGAAGTAGCCAAAGCAAAAAATATTACTTATGTTATTGATTCATCGCGCGGTAACCCATTGCTGGTATCGGCTGCAACCGACGATTTAACAGCTGATGTTAAAGCAAAACTGGGTATTAAATAAGATTTGTACAAAAGAGACACATGTAATGTGTTTCTACAAAAAAATATCGAAGAGGCGCATCATGATGCGCCTCTTTTTTTATAGGCCATACCTACGAAGTTTAAAACTTCGTAGGTATGGTATCAGCAATAAAGTAGCTGATTTTCAATGCTGTTATTAAATATTAAACCTTAACTTTATGTGTAAGTATCTGAATTGAACATCCCGATTCCTGAAATGAAGTACTACACCATTCCACCGCCGGATATATTAAAACCTTTTGTAAGGTTTTTTTGGGTGCTGGAGCATGAGCTGCCTGAGGATGAAACGCAGTATATTTACCGTTCTATTGCCGATGGCTGTACCGAACTGGTGTTTCATTACCGGGCCAGTTTTGATGAACTTACCACTCAGGGTGCGCAGACAGGCAGTAAATCGGGCATTCAATTTCAAACCAATACCTACCGCCGCTTTGTAACCCACCAAAGTTTTGGCATTTTCGGAGCCTACATTTACCCTTTTGCTGTTCCGCGCTTTTTTAATATCCCCAGCAGCCATACCAGTAACCTGGCCCTTGATTATGACACTTTTTTAGGCCACGCAGGCCGTGAACTGGAAGAAAGAATCATGCTGGCACCCGGCAATCAGCAGCGAGCCCAAATACTGAGCGATTTTTTACTGATGCGCCTGCGCCATAATGTACCGGTGGATGATCGTATCATTACTTCTATAAGGCAGGTGATCCATACCAATCAATATAAAACAGTGATGCAGCTGGCCAATGTTTTTAATTTTTCGGCAAGGCAGTTTGACCGCAAATTTAAGGAATACGCGGGTTTTAGCCCCAAAACTTATTTGCGGCTCATGCGCCTACATGATGCTATAAATCAGTATGGCAGTAACAAATCACTTACTCAGATAGCGTTGGAATGTGGTTATTATGACCAGTCGCACTTTATACATGATGTTAAAGCCTTTACCGGCTATCACCCCGGGTTCTATTTTTCGGGCAAGGCCGAGGGAACTGAATATCGCAATACCGGTGCATAGACATCTAAAATTATAATGTCTGGTTTTTACAATTTTGCCTGTTTGGGTCCGGCTAAATTTGAATAAAAAAACAAATGATTATGGAACAAGTAAAAAGCATCCCCGCAAATTATCAGCGTATTATGCCCTACCTTATTATTAAGGACGCGGGAAAGTTTATTGACTTTATGCGAAACGTTTTTGACGCAACAGAGCAATACAAACATATGCGCGATGAAAACCATGTTATGCATGCCGAAATAAGTATCAACGGGAGCACCGTTATGTTTGCTGATTGTAATGACGAATTTCCGCAGCAAAATGCAGGCATGTTTATTTATGTTGATAGCTGCGATGAAACCTATAAAAAAGCCATAAATAATGGTGCCGAAAGCCTTATGCCCCCGGCCGATCAGCCTTATGGTCGCAGCGCCGGTGTTAAGGACCCTTTCGGTAATACCTGGTGGTTGACTAATCCGCTTTGATTTATTTTAAAAGAGCAATCTGATCCTGAAAAAATAAAGCAATATTGCTTATGGAAATATGGAAGATACTTCATCTTAAATAAAAACCACATTTACCATGAAAAAAATATTCGCGTTCGTATTGCTTTGTTTAAAGATCAGTTTTGCTACCGCTCAAGCCGACTCGTCAGCGTATCACCTGCCGGGAGCCAGAAAAGGAATGCCCTTAGTTGTGTTTAACCAGCATATTATTGGCAGCTTAAATATTAACCCGAATGATATTGAGACGATTACCGTAACCAAGGATAGCGCCATTATTGTGCCCGGGTTTAAAAATCCGGGCAGGTTTGGAATAGTATGGATTACACTTAAAAAACAGGTGAAAGTGGATGTGCGTACATTTAAGGAAATAAAAAATTGGTTCAACATTACAGATAGCGTATGCTTTGCCGTCGACGGTTATTTTATTGATGATGAAAATTTGCAGGTAGTAACAGAATCAATAGCCGGGATAGATATTTTAAAAAACAATCAGCCAAATTATAAAGGGCCCACCGTGATTAATGTACGAACGGTGGGCCCCCCTATTGCTAAATCCAAAGCCAAGCCCGGTGAAATTATTTTAAGATAAATAACGTTTCCATAACGTGCCAGATCTATGTAAACAAAATAATTCCGAAATCGAACATCTGAAATTCCAAATCAGAGTATCTGGTTAAACTCCAGCCGCTCGCCATCGGGGCCGGCAATGTTGAAATATTTGCATCCGTTTTTCCAGAATTGCAGAAAAACGGGTGCTTCTTCCTGAATGTTAAAACCTGCCTCTTTAATTATGGTAAAAGTTTGGTCAATGTCGCTTACATCAAACGCCACATGGTCAATATGGCCATGGCCACGGCCCCTGATTCCTGCTAAGGCGGCTTCGGGTAATTGATACAGTTCTAAAATGATATCGCCCAGCTGCATCATTACACAGGTGCCTTGTCCGTCCTTGTCGGTAAAGGGCTCTTCCATTACATTAGCAAAGCCAAGGCTGCTGTAAAATATTTGTGACGCTTGTATATTGGTAACCGGTATGCCAATATGTTGTATGCTGTTGATTTTTAAATTAATAGGGTTTTGCATGGGTTGTAATTGGTGTTGAATTAAGTTTAAAAAATAAGTAACTTAACTAAGTTAAATCATTTTACACAGTGTTAACACATTTGCCATAAATACCTGTTAAACTTGCAGCCAAAATTGTATAAATGAAAATAGGAATTGTTTGTTATCCTACCTTCGGGGGAAGCGGAGTTGTTGCTACAGAACTTGGTAAAGCCCTTGCCGACCGCGGTCACCAGGTGCATTTTGTTACCTATAACCAGCCAGCCCGTTTAGATCTCTTTTCCGAAAATTTATTTTACCACGAGGTTTCCGTTTCCAACTACCCGCTTTTTGATTTTCCGCCTTATGAACTGGCCCTGGCCAGCAGGCTGGTTGATGTGGTACGTCATGAAAACCTCGATGTATTGCATGTGCATTACGCTATTCCGCATGCTTCGGCAGCTTTTATGGCTAAGCAGATTTTGTTAACCTACGGCATATACATCCCGGTGGTTACTACCCTGCACGGTACCGATATTACCCTGGTAGGTAAAGACAGGACCTTTAAACCGGTAGTTACATTTTCTATCAACCAATCAGACGGGGTTACAGCGGTTTCTGAAAACCTGAGGCATGATACTTATGAGTTTTTTGAGATAGAGAACGATATTAAGGTGATACCCAACTTTATTGACCTGAACCGTTTCAGCCTGAAAGCTAAAGATCACTTTAAAAAAGCGATAGCGCCATCGGGCGAAAAAATATTGGTGCATACCTCCAACTTCCGTAAGGTAAAACGTACCGAAGATGTGGTGAAAATATTTGCCGAGGTCGTTAAAAAGATCCCTTCAAAATTGCTGATGGTGGGCGATGGTCCGGAACGCTCTGCCTGTGAGCAGTTATGCCGCGATTTAAACGTGACCGATAATGTGCGGTTTTTGGGTAAACAGGATGCTATTGAGGAAATACTTTCTGTTGCCGACCTGTTCCTGATGCCTTCGCAGTCAGAAAGTTTTGGTTTGGCAGCATTGGAAGCTATGGCCTGCAAGGTTCCGGTAATTAGTACCAACGCTGGTGGTTTGCCTGAGCTAAATGTTGACGGCCTTACAGGATTCCTGAAAGATGTTGGCGATGTTGATGGTATGGCTGAAAAATCCATTTATATACTGGAAGATGAGGCCCGTTTGGACACTTTTAAAGAAAATGCCCTGGCCCGCGCCAAAGAATTTGATTTGGCCACTATTTTACCTTTGTACGAAAATTACTATATTGAAGTAATTGAAAAGTGCAGAAGTAAATGCCCAAGCAAAGTAAAAAGTAATTAACCTGCTGCTTAGCAGTAAGTTAATTTGGTAGCTAATATTTGATGCTGTTGTTTATTTGTTACAACAGCATTTTTTTGAGTTTGTTCTTTTTTTAAGCCGATGTAACATGACCGATACAGTGGATAAAATTTTTTCTAAAGATTAAATTTTATCGTTTATGTTAATTAACTTAGGCTATTGTTTCACTTTTAAAAATTAAAACTTATGGCAAAGCACACAACCCTAAAGCGTGGTCAATTACTTAAGTATATTGGTAAAAGATGGAAAAATTTAAATATTAGCAGTAACCATTTTTTGAAATTTTTAGGTTACGACGGTAGTGGCTTCGCTGACATTTGGGTTGAATACCAGGGTCGGTTATTATTCATCTCAATAAAAGAGATTGAACTGGCTGTTTAAATATAAACGTAAAACTACCTTGCCAGGGTTTGTTGTATAACTTACCCCGGCTAAATATGGCTTTTTAGTAAAATTAAAAAAAAGCTATATTTGTATTGAGGAAATGGTGTCTTCCTATTTAACCGCCCTAAAAAGCTGATGGCGCCTACAAAATAATTGATCCGCAGGGTTTACCCTGCGCTAATTTTTTGTAGGTGAAAAATAATCTCAACAAATCGTTTTTAAAATTGCATGGCCATTATTCATGGCCGCAATCATTGCTGCTTTTCTGTGTAGCTTCCGAACAAAATGGAGCCGTACCCCTGTCATTGCGAGGTACGAAGCAATCGCGAATGTTTAATACGCGTTATTGTATTACTCTTCTCCTTCCGTTTTTCAATCCCAGCATATTTAACCTAAATTAGTTGCCAATAAAATGAACGACAAGATTTTTACGTCCGAATATTTTTCCATACTCAAACACCTGTTGCGGTGGACATTCATCATCGTTCCCATCGCCATAGTCATTGGCAGTATGGTAGCGTTATTTTTATGGCTGTTAACCTTGGCCATACATTTCAGGTTCGGCCATCCTTACCTATTGTATTTATTGCCTTTGGCCGGGGTACTCATCTATTTTATTTATAAGCTGGTTGGGCAATCTGCCGAAAAGGGAAATAATCTTATTATCGACGAAATTCATAATCCCGGCGGGGGCGTGCCCAAACGCATGGCGCCAATAGTACTTATCACAACCATTATTACTCACCTTTTCGGGGGCTCGGCCGGGCGCGAGGGCACGGCTGTGCAAATAGGAGGCAGCATTGCCCAAATGTTTGGAAAGTGGTTTAAGCTGAACGAGGCAGATACACGTGTTGTGCTTACAGCAGGCATAGCGGCAGGCTTCGGGGCTGTTTTTGGTACACCGCTAACCGGGGCCATATTTGCTATGGAGGTACTTACCGTCGGTCGTATTCAATACAATGCCTTGCTACCTTGTTTAATAGCCGGTGTTATTGGCGACGTAACCGTAGCCGCCTGGGGTGTTCATCATACTGCTTATCATATTGATGTTTTCGCGCTTACGCCACATTGGTATTCTACTTACCTGTCTTTTGATTTTGTATTGCTTTTTAAAGTTATTATAGCATCCGCAGCCTTTGGATTGGCCAGCTTTCTGTTTGCTTATATGGTGCATGGTATTAAATCGTTTTTTGCGAAACGGGCATCTATTCCCTGGCTCATTCCGGTATTGGGCGGATTGATCATCATTGGCCTTACTGCCCTCATCGGCAAACCCGATTACCTGAGCCTGGGCGTTGATGCCGAACATGCCGGTGCAGTTACCATACCCTCTGCTTTTCATACGGGTGGGGCCGATACCTGGAGCTGGCTCTGGAAAACCATTTATACCACCCTTACATTGGCCACCGGCTTTAAAGGCGGCGAGGTAACCCCGCTTTTTTATATTGGCGCAACGCTGGGCAATACGCTATCGGTACTGATGGATGCACCAGTAAGCCTGTTTGCGGCATTAGGTTTCATAGCCGTTTTTGCCGGGGCAACCAATACACCGCTGGCCTGTACTTTTATGGGGATAGAGCTTTTTGGAGGGGAGTATGCCCTGTTTTTCGCAGTAGCTTGTTTTACCGCCTATTTTTTTAGCGGGCATTCGGGTATTTACAGCGCTCAGCGCATTGCTGTACCCAAGGTTTCGGATACCCGGTTCTCTGATTCTGCAACTTTACAGGAGGCCGGCAGCCGAAGGCAAAGCTACATCCAAAAAAAACTGCAGAAATATGGTTTTGGGAAGCAAGAGGGTAATGTTTAGTAGGCCCTGTTGTTAGGCCCGTATTAGTTCACGTTGTTATTTCGTGCGATAGCGAGAAATCTTGTACGGGCGGACAAATTCGCCGGCATGTTGTATAATATTTCTCTTTCGCGCCACCCACACATCTCCATCAGAGCTCTATCGAAATGACAATGGTTTTTGAATTGCCTGAAACTTACGAAGTTTTTAAAACTTTGTAAGTTTGGAAATAAGCAAATTGCAATTTGTACAAGACTTCACATGCCGGTTCAGGCGCGGATAATTAACTCCCCGCCTTTTTAACTGGTGGATTGCCGGAGGTATCCGCCGCTGCTTTAGGGGGCGATGAATTGTTTTGTTTATTGGCAACAGAATCTGCCATGGCCTTTATCGGGGTTGGTGTTGCAGTATTATTGGCAGTGCCTTTTATGGCAGCATGCACTGTGGTAACCGGTTTGCCTGCCGCCGGTTTAATTACGCCTCCCTTTTTTATTCTACTCTGCGGGTTGGTAATCGTATCCATAGGGGCCTGGGTTGAATCTGAATGGAGTTTAGGGTGTCCTTTTCCTTTCAGGCTATCCGGTTCCATATTGTTCAAACTATCGGGCTGAGTGTGGCTTGAAGTATCGGGCTTAACTTTTGGCGGGTGTTTAACCACAACACGCGGCTTTTTAGTGCGCGACGGAATAATGGATTCTTTGGATACCGGCCTTTCTTTAGGCTTCCAAATAAAACCTTTCAACTCCTTATCATCTTCTGTAACCTTTGCTATGGGTATATAACGATTTTCAGGTTTAGTTAAAAAGGTAACTTCCGATGCCTGCCCGTTTTTAAATATGGTCCGTATACGGCTGCTGAGCGATCGCTGCATACCGGCTACCTTTCCGCTGTCGCGTTTAAAGTAAATACTTTCGGCATTAATAGCCACAAACAGTCTTTCGAGCTTATCGTTCTTAAAAAAGCCACGCATTTTTCTGCCCGATAGCTGGTTAAAATGTAACGAGTCGGTCTTCTCAATATTGACAACAAATGCCGAAGGGAACAGCTCCATATTATCGAGCTTTTTGTTTCGCATTTGAAGATAAACGGTATCGCCCGATAATTGCGAACCCTGGGTCCAGAAAATAGGGTCTACATAACATCGTATGGTAGAGTCGGCACTGCTATAAAAAATAGAATCGGCCTTACCCTGCAGGTCCGATTTAAATATCTTGGCATTATGATGGGCAATTACTAACCTGATGCGGGCTGTATCGTTCACATTAAACTCCCGGGTTGCAAAAACCGGATCTTTTTTCATCGAGATCCTCCGTATGCTGTCTTGCCTGGCTTTCCTTATGGCTGTTGCTATATCTTTTTTTATTTGCACAGAATCAACCTTTGGCTTGCCGAAAAAATTAGGGTGCAGGTAGCTGGTATCTTTAGGTATATGTAAAGATACTATGGGCATACCTTTAAGCTTGGCGTTAAAAACAGCACGTTTCAACCCGGCCTCAGAGGTATCCCTAAAGTGTAAAGCGCGCTGAGTTTCCTGGTATATCTTCAGGTTTTTGAATGTCATGATCCGGGTCTCCAACGTATCAGCGGTCATGTATATCGAATCGCGCTTTATTTTTGTCTTAGCCGTATCCGTAGGTTGCGGTAAGAGCTTATCCCCCTTTTTGGGTTTAATATCCGCCGCCATTTTTGCCATGTTCATGAGCTTGTTTCCGGCATCGGCAGGAGGCTTTATATTTTTGGTTTGCACCCCCAGTGTTTTGCTCAATGAAGCTATTTTAACCGAATCGGCTTTTCCAACAACCCCTCCTTTTGATTTAATACTATTGGCTATGTTGGAGATTTCGGTAGCCTTTTGCAGGGCCTCCATCGGTTTCATGTTTTTATTTTGTTTGATGAGTTCCCGGGCAGTCGAGTCTATCCTGGCCGAATCGGTTTTCCCAACAATTCCTTTAGGCTTAATATCCTGAGCCATTTTGGTCATGCTCATAATATTAGGAGCTCCGGGTATTGTCTTGCCTTGTTTGGTCTGCACGGTTGGCGGTACCTTGGCAGCAGCGCCCGAATCTGTTTGGGTGCTGTCCTTTTGTTCGGTAACCATGACCATATAGGCATATTGAGTAACCACGGTGCGCTCATCGGCCCGGAAATAAGTGCCCAGATCGCCTTTGAGCGTTATTTTTTGTTCGTTATCATTAAAGGTGATGTTTTTAACTGCCCGCCCATAGCCCTTTAGCCTGTCGTAAAACAAACTATCGCCTTTTAATGATTTGGTGCCTTGCTTATAAAGGTTATGCTTGCCAAAAAAGGCCTGTTCTGTAATGGTATTGTATAAGCCGTTTTCGGTGTAAAGGGTGTCTTTATCTTTTTTGCCATAAATATTGGAAGGGCCGTAAAAATAAGCTATGCGTGTACCGGTATTGTATCGCAGGGTGTCGTTTTTAATAATGGCGTCGGTGGTGTTAAGCACCACATCGTAACGGAAATAGGAATCGCGCGAGAAGGCGAAGTAATAGCCGTTCTTGCTGGTTAGCACGTTGTCTTTATTTACCAGTTTACCGCCATTGGTGTATGTACCTATACGTGTAGCCGTATTGTAAGTAAGGTAATTGGTAGTGAGGGTGGCATCCCGGTCAATCATTTTAACGTTATCGGTGAGGATAGCTATTTTGGTATTGCCGTTGTAGTTTAGCTTGTCTGAATAAATATTGAGGGTGTCGCCCTGGTTAATGTTAACATTACGAAAGGCGTCAAAAGCATTTTCATCAGGGTAAAAATAAGCACTGTCTGACCGCAAGGTAGAAAAGTCCTGCTTGAAAACACCCTTATAAACCTTAATCACCGTGCGACCGTTAATTTTGTTCAATGTGCTGCTTTCCGACTGTATTAAATTTACAATTGATTTCTTTTTTTGCTTTTGGGCCATAACAGTGCCCGCAATTATCAATAGTAAAACGCTTAAAACATATTTCCTCACGGCGGCAAAATTAGTTTTTTGTTGGGGTTATTAAATTAATAATTTTGATGAATGCTACCACTTAAACAGTTTGTTGATTTTATTGAACAAAATACGTTGTTTACGCCCCACAGCAAAATTTTAGCTGCGGTAAGCGGTGGCATGGATTCTGTTTTAATGACCCATTTATTAAAAGCCGCTGGCTATAACTTTGGCATTGCTCATTGTAACTTTCAGCTGCGCGGCGCCGAAGCCCTGCGCGACCAGGAGTTTTGCAACAATCTGGCCAATCAGCTTCGTGTACCCTTCCATACCATCAATTTTGATACCGGGAATTATGCGGCCGAAAATAAAGTATCCATTCAAATGGCCGCACGTGAACTGCGTTACCAATGGTTTGATACTATTAGCCAGCAATCAGATTACCAGGTTATTGCACTTGCGCATCACCAAAACGATACAATTGAAACAATATTGTTAAACCTTACCCGGGGTACGGGCATAGCGGGCTTGCATGGAATTTTGCCTCGAAACGGGGCATTGGTGCGTCCCCTGTTGTTTTTAAACCGTGATGAAATTACCGGAATAGTTGCTGCCAATAAGTTTGGCTATGTTGAAGACAGTTCCAATGCTTCGGCGAAATATGCCCGCAACAAAATACGGCTGGAGGTAATGCCCAGGCTAAAGGAACTAAATCCCAGCCTTGAAAAAACTTTTGAAAACAACCTGAAGCATTTTCGCGATCTGGAAACACTGCTGGAAAACCAGGTAGCCATGTTACAGCAAACCCTGTTGAAAACGGATGCCGATGGCCATTATTTGTTAATTGATGAAGTTAAGCAATTAAACCCTGCCCGCTTATTACTGTTTAAGTTATTGCAGGAGTATGGTTTTAATGAAACTGCCATTGATGATCTGATATCTGCTTTGGACAAGCATCCGGGCAGGGTGTTTGAATCTGCCGGATACTTGCTGGTGCTTGACCGCGACAGGCTGATGCTGAAGAAAAAAACGGATATAGAAGTACAGCCGGTATTGATCGGCGAGCAGGATCATGAATTGCATTATGGTAATTTTAAACTAAACGTTTTGCATGATGATAGCCCGCTGATCATTAAGGATAACCCACTGGCAGTATCGGTAGATTCGGCCTTGCTGGTGTTTCCGCTGCAGGTAAGGGCATGGCAGGAGGGCGACTATTTTTACCCCCTGGGGATGAAGGGCAGTAAAAAACTGAGCGATTTTTTTATTAACCAAAAAATTGCGCTGCATCAAAAAAATGAAGTTCCTTTGCTGATAAATGGTAACGGCGATGTAATATGGGTTGGCGGTTACCGGCCCGACGAAAGGTATAAAGTAAGTGATAACACTAAAAAAGTTACTATCTTCGAATTGTATAAATTAAAATGAGCGATAAAGCAATTTTTGTAGAAAAACAGTACCTGGGCCGGGAGTTTATACCTATTACCATACGCCTTGTTTTGGCAATGTTTTGTTTCGCGGCCTATTTTTTTACCGACGAACGTGAACGCAACGGCGACTTGCTGGTTGTTGTTGGCTTTGCTATTATCATCATTTCCATTATCATGGGCTTCCTGCTGCATTTTGGCACCCGTGTTCAAAACAAAAGCATCCTGCTGAACGGCCTGTGGACGGCCCGCCTGGTTAAAATTGACCTCAACAGCATTGTAAAGGTTGAAAAAGGCATATACAGCCGCTACCTGTTCAATAACCCGGTTTATAACCTGCACACTAAAGGTACCATTCGCTTTTATGCCGCGGGCAATGATGCCATTCACCTCACCGACCGCGACGGCCTGCTCTACATCATTGGTTCTCAACATGCCAATGAGTTTTTAAGGGCTATTCAGGAAGAGATGAAAAAATAAGGTAATCTCCATAACCGGTTAATTTTTTAGCCCAAACAATCTTCGGGCTGGTTTTCAGTTATCTGCATTGTAAAGTTTATGCTATATCAAACATTGTATAATTAAATCTATTTATATGAGTTTGTTGAAATGTATATCTTTAAACCGGAATGTTTAAAATGACCCCAAAAACAATAAATGCCCTTACATTAACAATACTGGGCATAGTTACTATTATTTATACAAGCTGCAACAGCGCTGCCTCAGGTAAGGGTGAAAAGCCGCTCATATCGTTTAAATCAATACAGGGAATTGGTTATACCGAGGTGCAGCGGCTCCAAAAAAACGGCCTCGCCATCAATGAATATGGGTATCAGCTTGAACCACAGTGGCAAATAAATTTTGTATCTGATGATTCGGCAAGTGTTTACAGCCCTATAAAAAAGCGCTTTCTTAACTTTCAGCTTACCCGCGGCACCGATTCTATTTTTAATACCGCCAGAGCCTGGCTCAAGGTTAAAAAAATGAATAAAGACAGCCTGATACTCGAAATATTGAAGGCAAAGAACGATTCAATAGAAGTTAATGGCTCAAAGGTGTATATGACCTTTTACTCGGATAATTACATAAAAAACGTATTGCATTCAGACACTGCTACACTCCGGAGGCCAAGCCGCAGGGATACCCAGTTTGTAAAATCGATAGTTGCAAAGGCCAATAAGGATATAAGCAAAGCCTTTGCCGCAAGGCAGGTGGTTACTTTTGAAAGTCAGAGCCCGCTGGTAACGGTAAAACAGGAAAAAACGGTACCCTCAATACTCAATAATTTTGATACGGCCGATGATTATTTAGGCCCAACCTTTAATATAACCATCAATAAAGCCTACAAGGATTTTTATTATTCGTTTTCAATTTGTGTGGATGATAAAGGCCAGATGCATTATGTTAAGCCGCTTATAGGTTTTACCGAGGAGGATTATAAGAAATCGTACATCCATCTTTCTCAGCAGATCATGGAAACCTACCTGAAATATTACCTGAAAGTGAAACCTGGTACAACCCTGGGCATGCCCCACGCAAGCGTTATATCGCTGCATGTGGAAGGTAAAGTAGCGGCTTCTGAAACCGCTAAAAATTAAACTTCAAATAATTACTATAAAACAAAAGGCTTTATTACCGCGGTAATAAAGCCTTTTGTTTTATAGGGTGGAGTAAGCTTACATTTTTAAGCCAATCTCTCTTAAACGTTCGTCCAGGTATTCGCCGGCGGTAATGTCTGGGTATACTTTAGGGTGCTCTGCATTTACACAGGTTTCCAGGCTGGAAAGATCCATGTCTGATACCGGGTGTAAAAAGAAAGGCACCGAATAGCGGGAGTTTTTCATTTGCTCGCGCGGAGGATTTACAACCCTGTGTGTGGTCGATTTAAGCTTATTGTTGGTTAAACGTTGCAGCATATCGCCAACGTTAACAACCAGGTCTTCGCCATGAGCTTTAACCGGGAACCATGCGCCCTCGCGGGTAAGCAGTTCCAGGCCATCAGCACTGGCCCCTATCAATAGGGTAATCAGGTTTATATCCTCATGTGCACCGGCACGTACAGCATCGGCAGGTACCGAATCAGGATCAAGAATTGGGAAATAATGCAAAGTGCGTAGTATGGAATTACCATTATGTACTTTGGTGTCAAAATAATTCTCGTCTAAATTTAAATAAACGGCAATAGCTCTAAGCAGGTGTGTACCGGCGCTTTCCAGTTTTTTATAAACCTCGCGGGTGGTGGTATTAAAAACAGGCAGTTCATCAACCACAATGTTATCCGGGTATAGTTCTTTTATTGCCGAGCCATCTGTCACGGTCTGGCCTATTTGCCAAAACTCTTTCAGGTCGGGCGTTTTAAAGCCTTTGGCGGTTTCCTTGCCTTTGCCCGTATAGCCGCGCTGGCCGGCCAAACCGGGTATTTCGTACTTTAATTTTGTAGCATCCGGAAGGGCAAACAGGGCTTTTACCTGCTCATAAAGCTCATCTATCAATTGTTTGCTCAGGCCATGATTGGTGATGGTTACAAAGCCGGTTTCGTTGAAAGCCTTGCCAATATCGTCCGAAAATTGTTTACGATCGGCAGCGGTGCCATTAATATAATTGTTCAGGTCAAGCCTTGGGATATTTACTGTACTCATGGTAATAGTATAGATAATGAAGTGTAAAATTATTTAAATTTTAGGATAGCACATGCAAGGTATAAATAAAAAACTTTTAAGCTAACTGTGTATACCAAACATCGTTGTGTGCCAAAACATTTGTTACTTTAAACGTTTTATGAAATAATTGGTCATACTTGTATACAAGTAATAACCGATCATTTTAATCCTGAGAGAAAATGAATTTAGTAAAAAAAATATGCGGCTTGAGTTTGATAGCATTTTTGATAGTGCTGGCCGCTCCAAGTAAAGTAAGCGCACAGGAAGAGGGTGGATATGTTTCTGACCAGGAATTTTACGATGAACTGGACCCTTATGGTACCTGGGTTGACGACGCCACCTATGGTAACGTTTGGATACCCGATGCCGAAGACGGATTTAGGCCTTATGCCACCAATGGGCACTGGGTGGTAACAGATTATGGTAATACCTGGGTTTCTGATTACCCCTGGGGATGGGCCACTTTTCATTATGGCCGCTGGCGTTATGATGATTATTATGGCTGGGAATGGATCCCCGGCCACGAATGGGCCCCGGCCTGGGTGAGCTGGCGCAGCGGCGGCGGTTATTACGGATGGGCTCCGCTATCGCCGGGAATAAGTATCAATTTATCATTTGGCAATAGCTACCACGTGCCTGATTATTATTGGGTATGCGCACCGCAGGCTTATATCAACAGTCCTAATATTTATAATTATTACGTGCCGCATACCAGGGTAGTAAATATTATAAACCGTACAACTATTATTAACAATACATACGTTTACAATAAACGCACCTATATAAGCGGTCCACGAATTACCGAGATCAGGCGGGTAACCCGGCAAAATGTGCCTGTTTACCGTGTTGGTAACGGCAGTAGGGTTAACACGAGGCCGAGTATCAGCAATAACCAGCTGAATATTTACCGCCCCGAAATCAGAAGAACACAGGATGCAAAACCGGCACGGGTAGTAAATGCAGCCGAGTACCGTAAGGAAAATCCTAATAATGGAATTGCCCACAGGGTTGGCGGCCAGGCTACGGTTAACCGCAACAATGCCGCCCGCTTGGCAGAGGTGGCAAAAAGCGAAAATAATAAGCTGGTAAGCATTAATAATCATAACCGGGCTGCAAGGTCTGCACAACCAGTTAATCAGCAACCGGTACAGCCTAATACCGGCGGCGGGCAGCGAGTTTCGCAACCTAACAGGGGCCAGGCTAATCAGCAACAGGAGGCGCAGCGCCAAGAACAAAATGCACAGCGTCAACAACAGAACGCTCAACGCCAGCAACAACAGGAAGCACAACGCCAGCAACAGGCCGTGCGTCAGCAAAGGGAAAGCGGTCAGCGTCAACAGCAGGAGGTGCAGCGTCAGCAACAAAATACGCAACGTCAGCAGCAGGACGCTCAACGCCAGCAACAACAAGAAGCACAAAGGCAGCAACAGGCCGGGCGTCAGCAACGGGAAAGTGTTCAGCGTCAGCAGCAGGAAGCGCAAAGCCAACAGCAAAATGCTCAGCGTCAGCAACAGGAAGAGGCACAACGTCAGCAGCAAAATGCTCAGCGCCAGCAACAGCAGGAAGCCCAACGTCAACAGCAAAATGCACAACGTCAGCAACAGCAGGAAGCTCAACGTCAGCAGCAAAATGCGCAGCGTCAACAACAGCAGGAGGCACAACGTCAACAGCAAAATGCACAACGTCAGCAACAGCAGGAAGCCCAACGTCAACAGCAGAACGCTCAGCGTCAGCAACAGCAGGAAGCTCAACGTCAGCAGCAAAATGCTCAGCGTCAGCAACAGCAGGAGGCCCAACGCCAGCAGCAAAATGCTCAACGCCAGCAACAGCAGGAGGCACAACGTCAACAGCAAAATGCGCAGCGTCAGCAACAGCAAGAGGCTCAACGTCAGCAACAACAACAACAGGATCAGGGTGCCGGACACCGCACCAGGCCATAATTGGCTTTTGTGGCATCCCTATATCGTATTTACATAGCACATATAAACATGTATAGTTTATATGTGCTGTTTTTATAATTCATACACGGAAGTAAAGTATTTCATGAAACAACCATTTGCTACATTAACTATTGCTTTTATAACAATGTGTTTTGTTGTGTGTGCCTTTGATAGTAAAGGTCAGGGAACTCAAAAAACTAAAACTAAGGCACCGTCTGAAATTGTTTTTATCGAAAACTCCTGGAACGAAGCTTTGAAACAGGCGGCAGCTCAAAACAAATATATTTTTGTTGATGCTTATGCCTCCTGGTGCGGCCCATGTAAACTGCTTAAGGCTACTACATTTAAAAATAATGAGGTAGCGGCTTTTTATAACAGTAATTTTATTAATGTGGCTATTGATATGGAAAAAGGGCAAGGCCCCGAGCTGGCCGCTCAATGGGGTTTACAGGCATATCCTACGCTCATCGTTTTTACACCCAAGGGAAAGCCGGTTTACGGAACAGTTGGCTTTATTAAGCCCGCTGACCTGATCAAGTTTGGCGTGCAGGCTTTAAATAAATAATACCGATATAAACACCGTATAGGTTAACTACACGGTGTTTTTAGATTATTCAGTAGCGCTATACCATTTAAGGTTGAATAAATATTTTTATCAGGTTTTGTACCTGAGCCATAGTTAAAGGTTCATCAAACGCGGCGGTTGCTACGGCTATATCTGTGGCATTGCCAGCTAATGCTGGTAGTTTGGTAACATCTATGCCTCCTTGTATCACATTTTCTTCGCCCTGATAATTGGCATCGGCTAAAGAGATACCGGTATCGTTGCCCAATGTTGCAGTGCTGGTTATCCATGGAGAAATTTTGAGTATCTGGCGTACCGCTGATGCATGACGAGCCTCTACCGCATGGATGGCTAATACTGCGGTTAATACATCCTTGTTGCTCAATAGATTTGATGCCTGGCCTTTATAGGCACGCACCCCGGTATCCTCAAAAATGGTTGCAACTTTTAAAAAGGTGGCATAGTTGGTAAAAACATCCGTGAATGGGCCGGTAAGTGTACCGCTGCCACCCGAAAAGTCAAAATTTGGTGATGCTACCGGTGTACCACCGAGTGTGATTATAGCAGATGATAAAAACGTTACATGCTTGTTTTCGTCGTCTCTTATCGTAATAAAATATGGTAATGTATCGGCCGGTATTACTGTTCCGTTTCCTGTAGCCAGGTTGTAAAATGATGATTCGAGATACTCCAGTGTAAGCGCGAAGTTTAAAATTTCAATTACCCCTGGTATTACACTATCGGCAGCATAGGCTCTTTTAAGCATAGTGCCCAATGCAAAAGGTATAGCAGCCAGCGTTACCTTTGAACCAAAGCTGGTTATATTTTTAATGGCAGCCCGGCGTGGGCTGAGCTTATCATTAAATTCCGGGTCTATTTTCTCAATTTCATTGATGATGTTAAATAAATTCATAGGGGTATGGTGTTAAGCCTGGTAGTCATAATATACTGCATTCACTTTAGTTTTCAGACAGGTATTGATCAGATAGAGTACCTCTCCTATGCTCAGAGAATTGTTTAAGCCATAAGCGTTAACCTGATCACTACCTGAAAAGGATCCCGGGGCTATCATATTACTGATTAATGCCGCGTGTCGGGCCTCAACCGAAGTTATTTTAGCTGTTACGGTCAGGTAATCTTTATTTTTTATCAGGCCGCATGTACCTATATAAGCCAAAATGCCAAGGTCTTCAAGAAATTTGGCCGTGATAAGTATACTGTTTTTGCTGGTGAAGTCAGTAGCCGTAAAGTCTGTAACTAATGCCGGAATGGCATTAGCGCCAAGTGATGCTCTAAAAAACTCGCGGTGCAGTATTTCCTGGTCGCGGATACTGGTGAAAAGGGCCAGCTCATCGACAGTGATGCCTGTGTAAGGTGTTTGTATAAGCTGGGTATAAAAAGCGGCCTCTAACTGCTCAAACGCGTAGGCATAGTTTAAGATAGATATATCGTCTTTGCCTATATCAATTTTATTGGGTTTAACACGAATTTGTTCGCCTTTATGGCAAGCCGCGGTGGCCAGTATGCCCAGCGATGCAGCACTAATACCTGCATGGCGTAAAAACTGCCTTCTGGCTGTATTTATTTGGGATGTACTTTCTTTAAGGTCTGTTTTCATAGGGGGGATAGAATGTGAAACTTTCAGTGTTTTTTGTAGATGAATGAAAGTATTATAAGATAAACTTAAAAATATGTTGTTATTTGAAATTACTAAGGTAAAAAAACAAAGCACTTGAAAATGATTCTGCCCTTTTTTATACTGTATACGAACAAAATGAACAACAAGTAACTCCTGAATTTATTTTTGTTTTAATTAATTCGTATTTAAATAAGTATGAGGGTATTATAATATGATAAATATTTTCAAGCGGATTTAAATAAAGCGGATAATTTTTGATGCTGTTGCTGCCATCTGAATTATAAGCATAAAAAAACCGCTCTTTTTAAAAGAGCGGTTTTTTCAAACCAATATATTTTGTAAAAGGTATTATTTTACGATAAAGGTTCCTAAAAGTAATTTCAATACCTGGTCGCTGCTCAAGGCTTCGTCAAATGCGGCAGTGGCTACGGCAACCGAAGTGGTGCTGCCCGTTGCGCTTTTTAATGTAGTTACATCAACGCCACCCTGCATCACATTTTGTTCGCCATCATAATTGCCATTTACCAGGGCTACCCCGGTATCATTACCTAATGCTGCAGTACTGGTGATCCATGGTGTTTGGCCACGTATTTGGCGAATAGCCGAAGCGTGGCGCGCCTCAACAGCATGAATAGATAGTGCTGCTGTTAATACAACCTGATTATTTAACAGAAAACCAGCCTGGCCTTTGTATGCCCTTACGCCGGTATCTTCAAATACCTGCGCAACGGCCAAAAATGTATCGTAGTTGGTTAATACATTTGAAAACGGCCCCGTGCCGGTACCGCCGCCTCCGGTTAAGTCAAATTTGGGTGATGTTACCGGTGTACCGCCCAGTTGTTTAATTACCGCGGTTAAAAAGGTAACGTGGTTGTTTTCGTCGGTTGTTACCTGGTTAAAATATTTTGTAGCTGCGTCTGCCGGTATCAAAGCAGTTCCTTTGGCTTTACCCGCATTGTAAAATGCAGATTCAAGGTACTCCAGGGTAAGCGCGTAATTTAATACATCAATAACAGATGGAGCGGTTGTGCTTTGCGCATATGCTTTTTTGAACATGGTGCCCACAGCAAATGGTAAAGCGGCAATAGCTACTTTTGAACCAAAGCTGGTTATGTTTTTGATCACATCACGGCGCTGGCTCAGCCTGCCGTAAACTTCCGGATCAACGTTTTCTATTTCTTCTATGATATTTAATAAATTCATGACTGTGGGTTTAAGATGCTGTGTAACCGTAATTTACTGCACTAACTTTAGTTTTTAAGAACATGTTGGCAATCTTAAGAACCTCAGGTATAGTGGCCGATTTGTTTAAACTCGTTGTTGGATCATTTACATCAGATGCAGCGAATGATCCGGGAAGGATAAGGTTGCTGATCAATGCTGCATGGCGTGCTTCCACAGAAACAATTTTGCCGGCAATTAACAGGTAGTTGGGGTCTGCAATAAGGTATCCCGCACCATCATAGGCAGTTACGCCGGTGTCTTCAAATGCTTTTGCTGCGGCCAAAACTTTGGCGCGGCTGCTAAAATCAATAGAAGAAAAATCTGGAGTTAAATCCTGAAGAGCTTTTGCTCCCAAAGCGGCTTTAAAAAATTCGCGGTGTAAAACCTCGTGGTCGCGAATATCAGTTAACAATGCCGTTTCTGCAGATGTAATGCCGCTGTAAGGTGTAGCTGCTACCTGTAAATAAAAGGCGGCTTCAAGCTGCTCTAAAGCATAAGCGTAATTTAAAATGGCGAAATCGTTCTTGGCTCCAAGGTCTATCCCGTTTGCCGGAGGTGGAGTAGGTGTATTATGATCTTTTTTGCAAGCTGCGGTAGCCAGTAGGCCCGCAGACGCAACGCCCACACCTGCATAACGCAAAAACGACCTCCGGGCCATATTTGCCTGCAATATGCTTTCTTGTGATTCTGTTTTCATAAATGAAAAGTTTTTAGAGTTTTAATTAGTTGTGTTTTGTATGAGATATACGCCCAACCAAGTGTGCCGGATTTACAATGAGGAAAATTATCTTACTCCAAATAAGAGTATTTTCTTAAAAGTTAAATTTGTGGGTTGATAAAAGAGTAGCCGTTAGCTGAAAAATTAGTTATGAAGTAAGAAACGGGATAACAAAGCGGGATGAAATAGGTGGGCTGTGAAATTTTAGGACAAAAAAAAGGCCGAAACACTCTCGCAGTGTTTCGACCCTACATCTACCTATGAAAAACAACCCTTTGAGAAGGGTAATAGGTTTAATTCAAATGCAATGCCAATTGTTAAAGTAAGGTAAATATGGGTGATTGAATGTGGTTTTAGTGGCTGATAATCAATTATCTGTGGAAAATACTTCCCATTATGTGGGGCTATTTACTTTATGGGATAAACATAGCAATAGCTTTTAGCTGGAAAATAGTTGAATGTAAGTATTGGATAGCAAAGTGAGATCAATAGGATGGCTGGGGAGTTTTCGGACAAAAAAAGGCCGAAATCCTCTCGCAGTATTTCGGCCCTACATCTACCTATGAAAAACAACCCTTTTAGAAGGGTAATAAGGTTAATTCAAATGCAATGCCAATTGTTAATTTAAGGTAAATGCGGTGTTAAGACGTGGTTTAATAGCTGATAATCAATTATCTGTAGAAAATACTTCCCAATATTTGGGGGCTATTTACCCCGGGTTTTAATTATGGGGTAATAAAATATTTATTTTTAATATAAATGATATCTCCGGAAACCATACCTCAGTTACATTGTTATTAACGCTATGGACCATAATATTTATTTAATGGCTACCGACCCCAGTAATCCGTGCCGGGATGTGATTCATTCGAGAGATACCCGATTGAAGGTGAGGGTTTTTTGCCTTGATAAAGAAAGGTTTAATCCGGATGATAACGAACTTCAGTTATATGGGTATGCCGATAATCAGTTATTTGCATTTGAAACCATTGATGTTATACCCGAAGATGCCATTGATTTAGTTGACGCCATTAGATGGTACGCCAATTATATTCATTACCCAGGCATGGAAATACTTCCAGAAGACCCCAGGCCTGGCCAACATGTGGCTATGAAAGCCTGATGCCGGAGTTCTTTTTAGGTGTCGAAAAAAAGAAATAACTAAAAATCAGTAGGTTAATAAAAAAGTGAAAAAAATCTTTGACAGATAGATTAGAGTTTCTATATTTGCAGACCCAAACGCAAGGGGGTTAGGCTCGAAAGAGAATAACAAACAAAAGGGAGTTTAGCTCAGCTGGTTCAGAGCATCTGCCTTACAAGCAGAGGGTCACTGGTTCGAACCCAGTAACTCCCACCAAACAAAGCCCTTCAGATTAAGTTCTGAGGGGTTTTTTGTTGCGTTATGATTTTGTTTAAGGTGCGGTCATTTCCAGATTTCAACGCCGAACCTGAACTATTAATTAACGCTTATCGTATACCGTCGAATATTTGCATAATTTCAACAATCATAATGCAAATCCAAAATCTGTCAGTTAGTCTTGGTTTATCCTGTAAAGATGAAAGGCATTTTTTAATCAGTGGCGCTATATATTTTTTGCTTTTAAGTGAATTGAACTAACATTTATGAGGGTTTACTCTTTAAGATTAATCTTTGGTTTTTTAATAATATCCTTTTCCTCTTTATCGTGTACTCAATCACAACCTGGTAATTCCTTCCGAAAAGCAGTTTACATAAAAAAACAGAACGGCAAATATTTATTGTATCGTAACGGTAAGCCATTTTTTATTAAAGGGGCATCTGGTTATACAAACCTGAAACAATTGAGTGCGGCCGGAGGCAATACGATAAGGGTTTGGGACACATTAAATTTAGGGCGGATTTTAGATTCTGCGCAGGCCAATCATTTAGCCGTTGTAGCGGGTTTACCTATGCCCCCAAGCGAAAGTATCGATGATTTTTACAAGACTTCCAAAGCTGATGCTTACTCGAGGAAAATTACCGGCTTAATTGAGCGGTTTAAAAATCATCCCGCACTATTGGCCTGGTGCTTGGGTAATGAGCTTGCATTTCCTAATAAGCCAAAATACAATCAGTTTTATGCCGTATTCAATGGTTTGGTTGATATGATTCATCAGAAAGATCCGCAGCATCCGGTGACGACAACTATCATGACCTTTCAAAAGAAAAATATCATCAACATTAAACTACGCACAAAAATTGACTTTATCTCGTTCAACATATTTGGATCAATTCAAACCTTAAAGGAGGATCTTGAAAAATTCAAGTGGTTTTGGGACGGGCCGTTTTTAATAACCGAATGGGGAGTTGAAGGCCCATGGCTTGCTGAAAATCAAAATGCATGGGGAGCTTATATTGAAAGTACAAGCACGAAAAAAGCGGAGCAATACCTTTCCAATTATGAAAAGTACATGCCGGTTGATAACCCCAGATTTTTGGGTTCGATGGTGTTTTATTGGGGACAAAAACAAGAGTTAACCCCAACATGGTTCAGTCTTTTTGATGAAAATGGCGCCGAAACCGGGGCCGTTCAGATGATGCGATATATCTGGACAGGTAAAAAGACAACGGAAAAGGCACCTGCGCTGAAATACATGCTTTTAGCCGGGAAGGGGGCGAAGGATAATATCCTATTTAAACCAAATGAAATAGTTAAAAGCAAGGTTTATTTTGATAATGCTGATACTACAGGTTTGACATTTAAATGGAAAATATTTACGGAGGATTGGTTTAAATCCAATGGTGTTTTTAGTGAAAAGCGTCCGAAGGAAATCAATAATTTAATTGCCGGACAGAACGGATCGGAGTTAAGCTTTAAAGTACCGGCCAAAGAAGGCCCTTACCGGATACTGGTATATGTGTATAATAAAAAAGGCTCCTTTGCTACTTCAAATACCCCCTTTTATGTATTAAAAAATCCATGAGTAATAATTTGATCAAAGCACCCACTAAGCTGCAACTGTTTTATTTGAGGATGATGATTCTCATCGGTGCATTTTGCATGCTTTTTTTTATATATAGTTTGCTCAGGAAATCGGTTATTGGTTATCAGCCGCTTTATTGGTTATTAATATCAACCTTTGTTTATACATTTTTTAAGATATTGTATGAGTGGTATCACTATTGGGCAATATCTGTTCCTCCTGGTCCACCGGTAACCAAACAATATACGGTAGACATATTTACCACATTTTGTGCCGGTGAACCATATGAAATGATTGTTGAAACGCTCACTGCCATTCAGGCAATACGCTACCCTCATCAAACCTTTTTATGTGACGAGGCGAATGATCCGTATTTGAAATCAGTGTGCGAAAAGCTGGGAGTTAACCATGTTACCAGAACCAGGAAGATCAATGCTAAGGCCGGAAATATTAATAATGCATTAGCTCAATCCTCCGGAGAATTATGTGTGATTCTTGACCCTGATCATATACCCGTTCCTGAATTTCTTGATCCGATAGTTTCTCATTTTGACAATCCTGATGTTGGCTATGTGCAAATAGTACAGGCATATTACAATCAGCAAATTGGGTGGATAGCTAAAGGAGCGGCACAACAAACTTATCAGTTTTATGGCCCGATGATGATGTGTATGAATAGCTACGGGACCGTTCAGGCCATCGGGGCCAATTGCACTTTCAGACGAACAGCGCTGGAATCCATTGGCGGGCACGCCGCAGGGCTGGCTGAGGATATGCACACAGCAATGCAGTTACATGCACGCAACTGGAAATCGGTTTATGTACCTGCTGTATTAACAAGGGGCCTTGTTCCGGCTACCTTATCAGCTTATTATAAGCAACAGCTGAAATGGTCACGGGGTGTTTTCGAGTTGCTGGTAACTTCTTATGTTAAGCTTTTTACAAAATTCAACTGGCGGCAAAAACTTCATTATGGCCTTCTGCCGCTATTTTACTTATCGGGCTTTGTTTTTCTGATTAATTTTTCCATTCCGGTCATCTCACTCTTTATGGATGTATTTCCTTTAAGGATGGACTTTTCTGAGTTTCTAATTATTAGTATCCCTTTCATAACCTCGGTTGTTTTGATCAGGCATTTTGTGCAACAATGGGTAATGGAGGATAATGAGCGGGGATTTCATGTTGTTGGGGGATTGTTGCTTATTGGTACCTGGTGGGTTTTTATATTGGGTTTTGTTTATACTGTTTTCAGAAAAGATGTTCCTTACATCCCTACCCCCAAAGATGTTAGAGATGAAAAAAATTTAAAATATAACCTGCCCAATATTGGTGTGCTGGTAGTTTCCCTTGCTGCTATTGCGTATGGCCTTTATAGTGACTGGAGCCCTTTTACCCTGTTCATGGCTGGTATTGTTAGTCTGAATTGCATGTTCATGGTTTTTATGCTCCTGGCAAGTTCAGAACTTAAGTTCCAGGGATATCTGGATAAACACAATACATTGTTTAACTTCTTTTCACAGTTACGCAATGTTAAAAAACATTTTTGGCTGCTGAGAAGAAAGATATATGGAGGTGTAAGGAAAATTAGTCTGTTACTCACAGTATTAGTAGTTTGTTTTAGCATATATGTTTCGCGGGATTCAGATGATTATGTAACTACCAACATTAAAGGTAGTTCTCCAGCTCTTAATCGCGTTACTCAAAACCAATCCTTATCAGACACCCTGATGATTGCAAATGAACAGGATGAAAAGGCTCAAAAGCTGGTATTGGAAAATCCGCCATTTTTTCCGTCAGTCAGAGGTGTAATTTATTCTAAAGGAAACTACTGGTATAAAAACATATCCCCACTCACAAAAAAAACCATAATCAATGATTTTGACGAAATGAGAAAAGCAGGGATAAATACCATAAAAATATATGGGCCAAATATCTACGATCATTCCACATTTGATGCTGCGGAGCAAAAGAATTTGAAAATCCATTACAGTTTTTGGATGCCTGATCCTCCAAGCTTCATGAACGATACAGGCTTTTTGAAGGAGCAATCCCGGATAATTATAGAAACCATAAATAAGAATAAATTAAATCATAGCATAAGCGCTTGGAATTTAGGTAACAGTAGTTATCAGCAACTGGCTCAATATTATCATGGCTCACAATTGCACGAAGCTCAACAACATTTTATTGATTTTTTAAAAGCTGTGGTAAAAGAAATTAAACTTGCAGACCCCTCAAGGCCATTAACTCTTGATTTGTTGCCTTCTTCCACACTTGGTGTAACCATACACCTATTACATGAACAAATACCCCAAATAGATGCGTTTGGACTAATTATTAACAATAAGAAGGTGTTAAAATTCATCAAGCCTCAATTTGATGCGCCTTATTTTTTTAGTAGTGCAGATCCTAATGCCCTTGATGACGTGCAGCCCTCCACCGGAATTTTTTATGCCAACTGGCAGGATCAGCAAAGCGGAACTGCTATCACACTCGATGGGTTAAAGGACATATGGGGCCGAAACAAGCCTTACCTTTATAAAATAAGCACAGGCTGGCATGGTTCAGTAGCCAACCATAACCTGCCTCATATAAAAATATTAAAGCCTGCATTAACAACAACTCCAGGTGCATCTTTGCCTTATAATGCTTTAGTGTATTCATCCAACAAATGGAACATTGCAGCTTTTTCAAAAACGGAGTTGAAGTTTGAATGGTATCTTGTTAAAACAGATAGTTGGGGTAATGCTATTGACATGAAAAAATTAGGGAATGGCCCCAATGTATATGTTATTATCCCTCAAAATAACGAAAGATACAGAGTTTACCTTGTGGCAGTGAAAGGCAATAATGAAACTGAAGACTATACTACGTTAAATACCCCGCTTCAAAATTAAGTATAAGTGAAAAAAAACAGCTTAAAAATTTATTTATCAGTTAGTTTAGGTGTTTTATGCTTTCTTATAATACTGTTTGGCGTAAAGCTTTTATTTAAGGATTATTTATTGAATAGCTATCGCCAAACCAATGAGCAAGTTGTAGGCATCTTTGATCATAATAATTTAAGCAGAGCTTTAGCTAACAAACCTATTGTTTGTTACAGGGCAATATTTAAGAATACAGCATTATGGTCAAGTAAAGGTAACTTAGAAACAGCATTAGCTAACCACAATGTTTTAATCACTGTAGAAACCTGGCTCAAGGGTATAAATTATAAAAATAACGTGTTAACGGAGGTAATACATGGGCGCTTTGATAAACAAATTAAAGAACTGGCAATTGGGGTAGCCAAGAGCCGCCATCAGGTATTTATTCGCTGGAACCCGGACATGGAAGTACCAACCAATGTATACCCGTGGCAATTCAAGTCGCCGGAAGATTACATTAATTCGTTCCATTATTTTTCAAATAAAATTAAAATGTATGCCCCAAACGCACAAATTATCTGGGGGCCTTCAGGTTATCCTGGTGACACTGAATACTGGCCGGGAAACAAAAATGTTGACTATGTAAGCATAACGCTCGGAAGCAGATCGGAGCTTGGTACTAACTTTTATCCGCAGGACAGCTCAACTTCTGACATGTTAAAACATAAGCTCCATCGTTTGAGGTTTATTGATAAACCGATATTGATTATGAGAGATGAGATTGAAAAAACACTCTTTAAAGAAAGTTGGCTGGACAGTCAAAAAAATTATTTTAACCAATATCGCAATACTATCTATAGTAAAAATAATTATGCAGATAGCGCTAATATTAAGCCGGTCAGAACTTCGCTCAGGATTGGTGTATTTGATCCAAATAAACAATTGATAAATCAGAAGGGCATTACTATTGAACACATTTTTACAGACTGGGGCGAAATAGAGCGGGGGGATTTCGAGCAGAAGTTTTCTGAGGTTATTAATCGGCACCATGAAGTTATTGTAACGATGGAACCTTGGCGAGACATAAACGCAGAGCCCGATACTGCTGTTTTAGAAGGTATATTAAAAGGTCGCCATGATGAACAAATCAAAAAACTATTTCGCATAATTTCTTCCACAGATACAATTGTTTATCTAAGGTGGATGCATGAAATGGAAATTCCGATCCATAGGTATGCCTGGCAGAGTCAGGATCCTGTTACTTACATCAATGCGTTCAGATATTTTATGCAGTTTGATGGAGGGCCGGGGAAAAACATTAAAAAAGTTTGGGGCCCTGCCGGTGATAGAGGCTCGGTGGATTTTTGGCCGGGAAGCGACGTGGTTGACTTAATAAGTATAGCAATTTATGGGTTACCTGATAAGAACATTACAGATCCGGAGAAGCAGGAAGCCTTTAGCACCATATTTAACCGAAAATATTTCCGCATGAGGTTTCTTGACAAGCCTTTATTTATAACAGAATTTGGTGTAAAAGGGTCAGAAAGTTTTCAAAACAAATGGCTTGCTGATGCTGCCAGAACAATAAATGCCAACACTCATATTTTCGGTATTTGTTACTTTAATTTATATGACAATCCCAAAGCCTGGGGAAATATTAAGGCCCCAGACTGGAGCATCACCCCACAGTCTATGATTAAATTTAGCAACCTGTTAAAAAAATAAATATCCAGGATTTCCAAAGGCAATAACATAAGTAGTACGCACATGTGTACCTGAAAAATCTCTGGCATTTGAGAGTCGGCGGATCCGGTGTTTTATAATAGGCCTGATAATGTGTATTTTAGGGTTAATTCCATGTTTATTAACTTAATCACTTTGAAATGTTTACTCCAGAGCCTGTTCAAGTAGATTTTCCATATAATCCGGATATGGATTTAATTAGTTATGCTAACGAAAGAGTTTCCTTTAACATCATTAAATATAGGTGGAAGGCAAAAACGTGCCGGAATATTTATTTATATACAAATCTTTTGGGGATCTTATTTAGTTCGGCTGTCCCCATACTAATAAACCTTAAGATAAACCAGCTTGTGCCAACTGTAATAAGTTTTCTGGTGGTTGTGGTTGTTTCACTTGAAAAAGTATTTCATTTTAGAGATCGGTGGAAAAACTATCAAACAACAGAAGAGTCGTTGAGGAAAGAGTTATATCTTGTAGAAACTAAATCAGGAAAATATAAGGGGAAGAATTACGAAGAACAATTCGATCTGTTGGTAAGTTCTGTAGAACTTATTATTGAACAAGAACGAAAAGATACCATAGTGGTACGGTCTGCAGAGATAAAGACCGATAGCAAGGTGTAAAGCTACACGCTGGCACGCCTAAGTCAGGTGCTTTATATAAAATGCGGTTTCTTGTTACGAGGCGTTTTTATGAATATGTACCAGTTTATTAAACAGCGGGTTGTGGTTTCTTTTTTAATCCTTTAAGTAATCCAAAAGTTAATAAGCCCGCCATTACCCCTGCAACAACGGCCAGGGATATACTGCCATATAAATATTGTTCGAGGTGAAGACTTATTGATTTTAAAGAGAGGCTGCCATCAAAAGGCATATCTGAAGTTTTATCGCCAACCCAGTAGCCGCCGGCTTTATAGCTCAGAAAAATAATCACTGGTATCATGGGCGCAAAACTGATATGTGCCGCCAAAATAACCAGTGCCTTATTTAACCTGAACAGCATGGCCAGTGAAAAGGCTACTAATAATTGAAAGCCCCATATAGGTACTATACCCATAAATACACCAAAACCGATTGATAAAGCTTTAAGCTGTGCAGAATGGGTGGGGTTAAACAGGTGCTGTTTTAAAAACTGTTTGCCTTTTTCTTTACTGAAAAGGCCAATGAAAGTATGGCCATATTGGGCTATCAGGCGCCACAGTTCTGAAAGTTTTACTCCTGTTTTTTTTATATAACTCATTAATTTGATGTTAAATAAAGCTTACACCCATTGGGCTTCATTAAACAGGTGCAAAGATATATATCTTTATAACACAGTGGGGTAGTAACCGTAATTAAGTTAATAGCCATGAATACCTATTCTGTGTGTGTGATTAAAATGTACTAATATAAATTTCGAGTTATAACGCACATTATTAGATAAATACATGTTAAATTTTTATTAAAAAATTAGTCTACTAATTCTATAGTGCATATATTTGTAACAATTGTTATTATCGATCTAACCAATTAGTTCTTTATGGTAAATAATGAGGTCAGTCAACTAAAAAAGAGAAAGCCATTGGCTTTCTCTTTTTCCTTTTACGAAAGGCTGTGCCGCCATTTATTTACCAATAAGTTAAACAACCATTCATAGGTTGTGTTAAACCTTAAAATACAGAATATTATTAATATTCCGGGTTTATGACAACACCTCTTCCAGTACATCGGCCGAGCGGATGTTGCCAAAGCCCTCAATGTGCAGGGCATAGTACTCCAGTGTTTTTTGTATCAGATAGCGGCGTTCATCGTTACTGAATTTTAATTGTTGTATGTTTTCAAAACTGCATTGCAGCAACAAACCAAAATTTTGCGTGTGCGGTGGCGATAGGTATAAAACACTATCGGGCTTGTACTTACTGAAAGTACCGTTCTTCATATCAAAATAATCGGCGTTGGTGGCTAAAAACCTGTCGGGGAAAAAACCGAGATAGCGGGTGAGGTGAACCAGGAAAAGCAGGTGAAAATTAGCCACATTACCTGTTTGATGGTCGAGCCACTCAATAGCGCTGAATATAAAGTCAAACAAGCTTTCCTCAGCCGATTGTTGTTTAATGGCCTTGTATAATACCTCATTCAAAAAAATAGCAATACAACTTTTAATCACATCGTAAGGGATGGTTTGCAATACCGGCGAATTTTTAAGTTCGGCTATGCGCTGCACACTGCCGGTGTTTTTATGGTAAACCACCAGATCGAGCAAATGCAGGGGTTGCAGCATGTTGCGGCCAATTTTGGCTTTAGGCTTTTTTGCACCGTTGATAATGTATGATTGCAGACCGAATTTTTCGGTAAACAGCTGTACAATTACGCTGCTTTCACCATAGTCGGTTGCTTTAAATACAATGCCCCTTGTTTTGTGCAGCATGTTAAAACAATGAGATAATTTTAGGCACAAATATGATAACACCCGCCAGCAGGGCAAATGCAGCAACCACAACAACAGCACCGGCGCTCACATCTTTAACATGGCCTGCTTTGGTATTATAGGTAGGCGAAACCAGGTCGGTTAAGGTTTCAATAGCGGTGTTCAAAAGTTCGGCTGATAGCACTGCCGCAATACTCAGGATTACCCAAAGCCACTCTGCTGCAGAAATTTGCAGTACAAAGCCCATGGCAACAGCAATTGCCCCGGCCACGATATGTATCCGGAAATTAGGCTGGGTATCAAAGGCATATTTTATTCCTTTAAAGGCAAAGCCAAAACTTCTAAACAGTCTTTTCATATACAAAAATACAGGTTATTGGGCTTTATAAATTTAGTTATTTTACGCTGTTTATACTTAAAAATTACAATTGAGGTTATGCTTTTGTCACAAAGTCAATATGGGCAACCGGCAGATAAATCAAAATTCGTAGTTTAGCGGCGCCCTTAAAGTCACAAAACATGTTCTGGAAACATACTGCTTCTTTTATTCTCAAAAACAGGCTCACCGTATTTATCTGCGTTATACTATTGAGCGCTTTTATGGGCTTTGAGGCATCAAAAGTAAAAATAACTTTTAACGGCGGTAAAGTGCTGCCGGTTACCGACTCAGCGTATATCCGCTATAATGAGTTCAAAAAAACCTTTGGCCAGGATGCTTCATCGATGGTGATCGGTATCAAATCTGACAAAATTTTTGATAAAGATGTGTTTAACGATTGGTACCAGATAGGTACGCAGCTAAAACAGGTTAAAGGCGTTAAGGCTGTAGTTTCTGTTGCCAATGTGTATAATCTGGAAAAAGATACTGTTCAGCACCGTTTTGTAGTAAAACCCCTGGTTGGTGGTGTATTGCCATCGGCACAGGCTGTTGACAGTGTGAAGCAGCAGCTTGCAAAGCTTCCTTTTTACAAAGGTTTGGTGCTGAGTAATGATGGCAAATCAACCTTGATGGCCATTACCTTTGACGATAAGATAATCAATACACCGTATCGTGTACCTATTATTAAAAAGATAGATCAGTTGGGCCACCAGTTTGAGCAGAAGCATGGCATTAAGGTGCATTACTCGGGCCTTCCGCTTATACGTACTGTAGTTGGCGATCTGGTTGCTCACGAATTTTCAATGTTCCTGAGCCTTTCTATCCTTATTACCGCGTTGATACTGCTGTTATTCTTCCGGTCGTTTTTTCCAGTGATCTTCCCGGTGCTTATTGTGGTACTCGGCGTGGTTTGGAGCCTGGGGATGCTGGTTTTAATGCATTACGAAATGACTATTCTTACCGGTATTATTCCACCACTGGTGGTGGTTATCGGTATTCCGAATACTATTTTTATCCTTAATAAATACTACCACGAGTTTGAAATATCGGGCAATAAAATGGCAGCGCTTGAAATTGCCCTTGAAAAAGCGGGGATCACCACATTTATAGCCAACATTACCACAGCCATTGGCTTTGGTGTGCTTTGCTTCACCAACAGCGAGTTGCTTACCCAATTTGGCTTGGTAGCCTCCTTAAGCATATTGGCAACATTTGCACTGAGCCTTATATTGGTACCTATTGTGTTTAGCTATTTGCCGCAACCAAAGGCAAAACAAGCAGGTATTAAAGATGGTAAAGTAATGAAGGCTTTGCTGATTGGTTTGGATGGTCTGGTGCATAATAAACGTAAAGCTATTTATACTACTACATTCATACTGTTAATTATTTCGGCTGTTGGCATTTATCGCATTAATATTAACGGTTATGTAGTTGATGATTTGCCGCAGCATAATAATACGCTGGAAGATCTCCGGTTTTTTGAATCGAACTTTAACGGGGTGCTGCCTCTGGAGGTAAGTATTGATAGTAAACGTAAAAACGGGGTAATGAACCAGGCGGTTATACGCAAGGTTGAAAAACTGGAAACCCTTATTTCCTCCTACCCTCAGTTTAGCCGTTCCATATCGCTCATTCAGGTATTAAAATTTTCTACCCAGGCATTTTACGGCGGCAACCCTGAATATTACCGTTTGCCCGATGGCATAGAGCAGAATTTTATCCTCAACTATGCCAGTAACTCGGGTAAAAGCTCATCGGGGGCACTGAATACTTATTTAGACAGCACCCGGCGCGTAACCCGTGTAACCTTTGAAATGGTAGATGCAGGCTCAAAAAAAATGAATGCCGTACTGGCCGAACTTCAACCGCGTATCGACTCTATTTTTAATCCCACTAAATTTCATGTGGAGCTAACAGGCTCAAGTATTATATTTATAAAAGGTACCAATTACCTGTTAACTAATTTGTACGAGAGTTTGGCCTGGGCTATTTTCCTGATTGCCTGTGTTATGTGGATATTGTTCAGAGGGGTAAAAATGATCGCTGTTTCACTGGTGCCTAACCTGGTACCGTTGATTATTACAGCGGGTATCATGGGTTTTTTCGGTATCCCGCTAAAACCATCAACCATCCTGATATTTAGTATAGCTATGGGTATCTCGTCTGACCAAACCATTTACTTTATAACCCGTTACCGGTACGAGTTGAGGCATACCAATAAAAGTATCTCGCAAATAGTGTCAGATACCATTCGCGAAACCGGGGTGAGCATGATATTTATTGCAACGGTGCTGTTTTTTGGCTTCGGTATATTCGCGGTGTCTAAATTCGGAGGTACAGTAGCTTTAGGAATTTTGCTGTCTATCACGCTGCTGGTAGCCATGATCAGTAACTTGACATTGCTGCCTGCATTTTTATTAAGCCTGGAAGGTGGCGTTGATCGTAATAAACTTAAAGGCCCGGATATTGACGAGGCATAAAAGCCTCAGCCCAGCCCTCTCCATAGAGTAATGGTCCATGAAAAGACACAATCTTTGATTGGTATGGCATACAAAAGACTCACCCGGTCTGCGCTTCGCTGGGCCACCCTCTCTTCGCCTACGGCGGAAAGAGGGTAGGGGAAAATGGATGAAGGACAGAAAAAATTCCTTTACCCTCTTTCCAGCGAAGCTGAAGAGAGGGTCGACAAGCGTAGCGATGTCGGGGTGAGTAGATAAATAGCCTGATTTAATGTGGCTGCCTTTTGATGGGCTATTACTCCAAAGGAGAAGAAATTAAATATTAAAACTCTGCCAATCAAGTCCTCTCCTTTGGAGAGGATTTAGGCGAGGCTTAAAATTTTCAATATGGATCTGAAACTCAACAACAAAGTAGCGGTGGTACTTGCAGCCAGTAAAGGCTTAGGCAAGGCTATAGCCACTACCCTGTCTGCCGAAGGCGCTAAGGTGATCATCGGCTCGCGCAATGAAGCGGAACTTACCCAAACAGCTAACGAGATCAATGAGCTTACCGGTAATGAGGTGATAGCGATCCCGGTTGATGTATCCAAAGCCGATGAAATTGAGTTATTCATCAAAAAAGCAGCAGAAGCCTTTGGCCGGATCGATATTTTACTCAACAACGCCGGAGGACCGCCCTTTGATAAGTTTGAAAATTTTGACGATGAGCAATGGCAAAAGGCGTTCGACCTTAATCTGCTTAGTTTTGCCCGCCTCAGCAAGCTGGCATTGCCGCACATGCAAAAAACAGGCAGCGGACGTATCATCAATATCATCAGTGGTTCGGTAAAAACGGTGTTAGGAGCTTCGGTACTATCAACAAGTATGCGCATGGGGGTAGTGGGCATGGCTAAACTAATGGCCGATGAATTTGGTCCATACAATATTACGGTAAACAATGTAGCCCCCGGCTTTATCCTGACCGATAGGGTAAAACATACACTGCCGCAAGGTGTAGATGTTGAAGAAGCCTTAAAAGAAAAAACAAAGGGTATTCCTCTTGGTCGTATAGGAAAACCCGAAGAGCTGGCCGCCACGGTTGCTTTTCTGGCATCAGAACAGGCTGCCTACATCAGCGGTACCACTATACAGGTAGATGGAGGTGCAAGCAGAAGTATATATTAGGGATTCTGTATGAATCCCGGTTCATACAAACCTATGCCCCTTTTTTACTTTCTCTTAAATAATCAAGAATGAGGGTAACAATGCTGATGATACCGGCAAGCGTTAAACCTAAGGCGCCGCCCTGTACCAGGTCCTTCCATTTTGAGTTATGTAACGCGGGAATCACCATTGATGCCGAAAACAGTATCACCGCAACTAATAACATTAATACTGTACGCTTTACTTTATTTTTCACCCGTCTAAATTAAAAAAATCATTTATAAATTCCGTATTTTTGCAACCTCTTAAAAAAGAGGTTATAAAGGTATAATATATAGATGTACAAGGAATATAAGCAGTTAAACTTATCGCAAACAGGCAAAGAGATACTGGAGTTTTGGCAACAGAACAACATATTTGAAAAAAGTATCAGCAGTCGTCCGGCAAATAACCCGTATACATTTTACGAAGGTCCGCCGAGCGCTAATGGCATGCCCGGTATTCACCACGTAATGGCACGGTCAATAAAGGATATTTTTTGCCGTTACAAAACCCTGAAAGGTTTCCAGGTAAAGCGTAAAGGCGGCTGGGATACCCACGGCCTGCCTATTGAGCTGGCTGTTGAAAAAGCCTTAGGTATAACCAAAGACGATATTGGTAAAAAAATAAGCGTTAAGGATTATAACGACGCCTGCCGCAAGGAGGTAATGCGCTATACCGACGTATGGAACGACCTAACCGAAAAAATGGGCTATTGGGTTGACCTTAACGATCCGTACATCACGTATAAAAACGAATACATTGAAAGCCTTTGGTGGATACTGAAGGAGTTTTATAACAAAGGCTGGTTATACAAAGGGTATACCGTACAGCCTTATTCACCAAAGTCGGGTACAGGCTTAAGCTCGCACGAGCTTAACCAACCAGGTACTTACAAAATGGTGAAGGATACATCAATAGTAGCCCAGTTTAAATTGGATTTTCAAAAGAGCATAGAAACTGGAAATATTGCTTTAGAAAAACTCCTTGAAAGTATAGTTCAAAAAGTTTTTTTAGGTAAAAAAAATCTCTCCGAATATTTAAAAGCTAAAGAAATTTTAGGGGATAATTTTTATTTCTTGGCTTGGACTACAACACCTTGGACTTTGCCCTCAAATTGCGCATTAGCCGTTGGTGCGGATATTGATTATATTTTGGTTAAAACACGTAATCAATATACCGGTAGCTACTCTCATGAATTTTGGCTAAGGAGTTGTTTAAAAAATATTTTGCTTTCAATGGAAGTTTGAACGAAGTAAAGGAAGGAAATAAACAAGTTTTACCTTGGTTAGCAGATGAAAATGCTTTGGATAATTTTCATTCTGAAGTTCCTAAAGAACTTTTAGAAAAAGGAAGGCTTACTTATTGGGATATTTTGGCCGAATTTAAAGGTATTGAACTGATTGGTCTCCGCTATCACCAGCTGATGCCTTACGTAAGTAATGAAGACCTGGAACAAAACGCTTTCCGCGTAATTCCGGCCGATTTTGTTACTACTGAGGATGGTACCGGCATTGTACACACCGCATCAGTTTTTGGTGCGGATGACTTCAGGGCCTGTAAAGAAAACGGTGTGCCATCGGTAATGGTGAAGGACGAAGCCGGCAAGGATGTTCCTTTGGTTGATAAACAAGGCCGTTTTGTTGATGAAGTTACCGACTTTGCCAAACGCTACGTTAAAGACGAGTACTATACCGATGCAGAACGTTCGGTACCTGATTTCAGGGGTACTGATGTGCTGATCTCTATCAAGCTAAAAACAGAGAACAAGGCGTTTGACGTTAAAAAATATGAGCACAGCTACCCGCACTCATGGCGTTCAGACGAGCCTATATTATACTATCCGCTCGATAGCTGGTTTATCCGTACCACTGCGGTAAAGGATAAAATGGTTGAGCTGAATAAAACCATCAACTGGAAACCGGAATCAACCGGAACAGGCCGTTTTGGTAACTGGCTCGAAAACCTGGTTGACTGGAATCTTTCCCGTTCACGCTACTGGGGTACCCCGCTGCCTATCTGGCGCGAGGAAAACGGTGCCGAAGAAAAGTGTATTGGTACCATAGCCGAGCTGAATGCCGAAATTGAAAAATCAATCGCGGCCGGTTTTATGCCGGAAGGCTTCAAGCTGGAAGATATGCACCGCCCGTATGTTGATGATGTGATATTAACCTCATCAAACGGCAATAAAATGTTCCGGGAGCCCGACCTGATCGACGTTTGGTTTGACTCGGGTGCCATGCCTTATGCGCAATGGCATTTCCCGTTTGAAAACCAGGACGAATTTAAGAGTGCATACCCTGCCGATTTCATCGCTGAAGGTGTTGACCAAACGCGTGGCTGGTTTTTTACCCTGCACGCCATAGCTGTAATGCTAAGCGAAGCCAGCGATAAGGTAAAAGCCGTTAACGAGCAGGTTGGTAATAAAGGTGTTGCCTTTAAAAACGTAATTTCAAACGGGTTAGTGCTGGATAAAAACGGCAACAAAATGTCAAAACGTTTAGGTAACGGCGTTGATCCATTTGAAACCATTGAGCAGTTTGGTGCCGATGCGCCGCGTTGGTACATGATCAGCAATGCCTCACCATGGGATAACCTGAAGTTTAATGCCGAAGGTATTGACGAGGTAAGACGTAAGTTTTTCGGCACGCTTTATAACACCTATTCGTTTTTTGTACTATATGCCAACATTGATAAATTTACTTACAGCGAACCGGAAATAGCTATAGCACAACGCCCGGAAATTGACCGCTGGATCATATCGTTGTTAAACACCCTTAGCCGCGAGGTTGATGCTTTTTACGCCGATTTTGAACCAACCAAGGCTGCCCGAGCCATACAGGAATTTGTTGACGAGCACTTTAGTAACTGGTACATTCGCTTAAGTCGCCGCCGTTTCTGGAGGTCTGATAATTCAGAAGATAAATTATCGGCTTACCAAACACTGTATACCTGTTTAATTGCTATCAGCAAATTAATGTCGCCGATAGCGCCGTTCTTTGCCGATAGGTTATATAAAGATCTGAACGCGGTAACCGGTAAGGAGGAGTTTGAGTCGGTTCACCTGGCTTACTTCCCTGAGTATCATGACGAACTGGTTGATGCCGACCTGGAAGAGCGTATGCAGCTTGCGCAGGATGTATCATCTTTGGTATTATCGTTACGGAAAAAAATTGAAATTCCGGTGCGCCGTCCACTTGGCAAAATATTATTGCCTATATTGGATAAAGGCTTTAAACAGCATATAGAGCAGGTAAAAGAATTAATATTATCTGAAACAAACATCAAAAATATTGAGTACATTACCGACACGGCTGGTTTCATCAAAAAGAAGATAAAACCAAATTTTAAAGCTTTAGGGCAAAAGGTAGGTAAAGATATGAAGGCGGTTGCCGAAGCGATTAATAATTTCACGCAGGATGATATAGCTATGCTGGATGAAAAAGGCAGCATCCCGGTACTTGATAACAAGTACGATATAAGTTTAACCGATGTTGAAATTATAGCAGAAGACGTTCCCGGATGGCAAGTTGCAAATTTAGGAAAACTAACTGTGGCTTTAGATGTTACCATAACCAACGAATTGAAAGAGGAGGGTATTGCGCGTGAGTTGATAAACCGCATCCAGAACCTGCGTAAAACGAAAGGGTTTGAAGTTACCGATAAGATAAATGTTCGCATCAGCGAGCATCCTTATATTCGGGAAGCGGTAAAAAATAATTTATCCTATATTTGCGCCGAAATTTTAGCTGAAGGCATAGTGCTTGATAGTCAGTTAAATGATGGTGATAAAGTAGAGATTGATGGAAATGAAATTTTTATTGTTATTAGTAAAGTATAAATGAAAGTAGAAACCGAAAAAACCAGATATTCTGAATCAGATCTGCAAGAGTTTAAAACTCTTATTCTTGATAAACTGCGTATTGCTAAAGAAGAGTTGAACTCTCTGGCAACTTCATTAAGTTCGCCAAATGCTAACGGAACCGATGATACTGCCGGTACTTATAAAACTTTAGAAGATGGCTCGGCCACACTGGAAAAAGAACAAATAAACCAGTTAGCTGCCCGCCAGAAAAAATTTATTGACCAGTTGGAAGCTGCCCTGGTACGTATTGAAAACAAAACTTACGGTATTTGCCGCGAAACTGGCAAGCTGATACCGAAAGAACGCTTACGTGCGGTGCCGCATACCACCTTAACGATGGAAGCTAAACTAAAGCAATAAATGAAGGCTGCTTACACCAAACCTTTTTTAACTGCTATATTTATTATTCTTGCCGACCAGATTATCAAAACCTGGGTTCGTGCACATATGTTCATGGGTGAAGAGATTCGCTTTTTGGGCAGCCATGGCATGCTGCATTATACCGAAAACAATGGTATGGCGTTTGGCATGGAATGGGGTGGTGATGCAGGTAAGCTGGCCTTAACACTGTTTCGTATAGTTGCTGTTTGTGGTATTGTTTACTGCCTTGTTTATTTAATAAAGCATAAATATCACCGCGGGCTTATCATGAACGTAGCGCTTATTTTGGCAGGTGCTATGGGGAATATTATTGACTCAACCTTTTATGGTATCATGTATAACTACGCTCCTTTGTTTCACGGGCGCGTAGTTGATATGTTTTACTTTCCCTTATTAAGGGGAGTATTCCCGGCATGGGTACCCATATGGGGTAATGAGGCTTATGAGTTTTTCAGGCCGGTATTTAACCTCGCCGATGCATCTATTTGTGTAGGTGTTATTATGATACTGGTATTTCAAAAGCATTACTTTAAACATGAAGTGCCCGAAGTAAACAGCCCCAACAGCGAAATGGTAGAAGAATAACCGATTTTAAATTTACTAAGAATAAAAAAAAGCCGCGATAAGCGGCTTTTTTTGTATCCCGGGATGTCATTTTGAACGATAGTGAGAGATCTTATACAGCTTGAAATATCCTGCATAAACGATCTCTCCTCGTAACTCGTTCGAGATGGCAATTGTGGTTTTATATTCTCTGCCTACACCAGCTTCATATTTACCGGGTCCCATTTAATAACCTTGTTTTCAAAATAGCTGTCGTTACAGGCCAGGCACGGTGCCGCCGCGCGGAATCCAAAAACGGCATCTTCTACAACGGGTTTTCCTGTACGTACAGAATCAAAAAAGTTGGCAAAATGCTCGTTCGAGTCATTGTAGCCATCAGGCTCATGGTAAACAACACCATCCATTTTTGGTGCCTGCTGGTCGGCAACAGAATACTTTTTGTTATACTCTGCTATAATGGCCTTTTGCATAGCTTCAGGGTAAGTATTAAATGAATCCCATCCGCCATAGCCGGGCGCTACAGGCATTTTACTTTTGTGAATGGTAAAACCCCCACCATCGCTCATATCAATAACACCTTCCGAACCTATTATTTTTGTTGTTGCCCTGTCGCCCTCACCGCTTACAAAGTTTACCCTTAATGTAGTCTGAAAGGCTGGGTGCTCCGCCGATTCAGGATATGAAACTACGGCGCTCATCACATCCGGAACATTCCGGCCGTCTTTCCAATAAGTAAGGTCGCCAACAGAAAATATTTTATCAGGGCCCTTTGATCCTGTTATAAAATGAATGCCCGAAAGCAGGTGTACAAACAAATCGCCGGCTACGCCGGTACCGTATTCACGATAATTGCGCCACCGGAAGAAACGGTTGTTGTCATAAGCGTATTTTTTCTTACTGTTGGCCTGAAACTGGTCCCACCCCACGGTTCGTGCCGATGCATCAAGCGGTATAGTATATTGCCAGGCTCCTAAGGCGCTTTGGCGGCTAAATGAGGCTTCCACCGCGTTTATTTTGCCTATGGCGCCGCTCTGGTACAGTTCCTGCGCTTTTTTAAAGGCAATGCTGCTCACGCGTTGGCTGCCCACCTGGAAAACCGCCTTGGTTTCCTGTTGGGCCTTTATTTCATGAAGCCCCTCACTAATGTGGTGTACCATCGGCTTCTCGCTGTAAACAGCTTTTCCATTGTGCATGGCTTCTATAGATATGGGGCTGTGCCAGTTATCGCTGGTGGCAACAATAACGGCATCAATATCCTTGCGGTTCAGTATCTCGTGGTAGTTATTGGTAGTGAAAATATTAGCGCCGTAGAGTTCTTTAACACGCTCAAGCCTGCCCTTGTACAGGTCACAGCAGGCTACCAGCTCCACGCCAGGTACGCTAAGCGCTGCGCGGGTGTCGTTAAAGCCCATGATGCCCATGCCTATGGTGGCTATCCTTATCTTATCATTAGGAGTAATGCGTTTTTCGGCCTGTAGTATCCGTTTTTCATATTCCTCTTTAGCGGCCAGGCTGCTAAGCGATGCCGATGTAAGGATAACCGAAGTGCCAAACTGTTTTAAAAACTTTCTTCTGTCAGTTGCCATAAGCAAATAATTTAGGTTAGGTAAATGGGTAATAATTGGTTAATAGCATCCGGTTAATTGCGGGGAACAGATACGGGGATGATATTTATATGCAATATAAAAGAACAAAATTTAGCCTGCAACTTTTTAATATTATTTAAAAAGTTTAATTTGCGGAAACGTTTCCAATTACTATAACCCTTTCTGTATGAAAAAATTATCCTTACTGCTCTGCTGTTGCCTTGTGCATCTTTTATCATTTGGTCAGATAGCTCAAAGCGGCTTATCAATTATTCCTGAACCGGTAAAAACCACAAGGTCGGCAGGCCAGTTTCTGCTACCAAAAAATGTTATTGTTGAAGCCGGCAGCAAGCCAGAACTTTTGCCGGTAATCAGTTACTTAAAGAGTAAACTTACCACGGCTCCGGGTTCAACGGTTACTATTAAGGCCCTTGCACCTACAGCATCAATTAAATTGGTGTTGAATAAAACAGCCGATACGGTGCTGGGTTCAGAAGGATACAGCTTGTCGGTAAAAGCAAAAAAGATAGTGATCAGGGCTAATGAGGCTGCAGGTTTATTTTACGGTGTGCAAACCCTGATGCAGTTGCTGCCTTCAGAAATTGAAAGCAAGGAATTGGCTAAAAACGTAAAATGGACAGTACCTTGTGTGGAAATTACAGATTACCCAAGATTTGGCTGGAGAGGGTTGATGTTTGATGTTTCGCGCCACTTTTTTACCAAAGCCGAGGTGAAGCAATATATCGATGCCATGGTAAAGTATAAACTGAACCTGTTGCACCTGCACTTAACTGATGATGAGGGCTGGCGCGTGGAGATCAAAAGCTTACCCCGCTTAACCGAAGTAGGTTCGCATAATGTGAAAAAAGTAGGTCAGTTCGGTACATTTACACCACCAGCTGCCGATGAACCGCGTACTTATGGCGGATATTATACCCAGGATGACATTAAAGAACTGGTTCAATATGCTAAAGACAGGTTTGTAAATATATTACCTGAAATTGATGTGCCGGGGCACAGCCTTGCCGCAGTTGTAGCCTACCCCGAACTATCATGTACCCCGGGTGCCGATAAGTATGTAGTTAACTCCGGTGAGCCTTTTATGGATTGGAGCGGCCCTCACAATAAGGCCCTTGTTGACAATACCCTTTGCCCGGCTAACGAAAATGTATACACCTTTTTAGATAAAGTAGTAACTGAGATAGCCCAATTGTTTCCTTTTGGCTATATCCACATGGGAGGCGATGAGTGTGCCAAGAACTTTTGGGAGCAAAGCGATGCCATTAAGGCGCTGATGGCTAAGGAAAACCTGAAAACACAACAGGAGGTACAAAGCTATTTTGAGAAACGTTTGGAAAAAATAGTGGAATCAAAGGGTAAAAAATTCATGGGCTGGGACGAGATCATTGAGGGCGGCCTTGGCCCTAATGCTGCTGTTATGAGCTGGCGTGGTATTAAGGGCGGCATAGAAGCTGCTAAATTGGGCCATGAAGTAGTTATGAGCCCAACTACCTTTGCTTACCTTGATTATATGCAAAGCGACCGCGTAAACGAAACCAAAATATACGCCACGCTGCGTTTGAGCAAATCGTACGAGTTTGAGCCTGTTCCGGATAGTGTTGATGCAAAGCTGATCAAAGGAGGACAGGCAAACCTGTGGACAGAGCAGGTGTACAACCTGCGTCAGGCTGAGTATATGACCTGGCCAAGGGGTATGGCCATAGCCGAGTCGGTATGGTCGCCTAAAGCAAAGAAAAACTGGAATTACTTTTTTGGTAAGGTTGAAAAACAATTTAGCCGTTTTGATGAGGCCGAAATTAAATACGCGCCAAGCGCTTATGACCCATCGTTTGCAGCTATAAAGAATGCCGATGGTACTTTGAAAATAACACTGACCAATGAGGTGGAAGGGTTAGATACCTATTACAGTTTTGATAACTCGTTCCCCGACAATTTTTACCCTAAATACAGCGAACCTATTGATGCTCCCAAAGATGCTACCACACTACGGGTGATCACCTACCGAGGTAAAAAGCCGATAGGCCGTATGGTTACCATGCCGCTTGCAGATTTAAGCAGCAGGATTAAGTAAAACAATTAAGTTCAAAGAAGAAAGCCCAACTAATGTAAGTTAGTTGGGCTTTCTTCTTTACTCTTTCGCGTCATTGCGAGGTACGAAGCAATCTCTACTAAGGCAGGTCAACTACGCAAGTTTGCTCTGTACAGCTTAGAGATTGCTTCGTACCTCGCAATGACGCGTTTTGGGTTTGGAGAGGTTATTTTAATTAACCCGTTCTCCCTTAGTTTTGGCAGCTATTTGCAGCGCCTTATAAGCGTTCACTATGCCACCGGTTTTGCTCAGGGTGGCAAAATCAACTTTAATGGTTTTGCTGCCTGGTTTATATACTTCGGTGCCTGTTAAAGGTGTGGCCGATTGCAGGATGATCTGTTTAAGCTGTTTGGCGCTCAGGGTTGGATAGTATTCTAAAAGCAAAGCTGCTACTCCGGCTGTGATAGGCGATGAAAAGCTGGTACCGTCTTCGGTCATAAATTCGGCATCGGTATCAACGGTAGTTACTTTAACACCCGGCGCAAAAATATCCACGTTCTTTTTACCATAGTTGCTGAAATCACCGGCCAGGTGCTCGTCTAATCGTGGGCCCGATGCGCCAACATTGATCAGGTTGTCAGCATCTGTTGATGAACCATCGAGAAAGGTATCATTCGGAAAATCGGGCTTTAAATCCATGTCCTGGCTATCGTTGCCTGCAGCCTGAACCAACAATACATCATTTGCTGCGGCGTATTTAAAAGCCTCATCCAGCCATTCTTTGTGCGGCGATACTTGTTTGCCAAAGCTCATGTTAATGATCCTGGCGCCATTGTCAACCGCATAATGGATGGCGTTGGCAATATCTTTATCGTATTCGTCGCCATTAGGCACAGCTTTAATGGCCATAATGCGCACATTATCTGCCACACCATTGATGCCATAGTTATTATTGCGTATAGCGCCAATAAGCCCGGCCACTCCTGTTCCGTGCGATGCATCTGAAAACTTAAGCAGGTTGCTGCCGTAAGGCTTATGATCCATGCTGTCAACATTATCGCCAACAATACGTTTACGTGCTTCCAGATCAGGCGAAAGGTCATTGTTTAACTTGGCGAGGTATTCGCTCAAATCTTTGATAATGCCGGCGTTATTTTGGTTGCCACCCTCCTGCGCAAATATGGAATCCCATACGTACTTGCTTTGGGTAAGGGTATCATTGGTCATTTTAAGTTTTACCAGGTCGGCTTGTTTAAAAGTTCCGTTGGCAGGCAAGTTCAATCCTTTTTTAATATACCCGCTGGTTACCATCAGCGCGTTCATAATAGGTTGCAGCTGTTCGGTTTCGGTGCGGGCTTTGTTCACGGTAGTATCGTATACCGTTTTAACATGCTTCCAGTAGGTGTAGTCTTTTTTATCAACGGCATTGGTGTCAGTGAGGGAAGCATACTTGCCTTTCAGCTTATTATATTCCCTAACCTCTTCGGTAGTTTCATTAAAATCGGCTTTACCGCCAGGGCCGCCCAAAAAATTCCAGCCATGTATATCGTCAATGTAGCCGTTATGATCATCATCAATACCATTGCCCGGAATTTCTTTGGTATTTACCCATAAAATGCTTTTCAGGTCTTTTTGCAAGGTATCTACTCCGCTATCAATAGTGGCTACAACTACGGTTTTGCTTTTTTTGCCCTGTAAAAACAAATAGGCAGGTTTCAGGCTGATGCCATAAAATCCGTTTTCTTTTAAATCCATCAGCTGCCAGCCTTTGGGTGGTTCAGGATCTTGTTTGGGAAGTACTTGTGCCGAAGCGGGTAAACTTAAAGTTAATGATAGTGAAACTAATAAAGCGGTACCGGTAATGTAGTTGCGGAAATTAAACATGTACAAAAGTTAGTAATAAATATTTTTTTAGAGGTCAAACTTAATGCCTTGCGCTAAAGGCAACGTTTTTGAATAATTAATAGTATTAGTTTGGCGCCTCATATAAACTTTCCATGCATCAGAACCTGATTCGCGACCGCCGCCGGTTTCTTTTTCGCCACCAAATGCGCCGCCAATTTCCGCGCCCGATGTACCTATGTTTACATTAGCTATGCCGCAGTCAGAACCAGCGTATGATAAAAATTGTTCGGCCTCACGTAAATTATTAGTCATAATGGCCGATGACAAACCCTGCGGAACGCTGTTTTGCAGTTCAATAGCTTCGTCAATAGTGCTGTATTTAATAAGGTATAATATAGGTGCAAAAGTTTCGTGCTGTACAATTTTAAAGTGGTTCTCCACTTCGGCAATGCACGGTTTTACGTAACAGCCCGATAAATAGTTATCACCGGTAAGTTTGCCACCCTCTACCACAAACCTGCCGCCTTCGGCTTTGCATTTTTCAATAGAATCAAGGTAAAGGTTCACGGCGTCGTGATCAATAAGCGGCCCCATGTGGTTATGCTCGTCAAGCGGGTTGCCAATGCGGATCTGGCCGTAAGCATTCACCAGTTTTTGTTTAAATGCTTCGTAAACACTTTCGTGGATAATAAGCCTGCGGGTGCTTGTACAACGCTGGCCGGCGGTACCCACTGCGCCAAATACAGCGCCAATGAGCGACATATCCAGATCGGCATTTTCGGTAATGATGATGGAATTGTTGCCGCCCAGTTCCAGCAAGCTTTTACCTAAACGCGCGCCAACGGCAGCACTAACCGCTTTACCCATACGGGTAGATCCTGTAGCCGATATTAAAGGCACGCGGGTATCGGCAGCCATCAGCTCACCGATATTACGGTCGCCTATAACCAGGTTTGATACACCTTCGGGAATGTTATTTTGTTTAAAAACCTCCTGTACAATGTGCTGACAGGCAATAGCGGTTAAAGGTGTTTTTTCAGAGGGCTTCCAGATACAAACATCGCCACAAACCCAGGCCAGCAGGGAATTCCAGCTCCAAACGGCTACCGGAAAGTTAAAGGCCGAAATAATGCCCACAATGCCCAGTGGATGGTATTGCTCATACATGCGGTGCTCTGGTCTTTCAGAGTGCATGGTGAGGCCGTAAAGCTGGCGGCTCAGGCCAACGGCAAAATCGGCAATATCAATCATTTCCTGCACTTCACCCAGGCCTTCTTGTAAGCTTTTGCCCATCTCATATGATACCAGGGTGCCCAGGTCATGTTTGTTGCTGCGCAGGGCCTCGCCAATCTGGCGTACAATTTCGCCGCGTTTGGGAGCGGGAGTTGTGCGCCAGGTTTTAAAGGCTTTAGCAGCCTGCTCCACCACCTGGTTGTAATCACTTTCAGCAGCAAATTTTACTGCCGCTATTTTTTTACCGTCAACCGGCGATATAATATTTTTAACCGTAGAGTTGGCACTGCTACCCCAGTTGGCGCCTGTACTAAAAGCGTCATTAATATCGTTTATATGTAAACGTTTTAGAATATCAGAAATATCGAGGTTCATAATTGTTACTTTTGTCAAAGGTAGAAATCTTAAGGCAATTTTTTATTTACCCACCTTTGGCCTGTAAATTGATACTTATTAATTATCAATCAATTGCAATATAATAGTTGTATAAATGTGTGAATGTTGAAAACTTAATTGTCGTTTTGATACATAGTTGTCGTATTTTGATCTCAATAAGTCTTTAAAAAGCAATAACAATTGTTAATCTAAAGAGGATGTTCTGCAAACAAAATTGAATGGAAGAAGAATTTGAATTTGGTTTTACCGAAGATCCAAAGTTTTCGGTAGAACGGTACGAGGAAATGATTCGTAATCACGACCAGTACTTTTTTGATGCCCAGGCGTTTGAGAACATAATCGACTATTACATCGAGAAAAATGATCCGGCCAAGGCATTACAAGTGGCAGAGTACGCGCGTAACCAGCACCCTTTTGCAGCGGTTTTTTTAATTAAACAAGCCCAGTTACTGGTAGTAACCAATAAAGTAACCGAGGCTTTTGCTGCTTTAGAGAAAGCTGCCATGCTTGAAGCTTCTGACGCTGATATTTACATTATCCGCGGCAATTTGTATGAGAGCATGGAGCGTTTTGGCGAAGCCCTTGAAAACTACGAAAAAGCATTAGGGCTTGCCGAAGAAACCGACGAGATATTGCTGCATATTGCCTACGTGTACCAAAACATGGGCGATTATGATACAGCCATAACTTATCTGAAGCTTTGCCTGAAGCAAAATATGGAAAACCAGGATGCCCTTTACGAACTGGCTTTTTGCTACGACGTAATGGACAACCAGCAGGAAAGCGTTCAGTTTTATCAACAGTATATTGATAACGAACCTTACAGCTATGCCGCATGGTATAACTTAGGTAACGCTTACACCAAGTTAAGCCTGTTTGAAAAAGCTATTGACGCGTATGATTATGCCATACTGATCAAGGATAGCTTTGCATCGGCCTACTTTAACAAGGGTAATGCCTTGGTTAACCTGGAAAAATATGCCGAAGCCATCGAGGTATATCGCCACACTTTTGAGTACGAGCAGCCTAATGCCGATACTTATTGTGCCATAGGCGAGTGTTACGAAAAGCTGGAGCAGATGGATGATGCGCGCGCATTTTATAAAAAATCGGTTAAAATGGACCCTAAACTGGCCGATGCCTGGTTTGGAATAGGCGTGACGCTTGATTTTGAAGAGCGCTATTTTGAGGCCCTTCACTTTTACAAAAAAGCGCTTGATCTGGATATTGCCAACGCCGATTACTGGTTTGCCATTGCCGATGCCGAATATAAATTAGGGCACATGACCGAAGCTGAACAAGCCTACGAAAAGGTGGTTGAATTAAATCCGCTTGATGTGGATGCCTGGCTTGACTATTCATCCATATTGTATGAACAAAGCAGACTGCCCGGGGCCATCGAAATTATTTCGGAGGCTATTAAGAACAACCCGGAGGCGGCCGAGCTTTACTACCGGATGGTAGCCTATTTGTTTGCTAAAGGCGAATATAATGAAGCGCTTAACCAGCTGGAACTGGCGCTGGCCTCAGACCCTGAAAAGCACTACATACTGTTTGATTATTTGCCACAACTGCATGAAAATAAAGTTATTGTGGATATTATAAACAGGTATACCAAGTAAAATTGGGTTATTAAACTAATAAACCGCGGAATTGATTGCGTATTAGTTTAAAATAGCTTAATTATTAAGCATGTGCTGGTCAAAAAATCATGATATGGAAAGGGCAAAACTTACTTAAGTTTTGCCCTTTTTTTGTGTAATTATGTTGATGCACAATGTGTTGTAAGGTGTTATCTTTGTGTTAATTATGAATTAACCAAAAAATCCCTAAGGTTATGGCAAAAACTAAAGTGCAGCCCCCAAAGTTGGAAGTGCAAATGTTGGCAGGTAAAGTAGGAACCAACCCGCTTTATAAATCTATAAAGGCAGCGGCTCAGGCAACAGATCCTAAAAAAGACCAGGACACAAATAACATCCCGAGCAACATGGCGTAAGTCAAAAACAAAGTTGTACCTGTTAAGTATTTTTTAACAGGTACAACTTTGTTCTATAGTTCTGAACAACCTGTTTTTGCAATAGGTTCAAAAGCAGTTTGTTGGGGCTTTGTAAGCAGCTGTTAGCGTTAGTTGGCTTACAGCAGGCTACTTAAATATTCTCCAAAACTCTTCTCTTAAAGCAAGTTTTCCGTAAAATTTTTATTGTGTTAACCTAAACTACAGGATAATTTCCGACATTTGCGCCATTAGAACTTTTAGTTATAGGCTATAACCAACTCTCTTATATGAATTACAGCATTAACAATTTGACCGAACGTACAGCGAAACCCCGTGATAAAGGTATTACCATGGTAATGGATAAGGGACTAAGTTTAAGGCAGGTTGAAGATTTTTTAGAGGTAGGTGGCCCATATACGGATATTGTTAAACTGGGCTGGGCAACATCGTACGTTACTCCCAACCTGACTGAAAAAATAAAGTTATACCAGCAGGCCGGTATCCCGGTGTACTTTGGTGGAACCTTGTTTGAGGCTTTTATTGTACGTAACCAGTTTGATGATTATTGCCGCATACTTGATAAATACAAACTGGAGCACTGCGAGGTGTCTGACGGTTCAATTGAAATTGAGCATGATATTAAATGCGAATACATCAGCAAGCTGGCTAAACAGGTAACAGTAATATCTGAAGTGGGTTCTAAAGATGTGCAAAAGATATTCGCTCCATATAAATGGATTAAGCTAATGAACGCCGAAATTGAGGCAGGTTCATGGAAAGTAATTGCCGAGGCCCGCGAAAGCGGCAACGTAGGCATATACCGTGATTCGGGCGAAGTAAGGCAGGGCCTGGTTGATGAGATCCTGACGCAAATACCCGAAGGAACCATTATTTGGGAAGCCCCGCAAAAAGCCCAGCAGGTTTGGTTTATTAAACTGATTGGCTCAAACGTGAGCCTGGGCAATATAGCCCCTGCAGACATTATCCCGCTTGAAACACTGAGGCTGGGAATCAGGAGTGATACATTTGATCACTTTATAAATTTGTAACTTTTTACGACTGATCTTACTATAAAGTTAACGAGGCCTTCGGATTAATTTCTGAGGGCTTTTTTTATGATATGGGTTTATTCAAAATGTATTTTGATTTGTTATCTTTCCTCAATAAAGCCCGATGATCAGTTATTGAAATTTCAGAATAAATGCAATGACCACAAAAGCCGAAATCTCAGATCAAGCCCCCGTGCAGGTATATTCTGACAACTCTATTGAAGTTGCCGCGTTGCTTACCCTTTCGGGTGGTTTCCTGGATGTATTCACTTATATAGGTCATGGGCACGTGTTTGCCAACTCCATGACGGGCAATGTTGTGTTTTTAGGCATGTACTCGGCAATGGGTAACTGGCAGCAAGCCATGCGGCATATCCCACCTATTATTGCATTTTTGGCAGGTGTATTTGTAGCCTATCGGATGCATTTGCCATCTGTATTAAAATATTTACCTAAGCCGGCATTAACCTGTTTGGGCGTGGAAATTATTGTGCTGATAGTTGCTTCTTTTTTGTCAGATTCGTTTCCTGATATATTGCTGGTGCTGGCCATATCATTGGTTGCTGCTATGCAAAACTCAAGCTTTCCCAAGCTTGAACTGTGGGCATATAACTCAGTAATGACCACCGGCAACCTGCGCCGCTTTGCAGAAGCTTTTTTCAGGGGAACAATGCCCGTTCATGATCGGGTTGCGCTTCGGGAAGCAAGGTTATTTGGCTTTGTGTGTTTCTGCTTTTTAGCAGGGGCCGTTTTGGCAGCCCTGACCACTCCCAGGCTGCATGACTATGCACTTTTTATACCTGCCGGCACATTGTTCATTGCATTTGTTATTTGCTGGCGCCGCCAGGAGGCAAGGTTTTTATACTTTAAACTTAAAGGCAAATTACCCCCTGCAGGCCAGTAGTTTATTAAATTGTTGCTAATATTACGCCATGAAACAATACGGACTTATAGGCTATCCGCTTTCACACTCTTTTTCAAAGAAGTATTTTACCGAAAAATTCAAAAACGAAAATATTACTGATGCCGCTTATGAGCTGTATCCGCTTGAAAATGTAAAAGATTTGCAGGACCTGCTTGATAAGCATCCCGACATTTGCGGGCTTAATGTAACCATTCCGCATAAGGTTGCGGTATTGCCATTTCTGGATTGGATAGAGCACGATGCGCGTAAGGCCGGAGCGGTAAACTGTATTTGCGTAATTGCCGAAAGCCCCTTGCAGGCGGCTTTTACCGGCGAGGTGGGTGTAGAAGGGCATGATTTCAGGCTGGAAGGCTATAATACCGATCTGTATGGCTTTGAAATGTCGATAAGGCCACTAATTAAGGATACTAACGACGAGGCCTTGATATTGGGCGATGGCGGTGCTGCCCAGGCAGTAAAGTGCGTGCTTGAAAATATGGGGATAGCTTTTAAAACAGTTACCCGCAAACCGCATCCCGGTCATATTTTGTTTGATGACCTTAAGCCGCATCATGTTGAGCAGCATAAGATCATCATTAATACAACACCGCTGGGCACGGCACCTAAAATTGACGAATGCCCGTCCATTCCGTATGAAGCTATTACTGATGGCCATTTACTGTATGATCTTATTTATAATCCCGAAGAAACCTTGTTTTTAAAAAAAGGCCGTGAGCGGGGTGCAACCACTAAAAACGGTTACGAAATGCTGATATTACAGGCCGAGCGTTCATGGGAAATATGGAACACGAAAGATAACCGTTTATGAGATATACCGGTTTGTTACTTGCCCTGCTCCTGCTTTTTGCAGCTTGCGGCGGCAATCACGATTATTCGCCCAAACCGCGGGGATACTTCAGGGTTGCCTTCCCTAAAAGGGAATATCAGGATTATAATACCGGCTGCCCATACTCTTTTAGCTACCCCAAATATGCTGTTATTGAGCCGGATAAAGCTAAGGGAGCAAAGCCTTGCTGGGTAAATATGCAGTTTCCGCAATTTAAGGCTACACTGCACCTGAGCTATCAGCCGGTAACATCTAAAAAGGTATTTAACGAACTGGTGGAAGATGCCCGTACATTTGCCTTCAAGCACACGGTAAAAGCAACCGCTATTGACGAGGGTGTTATTGCCTATCCCGACCGCAAGGTTTATGGTATTTATTATACTATTGACGGCAACGCGGCATCGTCGGCACAATTTTTCCTGACCGATAGCACCAAAAACTATCTGCGCGGGGCCCTCTATTTTAATAGCGAACCTCGCCTTGATTCTATACAACCTGTGCTTAACTTTATTAAAAAGGATATGGAGGTAATGATCAAGAGTTTTAAATGGAAGTAATAAAGCTTTAAACAGGATATCGGTTCCTCTGAATGAAGAGGAAAGTACTTTGGTTAACTTATTAAAAAAATATTTTAATTAAAACCGAATAACTGAAATCCGCCCGTCAATTAATTACGTTAGTATATTCAACCAATAGACTAACGGGATGAAAGATTTGCTAAACTTTAAAATAAGAGCAATTGCAGCTAACATCAGGAATACAAGGGAGAGCCTGAATTATACACAGGAATACCTTGCTGCAAAATTGAGTATATCGCAAAATGCCTACAGCAAAATTGAATTGGGCTATACGAAAATAACTGTTGAACGGCTTTTTCAGATAGCAGCCATATTGGAGGCCGATGTACACGAGCTCATCAACACAGAAAAAGTAGTCGCGGCTTAATGCTCGGCCTGTAACAAAAGTTAAAGCAGTTTTTTTACCCCCTTATCAAAAACCTGTTCCTGGCTTTGCCTTGTTTATTTACTCCAGCTTTCTTCTTTATGCCTTAAGCTTTAAACTTATCTTTGAGGCGTATGGAAAACAACAGTCTTATAAATTCAACCGTACAATTTGTGCGCAATACATTGCAAAATGCAGAGGGTGGTCATGATTGGTGGCATATACACCGGGTATGGACAAATGCCAAACTAATTGCACAAACCGAAAACGCCGATATACTTATTGTTGAATTGGCAGCGCTGCTTCATGATATTGCTGATAGTAAATTTCATAATGGCGATGAAGAAATAGGCCCTTTTACCGCTGGCAAATATCTGCGTAGCATGCATGTTGATGAGGCCACTGTTGAGCACGTGCAGCAAATTATCAGGCATATGTCGTTCAAGGCAAGTTTTGACAAACCTTCGTTTACCTCGCCCGAGTTAGCCATAGTGCAGGATGCCGACCGTTTAGATGCCATTGGTGCCATAGGTATTGCCAGGGCGTTTACTTATGGTGGTTTTAAAGGCCGCGAACTGTATAATCCGGAAATTAAGCCCAATCTGAATATGAGCAAAGAAGAGTATAAAAACTCTTCGGCACCTACCATTAACCATTTTTACGAAAAGCTGTTATTGCTCAAAGATAAAATGAACACTAACACCGGTAAAAGGCTGGCACAGCAACGGCATGATTTTATGCTGGCTTATTTACAACAATTCTATATGGAGTGCGGAGACTGAATTTTTAAATAAAGTTTAGTTTCTTTGCGCAAAAATTGAGGCTTATGAAAAGAACCTTACTAATAGTTACAATACTGCTTAATGTTGCTGTTGTTTCTTACGGGCAAGATACCTTAAAACAACAACGTTTTAATTTACATTTCCAACAAACGGTAATTACCCAGGCTAAGCCTTCCTTTAGCGCCGATTACTCCGGGCTCAATAGTTTGAGCACTAAAGGCGAAACGCAAAGCTCATTAACTACCACTCTTTTTGGCGGCGCAAGGCTATGGAAAGGAGCCGAGGCGTATTTTAACCCCGAGCTTTCAGGAGGTGCGGGTTTAAGTAAAACCCTGGGTGCTGCGGGTTTTCCCAACGGCGAAACCTTCAGGGTGGGTGCCGCTGAACCTAAAATTTATATTGCACGATTATATTTTACCCAAAACTTTGAGTGGGGTAAAGAAAAAGATACCCTTACCGACGATGCCAACCAACTTGCCGGTTTAAAAAGTAAACGTTATTTTTCTGTTACGGTAGGTAAATTCGGTATGGCCGATTTTTATGACGGCAACGAATTTAGTCACGACCCGCGTACACAGTTCATGAACTGGTCGTTAATGGATAATGGAGCCTGGGATTACCCGGCCAATACCCGTGGTTATGTAATAGGGTCGCATTTTGAATTGGGTATGCCTACCTGGACACTGCGCTTTGCCTTCACCATGTCAACCACCACAGCCAATGGTGCTATATGGGATGCCAAAATAGGGCATGCCAATACACAAACCTTAGAGTACGAAAAACGCTATACCCTTAATGGAAATAAAGGTACAGTACGCGTGTTAGGTTTCCGTAACAATGGTAAAATGGGCGACTATCGCCAGGCACTGGCAGCAAGCCCGGTAAACCCTGTGGTTGATACTAATCTGACATATGGCAAGCACAAATATGGCTTTGGCATTAGTGCCGACCAATACCTGAGTAAAGATTTTGGCATATTTGCCAAAGTGAGCTATAATGACGGCCATACCGAAACCTGGTATTTTACCGAGATTGACCGCTCCCTGAGTTTTGGTGGTGTATTGAAAGGTACGTCATGGAAACGTGCGGATGATGAATTAGGGCTGGCATTTGTAGCTAACGGCTTATCGGCTCCTCATAAAGATTATTTAGCGGCCGGGGGTTACGGGTTTATCATTGGCGATGGCAAGCTTAATTACGGCCACGAGATGATTGCCGAGCTATATTATAAAATTAATGCCTTTCAGAAAAAGGTTTGGCTTACGCCCGATTACCAGTTTATCCTGAACCCAGCCTACAATAAAGACCGCGGCCCGGTAAATGTGTTTTCACTGCGGGCGCATGTGGAGTTTTAGGGGAGTAATTAATAAAAAAAGGTTGTCATTTCGAGGAGGAACGACGAGAAAGCTTATACGAGTGGCAAACTCGCCGCTTGTATAAGATTTCTCTCTCGCACCACGCTCATGTCTGCCCAGGCTCTATCGAAATGACAAAGATTGTTAGCGCCAACTTTATCCCCACACGGCCAGCACCCCAAAATAAATAAGCATACAGCCAGAACTCAGAAAATTCATGCGCATAGCGTTCTTAAAATTGGCGTTTTCAGTTGATTGACCAACTTTATAAAACCAATAATTAAAAAACAAAAATATAGGCAGAGCGCATAGCAGAAAGAAGTAAAAATTCAGCATGGTGCCAGCGGTGTGCCAGTAGTAATATGATAATGCTATCCCAGCGGCAAACAACGCGCCCGAAAAAATAAAGGAACCTTTATACCCCAGCAACAAGCTCAGCGTGCGGTCGCCGCGGCGGCTGTCTTCTGTATGTTGATAAACTTGGGTAAGCGGGTACGATGCGCCGATTAAGCATGAACATATGGCACCAGCCACAATGAACCCCGTATCCCAATGTTCAAATAAACTTGAGCCCGTTAATGCTGTGTAAGTAGTAAAATAAATAAAAGCCCCCTGGAAAAAGAAAACCGTAAGGAAACTAACAATCGGGTATTTTTTTAACCGTGTAGCGGGGTGGCTGTATAGTTTTGACATAATACCATACAACAGTACGGCGAAGGCAAACTCCCAGCTGATTAAAAAACCCAGCAAAAAGGCAGCCGCCTCTAATAATATTGAAAAATAGTAAAGGCTGATATCCACTTCAGGTGGTTTAGCTAAAAGCGCAATGCTTTCCTCATCCCGGTCAAAATAACTGTTGTAGCCGTTACTTGCCGGAAAGGCCAGTAAATGCCATATAAAAAATATCAACACTGCCTGCCCCGCGTGAATATGGGGAGATTGACTAAAAGCAAATAAATATACCGGAAGCAAAAAAACAGAAAAAACAAAACGGAGGTGTGCCCATGCAGATGGGGTTGGTATTAGCTGTTTGAACTTCATCCGGAAAACTTTATTTTAAGGCAGTAAAACTGTAGTAAACTTAATTAATTTTTTAAAGGCAACCCTTTGTAATTACAACTACGTTACAATATTAATTATAGTTGCTTTGGCGCTGTCGCAAAAAAAAACAGATCAGAATTGCTACAGTTTAAAATGTTATGTTTGGTCGCAGCGTTTATAAAGTACACACTTGTATATACTAATGAAGAAAATTTATGTTATTGTAATTTTAGCGCTGTTATGCAGTAGTAGCTTTGCGCAGGTTAAAACAACCGTTACAAAATCGGCCATTACTTTTAAAATCAAAAATCTGGGGCTTAATACAAGCGGGAATTTCGGCGGTTTGCAGGCCGATATAATGTTTAAACCGACAGATTTGGGCAGCAGTAATATTAATGCCTCTGTTGATGCCGCTTCTGTTAATACCGATAACACCATGCGCGATGATCACTTGAAAGGAGCAGATTATTTTAATGTGACTGCCTATCCAAGGATCATGCTTAGATCGGTGTCATTTAAACATACTAAGGGAGACAACTATTTGGGTAATTTCAACGTAACTATAAAAGATAAAACAAAGCTGGTTGAAGTGCCTTTTACTTATACCGAGGCGGGGAACACTGCAAGTTTTAATGGCAGTTTTAAAATTAACCGTTCAGATTTTGGTATAGGGGGTAAAAATATGGTGCTCTCAAACGAGGCTACCATTATGATAAATGCGGAGATCAGCAAGTAAATAGTACTTATGTCATTTTAAATGGATAGTTGTATTAGTGCCATTGGGGTAGCCAACCCCGACAACCGTATTGCCCAAAACGATATTTACCATTTTATGGTGAATGCTTTTGGTTTAAATGCCGCCCATGCGGCAAGGCTTAAAAGTATTTATGACCATTCGGGTATCGATTATCGCTATTCAGTTATTCCCGATTTTGCGCATACCGATCCATCACAGTATACTTTTTTTGAGCAAACGGCAAATCTTGAACCTTTTCCGGGTACTAAGGAGCGTTTAAAACTTTATCAGAACGAAGCAATAGCCATTGCGGTTAAAGCTGTTGAAAATTGCCTTGCTGGTTTTGAGGATGGCATATTGAAGCAAATAACCCATTTGGTTACCGTGAGCTGTACCGGAATGCATGCCCCGGGCATTGATATTGAACTGGTTGAAAAACTACAGTTAAATCGCGATACCGAACGCACCTGCATTAATTTTATGGGCTGCTATGGCGCCATTAACGCGCTCAAAGTGGCCGATTATATTTGCCGCGCCGAACCCAATGCTAAAGTGCTGGTAGTAAGTATTGAACTCTGTACCCTGCACTTTCAAAAAGCAAATACATTAGATAACTGGGTGGCCAACTCCCTGTTTAGCGATGGTGCAGCGGCTGTATTGGTTGAGAATACAACTAACCGCTTGGGCAGGGGTACTTATTTGTCATTGAAAAATTTTTATACCGAATTTGTAACCGAAGCCCGCGACGATATGGGCTGGTATGTTGGCAATACCGGTTTTGAAATGATACTCACCTCGCGTGTATCCAAGCAGATCAAAAAACACATCAAACCTTTAATGGACCGGTTTTTACAGAAGGTTAAGCTTGATGCCGGGCAAATTACCGCTTATGCCGTTCACCCCGGTGGGCGCAAAATACTGGAAGCGGTTGAGACAGCTTTGGAGTTGCCTGAAGAAAGTAATGTGTTTGCTTATCAAACGCTGCAGGAGTATGGTAACATGTCGTCGGCTACTATATTATTTGTTTTGCAGAAAATGCTGGCGGCACAAAATCTCAATGGGCAAAAAATAATGAGTTTTGCATTCGGTCCCGGCCTAACGGTTGAGGGCATGATATTGGAAATGCACTAAGCCATGAACGATGTAATTGTAGTAGGCGGCGGTTTGGCAGGTTTATTTAATGCCATATTACTAAACCGGGCCGGCCTTAAGGTTACAGTGATCGAAAAAAAGACGTACCCGATGCACCGGGTGTGTGGCGAATATATTTCCAATGAGGTTATCCCATTTCTGCATACATTAGGTATTGATCTGGATGAATTAAATGTTGCCCGTATTAACCGGCTTGAAGTAACCGCAGTATCGGGTGCCAAACTTTCTCAAAAACTTGATTTAGGCGGCTTCGGTTTAAGTCGTTATACTTTTGATAACCTGCTGTACCAAAAGGGAGTGGCCGAAGGCGTAAACTTTATGACCGGTACACGGGTGGAGGATATTCGTTTTATAAACAATCATTTTGAGGTGTTAACCCCAGGTAATGTGCTTACCGCGCCGCTGGTAATTGGCTCATTTGGTAAGCGTTCTAATCTTGATCAAAAATTGAAACGCCCTTTTTTTTTAAAGCGCAGCCCATATCTGGCTGTAAAGTTCCATATCCGCATGGGGCTGCCTGATGACCTGATACAACTCAATAATTATAAAGACGGCTATTGCGGCGTGAGTAAAACTGATGGCGACCGTTATTGCATGTGTTATATGGCTCATCGGGATGACCTGCGAAAATATGGAACGCTGCAAGGTCTGGAAGAGAACGTGATCCGCAAAAACCCTTACCTGGATGATATTTTTCGTAATGCGGAGTTTTTGCTGGATAAACCCGAAGTCATTAACGAGATATCTTTTGAAAAGAAATCACCAGTTGACGATCATATACTCATGAGCGGTGACACCGCCGGCATGATTGCCCCGCTTTGCGGCAACGGCATGACCATGGCCATCCACTCGGCAAAAATATTGTCTGAAAAGATCATCAGCTACTATCGTCCCGATAATTTTACCGCAGATAGCCGGGCAGCCCTCGAAGCTGATTATACCCAGAGCTGGAACCAGCAGTTTGCCCGGCGTTTATGGGTGGGGCGGCAATTACAACGTTTATTTGGCAACAATAATACTACCGCGCTTACTTTAAATGTTTTAAATAACATGCCTGCCGTTTCGAGGTTTTTGATCAGCAAAACGCATGGCAAACCTTTTGCCTGATACAGACGTATTGATTAAATGACACACCTGACCACACGCGTTTTTGAAGCCGAAATAATGGACGATTTTGATTTGCCTGCCAGTGAAATAGCGCCTGTTTTGGCAGGCCTGGGCAAGGTGAATGCTTTATTTGGCGGGCACAACAGCATGATTAAAGCATTACAAAAATTCCCGGTACAAACCGGTTATTCTGTAAGTGATTGGGGTTGCGGCGGAGGCGATGCGTTGATAGCTATTGCTAAATGGAGTACTCAAAATAAACTCAAATTAAAACTTACAGGTATTGATGCGGCCCGCACAGCAGTCAATTTTGCCCTGGAGGCATCTGCCGGGTTTAGTAATATCAATTACTTGCAGGCCGATGTAATTACCGATGCCGCCCATATCCCGGAATATGATATCATCATCAGCAGTTTGTTTACCCATCAT